>Ga0308400_1000127_pt1 | contig 32166 bp, 29 predicted proteins | sample HotsprSampOS1265_FD_203451 | JGI IMG/M metagenome (GOLD analysis project Ga0308400, IMG submission 203451) | Hot spring phototrophic mat microbial communities from Octopus Spring, Yellowstone National Park, Wyoming, United States - 20060914_OS12-65 ...
CAGGGAGTGCATACGCGGGCGGGAGGCCCGCGCACCCAGGGAGTGCATACGCGGGCCAGAGGCTCGCGCACCGAGGGAGTGCATACGCGGGCGGGAGGCGCGCGCACCGAGGGAGTGCATACGCGGGCGGGAGGCCCGCGCACCCAGGGGGAGTGTACCCGCGGGCGGGAGGCGCGCGCACCGAGGGAGTGCATGCGCGGGCGGGAGGCCCGCGCACCGAGGGAGTGCATACGCGGGCGGGAGGCCCGCGCACCGAGGGAGTGCATACGCGGGCGGGAGGCCCGCGCACCCAGGGAGAGTGTACACGCGAGCCGGAGGCCCGCGCACCCAGGGAGAGTGTACACGCGGGCCGGAGGCCCGCGCACCTAGGTGATCGCGCAAGGTGGGAGTCATCGGTAGCGGATATGGGATGTTCGTCGGGGTTACGCTGCTGTTGTATCATTCGGACATCGGAGGTGACCTGGTGCCGAGAATGCTGAAAACCCCTCTACGATCCACGATTCTGCCTAACAGAAATGGTATGAGAGGAGTACAATCAACGTGAGCGACGATCAACAACGTATCATCGATTTACGGCGCATGCAACGCCTTGCGACCGGTTTGCTGGTTGCAGCAGGCGTGCTCTTTGTCTTAACGAGTATCTGGCGTGATGCTGCACCGTGGGTGCCGTTTGTGCGGGCCTTTGCCGAGGCTGCAATGGTAGGTGCGTTTGCTGATTGGTTTGCAGTTACGGCCCTCTTCCGTCATCCGCTCGGTATACCGATCCCTCATACTGCAATTATTCCAAAGCGAAAACCGCAGATTGCCGTCGGTTTTGGTCATTTCATTGCACATAATTTTCTCGATCCTGATCAGATCACCACGCGGATACGGAGCCAGAATCTGGTCAAGCGCCTAGCAAAGTGGCTCCGCAGCCCTGAACGGGCGAATCAGATCGCCGATGCGGTGACGGAGATCATTCGCGGCATCTTGAACGTGATCGATGACGATGAGGTGAGTCGGGCGTTGAGCCGCGGTCTCGATCAGCGTTTGGAGACAATACGGGCAGCGCCGCTGGTAGGACGGTTCCTTGGGATATTGCTGGCCGGTGATCGGCAGCGTGATGCTCTGGTGCAGTTGATCAATCTGCTGGCCGAGGTCATCGCCACAAACGAGAACGAAATTCGACGACGAATCGCCCGCGAATTGCCACCATGGGTACCACGGATTGTCGATCGGCGAATCTACGAGCGGTTATTGGAAGGAGTTCAGCGGTTATTAGACGAGTTACGCGGTAATCCTGACCATCCAGTTTACCATCAGTTTGCTGGTCTCATTGACCGTTGGATCGTCGATTTACAGTTTGATCCGCAGATGCAGCAGCAGATCGACGGATTGAAACACGAATTGATAAACCATCCGGTGGCACAGGAATTGGTGCGAATGAGCTGGCGCGATCTGAAGATCACCCTCTTGGAACAAAGTGTTACTTCATCGTCATCACTGCGCCGTTCAATCGTCGTTGCAGTTGAGCGTTTTGCCGACGTGATCGAAGATAACAACGAATGGTACGAAAAGATAGAAAACTGGATGACAGCGGTGGTTGTAGCGTTGGTCAGTCGCTACCGGCACGTCATTGGCGAGTTTGTGACCCAGGTTGTCAATAGTTGGGATACGCAGATGACGACGCGCAAAATCGAGTTGCAGTTCGGTCGCGATCTGCAATTTATCCGTATTAATGGTACCATTGTGGGTTGGTTAGTCGGTCCCATTATTCATAGTGTCTCTCTGCTCTTTACCTGAGTGAGCGACGCTGCTCAACACGCAAGGAGGCGAAGCATGACAAAGCAGAGCAAACAAACGATGATCGACGGTCATCGGCTGCATCCCGAAAGTTTGATGATGAGCTACGGCTATGTGCCGGCGCTTTCTGAAGGAGCGATCAAGTGTCCGATTTTTCAAACCTCGACCTTCGTGTTTCAGACTGCGGAAGATGGCAAGGCCTTCTTTGAACTAGCGTATGGTCTGCGCCGTCCACGTGAAGGGGAAGAGATTGGCCTGATCTACAGTCGGCTCAATAATCCCGATCTTGAGATTCTGGAGGATAGATTGACACTTTGGGATCAAGCAGAGGCGGCGGCAGTCTTCGCCAGTGGGATGGCTGCTATCACGACAACCCTTCTCACCTTCTTACGCCCGGGTGATGTGATTGTGCATAGCGAACCGGTTTATGGAGGGACCGATTATCTGCTGAAACACATTTTACCGGCCTTCGGTATTCGCCGTTACGGGTTTGTTTCAGGAGTTTCACCTGAACAGGTTGAGGTACAACTACGGCGCGCCGGTTTGTTTGATGCGGTTGGAATGATCTATGTAGAGACGCCAGCTAACCCGACAAATGCCTTGGTAGATATTGCCGGTTTTGCCGCACTGGCAAAGCGAATGCCGCGTCGAGTGCTGGTAGCCGTTGATAACACCTTTCTGGGGCCACTCTGGCAACATCCGCTGGCTCACGGCGCCGATCTGGTACTCTATTCGGCGACGAAGTACATTGGTGGGCATAGTGATGTGATCGCTGGTGTCTGTCTGGGAAGCCGCGAGTTGGTAGCTCAGGTCAAGGGTATGCGCACGATTATGGGGACAATGGCCGGCGCACATACCGGTTGGCTGCTCTTGCGTTCCTTAGAGACTCTCAAAATACGGATGGAAACGCAGCAGGCTGGCGCCCGACGGGTTGCTGATTTCCTAGCAACACACCCCAAAGTTGCCCGCGTCTACTATCTTGGGCATCTGGAGAGTGATAATCCGCAGTACCACATCTATCGGCGGCAATGTTTGGGGCCGGGGGCGATGATCTCGTTCGATCTCCACGGTGGCGAGGCGGAAGCGTTCCGCTTTCTCAATCATCTGCAATTGATCTATCTGGCCGTGAGTCTGGGTGGTACCGAGTCGTTAGCCGAGCATCCGGCAACCATGACGCACGCCGATGTCGATCCTGAAGAACGGCTTGAGTTTGGGATTGGGCCGGCAATGATCCGTCTTTCGGTAGGGGTTGAACATCCCGATGATCTGATCGCCGATCTGCGCCAGGCATTGCGCGCCGTGTAGACGGCTGCCGTTTTTTGCGATGACCGGCCATTGTTGCAGGGTAGCATAGAGCAGTGGCCAGCTTGAGTACCCGACCCAAGGGGGCGGCGACGATCATGATTTCGGTGGACGATCAGCCTGGTGCCGATGGTATTGCCTAGTGAGGCGGGACAATTCCTTCTCGCCACGAGGGTACCCTGATGGATAGGCGTAGCGCCGCTGCGCCCTGACAGGTGGAAGACAATACTGCCGTGCGCTGCCAGAAGCATTCAACGTTGCCCTTTGAGGGGTGGTTTGCGAACCGCCCCCACCGACATCTTCGACAGCAACAAGATGTTATGGTCAGGGTTGAACATCACACACAAAATGAAAACTACTCAATTGCATTCCTTGAGTCTACTGCAAAAACTCATCATGGAGCGCATAGGGCGCGCAGAGCGTGCAAGATTTATGGATAAAAGGGTAATTTTTTTAGCCTTTTAAGACATCTAAGAAAAATTTTTTACGCTCTATTTTGGACAGAAGATAAATCTATCTGTAGTCTCTGTGATCTCTGTGGTCTCTGTGGTGAGACGATTGCTTTTTTGCAGTGAAGTCATTCCTTCCCTTTCATAAAAGCGATGAGCATCTTTGCGCCAGGTGCCAGAATCGAGATGCAATTGGTGACAATGAGCTTTGGCTGCGAAATCTTTCAACCAGTTCAGCAGAATAGCACCATAGCCGTTGGAACGTCGTTCAGCACGAGTCACTAAATCGTCAACGTAGAGGAATCGTCCCCAGGCCAGATTTTCACCAATCCGAAAACCGGCGACGGCGACAATCTCATCGTGATCAACAAGTGCCACCAATTGATAACCTACCGCCATCAACTGGCGAATGCGTGGTACAAATGCTGTTGCAGTGAGATGCGGTCGCAACTCACGCATGACCGGATAGCAGGCAGCAATTTCCTCGTCTGTGGTAGCTATGAAGATGTTCAACTGTCAGCCTCCGTTAGTTACAGGAGGGTACCTCTCTCGACTGTCAATTACCGTTCACTGGCGCCGACATCCTCGCGATAGGTACGACCCGGAAAGCGAATACGTTCAGCGTTAATCAGTGCACGGCCGCGTGCACCGGCTAATGTTGCCCCCAATGCTACAACCGTCACAACGTGACCGCCGGTCAGGTACATGCCTCCGCTCCCGCCGCCTAATAAGCGTTCACGACGGGCTGGATCGTAGCGCAAGATCAATGGTGAATCGGTTTGATCATGGAAAACGAGGATACCTTCGTCTACATCGGTTAGGCCTTCTACCGTCGCATTGAGCGGATAATGATGAGGATAGCCCTGGGTTACCAGGGCTAAGGCTACACTAGCTTCATCGCGCCAGCGAATCGGTGGTAATCGGTGCAGATTACGGGCAATCGCCGCTTCAAAGTAGGGTACCAGATCATCGATCATTCGTGGTAAAACAGCCTGTGCTTCCATATCGCGGAGACTGCAACGCAAACCGATAATCCGCGGGCCTTGGGTGCCGATGATGCAATCAACACCGATGATGCCCCAGTAAGGCAACTGCTCGCGGGCGATGGCCGCAACTAATGGTTGCATCACGTGCCGCTCGAGGTAGGCTGTCAGGCGCTGTGCGTATGTCGAGTTACCGGTAATGGCGCCCATCCCCGGCGCCGGTGGACTGTCCGGCTGTGGTCCCAGACCTTCATAGATGCGGGCTGGAAGTAGCGATACCAGATGACTGCCGTCGGTGATGGCTGAAAAGCTTACCAGCGGCCCCTCAACAAATTCTTCGATGACGACGCCAGGGCTACTGTCTTCCACCGGTTGCGAAGTGAACAGCGCCTGCAATGCTTTGAGTGCTGTATAACGGTCGTGGTAGACCCCTTCGCCGGAGGCGGGATGATCACCGCGCAGCACAACCGGCAATGGCTGCGCGGCCAGGTATTTCTCGGCCATCGGTAGACTGGTGAAACAGCGTCCGTGGGGGGTCGGTAACTGATAGCGTAACAGAAGGTCTTTCGTGAAACAACGACTCCACTCAAGCTGGCTGCTACGTTTTGATGCACCGCACACCCCGATGTGCATACTAATAACCTCATCAACCAGTCCGGCCCAGAGCGGTTCGCTTGCAGCAGGCACGATGAGATCGATCTGTTCGTAAAAAGCCCACTGTGCAATCTGAGCCGGTTGGAGCGGATCCAGGTCAACCTGCGGTGCGATCTGACAGGCGCCACCGTTACCCGGTGCTACCAGAACGTCAGCGGTTGGATTGGCGAAGAGTTTCCAAACTAACGCATGGGCGCGTCCGTCATTCCCAAGCACCAGAATTTTCATACTGGTAGTTTCCTTCGCTTGCTACACCATATTGCTGGTTACGCCAGGTCGAGCGCCGGTTCAGAGCGTGGACAATCCGCTTGTCTTGCAGGAATGTACCTGTTCAAATGCCTAGACGGGTTCGCGTTGCCGTGATCAAATTCCGCATTAGCATGACATTCGTAACCGGACCGGTACCGCCGGGAACTGGCGTAATTGCGCCAGCAACCTCAACCGCAGCGGCAAAATCAACATCGCCAACCATGCTGCCATCGGCGAGGACATTCGTACCAAAGTCGATGACGGTAGCACCAGGCTTGATCATGTCGGCAGTGATTAAACCGGGCCGTCCGGCCGCAGCAGCAATGATGTCACACTCACGTAATACTGCGCCAAGATCGGGTGTACGTGAATGACAAATGGTCACCGTCGCATCGGCTTGCAACAAGAGCAAGGCCATTGGCCGCCCGACAATTGCCGAGCGTCCCACGACGGCTGCCCGTTTCCCACGCACCTCGATCTCAAAACGCCGGAGTAACTCCATGCCACCGGCGGGAGTATTCGGTATCAACGCGGCACGTCCCTGCGCAAGGAGACCGGCGTTGATCGGATGAATACCGTCGAGGTCTTTTTCAGGGGCAAGTCGGCTTAACACCCCATCGAGCGATAACCCTTGGGGGAGCGGTAGTTGCAGTAAGATACCATCGATGCGATCATCAGCACTCAGGTCGGCTACCGTTGCTTCAAGGTCAGTTTGGGTTGTTACGGTTGGTAACGCGATTGCGCGACAGGCAGCACCAAGCGATTGACATAACCGATCAATACTGCGCACATAGCGCGTAGCTGCCGCATCATCACCGACCTGAATGACCGCAATTGTAGGTGGACGATCAATCCGGTCACGCAACTCAGCGATCTGCTGAGCTAGTTCGGTGCGGAGCACTTGTGCGACTGCACGACCATCAAGAATACGGGCGCTCATCCGACCATCCTTCCCCGAACAATGGTGACGATGCCATCAACCTCATCACCAAGCCCGATGAGTAGATCCTGCAATTGCGCACGAGTTTCGCGGACAAAGAGTTGATCCTCCAGTGTAGCGAGATTGATTTCAACGTTCAGTGCCGCGCTCTGCACTGTAGCCCGCACCAGGAGGGCAGCGACTCCTACATCACTGACAACCATGCGAGAACAATTGTTTGCCAGTGTTGTACAAAGTGGTAACAACGCAGCAGCAGCCTGTGCAGTGCGGAGTGGGACTTCCGCTGCGAGGCGGGTAATCTGCTGGATGGCAGCCTTGCGGGTTGCGGCATCGGCTTCAGTGGTACGTGGCAGTTTATAGGCAGCAGCTAGCCGGTTAAATACAGCAATATCTTCATCGGCAAGGCGCTGTAGCTCGTTGCGCAATTGCTCAGCCTGGGCATGAATCGTGCGTAATTCATCTTCCATTTCGGCAAACTGTGGTTTGCCGATGGTCAGTTCGCAAACCATGCTGACCAATCCAGCAGCCATGGCGCCGGTAAGAGCTGCCACACTACCACCACCCGGCGTTGGCGCACGTGAGGCCAAAGCGTCGAGGATGGCACCGAGTGGTTGTTGCATCAATGACTCTGACATATCGCCTCCCGGAGTAGAACGATCCCAATAAAACGCACGATGGCGTTTGATACCGATCATTATAGCCGATTGCTGCTACCAGCGATCTGCACCTAGATGCGGTAGGTTTCGACATCTGCGCTGGTTATGCAACTGATAACGAGCATCTTCCGCAACAGGGGTATAATGTGACCACGTGACAGGAGTGGTGGAGTATCATATGCAATACGCCACAAGGGCAAAGACCTTGGTTTGTGTCTCTGAAGTGAGTTTGTTTGTAGAAACAGCGCTTTCTCTACTCGCAATCCGGTGATCGGAGGGTATTTCCGGCAAGTGTGATGGAATAACCTATGTGGCCAGCACATTCGCACGTCATTATTTTTAGTGGTGAAGCCAGTGCTATCGCGGCGACCGCTACTGCTGTGGCCGCGTCAAATCAGGGGCAATCGACGCTGCTGGTTAGCCTCGCTCCGGCGCACCCTTGTGTTACCTTGCTTGGGGTTCCGCTTGCACCACAGCCGACGACGTTGACCGGGCATCTTGATCTGTGGACATTTCAAATCTTGAGTGAGTTGAACAGTGTCTGGAACGAGTTACAAGCCCAGCTCAATTTGCCAGGACCACCGATCAGTGGCGAAGATTTACCTTTGTTTCCCGGTATTGATCTGTTTTTAGCCGTCTACCGTCTGGCACAACATGCCCGTCGCGGTTATGCGCTGATCTGTGTTGATGCTGGTTCGGTCGACGGGTTGCTTCGTGCGCTGGCCGTCCCCGATACATTCCGTTGGCTGATGCGTCAACTCTTTGGGCTTGACCGTGGCCCTGGTCAATCGAGCGACTCGCTGGCACGAGCTGCGCTACCTGCTCATCTCCTGCCATTTGAGCAGATCGGTCGTATGCAGGATGCACGAGTGAAATTTGAGCAATTGCGCGATGCAGTCCTCGATCCGACATGGGTTCGGGCAAGGCTGGTCATTCGCCCCGATCAGGCCGGTCTTCGGCAGGCAATCATCTCTGTACCGGCATTTCACCTCTTCGGACTGAATCTCGATGCGCTGATTGTCGGTCCGTTGTTACCGACCGGTAAAGAAGACTCTGCGCTGGCCGATGCACGCCATGAGCAGAACGCAGTGGTAGCGGCAGTGGCTACGCGCTGGTCAGGCTTACGCCAGGTACCTCTCTTTTTCAGGGCCACACCGGGGGCGATTGCACCATTTGTCACGCTGGGGCGTGAGTTGATGCTACCGCTAGCTCCACTCCAACCTCCTATCACCGTGAATTCGGCCAACGCTCCGTATCTGAGTCTGTTTTTACCGGGTGTCAATCGTGATGATCTCAGTATCAGCGTCAGTGGTGACGAACTCATCGTGTCACTTGGGCCGTATCGACGCCATTTGCTCTTACCGCCAGCGCTGCGCGGGGTTCCGATCCGTGCCATCCGGGAAGGTGACCGATTGACCATCCAACGCCGTTAACCAATTGCGACCGCCTGTTGTATGTGAGAGAGGACGTTATGGCTCGTACTCATACCGACTTAAGCCATCTGAAAGCTGTCGTTACCGGTGGTAGCCGTGGCATTGGTCGTGCTATTGCTGAAGCGCTAGCCCGTGCCGGTGCGCAGGTCATTATCTCATCGGTTAATACCAGCAACCTTGCCGAAGCTGAGCGGGCCTTGCAGGCTGCCGGATTAAACGTCAGCGGTATCCGCTGTGATGTCTCCCATCGTACAGAAGTCGAAGCTCTGGCGGCAGCGGCAGCCGAACGGATGGGTCGCATCGATCTGTGGGTCAATAATGCCGGTATTTCTGGGCCGTTTGGCTATGCCCTCGATGTGCCACCTGAGGCCTGGGAACAGGTGATCCGGGTGAATCTACTTGGTACCTACTACGGTTGTCGTGCTGCATTACCCTACATGATCGGGCAGCGGAATGGTCAGATCATCAATCTGTCTGGTGGTGGGGCAAAACGTGCCCAGCGTTTTCTCTCGGCCTACAGCACCTCTAAAGCCGCTATTGTCCGTCTCACCGAAGCCTTTGCCCGTGATTACCAGGATCACCCTTATTTACGCTTCAACGTCCTCACTCCTGGTATGGTACCGACCGATATGATCAACCATTTTGAGACAGTTGGTCCTGGCGGAGAAGCGATCAAACAATTACCACGAGTGCTCCGCATCTTTGGCACGACTGCCGAAGAGACAGCAGCCCTAGCGTTGCGCATTGTCCGTGAAGGGAAGAATGGGCAGGTCTTTGAGGTGATGCCGCGCCATCGTGCGATCTGGCGTTTGCTGAAAGCGGCGGTGCAGCGTAACCGATAGCATACACGTTACTGGCAGGGCGCAGCACCGCTGCGCCCTTTTTTCAACCAGTCTACCACATCTGCAACCGATAGTGGACGGGCGATATAATACCCCTGGAACGTATCACAACCGGCTGCTTCCAGTATCCGGTATTGCTCAGCGGTCTCGACCCCTTCAGCAACCACCTGCATCCCGAGGCGGTGCCCCAACGTAATAATGGTTTCCATCAAACTTCGTTCAACCTCTGAGTCAGCCTGATCGAGGCAAGCAACAAATGACCGGTCGATCTTGAGGATGTTGATTGGTAGCCGGTGGAGGTAGGCAAGTGACGAATAACCGGTGCCGAAATCATCAACCGCTAGCGTCACGCCGAGCTGACGGAGTCGGTTAAGCTGTTGACGGAGATTCTCGATGTGCCCCATGAGCATACTCTCGGTCAGTTCCAGTTCGAGCCAGGACAACGGCAGATTGACCCTGTTAAGAATATTCTCTACCTGCTCAACAAAATCGGTTTGGGCAAATTGAATGGCCGAGATATTCGCGGCGACCGGTACAACGGGCAGTCCTGCCTCCAACCAGTATTTGATCTGACGGGCAATTTCGTGCAATACCCATTGTCCGATAAGCACGATCAGTCCAGTCTCTTCAGCGACAGAGATAAACTTCGCTGGCGAGACCATTCCCAGCTCAGCACTTTGCCAGCGTAACAACGCTTCCAAACCGACCAGGGTACCGGTTCGATCAACCAGAGGCTGGTAGAAGAGAAGCAATTCATTACGTTCAATGGCACGCCGGAGGAGCGTCTCGATCCGTAAGCGCTCGGATGAGATGGCCGCAATCGTTGCATCGAAAAACTGAAAGCTACTATGGGTCTGTTTCGCCCGATACATCGCAATATCGGCGGCCCGTTGCAACGCAACGACATCCTTTCCATCAATAGGATAGAGACTTGCGCCGATACTGGCATTGATGAAGATCTCATGTCCGTTGACAAAAAAAGGCTGGGTGAGCGTCTCGTGCAAACGCTGTGCCACGACGGTCACTTGTTGCGGTGCCGTAATGTCAGGAAGGATGAGTAAAAACTCATCACCACCATGACGAGCCAGGGTATCGGTGGTACGGATGCACGATTCAAAGCGACGTGCAACCTGAATCAATAAGATATCACCTGTGGGATGGCCTAAGGTATCATTGATCTGTTTGAAACGATCCAGATCGATGAAGAGCACTGCCACTAACGTATCTGTACGCCGAGCGTGTTCGATCGCCTGCTGCAACCGATCTTCAAACAACAAGCGATTTGGCAACCCGGTGAGGGTATCATGATGAGCCTGATACGCCAGTTTTTCCAGTGTCGTCTGCTGTTCAATCGTGATAGTCGTCAATTGTTCAATCTGTTCAAGCAGATTTCGTTCATCGCCACTTAACGGCGTATCGTCCCGCCGACATAGCAATAGACACCCATCGGACGCATCGCGGTTCGTGCGTATCCCGATAATCCAACCTCGTTTGATGGTGTACTTGCGGACAAGCGGCTCAACCGAAGACCACCAATATGGTGTATCAGAAGCTAGCTCGGTGATGCGTTGATACCGGCACGGCGCCAATGAAAGAACCTCGTGTGCCCATGCATCAAATTGTTGCAGGTCGGCTGTTTCGAGTACAGCGCTGCAGCTGACAAATAAACCATGCGAGTGGAGTGTAAAGGCACTGTATATCAGATCGACGATCTGCTGCCCAATCAACACGAGTAACTCGCGCATAATCGTCTTCAAATTGTACTGGCAGGCAATCATCTCTAGAACACGACGACGAGCCACCGCAATTTGCTCGGCTTGATGACGAGTAGAAACATCTTCCAGCGTGATCACTACCCGTATCCGTTCATTGGGTCCAAACCGCACAGCACGCACCATTAGCCAGCGGCGCTCATCGCCTGCCGCCGCAAATTCACCTTCAAAACGTTCGTCGGCCCCTTGCAACAACCGTTCAATTGTATCGGCAAGCAACCCTGCCGGGGGTTGACCCAGGTGGCAGGCAGCCAGAAATGACGCCCCCACTGCACAGTCAGCACTTTCAACACCCAATAAAGGTCCCAATTGCAGCCAGACAATGTTAGCTGCCAGAACTTGCCCATAGCGATTCAGGATTGCAATGGCGGATGGCAATGCGTCAAGTGCTGAATGGAGTAACTGTTGCGTTTCGATAAGAAACTGTTCGGTTTGTTTACGCTCGGTAATATCGTGCAGCACTGCGAGGAGAGCCGATGAACCCTGCCATTCTATTGGCTCGACTCGCAGATCAACAATCACAACTGACTGATCGGGACGGATAATCTCGGCATCAACGGTTAAACCGGGTTGCAGGGGAAAACCAAACGGGCTGCCCTCCAACTGATCGGGCCGACGACCGAACAATCGCTGGGCGGCCCGATTCGCGAAGTGAACATACCCGTTCTGATCGAGCACAAGCAGGGCATTCGCGCTGTTAGCAACAATCGTTTCGAGCGTCCGCTGATCCAGATTCGACCACGCACGATCATCAGCACGTGATGGTTGATCGACTTCACTATCGTTGTGCTGCACGAAAAGCCTCCTCGTACCTTACAGAACGGCGGTTTAGTTCGTTTCTGCTGTTTCCGTCCCTTCCTCGTCGCGGAACATTGCGCTTAACCGTTCAATTTCGCTCGGTGCGATATGCGTAAACTGGCCCGACAGAATACCAGAGATATTGCGGAATGGTCGTCCGATGTGCATTCCACGACTATCAATTGTAAACTCGCGAATATCTTTGTCGTGGCTCGAGCCACGCATTTTCAAGACCGTTAATCCGCGACGCATCTCCCCGAATAGCTCAACATAACGCAATAGAATAATCGAGTCGGTAATTGTCGAAATATGGGCCTCGGTGATAGATGAACCGCCGAGCAGCGTAGGGGTCGTTGAGGTATAGAGGCCTGCCATCTCTTGATGCTTGATAAAAGATGTCAGCCCAATCACAAACTCACGGAATCCCTTCACTGTCGAAACACGTTCAAGCGCCGATAGACTATCGACGGCCACTCGTTGTGGGCGAAAGCGCTCGATTTCCGCTTTCATAAAGATCAACTGGTCTTCGAGACTGGTCACTTCGGGGTAATTACAAACGACCCGCAAGAGACCATCGCGTTCCATCTGCTCAAAATCGATTCCCCAGCCGATGGCATTACGGAAGAGTTGATCACGGCTCTCCTCAAACGCAAACAAGAGTGAGCGTTCTTTCTGACGGACACCGGCTGCCATAAAGGTGGTTGCCATGAGGGTCTTGCCGGTACCGGTTGCGCCACTCACCAGTACAATAGAGTCGCGGAAGAAACCACCGCCACACATTCGGTCTAGCTCGGCATTCCCGGAAGTGGTACGGACATTTGAGGAGCGTTGCTTCAGTTCAATTGCCGACAGGGGGATCACATGAATACCTTCACCGGGGATCACGGTGAAGGGAAAGCTCCCTTTCTGGTGCGATGTACCACGGAACTTGAGAATCTCAACGGTGCGCCGCCGTTTTTCATCTTCGAGCAAGTTACGCAGAATTACCACGTCGTCAGAGACGAATTCTTCCACCCCGTAGCGCGCAATCTCACCATACTCTTGCGTTCGTTCGGCGGTTAACACCGCCGTCACACCCAGACGACGGAGGGTACTGACGATCCGTAGCAACTCGTTCCGCACTACCCGTGTATCGTTCAGACGGGTAAAAATCGCACCCAGCGAGTCGAGCGAAAGGCGAACGGCGCCGATGCTGCGTACCGCATGCTCGATCCGAGCCAGCAATGCACCAAGATCGTAAGTACCCAGTTCAACAATCTCCTCTTCAGGTTGCGGCGAAACATCGACAAACGCCCATTTCCCCTCTGCCTCCCAGCGGGCAATATCCCAGCCAAAGCCGAGCATATTGCGACGCAATGCTTCGGGTGTCTCTTCAAAGGTGACAAACACACCTGGCTCGCCCCGCTTAATACCGGCAGCCAGAAACTGGGCAGCAAAGACGGTCTTGGCGCTACCAGCAGTACCCGAAACAAGAGTGGTACGCCCTTTCGGCAAACCACCGTTGGCAATATGATCAAAACCGGTAATTCCGGTTGGCAGACGTTCGATGTGATCAGCGCACACCTGATTACTCCTTGTTTATCATTGATGAACCTGTCTTTGGTGGCAAATTCAGTACATTTAGGAGATCGGCAACACTCGATAGATCGCCAATAATTCGTCGATATGGCGGAGGCGAACTCTTTATCAGAGTCGGTGTTGCCAGGATTTTTTGATCTTCTGCCTGCTGTGGATCGGCCAACACATCAATAATTGTCAGTTCACATTCATAGTCGGCCAGATCATGTTCCAGCATCTGGCGTAGAGTGTTAATCGCTCGTTCAGCGCGTGGTGTCTGACCCGCAATGTAGAGATGCAAAACAATTTTACTCACAGTCCCTTCATCCCAGCAGTCAGCGTATGAGCCTCTGCTATTGTTCTGGAGGACGAGAAGCTAATTCACCAATTGCAAGTGATCGATAAAACGATGCTAAGTGACCCATTAATTCTAGCAAAAGTAAACGACCCTCTTCAACGTAAGCTTGCAGTTTTTTCGGTGGACTCTGTGCGCTCCGCTGCCGGATAGCCTGCAAATGAATATCGATCAGATCGCGCGGAGTAGCCCATCCTGAACCGAGAAATTCACCCAATTCACGTAACGCGCGCGGTGGCAACTGGGTACGGTGAATCCGACTTTGCAGTGCTTCATCTAACAATGATCCATAGCGATGCAACGCATACTCGAAGACCTCGGGCAGCCGCTGGCGTAGTGAACTCAAACGCGAACGTGCTGTGTCTTCGGGTCGCGAGAGCGCATCAACATTGGTCAGCTCGCGCTCCATCTGTCGTACCTGTTCGCGTAGCATTTCAGCTTCGGCAACGAGTTGCGCTGCTCGCCGTTGTTCGGTAATGTCTGTATGAGAAATGACAATACCGCGCCGTTTTCCACGTAACGGCACTGCACGTAGGGCGAACCAGCGGGTTCCGGCTGAGGTAGGGAGTTCATACTCGCAGGAAAATTCTTCTTTATTCCCTGCTAATACATCCCGCAACCCTTGCAGTACATCTATGCCACCGGTTAACGTTTTGTCTACCGCACAGGCTGCAAAGTAATCAGCACCTACACTGATCGCAGCCAGATCGGTAATCCCGTTCTCGCGCCCAAACCGCAGCCAGGCCTCATTCACTGCCACGATCTTACCCTGCTCATCAAGGACAACAATTTCATTCGTCAACGAATTGAGAATAGTAATGCTAAACTCTTCCGCCTCGCGTAAGGCTGTCTCGGCCTGACGCTCGAAGGTGACATCGCGCAGAGTGATAAGCAGCGCATCCTGCCCTTCCCAAACAATCGACATGACCCTCATTTCGGCAACGGCAAATTCGCCGTTTGGGCGCAACACTTCAACCTCCGCTCGTTCACCAACGACCAGCGGAAAACCAAAAACTTGCCCATGAAGTTCAGCGCCATGTCGATCAAGCAGCCGTTCAGCGGCACTGTTCAAGAACCGCACCACGCCACTGTTGTCAACAATAATCGCACCATCGGCGTCATGACTGACAATGGCTCGCAGATTTTCTTCGGCTGTTGAGCGGGTCGGCGGTTCGATAATGATCCTCCTCGTCGGACCGTGTTTGCCAACGCAGCGTGTAATAATGCCCGGATTGCTGCGCTTCATTCCATCCGAAAGCAAACGGCTAAGACGAACCTGTGTGATAACAGCATATTACAATATAATACTCACAGTTATGCATGATGTACCGGCTTTAACTGACTGTCAAGTAGTAAACAGGTTCGTGAGCAGTTTTCAACATTTTCAACCGACCTGGCAGAGGTGATATGCAAAGATGAGGAATGAAGCGTTTCCTGACCTGTCGGCAGAGCATCATGTTCAGGAGACGTGCCGCTTCCCATTCCAACGAATAGCGACGGTCAGACTCTGTTTCCTCGTTGCTCGTGACCATCTCCATTGGTAGAGGTGGGTTTCCTTCATTGTACCCTTTCCTCATTATGAAATGAGGGGCTACGCACGCTACCCGGTACAGCCACTTGCAATAATTCCCATAGCAATTTGATATACATAGGAGCGTTGACTTTCATGACGCAGCGTGTTATACTTGGACGTGTAACGCAGCGCGTTATACGTCTACCGAAATCGCATAGACTGTGCTATGATACAGATGACCTGAACGTGATCCATATAAAGCAGGAGGCAAGTATGACAACTGTAGAAGAGATCGAAGTCAATGTTCGCCAAATCGACGAGAAGCCACCGGTCAATCCGAGTGTCCAGGTGTTTGAGATCGTTCGGAAGCTCATACTGGCCGGTATCGGCGCCTTTGCGCTCAGCCGTGAAGAAGCGGAAGCCTTCCTGAATCGGCTGGTTGAGCGTGGCGAGCTGGCCCAAAAAGATGCCCAGAAGCTGTTTGAGGAGGCTATGGAGAACCTCCGTAAGACGGCTGTGCCTCAGTCGGATCAGGTTCAGACCAATCTGAACAATCTGGCAGCCCAGTTTGAGACTAGCTTTGAGCAGTTCCTCAATCGGCTCAATATTCCTTCCAAGCGCGACATTGATGAGCTGAGCGCCAAGATCGCCCAGCTAGCCTTGCGTGTAGAAGAGCTGCGCCGGACACAAGAGACTCCCACGCGCAATCGCACGCGGGGTGAGGCCAAGGAAGAGAGTGCCGGAGAGTAGGAATACTCTGCCTGTCATGGCAAGACGCACGGTACCGTAAATGGAAAGGGCGAAGGCGTGTTTTTTCCTTCGCCCGTATCATGTTTCTTTCGCTGAACATGGTGTTCACCGCTGTGCATCGCTCCACAGCGAACAGTGCGTATTCGCCATCCGGGCTATTCAGCGTTCTTTTCGTCCCTGGCAATGTGAAGGATGGTAAATCGTCGTTGTCGGCATTTTGGCGCAGCGTGTTATAATTGCCGCTAAGACTGTTTGCATCTCGTGTTCGTACCAGTTGTGTTAGTGGGCACACTACGCATACCAGCATCCGGTACAAGGCGGCAATTCCTATGCACCTGATTAAGAAATACGCAAATCGTAAACTTTACCATACCAATCAGAAACGTTACATCACGCTTGACGGTATTGCTCGCCTCATCCAAGAGGGTGAAACCGTCCAGGTGCTTGATAACGAAACAGGTGATGATATTACCGCGAATATTCTGGCGCAGGTTGTGTTGCAGGCTCGTGGACGCCGGTCACCGTTGCCAACTAATTTATTGACCGACCTGATCCAGGTTGGGGGAGATACGATCTCTAACTTGCGTCGGGTGCTGTTTAGTTCGCTCGGTGGTGACGACTTGATCGAAGCTGAAATTGGGCGGCGTATCGATATCCTGGTTGACAAAGGTGAACTTTCCCCCGAAGAGGCTGATCGCTGGCGCAAACTGTTACTACGCAAAGAGTTTGCCGACGATGCCCGGCATCAACTTGCCGACCGGATTGCCAATGTGCCGACGCGCAACGATGTCGAGCGTCTCCATGCCCAGATTGATGCCCTGGCCAGTACAGTTGAACAATTGCTACGTCGTCGTTGAACATCGACAGCCAGCTTGACAATGACCTGGTTCTCAGTTGGTGTATCCAACGTGATCGTTGGGTGATGCTGAATCGCTTCTGTCAGGCTGTTAACTATCACCGTATCGCCCTGGCAGGGCAAACAGTTCGTTGGCGCTGACCAAAACATCGCACGATCCCTGGCTCGCTGGTATACGTTATCGCAAAGAGGCTGGTTATGCAGCGTAGCAAGACAGCTCTGGTTCTTGCCGGTGGAGGTGTCGCCGGTGCCGCTTATGAAATTGGCGCCCTCTGTGCCATTGACCAGGTGCTTGAAGGTTTGTCAGTCAACGAGTTTGATATTTACGTGGGGACAAGCGCTGGGGCTTTGGTGAACGCCTGCCTGGCCAACAATATGTCACCGCGTACATTGATCAGTGTCCTTGAAAGCTCGTTGCTCGGTATTGATCAGCTTGAACCACATCACTTGTACCAGTTAAATGTGGTTGATATGCTGCGTCGGGTGATGCACTTACCTGGGGCGCTGGCTCAAACGTTACGGCGCTGGCTTCGTGAAGGTGGGGAAGCATCGCTTCTTGATTTGATTGAGACGCTGGCTGTTGGCTTACCTACCGGTATCTACGATTCGCGAGCGCTCGAGCGGTATCTGCGGCTGGCTTTTGAACAGCCCGGTCGCTCAAACCGTTTTGCCGATCTGGATCGCGAGTTGTTGATCATAGCGACCGATCTCGATTCTGGAGAACGGGCCGTTTTTGGCTTACCACCGCTCGAGCATGTGCCGATCTCGCTGGCAGTTTGCGCGTCAGCCGCTATTCCGATCTTTTATCAGCCAGTACGAATCGGTGAGCGTGATTATATCGATGGTGGCTTACGCGGTACGGCCAGTCTTGATGTAGCAATCGAGCGTGGTGCTGACCTGATCGTCTGTATTAATCCAATGGTGCCGTTTGATAATCGCCGCCATGCGCCGGGACAATCTATCAGCGAACAGGGTATTCAGCGGATTGGTAATCAGGTCTTCCGCACGTTCATTCACGCCGGTTTGCACTATCATATCAAGCAGGTGCGTCGTCGCCATCCTGAGGTGGATATTATTCTGATCGAACCGTCGCGCCGTGACCGAATCATGTTTGCCGAAAATACGATGCGTTTCCAGACCCGGATGACGATTGCGCGTCATGGTTTTGAAAGTGTGGCCCAGCAGTTGTGCGAACACTATCCCTATTACCGGGCAATGATGGCTCGTCATGGCATTCCCATCAGTGATGAACGGATCAGACAAGACCTCCGTAATTTGGAGGTGGCCGGTGATGATCCTCAGCTTGTACGCGCTGCGTTGGTGACCGGCGGTTTATTGCATCCTGCGCCGGCCGGTCTGGCATCGACGTTAGCCGAGCTTGATCGTTTGTTGTCGCGGCTTGAGGTTGCGCGCTAAGATGATCGTCTATATTGCATACCCCACTAGTTTGAATTTGCAGTCAGCTAATGCCCTGCAAACGTTTACCACGCTCCGCGAGCTGATAGCTCGCCGACCGGATACGCTGGCCCTGATTCCACGTTGGGGGTTTGAACCGAGTCGCTTCAGTGAATTGAATGTCGTGCATCTGCCACGACCGGCCATTGGCAAGCTCTCACGCTTCTACAAGAGTACACTGTTGTACTACCTTGAGCACTCAGTCTTTGCAGCGATGACCGCGATGCGGGTTGCGCCTCAACGTCATCAGGTTGAAGCTGTCTATATTCGTCAGCCGATCATTGCGGCCTGGTGGGCCGGTATCTTCGGCCCAAAGCTCGGAATACCGGTGATTTACGAAGTCCACGATTTTGAGTCACGGAATCCTTCGCGGGCGAAAGAGCGTTGGGCGCGTGGATTACTCGATCTGATTGATCGTACCGCACTATGTCGGGCAACTGCCGTCGTATCACTGACAAATGATTTCCGGTCCCTGTTGGCCCAGCTCGGATGGCGTGATCCGGCAGATGTTGCGGTTATTCCAGATGCTTACGATGAACGAATATTTACACCGCAAGATCGTGCTCAGTGTCGTGCCGAACTTGGTTTGTTACCCACCGTACCGGTCATCGCATACGCAGGCATGACCTTTGCTCATCGCTGGCTTGAGGGTCTTCTCGGTGCTTTACGGGCTCTCAAGGCTACCCATCCGACGTTGTGCGGTCTGATACTCGGTGGGCGACCTGGTGAGCGAGCAGCCCTGATCGCACACGCAGTCAGTGAAGGATTACGGGTTGCTGAGACAACAGCGACGCCAGCCGATCTCTACGTGTTGCCGCCACGACCGCAGGCCGAGGTAGTGCGCTGTTTAGGCGCTGCCGATGTTCTTGTCATTCCCGATACCGTTACCGATGTAACAGCCTCGCCGTTGAAGTTGTTTGAATATCTGGCATTGGGTCTGCCGATTGTCATACCGGCGATTCCGGCGTTACACGAGATTGTACCACCACAGCTTGCCTATAGTTTCCCACGACGTGACCTGTCTGGTTTGCAGGCGGCACTCACCGCGGCTCTGAACGAAGGCGACCCGGCGCTGATAGCCGCACGGCGAGCAGTGGCTGCTGAACACACGTATGGCCGACGTGCAGAGCGGATCATCGCGCTGGTTGAGCGGGTGCGGTGAGGTGTGAGAGCTTGCGCAAAAATCCCGATGTCGCTCAGGTTCATACGTAACCCGAAGACCAGGGCAGGGCAACGTAAGGGTTATTCCTTACCCCACGAGCGCATCCTGATGTACAGGCGTAGCGGTGCTGCGCCCCGACCGATCTTCTGCTGCGACAGGATATGTCAGATAGGTTCTAAACCTGACTCTCGACCGGCGCTTGCCAGAGGTAAATACGGCCATCGTGGGTACCGGTAGCCAGGAGTTGACCATCGGGGCTGAAGCTCAGGCAACTGACGCCAGAGCTGTGTTCGAGGATAAGGGGGAGTGGCTGCGATTGATCTATCAACCAAAAACGAGCGCTCCGATCTTCACTTCCTGAAGCCAGCAATGGGATACGCGGGCTACACGCCAGACCGCGCACCGGTGCAGTGTGACCTTGTAAGGTGTCAAGAGGCAGAAAATCTCGCACGCGCCAGAGGCGAATAGCGGTACCACTACAGGCGGCAATGATGGTACCGGCAGTATTAAAAGTGACGCTGTAAATGAATGTATTAAACCCCTCAATCGGTTTTAACCGCTGATGTGTCGCTGTTTGCCAGAGGTAGATAGCGCCATCGTAACAACCGGCAGCCAGCAATGAACTATCTGGTGAAAAACTCAGTGAATGAACAAAAGGACTGTTAAACAGGCCAATCGGCTCGATCTTCCCTTTTCGGATCTCGTACAGTGTAATCGCCATGCCCCAACCGCCAACCGCCAGATAACGACCGTCGGGACTGAAGCAGAGACTCTCGATAGAAGTGCCGGTTTGACGGATGATCTGTACAGACTGCCAGTCGGTAGTTGTCCAGATACGGACTGTCTCGTCGTCGCTTCCGCTGGCAACCAGTGTTCCATCAGGACTGACTGCAACCGCACGCACAGTGCTCTCGTGGCCGCGCAGAGTTTGCGTTTGTTCACCGTGCGTTACATCCCAGACACTGATCGTATAATCATCGTGGCCGGCAATGATCGATTTGCCATCAGGCGTAAATGCCAGACTACGAATTTGACTACCGGCTACCAGGCGACGATGCTGTGTTCCCACAGGCGTCGATGATGATGAACGCGATGGCGTTGCTGATGGGGTGATCGGTGACGCCTGCGATGGCGTTGCTGGTGGGGTAATCGGTGACACCTGCGATGGTGTTGGTACCGGTTCGGTTGGTGTCTCGGTCGTATCAGGTGGTGCTAGCGATGGTCCTGAAGCGACAGGACGTACTGTCACCGGTGTTGCTGGTGTTACCGGTTTTCCGCGCAGTCGGTGCAAGGCTTCACGCATTTCACGGGCCGATTGCGGACGTTGATCGATCAGGGTAGCCATCCCTTGCTCGATCAACCGGGCTAATCCTTCTGGCACATGGGGCGCCAGACTGCGAATCGGCTGAAGGGGATCGGGCTGACCATGGATCAGCTTTGCCATCCGAGTCATCGCATCAGGTGGCAAAACGCCGGTTAGCAGATGGTACAATGTTGCCGAGAGCGAATAAATGTCGCTGCGCGGGTCTGGTTCGCCGTCGCGCATCTGTTCGTAAGGTGCATATGGTGGGGTAAAGCCGTAGACCTTTCGCGACCCTGAGCCGTCAATTCCGGCTACAACCGTCATTCCGCCGCGCGCTAGCCCAAAATCGAGCAAGATAATATCGTGGTTTGGGGTTAATTTCAGATTTTTTGGTTTAATATCTCGATGAATGACCGGTACCGGTCGTGTGTGCAAGTAGTGTAGCACGTCGAGGAGTTGATCGGCCCATTTTACTACCAAGGGTAAGACTTGCGGCGAGGCGAAACGACGACCGAGACGGGCCAGTTGATTGCCCAGGTCTTCGCCATGGATAAACTCCATAACTAAGAATTGACCTTGTGGTTCGATGAAATGATCAATGACCCGTGGTAATGCTTGATGGCGCAAGCGGGCCAGGATTTGAGCTTCGCGTTCAAATGCTTGTCGATATGCCTCATCGTGAAACAAGGTTTGTTTGATGGCAACATCGATGCGCAAGCGGAGGTCGCGCGCTCGATAGACCGCCCCCATACCTCCCTTGGCAATTTGGGATATGATGCGATAACGACCTTGTAAGACTGTTTCTGGTTCAATCATCGACAAATAGTTCCTACGCACATATAGTACAAGACTAGCACGTATTATAACAAAATGTAGGAGCAGCAGTGGGATACTACGCTGCTCCGAATAAAAGTTGAAAATACATTGAGATATACTACAGAACTCCGTATGCTTCGGCCAGGATTTCAATCGGGTGACGGGTTTCTACCCCGGTAGCACCACTGATTTGCCAGCGACAGGTTTCACTATCGCACAAAGCGAGGTTTTGACCACTGGCTTGTACAAAGTCAAAAAGTGGCTTCCCAACGTCCATTGCAATCTGATACTTTTCACGCTTCAAGCCGTATGTACCGGCGATCCCGCAACAATCAGCCCGACTCTCATCAAGGTGCAAGCCTGGTACTAAACCTAATACATCGAGTACCGGACGGCCAATGCGATGGGCGCGTAACTGACATGGCGGGTGATACGGGAGGCGACGTTCAATCGAGCGGAAGTCGGTGCGTAATTCACCGCGCTCGTGAAGGTTACGCAAGAACTCGAAGATGTCATACGTACCGGCAGCCACTGCGCGAACATCATCACCGTGGAGACCGAGGAGTTCCGGAGCTTCCTCTTTCAGAGTGAGCGTACAACTGGTGCTGGTACCGACGATGGGTATACCGGCGCGAACGAATGGTAACAGTTGCGTAACGTTGTACTGGTGGTGCTTCTGCGCAGCCGGAAAATCGCCGTTGGAGAGTAAGGGCAGGCCACAGCAGCGCTGTGGTGGAATGATCACCTCAAACCCAAGATGTTCGAGCACGGCCACTGCCGCTTTACCAACGTGTGGTTCGTAGTAGTTTGTGCTGCAACCGTGGAAGTAGACCACTTTAGGGCGTCGACCGGCCACCGTTGATTTCCGACGTCGGAACCAGTGTTGGAACGTGTAGGTGCTTGCTTTTGGCAGTGGAGCGTGGCGGTGAATTCCCAGCACTTGTTCGATGAGCCAGCGTGCGGGCGCAAAGCTCAGCGTCAGATTGACGAGAGGCGCCTGTGGTCCACAACTCAGGCGCCCAACCAATCCAGAACGCGCAATGATTCGGTTACGAAGAGGCATCCCACGCTCGGCGACCATCTGCGCTCGAGCACGGGCATTAAGTTCAGCGATTCGCACACCGGTCGGACAGACCTGATTGCAAACCCGACATCCCGAACAGTAATCAACGGAGGCATCAGGAACCGGCTGCGCGGCATGACGAAAGCGTTGGGCTTGCGGCCCGACATATTTTGGGCCGGGGAAGGCGTCGGTTACGGCGGCCACGGGGCAGGCCGCAGTGCAGATGTTGCACTTAATACAGTGATCGAGCGATTGCGTGAGCGATAGCTCAATATGATCCATGGTGATTGTCCCTCTCGCAAATGGGCTGCTACTGCTGTCCGGCTGCCCAGCCGGTGGCAATTGCAACTCCTTCAAGGCATCCTTCGCGAACCGGATCAAAACCGGCGAGTGCGCTGCCAGCCACCATCACGTTTTCATATACTAAGCGACCGCTGGCATCGAGGGGGCGTAGTGACCGATCAACGCGCACACCACTCTGAAAGACAGGGTGACCTTGCTCAGCCAGAAAACGTGCTGCAAACCAGCCGGATCGGCTGTCGGGTGTCTGAAGGGGTAGGTCAAGAGCGGTTTCACGCAGGTGACCTTCCGGCGTGGCGCGAATGCCACCACCAAGAATGCCACCGGTTGCCAATACCCAGCGTCGGGCCGTATGACGTTGTTCACGGGCTGCCGCTTCACTGAACACAGCCACCAGCGTTTCCTTGAGGGGTTCTCCGCGTTGGACAAATCCACCCAACTGCATTCTACCACCAAGACTGAGCAATGCGTTTTCCAGAATGTGATATAACCGCATACCGGCGACAGAGGTTGGTAGTGTGGGAATCTCGAAGATCAGGGCACCCGCCCGATTCTGGAGGTCGCGTACCACCTCGGTAGGATGCTTCAAGCCCAGAATTGCTGGCATACCAATACGAGCATAGCCGCCCTTGCGCACGAATGCAGCAAGTTGTTCACCAACTCTGGCCCGAAAGTCTGGTTGGTCGAACATGCGTGCCAGGATGACCGGGCTGAAATCGTGTTGGCGACCAGTTGGTGGCAGGGCTAACAATGCTGCTTCGGCAGCAATCCCCTGAGCACGGAGATTGGCGGCAATAAGCGGTGGAAAAAAGTCACGGAGTACGCCAAAACTGGCGATCAGCGTTGGCCGACCATCGCGCAACTGACGGGCATCACCGTTTATCATTGTTGCAGGTGCAAAAGCAGTGGGGCGCAACGCGCCTAAAGCAGTAGGGAGCAGCAGATTTCGGTTGAAGTTGCCAACCATCGGGTAGCCAGCCGCTTCGCAGATAGCCCGGAATCGGGCAACGCCCTGCTCGATCATTGTCAGGCCAACCAGGGCATAGGGGTGGTGTGGACGCTGGTCGGTAAGTTGAATGATACCGGCGATAGGATCATCAACCTCGGCAAAGAGGTCGAGACAGCCGGTCGTCCAGTGCGTTGTCCCATGACCCTTGGCAAGCACCATCACCTTTTCACCGCGTTCGGCACGCCCGATTGCTGCCATCAAACCAGCCAGGCCAGCGCCGATGACGATCGTATCATACATAGCAGCTCTCCTGGTGCCTTACGCCTGTACATATTCGGTTGCGATAGCCGGATGTTGGGTTACCAGACCACCCCCCGGTTCGGCCAGTGCCCGCAGACGTTGAATTCCCAGAACGCCATAATAGATCAATTCATCAAGGCGGGCCTGGCGTAACTGATCACCCCACAGGACTGGGGTAAGACCTTTCCAGCGTTCCTGGAGAAAATGCAGTATCGCTTCATTGGTATGAACGTGGCTCAGACCATCGGCACAGCGCCGTTCATACAAAATATTTGCCGTGCGATAGATACACCAGCCACCCTGACACGGCCCCATGCCCATCCGCACATCGCGTCGAATATCGTCGAGATTATGAGCGCCAGCATCGATTGCGGCCTGAATCCGATCACGGGTAACCAGTTCGCATTCACAGATCAGATCACCGGCGGCGTGTTGGCTCTCGACCAGTGCCAGTGGTTTTCCGAGCCAGTAGTGGGGAGTCTGCGCTGCCGGATGTGGTGAAACGGTTACAGTAGCGTGACGAGTGTGCTCAAACTTCGGGATCGGCAGCACTTCACTAGCAGTGCGACAGGGTTGGGTATTGCCTAACCGTCGTGCAATCTCATTCACCGTCTGCTCGGCCATCAGGCGATATGTTGTCCATTTACCACCAACAATCGAAAAGATACCGCTCACGCCGTCACGCTCTTCGTGATCGAGTAACTTGAACGTGCGAGGAATATCACGGTCGCTGGCGACATCTTTGTCTTTGTAAAGCGGACGGACACCGGCCCAGGCACGTAAGGCGCGATACTGGCGGAAGCCGGGTACCAGCTTCTCACCTTCATCGAGCATAAATTGAATTTCTTCTGGTTCGATCCCGAAGACATCAGGATCGGGAACATGGACATCGGTCGTACCAATCACGGCTACCGTGTGAATGGGCACAATAATGTCGCCATCGGATGGTAGTTTACAGCGGTTCACTACCGTGTTTACCATGCGGTGATTCATCGCCACCATTGTACCTTTGCCTGGCACGACTGTTACCATTACGCCTGCCAGTGCGGCAATTTTACCGGCCCAGGCCCCAGCCGCATTTAAGACATAAGCACAGTCGATTCGAATCCGTTCACCGTTACGCAGGTCTTCAACGATTGCTCCCATAACCCGGTCGCCAACCCGGATCAATTCGATCACATTGTGATAGGTACGAATGTCGGCGCCGTACTCACGTGCGGCCAGCGCTACGGAATGGGTAGCGAGAAACGAATCGGCGGAAGCGTCGGGAACCTCAAAGACCCGTGAAATACGGGGATTGAGGAGTGGTTCACGACGCAGCATTTCGGCGACACTGATCTCTTGCACCGGCACACCGGTACGGTGGCAATTGGCGACGAAGACATCACCATAGCTTTCATCGTCCCACGGTGTGATGACAAAGAACCCAGATGTCTGCTCGATACAATGCGGCATAATGCGGCGCAAGATTGCATTTTCCTGCGCACATTCACGCGCCGATTGCGGGTCTTTGGTCACATAGCGCCCGCCCGAATGCAGAAGACCGTGATACCGGCCAGTTGTGCCATGGGTCAAATCTCCCTTTTCGACCAGCACGCAACGGATTCCACGCATTGCGAGGTCGAGCGCGCAGCCTGTGCCGGTTGCGCCGCCGCCAATCACTAATACATCGGTAGAGATGGTTTGCATCATAAGCTCCTAATCGTCAGCAAGACCGGCAGGGTACAGATTCCCGCCGGTCTTGCTACCATTGTATGCGTACAGGAAAGCGGGTTACTCTACCCAATCGAAGGTGCGGGTGACCGCCTTCTTCCAACCTCGGTAGAGTCGCTCGCGGGTTGCCTCGTCCATCTGCGGCGTCCACGTATGATCGACACCCCAGTTAGCGCGCATCTCATCGGTATTCGACCAGAAGCCAACTGCCAGGCCAGCGGCATACGCAGCACCAAGCGACGTTGTTTCGGCAACCTTCGGCCGAATAACCGGCACTCCCAGGATGTCAGCCTGGAACTGCATTAGGGTATTATTGTACACCATACCACCATCGACCTTCAATGCGGTCAGTTTCACACCCGAATCCTGTTCCATCGCGTCGAGAACTTCGCGGGTTTGGTACGCAGTCGCTTCAAGTACCGCACGGGCAATGTGACCTTTATTGACATACCGCGTCAGGCCGACGATTACCCCACGTGCATCGGAACGCCAGTACGGGGCGAAGAGACCAGAGAAGGCCGGGACGAAATAGATGCCACCGTTGTCCTCAACCAGATTAGCAAGCGACTCGACCTCAGCCGACGAGGTGATCAGGCCGAGATTGTCGCGCAGCCACTGTACCAATGCACCGGTGATAGCGATAGAGCCTTCAAGAGCATAAACGGCAGGCTGATCACCGAACTTATAGCAAACAGTTGTCAACAGACCGCTCTTCGAGGGAACGAGTTTGGTACCGGTATTGAGCAGCATAAACGATCCGGTGCCGTAGGTGTTCTTCGCCTCACCGACATCAAAGCAGGTCTGACCAACCATTGCTGCTTGTTGGTCGCCCAGAATACCGGCTACCGGTACCCCGGCCAGCTCGCCGGTAGCAGTGCCGTAGACCATACTTGACGGCATAATCTTGGGCAGCATCTGCCGTGGAATACCCATAATGCCGAGTATCTCATCGTCCCAATCAAGGGTTTCGAGATTCATCAGCATCGTGCGCGAGGCGTTCGTGACATCTGTAACATGGACACCACCATTGGGGCCACCGGTCAGCCACCAGGTCAAGAAGGTATCAATATTGCCAAAGATCACATCACCAGCTTCAGCCCCTTCGCGTGCACCGGGTACATTGTCGAGAATCCAGCGAATCTTGGGGCCAGAGAAGTAGGTTGCCAGGGGAAGGCCAACCTTGGGCCGGAAGCGATCCTGACCACCATCAGCCGCCAGTTCATTACAAATCTGATCGGTTCGCGTATCTTGCCAGACAATCGCATTGTAGACCGGTCGTCCGGTTTTGCGGTTCCAGACCACAGTCGTCTCGCGTTGATTGGTAATCCCGACGGCTACGATGTCACTTGCGCTCAGACCACCTTTGCTCAGCGCGCTGCGGATCACACTTTGAGTACGTTCCCAAATCTCATCAGGGCTATGCTCTACCCAGCCGGGTCGGGGATAGATCTGTTCGTGTTCTTTCTGGTCGTAGCAAATGACATTGCCACTGTGGTCAAAAATCATACAGCGGGTGCTGGTTGTTCCCTGATCGATTGCGGCGGCATACTTTGCCATAATTCATGACTCCTTTGTCTACCTGTGCGGCATACGGGACACATTAACCTTGTGCTGCACGCTCAATGGTCTCGAGCAGCGCCTGGGCCATCAGATAAGCCGAGGCAGCACCAGGATCACGATGACCGATTGAACGTTCACCGAGGTACGATGCACGTCCTTTGGTTGCTAGCATTGGTTCAGTCGCAATCATACCCTGTTCGCATGCAGCGACAGCGGCACGCATTGCAACCAACAGATCACCGCTCGCTGCATACTGCTCTTTCAGCGTATCGATTGCTGGTGCAATCGCATCGATCATCGTCTTTTCACCGCGAGTCGCTTTCCCACGAGTTTGAATGCCATCAAGCGCAGCGCTCAGTGCAGCAATCAGTTCTTCAGCGCCAATCGTCGCTCGATCCCCAATAGCTGTTCCTGCGCGCAGGAAGGCTGTGCCATACAGTGGCCCACTGGCGCCACCAACGGTGGAAATCAGTGTCATGCCGGTCAGTTTCAGTAGACCACTAATGCTCCGGTCGGTTGCAGTTGGCAGCTTGCTCATCACTGTACTGAAACCACGATCAAGATTGACACCGTGGTCGGCATCACCGATTGCGGCATCGAGCTTGGTTAAATAGTCACGCTGCTCTTTAACCCGTTCAGCGACCAATTGGAGAAAACGTATCACATGATCGGCGGTGATCTGCATAGTTCCTCTGCGTGCGATCTGGCAGCGGGGCAATTTGCCCCGCTATACATACTGATACCTTACATTCCCCAGCGTAGCGCCGGCGTATGGACCGGAGCGTCCCAGAGTTTAATCATCTCATCGTCAAGACGGAGCAGGGTGAAGCTCACACCTGCCATTTCGAGTGACGTGATGTAGCTGCCGACGAGCGAGCGAGCAATGGTAATGTTCCGATCCTTCAAGATACGGGCAAGTTCATTATACATCACGTACAACTCGATCAGTGGTGTACCACCCATGCCATTGACGAAGGCCAGTACAGCATCACCACTCTTGAAGGGCAAGTCTTCAAGAATAGGACCAGCAAGCATCTCGGCAATATCACGCGCCGGCGCCAACTTCTCGCGGCGTCGGCCGGGTTCGCCATGGATGCCGATACCAACCTCCATCTCGTCTTCGGCTAGCTCAAAGCCCGGTTTACCAGCCTGGGGTACGGTGCAGGGGGTCAGAGCCATCCCCATGCTGCGACCGTTCGCGTTGACTCGCTCGGCAATTGCTTTGCACGTCGCCAGATCAGCACCAGCTTCTGCCGCAGCACCGACGATCTTCTCGAGCAGCACGGTCACTCCTACCCCGCGCCGACCGGCTGTCCAGGTGCTGTTTTCAACTGCCACATCGTCGTTGGTAATCACACTGGCAACCTCAATACCTTCGGCGGCAGCCAGTTCCGCCGCCATCTCGAAGTTCATCACATCACCAGTATAGTTCTTGACGACGTGCAATACACCTTTCCCAGCGTTGACAGCCTTGGTTGCGGCGAGCATCTGATCCGGTACCGGTGAGGTGAAGACGGCACCCGGACAGGCAGCGTCGAGCATCCCATAGCCGACGAAGCCGCCATGCATCGGTTCGTGACCAGAGCCACCTCCAGAGATAACGCCGACCTTATTGTGTGGTGCACCGACGCGCACGATGTAGTCAGGATCGAAGTGCACCTGGATCAGATCGGCATGGGCAATTGCCATTCCGGCCAGTGCCTCCTTGACGACATTCTCTGGAGCGTTAATCAACTTCTTCACAGGCTTCCTCCCTTGAAGTGATAATGTTAACCGTTCAGCGTGATGCGCAACAGTATCTAGTATCTCACATACGCAGCGCATTCGCCAATAAGGCGGCAATTGAGCCACCGATGAGCGGGCCAACGACCGGTATCCACGAATACCCCCAGTTGCTGTCGCCCTTCCCGGCGATGGGTAGCACAAAGTGTGCAATTCGCGGACCAAGATCACGTGCCGGATTGATCGCGTAGCCAGTTGGACCACCGAGTGAAAGACCAATACCCCAAACCAGTGCTGCAACGAGATATGGACCCAGACCGCTCGCCGGATTTCCGCCTGTGGCACCGTTGGCGCTAAAGATAGCGAAGATGATGAATACCAGCGCGAAGGTACCGATCACTTCAGTAATGATGTTGTTGACCGGATTGCTAATCGCCGGGCCGGTGCTGAAACAAGCCAGTTTGAGGCCAGGGTCTTTCGTTACTTCCCAGTGTGAGAGGTAGGCAAGCCAGACCAGAGTGGCACCAATGAAAGCGCCGATAAATTGCGCCACAATGTGCATCACAGCAGTGCCGACGTCGTAGCGCCCGCGAATCAAGGCTGCCACTGTGACGGCTGGATTAAGGTCAGCTCCGGGGCTGCCCAAGGCTATCGCTGTGAAGACACCACACATCACCGCAAATGCCCAGCCTGTAGTAATCACGATCCAGCCACCACCGTTGCCCTTCGATTGCGTCAGCAATACGTTCGCCACGACACCGTTGCCAAACAGGATCAGTACCATGGTACCAAAAACTTCGCCCAGAAAGGACGCAGGCATAGAGGGTCTCCTCCTTGCAATACAAAACAGCCAGAACCAGTTCCCAACGAATCACCTTTGATCCAGCGTTCAAGCAGAGAACGTGATGCGCGCCAATTGTCGTGCGACCGTGTCCCGTCGCGTTGTACGCTGCTCGTGGCGTACCGGCGCATCTGAACTGGGCGTACACGCCATCTAACGGGTAGCAATCGGCGACCCGCCCTGCGCACCTCCTTTCCTGTCACAATTTATGACAATGCAATGCATTGCATTGCGCAATGCGCTATCTGGGTTGACTGGATTTCCTGACCAGCGGATATGTTTTGTAACTTTTTGGGGCATACACGAGTGTTGGGAAATCGCCCCTCTTCATTGAGTTGCTGTACGGGTATCGTAGCAAAGGGAAATAAGGGCGTCAAGCTATGGCTATACCCGGTAATGAGCAAAAGTGTTTCAATATTGCAACATTGGTTGATGAGGTTTACCAGTCCTAGCCGTGGTTAAGTGAGGAGAGGGACGAGAAGAAGAGCGAGTGGGAGGGGCATCTTCATCAGCAGGGGCGAGTTCTTCGCTTTTCTTATGGCGAGCCACGGGGCGATGGTGTGCGGCTGAGATGGGCACGGTGCAGGCTGCGCGCCGGAGGCTCGCACTCCCAGGCGACTGTAGGCTGCGCGCCGGAGGCTCGCGCTCCCAGGCGACGGTGGTTATGACACCAAACGATGAAAATTCAGAAAATCTCTAGTGCTTTGTTATGTTAGATTTTGTTCTTTTACAACCGGATATAGACGCCTGCGTTTGATGCGGGCATCAGCGGTGGTACAGTGCCATATCACCTTACTCCACGCTTTATTACGACGCTCTTCCCAGGCTGAGACTTCACGGTTGAGCGTGCTCATAGCCGGGATCGGTCGGTCCAAGCACTGCCGTTGCAGAACCGAGCGTTCGCATTCGGCGATATTGCGCCAGCGGCCGTGTTCGGGCGTGTCCTGCCATTCGAAACGCGCTGCCAGGCGATGGGCTTGTTCCGGTGCAACGGCTTCATCCAGGGACTTGGGGCCGTGCGTGGTCAACGTGTCAACGACCAGCACCATGCGTGCAGCCTGCGGGTCATCTGCATCCGACAGCAGGCGCACTTGTGCAGCGCAGTCGCACCTGGTCTGACGCTCGGTGACCCGTCCTGTACGCCACCCTTGGAGCGGTTCACTCATCAGCAAGCGATTGGCGACCCCACGCCGTTCGTATTCGTAGTCCTGCCGCAACGCTTGACCCGGCTCGACCGGCAACCTCCCGCGGGGAAGGTCATGCAACTCGTTGCTGGCCTCATCCAGGCATACGACCGGGCGTTTGGGGTCATAGGGTCGCTGATACACATCTCATACGTCTTCCATCGTGGCAACATACGTCCCAGACGGCGTGCCAATGCACCAGGTCTGTACTCGCCACGGCGTGATTTCGTTTGTTTTAGGATCTCGCCGACCGTGACATGGCTCATCGAATCCACCGAGTGGAGGTCACCCATCGTGTCAGCCAGCAAGCGCACTGTCCAGCGTGCAGCGCCTTCTGGTGGCTCGCTGCAGGCGAACATGCCCAACGTGGCTTCGCCTTCCCCGGTGAACTTCGGTGGCGCACCTGGCCAGCCTGTGTCAGACAGCGCCGCCTGCAATCCACCCGAAAGAAAACGTCGTCGCACATTGCGCACCGTGCTTTTCCTGCACAAGACCGCATCAGCACCTTCCTGGTCCGTGCGCTTCTGGCCCTGGCTGCGGTCGCTCAGAAGCAGGATACGCGCTCTGGGATGGGTACGGGCCGGAGCGTTGCCGGTGCGAATCCGTTTTTCCAGCTCGGTGCGTTCTTCACTCGTTCGTTCGATAGGTGTATGTGTTCCCATGTCGCACAGGATACCATCCCAGGCCAAAAAGCGCAAAATCTTATATAACGAGATAGTAGTAGGAGTTTTCATGAGAAATTGACATTTCTTCTGACAGCGCGCTATTATAGCACGACCCGTATCGATGCATAAGGAAGAAACGTATGGCGACACGCGTCGTTTGTTACGGACTCGGCCCAATCGGTCTGAGCATTGCACGTCTCGCCTGCGCGCGGTCTGGCATTCAGGTCGTCGGCGCCGTTGAC
>Ga0308400_1000128_pt1 | contig 32161 bp, 26 predicted proteins | sample HotsprSampOS1265_FD_203451 | JGI IMG/M metagenome (GOLD analysis project Ga0308400, IMG submission 203451) | Hot spring phototrophic mat microbial communities from Octopus Spring, Yellowstone National Park, Wyoming, United States - 20060914_OS12-65 ...
ACTTCCCGTGCCAGCCGTTCACCATCAGCATAGGGTACTACGCTGTCATTCGTTCCATGAATGATCACTACTGGACAACGTACCTGATCAATCCACTCGTGTGAACGCAACGGATACTTCAATAAAAACGGGGGCATCCACGGAAACCGCCGTCGTGCAATCGCCTCAACACTGTAAAACGGACTCTCAAGGATCAGTAAGCGTGGCTGATACGTTGCGGCCAAACGGGTTGCCAGGCCACTCCCCAATGACCGCCCATAGAGCACAATCTGCGCTTCAGTGTAGTGAGACAGTACCCATTTATAAGTAGCGGCCGCATCAGCGTGTAATTGCGCTTCACTAGTGATAGTGCCGGTACTCTGACCATACCCACGATAGTCCACCATCACGAGATCGTATCCATACGGTACTAAATCATGTGCCACCTCTCCCCAGCTTCGAAGCGTGCCACCGTTCCCATGAAAGTACAGGATCACCCCCTGCGCACTCGCTTGCCGAAACCATAACGCATGCAGCACTGCGCCATCAACCGGAATCCATACCTCCTCGACCGGCAGACCAAATTCATAGCGCGTACCGGGCGGATCACGTTCGGGAAAAAAGATGAGACGTTCTTGTAACAGATAGATTAAGCTACACACCCCAACATACCCGATCACCATAAGTCCTAGGAAACGTAAGATTGTTTCTCCCATCTGTGACATTATCCTTTCCTAACTCAGGATTACATATTTCCCCATTGCGGTCACAGCGCGTTCTCCCCCCACCCATTTCTCTGTGTACTCTGTGCGCTCCGTGGTTTATTTTTACCACAGAGGGCACAGCGAGCTCTGCATCGCATCCCCTCTCTGTGCTCTCTGTGTCCTCCGTGGTTTATTCTTTACCACAGAGGATTCCTGCATCGCATCCCCTCTCTGTGCTCTCTGTGTCCTCCGTGGTTTATTCTTTACCACAGAGGGCACAGAGGATTCCTGCATCGCATCCCCTCTCCGTGTTCTCTGTGCTCTCCGTGGTTCATTTTTTGCAGTACTCTCAACATTGCAACGACAATATATACTCCAAACTTCCACCACATAGATCACCATTTCGCACAACAAAGGACCTGCGTCCAAATCCATAAATAGACTGATACAACAACTTTCCCGGTCCAATTGTTCAACAGATAACTATTGAAAAAGAAACATACTTGTGATAAAACTCACAATTTTACTTAGGTTGTACTACAAATCACAAATTTCGCAGCACGCAATTAGATGCTCTATCCAGACAAATTTGTACTTTTTTGCCCAGGATTTCTGTGCAGTTATCGGGCAAAATATGGTATGATAGAAATCGGAGGCTTCAACCTTCGATACAGTCACTAAATAGTACAAGTTGTTCGAGGTTTTCAAAGGGAGCAATCAGCAATGCCTCGCCGATACGCTGTTCGACCGGCTAGTTTGCCGACCCTTGAAACAACAACTGATACCGCACAACCGCTGACACCGCATCCTGAACAACCGTCAACACCGACTGAAGACGATCCGTTGGCCGTGCTGCGTTACGAACCGTTGCCCGATCTCGACCCTGAGCAGGCTCGTCAGTTGCTGACCAGTCCCTCGACTCTGACCACCAACGACGTTAAGAAGTTGCCAGCTCGTCTTCGTCCCAAGACGACGAAGCACAAAGGGATTACCCGCATCGATCATCCGGCCAAGCGTACCTTTGGCTATTTCGTGCGCGTAACCTGGAATAAGCAGCGCCGGAGCAAGTTCTTTTCCGATTCGGTATACGGCGACCGATTGGCGGCATTGGCCGCTGCCATCGAATGGCGTAACGCGACTGAACGTGAACTTGGTAAACCGCGTACTGAGCGACAGGTGATTGGTGTTGCTCGCACCAGTACCGGTATCGTTGGTGTGCGTCGCACTGTCAAAGATGGCCGTGAGGTTTACGAGGCGACCTGGCGTGATGGCAACCGCATCCGCCGTACTTCCTACTCAATCGCCAAGCACGGTGAACGACGTGCTCTGGCGTTAGCCCGTCGTGCACGCGAAAAGTACGAGCGTCAGCGCCAACGTACTCCGGCTGCTGATTAATTTCCGTCCTGCGTTTGTTGATTGCGTCCTTCCCCTGTTTCCCTCATGGGACAGGGATTTTTTTCTTTTCCGCTCCCACTGCGTGCAACCGTGCCAGGATATATCCTTTCAACCCAGTGCAGTTACAACACCGGTTATCAGAATGCAACCAATTTATTAGGTCAAAAGTGTCGGAGTCATCGCATAATAATGAACAGAATGACAAGCACAGCCGGAGGAGCAGACCGTGCAGACCGATTACGAGGCCACCACAAGTTTTCATGGTACAGGTGAAGTTAGCCAGATAGACGTGGGACATCGCATTCGCACCCTCCGCGAACAACGCCGACTATCAATCCGTGCCCTGGCCGAAGCCAGTGGTTTGGCAGTCAATACGCTCAGTCTGATTGAAAATGGTCGCACCTCTCCTAGCGTCAGTACGCTACAACGGCTGACCATGGCGTTACAAGTGCCGATCAGCACCTTCTTTACGCCAGATGTCCCCAAAAAGCGAATCGTCTTTACTCCGGCAGGTCAGGCTGCTACCAGTCCGTTTCCACACGGTACTCTATCCGATCTGGCACCTGGTCTCATCAACCGCACGCTCGAACCGCTGCTAATTACGCTTGAACCTGGTGCCGGTAGTGGGACGGAGTCAATAATTCACACTGGCCAGGAATTTGTCTTTGGTCTGAGCGGTCAGATTATGTATACCGTCGCTGACCAAACTTTTACTATTGGTCCTGGTGATAGTCTACTGTTTGAAGCTGTCTTACCCCATCGCTGGCACAATCCCGGTTATACACTAGCCCAGGCCCTCCTGGTCTTGTGTCCACTCGAATTACCCCGCAGCGTATGGGAACGTCATGGTCGCTTTTAGCGTAAGGAGCACAGCAATGCAGATCCGCACATTGCAACTGAGTGAAGATGGCGCCAGTCGTATTGACGAAGAAATTATCCTTACCCGACAGGGGCTTGGTCAGATCACGCTCAACGATCAACCCGTGCTGGCCGTCCGGTCGCTCGACCGCTGTACACTGGCATTCGAACTGTTGGGGGAGACCCGCTATCTCGCGTCTGACGAGTACTGGTTTGCGATGACCGGAAAGCGCACTGTCGATGCCCGGCAGGCAGGATGTTTACTCGGTCACCTCGATAGCCTGGCAATTGCCGCTCATCACGTCCTGACAGCCTTTGCCGACCAATCCGACCTCTCACCAGAGGCACAGGCCGCCCTTGCACGTATCCGTACTGTGTTGAACGAATTGGCAACTGCCAGTAAAGTCTAACATCGAATACGTTTCGGAACCTCGCTCCGTCAACGAGCGCGAAGATCATATCGTAGCCAGCCCGTGCTGGTGAGAGGGTGTCTGTCGCTTCCGTTTCCAACGGTTGAAAATCTACCTGATAATCACCGGGATGTGCAGTGTGCTCAGAGCCTGATCAAAAACTCGGATTTCTTATTGGGCACGTACCGTGCCTGTGCGGCCATTGCGTGAGGGGTTTCCATCGTTCTTTCTCTCCCGCCCCCACGTTCCCCCTTCCTCTCCCCCACGGGGAGAGGAAGGGGAGCAGGGGGAAGGTGAGGGCCGCTAGGCGTGCTTCGCAGCACCGGCGCTGCAACCGGTACAAACCGTCTCTATCGTGTCGAGGAGATGCCTGCGTTGCCCACCACTGTTCCCCGCACCATTCTGAAGATGCCATACCGAGCCTCATCAACAGCCCAGCTTAGGTGCTTCGTTGCTCGCCACTTCAGCCGATGCCTCTGCTGAGCGCCTGATCAAAACCCTGAGTTTCTGATCGCGTTCTCAGTCTGTTACGGCGGTGAAGTTGTTGTTTGTACTTAACAAGCTAGGGGGGGCCGATACTAGCGGCTCCCCCTTCTTCACCCCTAAAGAGACATTCCAGGGCTTTTCAACGTTCCAAAGCCGCCGATCCTCACCCACGAATCAACGATGCGTTTACGGCACCAGTGGCGGCGGCAAGAGACCTTGCACCTCTAACTCAATCTTCCAGCGCGCCAGTAACGCCAGCAGCAGCAGAGCCACCAGAAATCCGGCACTTCCCGGTAGTAACAATTGCTGCGGACGACGGATTCGACCATTCAGACCGGCTATCGCACTGATCGGTAGCGCAATGGCAAAGCTCATGACACTGGTCACTCCAATGACACTTATCAACACTAGCGGCCACGCCAAGATTTCCTGATCGGTAGCAATCGCTAGTACCACCATCCCCAACGCACCCAGTACCAACCCCAAATCATACCAACCTGCGATCGGTGCTTGTTCCGTATCAATCAGATCAGGAGCTAGCAGCGTATGATTGGCAACTAACAGCAACCCAACAGCCATCGCAACCCCAAATCCTAATCCGGTAAGCAGACGCAAATCATTACGTGGTGGGTAGAGCGCCTGGAACCCTAGCTCGGCAACCGTTGAATTGAGACCATCGATCCCCATGATCACAACGAAACCTACCAGCGTTAGACCTATCGGTAACGGTGGCAAACGCCCCGCTCGCCATCGACCACGTCCAGCGATGACTCCTAGCGTGGTCATCAAGCCGAGATAGATACCGCTATCACGGGCACAAAGCGGAAACTGCACGTCACCCACGATCAGGTTATGACTCTGTGCACAAATGCCATGCACTGCAAAGAAGAGGTTCCGCTCTAATCCCAACCGATTCGCCAGTGTCGGCAACCAGATCAACACCAATGCAGTACTGATGGCAATACCCGCCAGCCATTGGTACTTTCGTATCTGATCCATAGCGACCGATCCTATCTTCAACTGAGTGTCGTCACTTGTGCTCGTCCAACCGGATGATCACAGCGCTGGCCTGACCGTGTTGCACCGTCAGCCGGGCCACCGACAGACCTGCACCACGCGGCGCACCGGCAGTTCCTGGATTAAGGAAGAGTACCGAATTGTGCACTTCGCACAAGGGCTGATGGCTATGACCAAATATGTACACCTGAGGATGGCGCCCGTCATCTGTCTTTGGTAACGATTGCACAAGTAAGCGAGGCTGCCCACCAATATGGGTCACAAAGATCAACACCCCTTCGCGTTCAATCCAGCGCTGAGCCGGATACGTTCGCGTCAACGCTGTTCCCCGGTCAGTATTGCCGTGAATCGCAAGCACCGGTGCAATCGTTTCCAACTGACTCAGAATAACTTCGCTCCCAATGTCTCCCGCATGTACGATCAGCACTACTCCGGCCAATGCGTGCAGTGCCGCCGTCGCCAAACGACCATGCGTATCCGAAACGACCCCTATCTCCACCGCTTACCTCTCCCACAACGCTCGTACCAAAGCCGTTATCTCACGCTCTATCAGATCAAACGCCTGATCCGCTGCCAAAACGTTGACGTCAGGTATCTGCCAGTATGTGATTCGATCTGCCCACGCAGGAAATCGTTGTTGCATCAATGGTTGGTGTTCAGGTTCATTCAGAGCAATCACATACGTGGCCTGTTCCAGATCGACATCCCGCAACATCAGCGGTTGCCGCATCACGTCTGGAATTGCCAGTCCCCGCTGTTGCAGGCGCTCCAGCACCGGCGGCCAGATTGGCCCCTGATTGTACGGTGAAAGGGCCAGTCCTCTCGATGTGGCCTGCCAGTCGCTGACCCGTAGTGCGTTAAACAGTAACTCTGCATAACGACTACGATAATAGTTCCCGGTGCAGACGAAGAGCACAGTGTGACTCACTGCACAGCCTCCAGCGTATATTGCAAATACGGATACGTACACGGCGGGCCGTTCGTCGCATACAATATCCCTGCTGTCAGATCGATAATGATCGACGCCACGGTTTCATAATGTTCTTCAGGCGGATCGGTTGGATCGATGTGAAAACAGATCGAGTACGGATAGTTGACGTGGTCGCGCAACGCCGACTGCACCTGTGCCAACGACTGCGGACGAACGGCGAGTAGTTCACGCAGACGCGCCTCACGCCAGTTGGAATGTGGATACCGCTCAATCTGTCGTTCAACAATTCCCAGAGCGGCCGGATCGGTAAAGTGATTAGCGTGAACGAGACACCCACCAGCGCAACTGCTAATCGCCAGCGCCGCAGGTGCGGCTTCGATATTGATCACCTGATCAGGGGTCTGCGCCAACAGAAAATTAGCCGACCCGGCTCGCTCTTCGCTCGCAATTACCGCCTGCGCTGCCCGTAATGTTCGTGCACTTAAAATCTCATAGCAGCGCACGTGAAATGGCCGTCGCAAACGAGACCAGTCATCGTCGGTACTGCTCAGGCCATTGATCAATAATGCTAAGCCGGCAGAGTTGAAACCGATCTTGCCACCGAAGATACCGGCTTCGGTGAACACTAACCGGCGATGACCATCTGGCTCGACCGTGCGCAGAATCGCTCCCCGCACTCCACAGATCCAGTCCCAATTTTCGCCGAGCAGTAGATGACCCTCACTCGTTTCTGAGGGCAACAGCGCAAACGCGGTACAACCATCAGATTTCATGAAGCTCTTATCATACTCGCGGAAGAACTGGTAGAACAACTCATAACGGACATTCAGAGCCGCGATTGCCGCGAAATCAACCCCTGCCCCTTCCGCAATGCCGCGCATACCGGCAGCATAGTCTGGGTTCTGGTCAGCAATGACTCTGGCATAGCGTAATGCCCGTTGCCAGACCTCTTGAAGGGGTAAGCGTAGCTCACGTTCAAACCTATCGGCGTACAGACGCAGATTGGCGGCAATCGCATCACGTAGTGCGCGTCCATGCCGCCAACCCTGCTCAAATGTGTTACCCGTCAGCTCAATCATCGGCAAGCCGTTCACGTCACCTCCTCATTCTGTTCGTGCCGGTGCATGACAATCCACGTCGGCCCACGTTGAAAACCTAACCGCTGGTTAATATGCCACATTGGTAGATTCGTACTATCGTTGTCCGTCCGAATCCCGCTTATTCCCGTTGCCTTTCCGTAGGCAATGGTCGCCAACTTCAGCGCCAGGGCGATCCCACGGCCACGGTAATCACGTCGGACGGCGGTAAAGCCGACTTCGGCATCCGAATCATTATCAACCGTTTCCAGCGTACTGATGCCAACAATGTCTCCATCGTGCAACGCCGCAAAACTACCTTCCCACAATATACCATGTTCAGGCTGATAGAACTTGCGCCACTGTTCGTATGTCGGAATTGTGATCGGAAAACTTGTCGGCAGATCTCTGGTTGTTTGCCGTTCAAATTCGTATAATTGCTGCCAGAAATGCTAACCGGTTTCCGCCAGCCGGGCAAGGCTGATAATGTCGATCCCCTGAACCGTCACTCGTTCAATTGCGCCATGAAATGGCTCTGGGTTGAATGAAGCCAGATTGAGCCGTGATGACCAGACACGTCGGCTTTCATAAAACTGACGATGACCGGCAAACGTTAATCCGGTGTGCCAGTCTTCACGCACGTTGAGCCAGATATGGTGCGGCTGCAATGGTTGCCATGCGTGCTGAAGCTGATTCCAGAGCGCGTTTCCCAGACCACGCCGATGATACGCAGGGTGAACACAAAGCTGGATTGTCAGGTGGCGCGGATCGGCACACCAGGTTGGCTGGTAATATTCAGCATATCCGGCAGCCTTCCCATCAAGTTCGCCAACGAAGCGGTAGAGTGGGAGCTGCGGATTATGTAGCTCATCACGTATTCGCCACTCGACCGCAGATAGCGGAGCATCTGGTGCCAATGCGCTGTAGACTTCTGCCATCACCTGATAATCACTCTCACCAAACTGAAACGGTCGCACAACGATCATACGATACTCACATCCTTCACAAACTCAATCCAGGCTGGTTGCTTCACAAATCCCAGTGCTTCATTGATCCGTAACATTGCTTGATTCGTAGTCGCATTGTAGGTACGCACTTCACGATACCCCAACGCTTTGGCAAAAGACAGCGCGTGAACCTTCAGCGCCATCGCTAAACCACGTTTGCGGTACATCCGGCGCGTTGCCGTCAAACCGGTCATCAATACAGATGGATCGGCGCTTTTCCAGAACTGACTCACTGCTGCGATCTCTTCACCATGAAGGGCCAGAAAGTACCCCTCCGGATATAGGGTTGGATTCTCAAACACCGACCGTTCCCAACTCGTAAAATCACTTGGCGTAAATGGCTCTGACTGCGGTACGTCAGCACGCATCTCCATCATTGCCGTATACAAACGCTGACGCGCATCTGGAAACCGGGCCAATAACTCGTCTAAGTTGCAAATGGTGAAGCCTTGATCAACAATTCGATGAATCGCTTCGACAAACAACATTGGGTCGAACAAACGTAAATCAAGTCGTGACTCCCAGGTGCGCATCTCCTCCCGAAATCCACGTCGGTCGAGAAAGGTAAGACTGCGGGGGTAGTCTTCACGACAGTTGGCACGAACCTGCTCCACCTGATACCGCTGCTGTAGATCGGCCATTAAGAAGTCGTAACAATATTTACCAATCCCTCGTCCCTGCCACTCTGGATGCACTGCAATACTGATAAAAAACTTGCGTGGATGGTACATCCACTGCGGTTGGAAATATTCGGCTGCCCCAATAATCGTATCACCTGCCTCTACCAGCCAGCGCCTCTGCACACAATGGGCTGGTCGGGTTGCATCCCAATGCTGTATCTCTTCTACAGTGTCATGATCATCGGGAAATACCGCACGAGCAATCGCGACCAGTGCCGTATAATCCTCAAGTGAACGGTTAAATGGGCGTAATCGAACCTCTTGATCGACGTTGATCGTCATAGTATCTCCTCACGCAAAGCCATGGTCTGATCGGATTGTATTTTTCTCGCTTCACCATTCCATCAGCCTATTGGCCTAATTCTCGTCAATACTTGTATGACAATCAATCATTGCGCCTGAGAGCCTGATCAAAAACCTGAGCTTCTGGTGAGGCTCGACCGTGGCGCATCTCCATCATGGTTAGGGGAACGGTAGCGGGCAACGCAGGCGTCTCCACGATGCGACAGCAACCGGTTTACACCGGTTACAGCGTCGGTGCTGCGGAGCACGCCTGGCGGCCCTCACCTTCCCCCTGCCCCCCTTCCTCTCCCCCACGGGGAGAGGAAGGGGGAACTTGGGGCGGGAGAGAAAGAATGCTGGAAACCCCTCACGCAATGGTCGCACAGATACGGTACGTGCCCAATGAGAAATATGGGTTTTTGATCAGGCTCTGAGATCATGCTGACACATAGCTCTTACCCGGAACGCGGGCCTCTGGCCCGCGTGCTAACATTGGGGGAGCACGGCTGGCATTCCTCATGTTTCCCTGGCCCACCCTCGCCCAACGTGGGAAGGGAAAGAAGGGGGATAACGTCGAAAAGGGATTTTTTAGAAACACTCTAATATATCATCTGTCAGGTTTTGACCAAACATTTGAAGGAAAGTCCTATGCCAATCCAGGCCCTCATTTTTGATTTCGATGGTCTCATGGTCGATACTGAAACACCGGCTCTGCAAAGCTGGCAAGAGATCTATGCCGAATACGGTGAAACCCTCAGCGTCGATGACTGGGCAGTCACTCTCGGCGCCAACAAGGGTTTCGATGCGCACGCTCATCTTGTGGCGCTCCTCCGTAAGCGTGATCCACGGCTGGCTGAAGAGGTGGCAGCAGCCAGAGACACCATTCTGGCCCGGCGACAACAGCGTAAAGACGTGTTAAGTACGCGCCAATCACTGTTACCCGGTGTTGCCGAATTGCTCACCGAAGCCTATGCCAGCGGATTACCATGCGCTGTCGCCAGCAGTAGTAGCCGACAATGGGTCGAAGGCTGGTTACAACGGCTCAATGTACGGTCAGCGTTTGCCGTAGTAGTGACAGCTGACGATGTGATAGCAACCAAACCCGCACCTGACCTTTTTCTGACCGCCGCTCAGCGTCTTAACCTGCCGCCATCTGCATGCCTGGTCCTCGAAGACTCGCCTAACGGTATCCGAGCGGCCCATGCTGCCGGTTGTCCGGTCGTTGCCATTCCAGGGGCGATTTCCAGCCAGGTTCCACTTCCGCCAGCCGATCTTACTCTACCCAGCCTCGATTGTATCAATCTGGCTCAATTACGATCAATGTTTGGTTAATTTGGTTAAAGTGCGCGGGGCATCGGCCCGCCTATGCGGGATGTGACCGCTCGCCTCGGTGCGCGGGCCTCTGGCCCGCCTCTACGGGATGCGACTGCTCGCCTCGGTGCGCAGTATGTAACCGGTCTCCTGGGTGCGCGGGCCTCCGGCCCGCCTCTGCGGGACGCGACCGCTCGCCTCGGTGCGCGGGATGTGACCGCTCGCCTCGGTGCGCGGGCCTCCGGCCCGCCTCTATGGGACGCGACTGCTCGCCTCGGTGCGCAGTATGTAACCGGTATCTTGGGTGCGCGGGCCTCCGGCCCGCCTCTGCGGGACACGACCGCTCGCCTCGGTACGCAGTATGTGACCGGTCTCCTGGGTGCGCGGGCCTCCGGCCCGCCTCTGCGGGACGCGACCGCTCGCCTCGGTGCGCAGTATGTGACCGCTCGCCTCGGTGCGCGAACCTCCGGCCCGCACATTATAGACAAAGGGCGGTATCTTGACCGCCCCTCGTGTAACATATCTCTTTAACCGGTGCAATGCCTGCCCGACCAAATACGTCTGTCCCCCTTCGAGAAACCAAATACACTCCTACGGCAATGGTCCGGCTTGCGGCGGCCAGCCACGGGCAACATAATCTCCCATTGTAATGACGAACAAGATAATAAGCCAGACAAATGCACCCACCGCATACACCTGCGTGATCCGAGAACTGACCTTTACGTGCATAAAATAAATCACAATCAACGCAGTTTTCGCGACGGCAATACTCATCGCAATTGTGACGGCTAGCCAGCCCGGCATCTCGATCAGATTCTTCTCAACCCACCAGGCAGCGACGGTCAGCACCATAAGCACCATCAGCGCTGCGAAGACTCGATAGTAGGTTCCCCGCGAAATATGGGCATGCCCGGCGCTGTGGTGATGAGTAGTATGATGTGCGTGTTTCTCACCCATCGCAACCTCCTAAACCAGGTAAAACAGTGGGAAGAGGAAGACCCAAATGATGTCGATCAAGTGCCAGTAGAGGCCGCCAATCTCTACCGGTGTGTAGTACGTCGGCGAGAACGTATTCCGTAGCGCCATCACCGTGATCGTACTCATCACCCCCAGACCAATGATCATGTGAATGGCGTGCAGACCAGTCGCGCAAAAGTAGAGGAAGAAGAAGAGCTGATGTCCAGACTGCATCAGACCAGTCTTGGCTGCTCCATGTCCATGACCACTGCTCGTTGCTCCATGCTCGCTCGGAAACATGAAGTTTCGGCCCGGCACCAGACACTCGTGACTCTCATGCAAATCACTACCGGTAATCCAACTGATTGGATCTTTAGCGCCAGCGCAGTGGGCAAACTTTTCACTATACTCGTAACCCTTAATGAGCAAGAAGGTTAGACCAAGTATCATGGTCAACACGAGCATAGTCAGTAAACGCCGCTTGTTTCCCTCCTCGGCTGCATTTACTGCTAGTGCCACCGTTAGCGAGCTTACCAGCAGCACAACCGTATTCACCGCTGCAAGCGGCGTATTCAGCATTGCTGCCGATTCTTCCCATGCTTCAGGGAAGGCCCAACGGTAGACGATGTAGGCCATGAAGATACCACCGAACAACATGATTTCGGTGACGAGAAAGGCCCACATGCCTAGCGTGGCTGCTTCTTTCTGCTGTTCTGGCGTCTCGAACTGATGTTGCAGTTCGGGACCGTGAACATGCACATGCGCCTCTTCGTGAGTAATCGTTGCCAACGCTCTCTCCTCTGCCTTAACCTGTCAATGCCACTGCCGACGACTGTTCATCACTTCTGAACCTAACAGCAACCCTGACAATCACGAACCTGCTCTAAAGCGGCGAACCCGGTCGCCATGATGCTGCATCACGCTCAGCCGCTTCAGGCGGGTACGCATACGCCTCTTCGGTTACAATGGGTGTCTTGTCAAAGTTATGAGTGGGTGGCGGCGATGATGTCTTCCACTCAAGTCCGGTTGCACCCCACGGATTATCACCGGCAATACGCCCCTTCCACAACGAGATGCCTAGATATATCAGCGGCACAATAAACCCAATCGCCAGAATACTTGCCCCAGCAGTGCTCATAACGTGCAGAACCTGGAACTCTGGCGGATAGACATGATAGCGCCGCGGCATTCCCAGATAGCCAAGAATGAACTGAGGGAAGAAGGTCATATTGAAGCCAACAAAAATGATCAAGGCTGCAATACTACCCCACGTCTCGTTGTACATCCGTCCGGTCATCTTCGGCCACCAGAAGTGTATACCACCGAGGTAGGCCATAATCGTACCACCCACCATCACGTAGTGGAAATGCGCGACCACGAAGTACGTATCGGTCACGTGCAGGTCAACCGCCGTTACCGCAAGGAAAATACCGGTCAGACCACCGATCGCAAACAAACCGATGAAGCCCAACGCATAGAGCATCGGTGTGCGATAGCTGATCGAACCCTTGTACAGCGTTGCCGTCCAGTTAAAGACTTTAATGGCCGAAGGAATAGCCACCAGCATCGTGATAAACGAGAAGATCATCCCTGCGTACACCGACTGGCTACTGACGAACATGTGGTGACCCCAGACCAGGAAGCCCAGAATTGCGATGGCGATACTCGAAAAGGCAATGAACTCGTAGCCAAAAATACGCTTGCGCGAGAAGGTGCTGATCAACTCGCTAATGACACCCATTGCCGGCAAGATCATAATGTAAACTGCCGGATGCGAGTAAAACCAGAACAGGTGTTGGAAGAGCAGCGGATCACCACCGAGGGCCGGATCGTAGATACCAACTCCCCATAAGCGCTCAACGACGACCAGCAGTAGGGCAATACCCAATACTGGCGTGGCCAGAATCTGAATGATGCTGGTTGCGTAGTTTGCCCAAATGAAGAGTGGCAACCGGAACCAAGTCAATCCTGGTGCCCGCATCTTGTGGATGGTGACGATAAAATTGAGTCCGGTCAGAATAGAGGAGAAACCCATAATAAATGCACCGGTTATCGTCATCACCACATTCGAGTTAGAGTACGTTGAACTGAAGGGAGTATAGAAGGTCCAACCGGTGTCTACCCCGCCAAACACAGCAGCGATCAGGGCAAAAATACCACCGATCATGTAGAGATACCAGCTTAGCAAGTTCAGCCGTGGGAAAGCCAGATCACGAGCGCCGATCATCAACGGCACCAGAAAGTTCCCCAGTACGGCCGGGATCGACGGGATCAGGAAGAAAAAGACCATGATCACGCCGTGCAACGTAAACGCTCGGTTATAGACATCAGATGACATCAGATCGCCCTGCGGCGTAATCAACTCGACCCGCACTAATGTGGCGGCCAGGCCACCGAGCAGGAAGAAGAAGTTGATTGACAGCAGGTAGAGAATCGCGATCCGCTTGTGATCGACGGTCAACAACCACGACTTGAGCCACTCGACAAAAGTGCGTGAGTTGTCGCGAATATAGCTGCTCTGTGGAAGAGAAAGCGTCGCCATAGGCTTAATTCCCCGTATCTGCTAATGACTTGATATACGCAATCAACTGGTTGAGCTGATCTTCACTGATCTGCCCTTGATACGACGGCATCACCGGTGCATAGCCGGCAACAATTTTTGCATTCGGGTTCAGAATCGATTCGCGCAGATAATTCTCATCAGCGGTCACAGTCGAGCCATCGTTTAGCTTTTGGGTTGCCCCGTACAAACCCTTCAAACTTGGCCCTACCCCCCCACCTGTCATCGCATGGCACCCCGCACAGCCGAGTTTAGTGAAGAGCTGAGCACCGGCGGCAGCCATTGGATCGCCAGGGTTGGCAACCACTGTTGGCCGACCAGTATCAATTGAACCGTCCGGCAAGATGACTGGACCAGGGGTAGCCAGCCAGCGTTCGTAATCGGCCAACGGTAGCGCTACTACACGCCCGATCATCAGCGAGTGCTCGGTACCACAATACTCTGCACAGAAGAGGTGATATTCACCAGGCTTCGTCGCCTGAAACCACATGACCGTATACCGACCAGGTAGCACGTCTTGCTTCACGCGGAATGCTGGAATGTAAAAGCTATGGATGACATCTTGCGAAGTCATAATGAGCTTGACCGGCTGCCCAATCGGAACATGCAGTTCATTATTCTCACGCTTCCCATTCGGATGCTGCACATGCCACATCCATTGCTTACCGATGACGTAGACATCAAGCGTGCGAGCAGGGGGCGTTCGTATCTGGACATAGAGAAATGCACCCCAGAAAAAGACCAGCATGACCAGAATGAGCGGAATAATCGTCCAGGTCAGCTCTAATTTTAAATTGGAATTGACAGGATTGCTACGATCAACCTTCTGGCTCCGATGATAACGGACGATCAAATAGAGAATGACGAACGGTAACACCCCGGCAAAAATCAGACTCAGGGCTACCAGAAAGAAGTAGAGTTGGTCAACCTGCGGTGCAAAGGTTGATGCCTGATCAGGAAATAACGGAAAATCGCGCATACGCTCGTCCTGTCTGGGGGGCATTCTTGCCCCAGTTGCTACTGCTATCAAGCTGGCACCGATTCGCGTGGCGGCGGTAGATTACCGCCAGGTGTCGAGCGACTCAACGTCACAATGAGCGTAATAATCCCGATAACGGTAAGCACACCGGCAATGCGGATAATCGTCATAATCGTCGGCGTGTACTTACCGGTAACAGGGTTGTACTGATAGCACAGAAGCAGGATTTGGTCGATGACGTTCCCGACCTTTCCGGCTGACGCCTCGACCAGACCCAACCTCAGATCAGATGCGTTAAACTCGATCCCGAAGAAGTAGCGAGCAGTTTTTCCTTGCGGCGTTAGCACAACAAAACCGGCAGCATGGGCATACTGATCAATGGTTTCATCGTAGTAATATTTGAAACCAATCGCATCGGCGACCCGCCGAATCTGCTCTTCACTTCCGGTCAGGAAATGCCACCCTTGCTCAGCACCGGCCCGCGCATAGCGCTGCAAGGTTAGGGTCTTAACACCCGCCGCCATCATCGGTGTTTCGAGTGGATCAATACTGATGTTGACCACCTGAAAATCCTGCCCGGCAGTTAGCGGTACCTGCTGTAGCGCCGCCAACACACCTTCACGCACAAACGAACAGAGCATTGGGCACTCGTAATAGCTCATCACGAGCACCACTGGCTGACCAGTAGTAAAGAATTGCCCCAGGCGAACTTCAATGCCCTGCTCGTCGATAAAACGGGCATCGAGCGGAACCTGTTCACCCATCCGCTGCTCGAAGGCAACGCCATCTGCCGGATTCAGCTTACCGCCCTGGGCTAACGCGACCGCAGGCATCCACAACAGGACAGCAAACCAAGCAACGAACGTTATCCAATACCGGCGTTTCATCACACCATCTCACGATCTAGGATGATGAAATTCATCACTTCACCGCATCAAAACCGTGCTCAAGCAGCAATTCCATCGCACGCTCAATCGGAATATGAGCACGACCGGCTCGTTCGTTGACCCAGCCATAGCTTTCGAGATGTTCCGTGGCTTCAGCAATAATCCGATCACCTTCTACCCGTGGATTTTGTTCGAGGCGCGGCGCTGGCGGCAACTGCAATTGCGTCACCTCGTCGTCCAAAAGCGCGTTACTGGTATCAGCTACAGAACCAGCAGTTAGTGCCAGAACTCCTGCCATTAACGCAAAGGAAAGTATCAGCACCCCGGCTACTATTACCACACCCCAAATAATTGGCTGCGACTGCGCATCGCTAACTTCGTGGTTCAGCGCCAGACTCTCAGCGGAAGGCCCTTCACTATGTACGTGAGCATGACTCATAGTAACTTCTCCTCTAGCGATGGCACACGAAGCAGTTGGTCAGGCGGCCATCGGTGGGGATCTGATATTCGATCACCAATTGCTTCCGTTCGGCCAGCGAGAGCGAATTGACATCCCACTCCATATTGAACACCTCTTCACGCGGGCGAATATAGTCTTCGGGAGCGCGATGACAACCGAGACACCATCCCATATACAGCGGTTGGGCTTTGGCTGCTAAATGTTGCTGATCGATCCGACCATGACACGAACTACAACCAATTCCCTTCGCTACATGGATCGAATGGTTAAAATAGACAAAATCAGGTAGGTCGTAAATGCGATTCCAAACTACCGGCTCACCAGTCTGATAGCTGGTACGAACCACCTCTAGCAATGGACTGTTTGTCCAGACCTGGGAGTGGCACGACATACAGGTTTCAGTTGCCGGAAAGCCTGCGTGAGCGGCCTTCTCGACCGTGGCGTGACAATACCGACAGTCGATCTTCAACTCGCTGACGTGATGCTTATGGCTAAATGGAACCGGCTGTGCTTTGGCCACTCCTACATCAGTATACCATGGCGAGAGGTAGAAACCAACCATCGCCGCAATCGTCCCTATGATCAGCATCACAAGGCCAAAGAGACTGGCCAGGAAGATCGCATTTGCATTACGCGGAAAGATTTGGGCAGACATACGTCGCGTCTCTCACTCTCTAGCCTAGCGACCGGCTTTGACTCGTTCCAGCTCAGCCTCACTCAACAAGGCCACATCGGTATTTTGACTCAATTGCAGGGCACGAATATACGCCGCAATGGCCCAACGGTCTTCGGGCGGGATACGTGATGCGTAACTGTACATTCTGCCAATACCGTTGGTGATCACATCAAAGAAGTAGCCGATGGGAACTGTGCGCAAGCGATCTTGATGTAAACTTGGCACCGTCATTGGTCCGCGATAGGCAATCACACCTTGACCATCACCAACTAACCCATGACACGGAGCGCAGAAAGCGTTGTAGCGCGACTGCCCGTGGGCAAGCAGGGCAGCATCAAGTTTGATCTCTGGCGGCAGTTGCTCGGCCAGTTGACCCTCGACCCGGCCAGTCATTAATGGCGAGCTGGGATTATAACTGTTCAACGGTACCGTGTTAGCGGGCGGCGGTTGCATTGCGCGCCCATCCGGAAAGAAATTGCTCACATCATTCGGCTTATATTTAGGCTGGTCATACATGTCAACGTGACAGGCAACCAGCACCAGGCAGAGCGGCAACCAGGCCAGCCGCACTACCCGAGCCAGAATTGATTGACGAATAGAATACTTCATACGCCAATACTCGTTTCTAGCACCAGCCAGCTTTCCCTGGCCGATCTGCTCTTACCCTGCACTGTGCCCACCATCAAGCCCTTCACTGGGGTTGCGCACCCGTGCCAGGTAGCTTGTACGCGGCTTGAGATTCAACTCATCGAACACGGTGTAGTTGTGCGGCTGCTTCTTAATCTCAGCCACTCGGCTATCAGGATCATTGATATTGCCAAAGATAATCGCCTCCGTCGGACAAACTTGCTGACACGCAGTGACTACCTCACCATCGCGAATAGGCCGATTACCTTCGACCTTCGCCTTGATCCGTGCTGCGCTGATCCGCTGTACGCAGTAGCTGCACTTTTCCATCACACCGCGATTACGCACCGTCACTTCTGGGTTGCGCATCAGCTTCAGACTCTCGCTGGTCAGGTCGCTATACTGCAAGAAGTTAAACCGGCGCACCTTAAAGGGACAGTTGTTCGAGCAGTACTTCGTTCCAACACAGCGGTTGTAGACCATGTTGTTGATACCTTCGGCATCGTGAACAGTAGCAGCAACCGGACAGACCAACTCACAGGGCGCCTGTTCACAATGCGCGCAGGTCATTGGCATTAAGTATGCTTCGGGATTGTCGAGATCTTCTCCAGCGTAGTAGCGATCAATGCGGATCCAGTGCATCTCACGCCCACGAGCGACCTCCTCTTTGCCAACAATAGGAATGTTATTTTCAGCCTGACAGGCGATCACACAGGCATTACAGCCGATACACGCCGACAGGTCAATCACCATCCCCCACTGATTACCGGTGCTGTAATCATAACCAGGCAACGATCCCGGTAGCAATGACTGATACTTCGGCTTCCGCTCAGGCGAACCGTACTTCTCGGCATAGATCTCTTTAGCGATATACTTGGGGTCTTCCTTGAAGCGAGCAAATTCACCGGCGCGCACCACATCACGCCCTTCGAGCGTCCAGTGATCTTGGGTGCTTACCAGCAGATAACGTTCGTTGGTTGCAGCTACACCGACTCCGGCAACCAGCCACGGTGCAGCACTTGGGCGCAAACGATAGGTATTAAAACCGGCGCCCTCTGCCACGCGACCACCCTGCTGCCGACCATAGCCGAGGGTCACCGTGATGGTATCTTCCGCATGACCGGGTACAATCCAGATTGGGAGTCGTAGTGTACCAACCGGTGTAGTGACATCGATCATGCGGCCGTTCTCACCGGTCAGCCGTTCCAGCGCCTGTTCACGAGCCCGTCCGGGAGCAGACAGGCTATTCGGATCGAAAGGTAAATTGAGCAAACGAATTGCGGTACGTGGACTGACCAGCGCCGCATTATCCCACGTCAGTTTCGTCATTGGACGTGGCAACTCTTGCAACCAACCGTTATTTGCGAAGCGACCATCCCAGATCGCCGGATCGGGGCGAAAGATCAACTCCAGACCGGCTGATGGCGCCGGTGCTTCAAGCCGCAAGCCATTGACGAGCGACACCTGAACCGGCGTGAAGCGCGAACCTTCGACAATACCTGAGCTAAGTGCGCGCTTGAAGAAGTCGTCGAATGCAGCATCTTCGAGACCGGTTTGCTGCTGCCAGTACGCACGCACAATATCGTAATCGGTTACCCCGATATTGCCGTTCAGGGCAGCCACAAGTTCATGTGCCGACCGCGAGCTGTATAGAGGGCGGATCAGCGGCTGCATAATCGTTGCTGTGCCATCGTAGGCACGGGCGTCTGACCACGATTCAAGAGGATGGGTTAGCGGGATAAACCACGTTGCCAGCGCTGCCGTCTCATCTTCATAGGGGTTGAGCACAACAGTCTGTTTTGCTTGCCGCATGGCCTCGGCAAAACCGAGATCGGCCGGAGCAGTAAAGACGGGATTACTATCGATAATGACCAGTAACTCGACATTGCCAGCCCGCAAATCGTTCACCAGGGTCACCAGGTCCTGAGAATCAGATGGTTGCGCAACCGGCTCAGTATATTCGACCGTTGTCCCAACAGCGCCGAGCTGAAGATTGATTGCATGGGCAATAGCATGCACAACTGGCGGTTGCGCTTCACCGACAATAACGACCGCCCGCGAGCCGGCTCGCCGCAAATCCTCTACGACAGCCGACACCCACTGCTGCTGCTTATCGTTCAGACCGGTTGCCGGTGCAACCGCAGCGACCCCCAACTGATTTGCCACTGCTGCCGCTAATTGCCCGATCATACCAGCCGAGATTGCCAGCCGATGATCAGCAATTGCACCGGTTGGTGAAAACACCGGCTCGGCCACATACAAGCGGCTCATCGTGTCGGTCTCGGCGCGAACCCGTCGCCGCTGCATCAAATCACGGGCATAGCGTACCCGACCAGGCCCTTCACTGACAAAATCAGCATCGAGTGCCAGCACGACATCAGCCTGCGTAAGATCGTAGCGAGGTTCATACGGCGCCCCAAACGCTAGTCGTGTACCGGCATACGTGTTACTGCGTCCAACCGGATCATACTGAACCCAACGCGCTGCTGGGAACGTCGTCAGCAGCTCGTTCAACTGCGCCCGCAGCGTTGGTGACGTGATTGTTGGCGTCAGCACCCGCAACCCCTGACCCTGTAAGGCACGTTGCACTTGTAAAGTCTCAGTAATCGCCGTTAGGAACGTCTCCCAGGTACTCAACAAACCACGACGCCGCACCGTCTCAGGGCGATCAGGATCGTACAGCGCCAGCAACTCAGCCTGAGCGAACACATCGGTTGCGCCCAAACTGGCCGGATGAACCGGATTCCCTTCGATCTTGGTTGGACGCCCCTCGTTACTCTTCACCGTAACCCCAAGCGCAAACCCATCGAGGGTCACGGCAGTAGCGTAGTAGTTAGGAATACCTGGAATCTGATCACGCGGTGCACGGGCAAAGGGCGCAACCTGCTCTTGTGGTTGTTTGATCGCGAAGGTGCAGCCAGAAAGACCGGCAAGCGCCAGCGATGCTCCCATCAGCTTGAGGAACGAACGACGTGACACCAGATCGCCTAACTCACTCGCACCCTGGGGAAATTCACGGGCGAGCAGTTCGCGGAAGGCCGGCGTATCGACCAGTTGATCGAGTGAACGCCAGAATTGCTTGCCGCGCGCTTGCTGTAACTGGGCGCGGACAGCCTCGATCTCAGGCGTGGCAGGGTGAAGATTCATCTCACTCATTGGTGTGGCCAGACTAGATACGTAGCGGTTCCAATCCCGCCCTCAAACTTGTGAATTCGGGCACATTCAATCACTTGTGATTATAGCAGAAAGCTAGCCCATCAATGCTGACAAGCTGGTACTTGTCGTGTCTAGGTTTGGTAGCTACCAGGAATAGAGCAGCTTACAGTTTCCCAAACCAGACGTGATCCTAACAGGTGGATATTATTATTGCGAGCTGACTACCGAATTTACCGCCAGTTTCGGCGAGATCTTTGTGCCGACTTGTACAATTATAGTAGCATACCTAGCAGAAAACGCGCAACATGAACAAGCCCTGTGCAAGCCATCTCACAATCTATTGGCTGCACAGGGCTGTAAGAAGTTACTTGCCAGAATTGTCAGGAAGTGGCTGCAAATACCCGATAGGACTCATCGAGCAATTCGATAATATATCGCACCTGAACATTCTTTCCGCGGCGGCGTAGTTCTCCCGCTAATTGCAATGCGCAGCCAGGGTTTGCTGTGGCGATAATCTCAGCACCGGTGGTAAGGGCATTATCAATCTTGCGGGCGCCAAGACTCATCGCCATGTCGGGCTGAGTGATGTTATAGATACCGGCACTCCCACAGCACAGTGAGGATTCGGGCATTTCTTTCAGGGTGAGACCGGGGATGGCAGTCAACAATACCCGTGGCTGTGCACTGATGCGTTGAGCGTGTACCAGATGGCACGGCTCTTGATACGTCACCGTGATGTTCAATCGGCCTAATTCACTGCGATTGAAGTCAATACCGGCAAGAAATTCATGGACATCTTTTACCTTGGCGCTAAACCGCTCGGCGCGTTCACGCCATTCCGGGTCATCGTGCAGGAGGTGACCATATTCTTTGAGCGTGCTGCCACAACCGGCAGCATTGACAATAATTGCATCAACCCCTAATCCTTCAAATGCCGCAATATTACGTCGAGCTAACTCGCGACCACCGTCGAGATCCCCGCCGTGAGTGTGCAACGCACCACAACACCCCTGATCGGGCGGTAGAATGACCTCACAGCCATTTTTGCGCAAGACGCGAATGGTTGCTTCGTGCACGTGTGCAAAAGCAGTACTCATGATGCAACCGGTCAGCAGAGCGACACTGTAGCGACGTTCACCCTCTGCCGGGAAAATCTGACCGCGTGGCACGCTATAGTGATCGCTGATTGGCGGCAACATCGCTTCGGTATCGGCCAGACCGAGGAGCTTGAGCAGACCACTCTTGCGAGCAAGCCATTGGATGCCACTACGCTGATAGAGCCGCATCATTGTTGAAAAGAGCCGGAATACCTCCATCCGCTTGAACAGTACTCCGAAGACAGCTCCACGCAGGGCACGTTGCCAAAACGGACGGGGAGGTAACTTTGGTTCTGGTGTGCCTGGTATGGCCGGTGGCCCGGCTTTACCGGCCCGTGCCTGCTCGATCTGGGCCCGGCTGGCTTCAAGGATGGCACCATACTGCACCCCCGAAGGACACACAGCCTCACACGCCCGACAATTCAAACACAGGCTCATCTGCTCTTGAAAGACTTCGCTGGCAAGACTGATGCGTCCTTCGTCAACCGCTTTCATCAAGTAGATCCGTCCGCGCGGCGAAGCCATTTCTAATCCGGTTTCACGGTAGGTCGGACACGACGAGAGACATAATCCACAATGCACACAGGTATTGATAATGTCAGAGCTTGGTTTATCTTTGATGCTAAAACCGATCAACGGGATGGTCGACTGAGTTGATGATGACGATGCCTGAGTAACAGTCACGGGTCGTTCTCCTCTTTCGCTAAACCAAAATGCTTCTGGGTTCATCTGGTTGTGCGGATCGATAGCAACTTTGATTGCCCGCATCTGGTCGCGGGCAGCCGGTAAGTGTCCCCACCTTTCCGCATGTGGTATGAAGTCTGGCGGTGCGGCTAACAAGTGAGTATGCGGGAATGCAGCGGCAAGATCGCTATGGAATGCGGCAATCTGCTGGAAATCACCGGTAACCTGGATGTAGATGATCCCATTGAGCGCGTGAGCCGTAACTGCTGCCGTCACCTGCCGATGATGAGCATGCGCTGTAATAGCCTGTACCGTTGCTGCACAGTGTGCCGGCCAGACACCGACTCGCAGCAACACTTGTTCTCTCATCGGTGCATAACGAGCTACGGTCTGATGCCAGAAGTTCGTCTCATCGGTATCGCGAACAACGGTCACCGATGCAGCACAGCGCTGAGCCAGAACGGTTGCTTCCTGTACATGGCGCTCAACTGCCGCTGGATGTCCTTCAGCACGCATCGCGACAACGATAGCCTGATGATCGGCCAGATACTCAACTGCCGTTGGCAGCAGGCGACTGGTAGCCAGATCATCGATGAACGCCCAAGCCGAGGCCGAATCGGGGAATTGTCCGAGCAGCGTTGCACTTGCTGGTGGTTGAGGGAAGACTTTCAGCGCTACTGCGGTGATGACCCCAAGTGTACCAGCGCTCCCAACGTACAATTTCACCAGATCGTAGCCGGTCACATTCTTCACAACCTGCGCCCCTAACCGAACCTGGATGCCGTCAGGCTCAATAACATCGAGTGCCAGCACCCAATCGCGCCAGGAACCATACCCTAACCGACGGGGGCCATCAACTGCCATCGCGACCAGCCCGCCCAGACTCTGGTGTGGGTCGGCCAGATCAAGGGGGAGCATCTGACGATGCGGGGCAAGGATTGCCTGTAGTTCGGCCAGAGTGGTACCGGCGGCTACCTTAATCGTCAGATCGTCTGGTTCGTAAACCAATATTCCCCGCCAGTGCATTGTCGAAACAGTTACCGCTTGCGACGAGCGCGCTACAGTACCACCCGTCGCGACAACCGGTATCCCCGCGTGATGACAGGCATTGATCACCTCTGCGGCGGCAGCGGGTGTTTCTGGCGCTACAAACGAACCGGGAATAGGTAGATTCTGGATTATTGTCGGGTCACGCTGTTGCAGACGGGCCGCGCGAGCCGCTGCCAGCGCAGCCGGGGTTGTGTCAGGCGGAAATATCTTAGCCGGGTTAAAGCAACCGGTTGGATTAAAGACCTGATGGATTGTGGCGTGCAATTGCAGTTCAGCAGGTGAGAAGAAACGTGGCAAATACTCACATTTCTCCAGGCCGATGCCGTGTTCGCCACTTACTACCCCACCCTGGGCGATACTTAGTTCTAGCACACCGGCCGCAATCGCATGCGCCCGTTGGCGTTGATCCGGATCGCGTGGATCGTAGAGCACCAGCGGATGCAAATTGCCATCGCCAGCATGGAACACGTTACACACTTCCATCCCATATTCAGCCCGCAATCGTTCAACGTGCTCCATCATGACCGGCAATCTGGTGCGGGGCACCACAGTATCGACCAGGTAATAGGCAGGAGCAAGTCGGCCAATAGCCCCCGCAACGGACTTTCTTGCTGTCCACACCCGCGCCTGCGTTGCCGGATCGCGTGCCGGACGCACCTCAAATGCACCATGCTGACGACAGATAGCAATGATCTGATCCAGTTGATCGTCAAGGCCATCTTGCACACCATCGACTTCAATAATTAAGGCGGTGGTGCCGGTTGTTTCCGGTAAACCCAGGCTATACGCACTATTTACTGCGCGAATTGCATTGTGATCCATCACTTCGAGTGAGGTGGGTAACGAACCGGCTGCGATCACCGCACTAACGGCTGCGGCAGCCGCAACCACCGACGGAAAGAGCGCCAGTACCACCCTCACCGCTTCGGGCAATGGGGTCAGCCGCACAATCGCAGCAGTTACCACACCGAGGGTTCCTTCACTCCCTGCCAGCAAGCCGGTCAGATCGTAACCAATAGGATCAAGAACGCCATCACCGCTCCAGTAGCGATGTCCGGTATGATCGACAACCTCAACCGCCAGGACATGATTACTCGTTACCCCATATTTGAGGCAATGCGGACCACCGGCGTTGGTCGCGATATTCCCGCCGATCGTGCTGGCACGCTGCGAAGAGGGATCGGGCGCAAATTGATACCCCAGCGGTGCGAGATAGGCGTTAAGGTCGGCATTGACCACGCCAGGCTGCACAATAGCCAGACGTGATCGCACATCAACCGTTAAAATGTTGTCCATCCGAGCCGTGCTTATTACCATGCCTCCGCAGAGTGGTACAGCCCCACCAGCAATACCGGTACCGGCGCCACGCGCCACGATTGCCAGACCAGCGCGGGCAGCCAGTCGTACCGCAGTAGCCACCTGTTCGGCAGTGGTTGGCACAACCACGATTGCAGGTGGATGGGCAACCAGCATGCTACCGTCGGAATCGTAGGTCAGTAACGCTTCCGGTTCGGTTATGACAGCCTCCGCCCCAAGCGCCGCTCGTAGTTCGGCGATCAGTTCGGCAGACGCAGCGACTGATGTCACGTTGCAAAACTCCTCTGGCGTTCAGACGACAAAACGTCCGGGATTCAGCAGATTTTCAGGATCGAATTCTTGCTTAATCCGCTGCATCACCTCGAGATTAGCGATCTGAGTGCCAAACGCTGGCACCTCATCCACAAGCGAGGTGGGGGCAGCGAGGACCATTGTTTGCGGTGCAGCATGTAATACGGCAGTGTGCCACTCGTGCAACTGAGAAACTGAACCGCGCACTCGCAGGTAAGCAACACCGTTTGTGGCGCGGGCAACCGCCTGCAACGATACAGTGGCGTGCTGTGCAGCAGTTCGCGCCGCAGCTAGCACACTACTCAGCGCGGCAGGAAGACAGGTAACACGCACAACCAGCTCATCAGCCGCAACCGATGCTGTCTGTGGTATATCATTGATAGCTTCCCATAGCCGAATATGGGCTTCGTCGCGCAATGGTTCAGCCTGCACCCCAACCTGTGCAGCAAACGTAGTGACATCACGGACGTGGCGCTCAACCGCAGCCGACAAGCCCTCGCTACGCACAGCTAGCGCAAATGGCCCCCCAGCCAGATCGATCGCTTCAAGATATTCCACTGCAACCGGGGTGAGTTGACTAGATGCGATAGCATTCACTAACTTCCACAACGGTTCTGGCGTTGCGGCCCGACAGAGAATACTGGCAGCGGAACGTGGTTGCGGTATCAGCTTGAAATTGGCCGAGGCAATGATTGCCAGTGTTCCAAAACTGCCAAGGTAGAGCTTCATCATATCGAAGCCGCTTACATTCTTTACCACCATTCCGCCAGCTTTCGAGATTCGTCCGGTCGCTTCCACCACCCGAATCCCGATCAGCAGATCGCGAGCTGAGCCATACCCCAAACGTCGGGGACCGTCCATTGCCGTTGCCAATAAACCACCGATTGTTGCCCGATCAGGCAACGGTGCATCAAGCGGCAACATCTGGCCATTCGCTGCTAATGCAGCACTGAGCGCACCCAGCGTCATACCGGCTTCAACCGAAATGGTAAGATCATCGGGTGTATAGTCGAGAATACGGTTCAGGCGACCGGTTAAGAGTACGGCGAAAGGACGTGACGGTGGACGACCCCATCTCTGCTGTGTGCCACCACCCCAGGGAACAATCGCAACGTGTTCGGCAGCCAGCCGGGCAACCGTCTGCGCCATTTCCTCAAGCGAGCCAGGTGCAACACTCAACAACGGCTGTTGACCATAGATATAGTATCCGGTAGGATGCTCTCTAACGTACTGTTCACCGACTAACGATTCCAGATCGGCGCGTAACAATGCGTTATTCATCTGCTTCAACTCGACTTCAAAGCACTCCAGGCCACACCCGAACGGCGCAGAGCCGCCAGTTCACCGCAGCCACGCCCCTTGGGAAAGACTTTACCGGGATTAAACAGATCGTGCGGGTCAAAACTCTGATGGAGACCGGCCATTGCTGCCAGATCGTCAGTAGAGAAGAGCAGCGTCATATAATCCTGTTTTTCAACCCCAATCCCGTGTTCACCGCTAATTACTCCGCCAAAATCGATACTTACCTTCATCACACTGGTTGCTGCTTCGAGCGCACGCTGATTTTGCGAGCGATCGCGCCGATCAAAGAGAATGATCGGATGGAGGTTGCCATCGCCAGCGTGAAAAACATTGGCTATCGGCAAACGAAACTCACGAGAAATGCGCCCAACCTCATCCATTGTTTGCGGTAATTTGGTGCGTGGTACCACTGTATCAACTAGATAGTACGTTGGCGCCAGCCGTCCCATCGCGCCAAAGGCATTCTTGCGGGCTGCCCAGACCTGATTCTGCTCGGCCAATGTGCGGGCAGGACGAACATCAATCGCTCCATTCCGCCAGCAGATAGCGGTAATATCATTCAACAATTCATCAAGACCATCTTCAACACCATCAACTTCGATCAGCAGCGCAGCGCCGGCAGCTTCGGGGAGACCCAGCTTATACATGTCATTCACCGCCTTGATTGCCAGCCGATCCATGATCTCGAGCGCGGCGGGCAACAAGCCAGTAGCAATCACCTGTGATACCGTTGTTGAAGCACCGGCAATATCAGGAAAGAGCGCCAACACAACTCGCACCGCTTCAGGCAGCCGAGTCAGACGCAGCCAGGCTGCGGTCACGAAGCCAATCGTTCCCTCTGAACCGGTAATCACACCGGTAAGATCATACCCTGGCGAATACGCACTACCATCACCTGTCCAGATAATCGATCCATCAGGTAACACCACCTGTACCGCCAATACATGACTGGCTGTGATACCGTATTTCAGACAGTGTGGACCACCGGAATTATTAGCAATATTCCCACCAATAGTACAGGCTTTTTGGGAGGATGGATCAGGGGCAAACTGATACCCAAACGATTTCAGATACTGTGATAACTCCCAGTTAATCACCCCAGGTTGACACAGAACACGTCCATTCGCAGTATCAACCTGTAAAATCTTATCCATGCGGGCTGTGGAGATAACAATACCACCCTGCATCGGTGTTGCGCCACCAGAAAGCCCGGTGCCGGCGCCGCGCGGGACAATCGGCATACTAGCACGTGCAGCCAGTCGTACAATTGCTGCCACCTGCTCAGCACTTGTTGGCAACGTCACAACGTGCGGCTCGTGAGTATCCATCACACAACCATCGGCATCGTAGGTCAACAGTGCATCAGGATTTGTCACGACGCCGCGTGGGCCAAGAATGCGCTCCAGCTCTGCGATTAGTTCAGCACGGTTCATTCCGTACTCCTACGGCCATCGAGGCCGCTTATCCAGGGTTTTGATAGGAAATTCTTTTAGAAGTGGCTGCTATGTGTGTAGTATACCATAAAAAGTAGGCGATAGTGAGGGAGAAAGGGAAAGTGCGCAGGAGCAGATAAGTCTTTTCAGAGTTCTCATTCGACCGAGTAGCAGTGAGGAGAGAGGGAAGATAAACGTTCGTAAACGAAGTAGTTTCCTGTGCCAACAGTGGTCTGCGACCAGCCCCCTCGGTAGTGCGCCAATCACATCCGTCAGCACACGGTAGGGGCAGGTTCCACCTCCTCCACAAGCAGCGGGTTGGGGGTTGCCGATGCCGTCTGTCGCACACAAAATGACTGCATGGAAGACCACTCGCCTTCACGCGAGTCCTCTTTCTTCTCTCACATGGTGAGAAAAAAGGCGAGGTAAAGGCAGGTACAGAATGTTCCCGCTGAGGTAGGCAGATTGCTCCGACCTGAACGGATGCTGCGAGTGTTCGTTTCCACCCGTGCGCCTGAACACACGGTGCAGAATCAGTCACCGTGTACGTGTACGTGTATAGGTCATGGGCACATCAGACACAACTACCTCCTTCCCCTGCCAGAATAGGAGAGGAAGGAGGAGATAACAGAACGGCATCGTCAATAGGGATTTCTCGGACGTCCGCTCACGGCGCAACAAAGCGACCCTGCCACATCTTGATCTGGGCAATGGTATCTTGTGCACGCAAATAAGACAAACGAGGGCTCCAATCAGGATTGAGAATAGCGAATGAAGCCTGTTCGTGATTGGGATTACCCTGCTCACCCCAGAGCACGGCGAAATTGATGTTCCAGAGGAACATATTTCCGACGAACGGATAGTTATCGTAAACGCGCAACATCGCCGAGCGGATGTACTCTGCCTGCTGTTCCGGGGTCACATAGTTACCAAATTCGTAGCCCGGCGTGTTATTTGGAGTTGCCCAGCCGTACTCGGTAATCCAGATCTCCTTGTCGCCCATACCATACTGCTCCATCCACTTCCGAACATTTTCTACATGGCGGAAGTAATGGGTTTCGTGGTCGTTCCAGCAGCGATCGGGAGCTGGCTTGCAACCGGGGATATAGCTCGGATTATCAGGCCAGAGGGTATCAGGCGGATTAGCCGCACCACCTGGATGCACTGCCTGGATATCGAAGTAGTTACGGACTTCACCGTTGTTGTAGGTGTACATCAGGCGATAGAACTCTTGATCGGAAAGCGCAATGGACGGATTGGTCACCCCACTCGACGACGAAGCTGCTGCCAGCACCAAAGCATCCGGATTCAGCGACTTAATGCGCGTATAGGCAGCCTTCAGAATTTCGACATAATGCCCGACATCCTCTGGCACAATCTCGCCACCATTCTCTACCGCCAGATTCGGCTCATTCCAAATTTCGTAGGCGTGAATTTTATTGCCATAACGACGAACCATCTGCTCAAGGAAGTTTGCCAAGGTTTCGGGATCATCGGGGAGGCCATTGGTTGCGTTATAGGCGGTAGGCGAGCGCACCACATTGACCAGCAACTTAATGCCAAACCGGTTAACCGCCTCTACGATCCGATCCAGCTCATCCCAACCATAGATACCCTTGACCGGATCTTCAATATCCATCCACACCACCTGTTGGCGGAACCAGTCAAAGCCGGCATTCTTCGTCAGTTGCAGTACGCGATCGCGATCGGTGTAGTAGAGATGACCAACGATACCGAACTCCAGGTAATCGGGGTTAATTGGCACTGGTGTTGGCGCAACTGGGGTTGCTGTTGGCTCAACCGGTGCTGCGGTTGGCGCGGTTGGTGCAGTTGGCGCTACAGTCGGCACAGCGGTAGGCGGTGTTGAAGTATCAGGAGTTGCGACAATCGCTGCTGTTGGCACATTGCTGACGGGCGGATTAGCTGATCCGCCGCCACAGGCTGCTAGAAACGCAGCCACGATCATCAGGCCAAGTACAAGAGCTGGCCAGCGTCGAATACGCTTTATCGAAATACGATACATAAGTGCTTCCCTCTCAGTTCAAAGATGGATAGAACGATCGATAGTGATCGTACTACCCGTTTACTTACACTAATCCTTCGGCATAGCCTGAATGGCGAACCAGGCCGGACGCGGACTCCAATCACCGTTGATTACGCCAAACGATGCCTGTTCATGGAGTTCATTCCCTTGGGCTCGCCATGGAACGGCAAAGTTTAGATTCCAGAGGAACATTGCGCCTACCCATGGTGCATATTCACGTCGACCAATTTGGAATGCGCGGACAATCCACTCGGCTTGTTGCTCGAACGAGATTGAATTCCCGTACTCATAACCTGGTGTATTGTTGCGTGTTGCCCAACCGAACTCGGTAATCCAGATCGGTTTATCAGCCAAACCGTTTTCTACCAGTATATTGCGAATATCTTCGACGCGACGGAAGTAGAACTCGCGGCTGGTGCGCCATTGAGGGCCAGGACCGGGGCGATCAGGCCAGAGCGTATCAGGCGGATTGTAATGACCTCCCGGATGAACACCGATAGCGTCAACATTCGCCCGGAACTTTGGATTTGAAGCCATCGAGCGCATATACGAGGTGTCACTCAATGCAATATTTGGATTATTGGTCTCAGTGCTGGTTGGCGCACCACTGACCACAATGGCCATTGGGTCATTGGCTTTAATCGCCTTATAAGCCACTTCGAGCAGATCGACATAGTAGCTCGCATCGGCTACTCGTCCGCCAACTCCGCCATCACGTGCGCAGTCACCACCATTCTCACAAGCGCGATTCTGCTCATTCCAAATTTCGTAAGCCTGTACTCGTCCCTTATAACGCTTCGCCATCTCGCCCACAAAATAGGCGAAGTCTTTAAAGTTTTCACGACGTGGCATCCCGTGGCTACCATTGGCCGTTGCCCAGGATGGCGAAGCAACGATGCTCAACAACAAATTCACACCCTGACGATGAGCATCGGCCACAATGTCATCAAGCTCCGCCCAATAAATTGCACCTGAACGGTCGTGGAGATCCATCCAGCGCACTTGCTGTCGAATCCAGTAAACCCCGGCGTCACGGCTCATTTGCAACACCCGGTTCCGATCCTGCCAGGCGGTACCCTGACCGTACAGGTGCGCATTGAAGCCATAGATGAACGGTCGTGGTAATGATTGATCAGGCGTGCGGTAATTGAAAGCGGGATTAGTGCGATGCTTGAGATCACGGTACTCATTGCCTAACAAACCGAGCAAAATGCGATAACGCGGATCAGGTTCATCTGGATGCCACTCCATGCGCTGGCGCTCAAAATACTGCACCCAGTAGACCTCGCCGGTTGCCTGATTCCGCTCCTGGAACTGCTCGGAGAGCGGGTAGCCAAACACTTCCAGACCACCATTTCGCAACCAGAAGGTTCGGAATGGCGCCGGACTATCACGTAACGTATGCCCTGTCTCGGCAAACCACGTACCGTCACCAGGGTTAGCAACTCTCTGGAACGGTGGCTCATTCTCACGACCTTCAACCAACCGCCGACCGAGCAAACGACCCAGGATGTAGAAGCGATTATTTTGAATCCCGAAATTTTCGGGATGCTCTTCCAGTATTGCCCGCTCGAAATATTGGACGCGGTAGAACTTACCTGGCTCGGTAAAGCTTTCTTCGATAAACGGTTCTGAGATCGGATAACCAAGGACAAAAAGGGCATTCGGTGTATTCTTCCAGGTCTCTAAAAACCAGTTGACTGCACTGTGGCCAGTTTCAGGAAAGTAGCGCGCCTGATAGGGTGGATACGTATCGGGTACGCCCATTTGAGCGGCGCCGGATCGTGGCCAGATCAGCAGTGACGCTACTAGCACAAATAGGCCTAATACAGCAAAGATCCGTTGTTTCATGCAAAAACTCCCTTTGTGACACTGATCGCAATCATAGCATTTACCTGTCTAACTGCTATGGTAGCGAAACTTACATAGCAGGTGGCTGAGGAAAAGCTGATATTTCGCTCAGGAGAAGATCGGCCAACTGATAGCAGGTAACCGAGCGGATTATACTCTTCGCCAGTGATGAGCGTCAAGTTGTGACCAAAGAGCGTGACTATATCGGTAACGTAGTTTGTCAACAACCGATTTCCAATTTATAGACTCAGCGCGAAGACTCATAAGTGTACGTTAAGAGCCTATCCGAATGATCACCCCTCTCCCGCAGCGCGGAAGAGGGGTTGGGGGTGAGGGCCACCCGCAGCGCCTGGCGGCCCTCCCTTTCCCTCCAGCCCCCTTCCGCTCCCACTAGGGGAGAGATTAGCGTAGCAGCGGCGACTCTGTGCTGAGTCTTTCAACGATACCGAGTTCACCAACCAGATCACCCCTCTCCCGCAGCGCGGGAGAGGGGTTAGGGGTGAGGGCCGCCCGCAGCGCCTGGCGCCGCACGCTCAGCAGCGGGAACGTGCGGCGGATGGAGGAACAAAACGTTGGCCCCTCAACACAACGGTTGCCTAGGCTTGGTACGTTCCCAATAAGAAATCCGGGTTTTTGATCAGGCTCTAAGATGAA
>Ga0308400_1000130_pt1 | contig 31718 bp, 31 predicted proteins | sample HotsprSampOS1265_FD_203451 | JGI IMG/M metagenome (GOLD analysis project Ga0308400, IMG submission 203451) | Hot spring phototrophic mat microbial communities from Octopus Spring, Yellowstone National Park, Wyoming, United States - 20060914_OS12-65 ...
GCCGACTGGTACCTGCACCCCAGCCATCGCCTGCTGCTGTGCGGCACACCAAAATCGCCGCCGCGTCATGCGTCGCGACTTTCGCTCGAGGAGTTGGTTGAGATTATTCGCCGTCGTTGAGCAAGCTGGCGAGAGAGCGTTTCAACTCACCGATTATGCCCGTCACCGGATTGAGGATGGGTTCGCGACAACCCTCAACGTCTCCCTTCTTTTGTCCTCGCGGCAGAGGAAGAAGATTGGGGGAAGGTAAGGAGTGCTAGGCGCACTCCCAGATAACCGCGTGGGTTGGTGGCCGTTTTGAACGCTTGGACAATGATCATCGCGTATCGCTGCGTTCGTTCTCCCCCTTCCTTCTCCCCTTGCGAGAGAGGAAGGGGTGAGGGGGAAGGTGTGGAACACCAGGCGCCTTACGACAGATACGGTGCAAAGAGCTTTTGCAGCAGATGCAACTGATCGGAAAACTTGCTACGGATCATTTTCCGATAACCCATCAATCGTTCGGCCTGAAAGCGTCGCTGCCAGATCGCCTGCGCAAATTGGTCATCCTCAATCAGGCCGCGCAGTTTCAGGAAAGCGTAAAAATTTTTTAGCGAATGACACATTTCGCGCACTCGCTCCTTCGCGACATGATCGTTGTGGTAGGGATAATAGTAGAACAGAAACTCATCAAGCGTTGCGTAATCACCGGCGTCGAGCGAACGATGGTAGAACGTTGCGAGAAAATTCGCATACGGCTGAAGAGGACGGGCATACGAGAGAGCTGTACTTCGCTTCCTCCCGGTTTCCTGGAGATAACCAAAGTAGAGATTCATCAGCTCTTGGCTGCGGTTTAATGCTTGCTCTTTGAGAGCAAAATCCTGCTCGACCTCCTGAACCTCGTCATCCCAATCTTCGTCATCTTCATCATCCCAATCGTCATCCCAGTCGTTATCCCAGTCGTCCTCATCATCGTCTGCATCGAGAGCGAGATCGAATTCAACGTCCCTATTGTTGAGCGTCGAAACATCAATCGAAAAAGGATGCGATGTTAGATCAAGTTTCGGGAACAGATCGGGCGCCTTTACCAGGAGATAATTCAGTTGCGAGCTTAAGATCGTTTCAGCTTCAGCAGGAGTAGCATTACTTAGACGTTGCTGCACATCTGGTGGTAAAACCTCGCGCAGACGTGAACTGATGTGAGCAAAGAGATCGTACAGCTTTCTATCTTCGTTCATCAGATCGAAGAGATCGGCGTCCAGAACATATTCTTCGTCATCTTCATCTGGCATATATGAATTCCGGCTTAACGTACCATCCCACACACCAGCCCGTCGATCTTGCTCACGCGAACGTTGAATCTCCTGTTGTAGTTCAGCTATGTCCTTCAAAAGCGCAGCATCTTGCGGTGTTGATACCGCAGAAGAGGCTGTTGCCTGAGCAGCAGGACGAGATACATCCCTGCCTGTCATCAAAGATTGCAACACCTTTTCATTGATGAGTGTGCCGGTTTCGTCGAGGGACAAACGGCCATCTTCTTCCAACAAGTATTGCCACGGACGGCCAGGGTATGAAGTTCGCCATGGGGCACGAGCAATCACTGGCAACACAACAGCCTCAACCGAAGTAGCCGTTCCGCCAAGACTGTCGAACTGTTCAACGATGGCTTGAATAAATTCTTGATCCTGTGCCGCAACGGCCTGAGCCTGAAATGCGGCAGCCGATTCATACGAGAGGTATAAACACTGCTCGATCTGGTTCCGAGACTTTCGATAACGAATTTCGACCAGAATACTATCACCTTCGGTAAAACGATGCCGTTTGAACCACTGCTGAAGTTGCAAATGTAAGGATGCAGTCCAGGGAAAGAGCTTGGAGTTCCTGACGATCTGGATCATTTCGCCCTGTTCGTCGTAAATCAGCGGTGTGTGATCGGTGTAAAAAAACGGCACCAAATGCTTTACCGATAACAAACCAGAAGCAATCTCTGCCGATTTTGGCCAGCATCGAAAACGCACGCCTTCAAGGGCTGCCGGCAAAGATAGGTATTGGTTCCGATGTATGCGCACCCAACCTACGTGCGGAGCATTCCACCTTAAATGGTTACGGAGCGAATTTTTTGCATAATTGGTAGACCATCGCTCATTAATGAGATCACATAGTTGTGATAGACTTACCGGCTGCTCAACTTCAGTAGCTAATACCATCAACGCTTTAGCAATAGTTATTTCTTTTTCGCTCATAGTGATTTCTATCCTTTCCACGCAATAGGCTGGGAGATGATCTTGTGGATGGCACTACCAATATATTCCTATTGTAACACAATCGGGGTACTGGCCCCTGATGGACCCCAGCCGGCAAAGAGTTCGGGATGGATGAGCGTGGCCAACAACTCGAGACTATCAACAATCCGTGGGCCAGGGCGGCTGAAATAGGCATTGGCATCTACGGCAAAGACATTCCCTGTCCGTACCGCAGGGAGTGCAGACCAGCCAGCACGCCGGGGTAACAGAGTAGCCGCTTCAGCCAGGGTTCGTTCGAGAGTAAAACCGCAGGGCATTAAGATCACGACCTCAGGTGCAGCGGCGATTACGTCAGGCCACGACAGCCGTTGCGAGCGTTCACCGGCCGTTGCCAGTACTGGCTGCCCACCAGCGATGGTGATGAGCTCCGGCACCCAATGCCCGGCGCTGAATACCGGATCGAGCCATTCAATAGCTAATACCCGCGGTCGATGCGTGATCTGGGCGGCAACCCTCCGCACCTGTTCAACCCGTAAGGTTAGTTCGCGTACTAAATGTTCTGCCCGCTCGCTCACGCCCAAAGCTCGACCAATAGCTTTAATGGCGCCAAAGATACCGGCCAGATCAGTTGGCTCAAAAGACAGAACCTGTGTCGCTGCATCGGCCACGGCAGCTTCCACCTGGCGCAGTGGCACTGCACAGACATCACAGAGGGCCTGAGTCAGAATAATATCAGGCTGCAATGCCGATAACAACTCCATATCGAGCTGGTAAATTGACAAATCGCTCCGCGATCGCTCGCGAATGGCCACATCGATTTCAGATGAAGAGGCAGTTTCCGGCAGATCGAGCAGGCTACGGGTTACGACGGGTAATGTGCGAACTTCCGGTGGATAATCGCATTCGTGGGTCACGGCAACCAGATGGTCACCGAGGCCTAATGCACAAACGATTTCAGTTGTTCCTGGAAGTAATGAGGCGATCCGCATAATGCTTTGCTCGCTGTGGAAATGTCTCTTGCTACAGGGTAGCACCCGAAAATGCCGCTGTCAAGAATGTGAAGAAAGGTGTAGGGATGTTCGGAGTTTCAGGTTTTAGTCGTGTTCACCAATGGCCATTTTTGTTGCAATGGTTTCAGCTCCTGTGCTACGGAGCACACCTGGCGGCCCTCACCTTCCCCCCAGCCCCCTTCCTCTCCCGCAGCGCGGGAGAGGAAGGGGGAGAGTGCTCCCTCACCCTCCCCCTAGCTCCCTTCCGCTCCTCCACGGCGAGCGGAAGGATGGGATGAGCAGAGCAGGAACGAGCCTGCGGCTGTTCACGCTACCGCGTTCACCATCCAGCTCACCCCTCTCCCGCAGCGCGGGAGAGGGGCTGGGGGTGAGGGCTACCCCCTCACCCTCCCCCTAGCTCCCTTCCGCTCCTCCACGGCGAGCGGAAGGGGGAAAACACGGGATGGCCGGGGATAAAGCACATTGGAAACCCCGCACGCAATGATTACACGGACACGGTACGTTCCCCATAAGAAATCGGGGTTTTTGATCAGGCTCTAAGACAGGTAAGGGCAATAGTGGTCCTCGTGGCAATACACAAGTGTGGAGGTGCTGCGATACACGGGCGCAGCAGTGCTGCGCCCGTACCCAACCGACGTGGTGATCGGTACGATAACGGACGGTGGGCGGCATGGTCGTGATGCACGGACACGGAGGCGTCGTCACGATATACGATTCGTGTACACGATCGCTACTCGACAGTAATGACTTTCAAGAAATTGGTCGGCCCGTAACGATACACCGGATGACCACCGCTCAACACAATCAGATCGCCACGCTGGACAATCCCCATATCGCGCATGTGGCGAACAATCTGCTGCTCAAGTTCATCAAGCCGATCACGGGCTTCAATCACAATAGGAGTCACACCCCAATAAAGACTGGTGCGGCGTGCCGTCTCTTCAGAAGGGCAGAAGGCAAGGATCGGTACCTGCGGGCGATAGTGAGATACTAATCTCGCACTGGCTCCGCTCTGGGTAAGAACGACAATAAAACGCACCGGTAACGCATTGGCAATGGTGCAGGCAGCCGCAGCGATTGCCCGTGGGGTTGATTGGGCAGTGGTAATCTCCCAGCGTGGCGAGGTTGAGTGCGAACTACCGGTCAACGCATCCTCGACGGCATCGGCAATCAATGCCATCATTTGGACTGCTTCAATCGGGTAGGCGCCAGCAGCCGTTTCGCCACTCAACATGACTGCATCGGTACCATCGAGGATAGCATTGGCAACATCACTGGCCTCTGCCCGCGTCGGACGTGGGTTGTGAATCATCGACTCGAGCATCTGGGTAGCCGTAATGACCGGCAACATAGCCCGATTGGCAGCCGCAATAATCTGCTTTTGCACAATGGGCACGCGCTCTGGTGGCATCTCAACACCCAGATCACCGCGCGCCACCATAATACCGTCAGCCTCAGCCAGAATCTCCGGTAGCACATCGAGCGCTTCAGGGCGTTCGATTTTGGCAATAACCGGTGTTTGCTTGCCTGCCCGCCGAATAAATTCCTTCACTTCCCGAACATCGCTGGCCCGCCTGACAAACGAGAGTGCAACATAGTCAACACCCTGTTCGAGACCAAAGGCGAGATCGACGAAATCTTTCTCGGTTGCGGCCGGCGCACTCACTCGCACGCCTGGCAGATTGATCCCCTGATGTTCGCGCAAACGGCCACCGTGAACAACTTCCGTTTCAACCTCGGTGTCGGTATGACCGATAACGACTAACTCAATGAGACCGTCAGAGAGTAGAATCCGATCACGTGGCCGCACATCGAGCGGTAGCGCACGATACGTCGTGCTGACTCGGTTGGCGTTCCCGACGATTGGCTCGGTTGTAATGACAAAGCGCTGTCCGGCCACCAGTTCAACCGGTTGTCCGTTTTCAAGCGGGCCGGTACGAATTTTCGGCCCTTGTAAATCTTGCAAAATTGCCACGTGCCGGCCGGCCTCTGCTGCGGCCCGACGTACCATCGCAATCCGTGCCGCGTGTTCGGCATGCGTTCCGTGCGAAAAGTTGAGACGTGCAACATTCATACCGGCTCGAATCAAGCCGGCGATCCGCTCAGGGGTGCTGGTCGCCGGACCCAGAGTAGCAACAATTTTCGTGCGACGCATATACTCCACGTTTCACTATCGCTGCCCTGCCAGCATTGCGCTGAGTCAATGAGACCGATCTGTGCGACTGACAGCTCGTGTGCCATCACGCTGATTCCTCACCTCATTGGGGAAGTGGGATGCAAGGTGAGAGAGTGAGAATGCTGCCCTGCCTCATCGGCTGCAACCTGCACCCACTGTTTCGCTAGCGGTCATCATTGACGAGAAACACCACCTGACGGGCAGCCGCCCATCACTTGTGTATCACTGCGAGTATATGCCAGTCTGCCGATTTGTGCAAGGTTGTCAACGCAACAGTTGCTTATGGCCCAACCGTCACAAGCGGCGCAATCTGAGCAAACAGCTTCTCGCCGATCCCCCTTACCTCTCGTAGCTCATCAATACTCTGATATGGCCCTTTGGTGTTGCGCCGTTCGATGATTCGTGCCGCCAATGCCGCACCAATACCAGGCAAGTCTTCCAGATCGGCTGCACTCGCTCGATTGAGATTGAGTAAGCCGGATTGATCATCGGCTGGCGTTGCCAAGACCGTTTCACCCACAAATGGAACACGAATGTGATCACCATCGCGCACCGGCGCCGCCAGATTGAGGCCACTGATGTCGGCCTCTGCAATCAGGCCACCTGCGGCTTGCAGCGCATCGATCACGCGCGCATTGAACGGCAAGCGGTAAACATCTGGAGCCGCAACTGCCCCCGATACGTAAACAACCGTGAGCGCGACCGTTGGAGTTGGGAGACTCAGGGTACTCTCTTCGAGCAGTGGCGCTTCTGCTGATGAAACAACGGCCCGCAGTTCTGGCCCAAAGGCAATCAATAAACCTCCGACTATGGCACAAATAAGCGCCAGTAACCGTCTTGGCTGCCGATACCACGGTAAGCAGGAATCACGCATGTCAACGTAAGTGTCACCTTCCATCGCTGCGACCTCCATCGTGCATCAAGATCCGTCATATAAGAAACCGCAGAGACCACGCAAAAGTAACGCCAATTTCCAATAGAACGTTAATACTGCACTATCACGCTACAGATACCGACGTGCTACAGTATCATCAGCACAAATTCAGGAGGTGGACGTATGTCCTTCAACACAAATCGATTTACGCAAAAATCATACGAAGCGATTGCCGCCGCTCAGGCAGCGGCTGAACGACTCGGGAATGCAGAGGTACAACCGGAACATCTGCTCTACGCCTTACTCGACCAGAGTGACGGTGTGGTGCCACAGGTGTTGAGCAAGCTGAATATACCGGTTGGAGCCCTCAAACAACAGGTAAACAACGAAATCAGCCGCTTCCCCCGCATCAGCGGTGGTGGTGTGCAGGTACAACTCGGTTCGCGATTGCGGACAGTTCTGGTGAAAGCGCACGATGAACTGGCGCAGTTCGGTGATGAATATGTCAGTACCGAACACTTGTTGCTGGCAATTCTCGATCATGCCGGTGACGGCGCCGAACGAGTGCTGAAACAAGCCGGTTTAACCCGTGACAAGTTACTGATGGCACTGCGTGAAGTACGTGGCGCTCAACGGGTAACCAGTCCTAACCCCGAAAGCACCTATGCCGCACTCGAACAGTACGGTCGTGATCTAACCGAACTGGCTGCCCGTAACAAACTCGATCCGGTTATCGGGCGCGATGAAGAGATTCGGCGCGTGATCCAGATTCTGTCGCGCCGCACCAAAAACAATCCGGTGCTGATCGGCGAACCGGGCGTTGGGAAGACGGCGATTGTCGAAGGGCTGGCGCAACGGATCGTGCGTGGTGATGTGCCGGAGGCGTTGAAGAACAAACGGGTGATCGCACTCGATATGGGTGCCTTGATTGCCGGTGCGAAATATCGTGGCGAGTTTGAAGAGCGGTTGAAAGCCGTCTTGAAGGAGATTCAAGAGCGCGACGACATTATTCTGTTCGTCGATGAGCTGCATACGGTGGTTGGCGCCGGCGCCGCCGAAGGAGCAATGGACGCTGGCAATATGCTGAAACCTATGTTGGCCCGCGGCGAACTGCACATGGTCGGTGCAACCACGCTCGATGAGTATCGCAAACATATCGAGAAGGATGCGGCGCTTGAACGGCGCTTCCAGCCGGTCATGGTTGATCCACCGTCGGTCGAAGATACTATCTCGATCCTGCGTGGTCTCAAAGAGCGCTACGAAACCCACCACGGTGTGCGAATTACCGACGGCGCCCTCATCGCAGCGGCAATGCTCTCGGATCGGTACATTTCCGACCGCTTCTTACCGGATAAGGCCATTGACCTGATCGACGAAGCAGCGGCCCGTCTGCGGATGGAGATCACTTCTGATCCGCAAGAACTCGACGATCTCAAGCGACGGATCATGCAACTTGAGATCGAGCGCGAGGCACTGCGCAAAGAGAAAGATCAGGCCAGTAGAGAACGGCTTGAGAAACTCGAACAGGAACTTGCCAACCTGCGCGAGCAGCGTTCTGCGCTTGAAGCACAGATTCAGCGTGAACGGCAAGAGCTAGAGCGCATCCAGCAGATCAAGGAGAAGATTGAACAGACCCGTGCTGCCATCGAGCAGGCCCAACGTCAGTACGATTACAACAAAGCGGCCGAATTGCAATACGGTACGCTGGTTGGCCTTGAACGTGAATTGCAGGCTGCCGAAGCGCAACTGGGCAACCAGAGTCGGTTACTGCGCCAGGAAGTTACCGAAACCGACATCGCCGAGATTGTCTCGAAGTGGACCGGCATCCCAGTTACCAAACTGCTCGAAGGCGAACTGGAGAAGCTGGTGCACATGGAAGAGCGTCTCCACCAGCGCGTTGTTGGGCAAGATGAGGCAGTCACTGCCGTATCGAATGCCATCCGACGCGCTCGTGCCGGCCTTCAGGACCCGAACCGTCCGTTGGGGAGCTTCCTCTTCCTCGGCCCAACCGGAGTTGGTAAGACCGAGCTGGCCCGTGCTTTGGCTGAATTCCTCTTCGACGACGAACAGGCGATGATCCGCATCGATATGTCGGAGTACATGGAAAAGCACTCCGTTGCCCGTCTGATCGGTGCGCCACCTGGCTACGTCGGCTATGATGAGGGTGGACAGTTGACCGAAGCCGTGCGCCGCAAACCGTACAGTGTTGTGCTGTTCGATGAGATTGAAAAGGCGCACCCCGATGTCTTCAACGTCTTGCTCCAGGTGCTTGACGATGGTCGGTTAACCGATGGGCAAGGGCGAGTGGTAAACTTCAAGAACACGGTCATCATTATGACCAGCAACATTGCCAGCGCAACGATCCAGGAGCTGACCCGTGCGGGTGCCGGGCAGAGCGAAATCCGGGCGGCAGTGATGGAAGAGTTGCGCAGCGTGCTCCGACCGGAGTTCTTGAACCGGATCGACGAAGTGATCGTCTTCTCGCCGCTCAGCCGCGAGCATATCGACCAGATCGTCGAGATTCAGATCAACCGACTGCGCAAACTGCTTGCCGACCGCAAGCTCAATCTGACGCTGACCGATGCGGCACGAGCGCAGTTGGCTGCCGAGGGGTACGACCCGGTGTACGGTGCACGACCACTCAAGCGGGTCATTCAACAGCGCATCCAGAACCCACTGGCGCTGCAACTACTCCAGGGGGCCTTCCCCGAAGGAAGCACGATTGTGGTCGATGTCGAAGGCAACAACTTCGTGTTCCGCCGCGGTTAATAACCCGACCGCATACGGCAAAGAGAGGCGAACATGACGTTTCGCCTCTCTTTGTGTTCTGGCCCACTGCCTCTTCACTGCTGCGGGGCAGGTTGAAAAGCTCTACAGTCGCCCCTGACGAAGTGCCAGAATCATCTGCTGAACGACCTCTAAGGGTGTTTTGCCGTCGGTAGCGATCGTCATATCAGCTACCTCTGCATACAAAGGCATCCGCCGCACACGCAGCTCGGCCAGGCGTGCTGCGGCATCACCGAACAACAACGGACGCTGTTCAGCATCGGCGGCAAGCCGCTGTAAAATCGTTTCATCGCTCGCGTCGAGCCAAATTACCGTTGCCTGTTCACGTAACATCCGGCGGTTTTCAGGCTGTAAAACAATACCGCCACCGGTTGCAATTACCTGTGTTTCCCGTAATGCTTCGGTCAGCGCAGCCGTTTCGCAGAGGCGAAATTCTGCTTCACCGTAGGTTTGAAACAGATCGGCGACACTCATACCGGCAGCCGCAGCGATAGCGGCATCAGTGTCGTACCAGGGACAACTCAGCGCACGCGCCAGCAAACGGGCCAGCGTCGATTTGCCGCACCCGCTGAGTCCTACCAAAGCGACCGGTCGCTCTAGCCAGTTTGAATCCCAGACCATAGATAATGCTGCTCCTATGCAGTGGGCTGCGCTGCTGTTCGTTGCAGACGCAAGCTCCAGATCACAAACGCCGACAGTGCATACGCAACCGCAGCCGCAACGATCTGCGGTCCGTAGCCAAAGATTGGTACCACCCAACCCCAGATAACCGCTGAAACGGCCCACCCTCCTGCCCAGAGCAGGCTCATCAGACTCATCGCCAGTCCTCGCTGTGCTGTTGGTGTTGCTCCCATTACCAAAGCATCGTTCATTGGATAGCTGGCTGCGATGAAGAAGCCACGGGCGAAGAAACCGATAATTGCCAGTGGCAACCAGGGTGTCAACATTAAGAGCATAGCCGGCGCAGCACCCAGGCGAAGCAACGCTGCGCCATGCTGCAAGCCGATCCGTCGTACCACCGGCGCCCCAAACAGTGCACCGATTCCAGCACCTAATGAAGCTACTGCCAGGGCTAAACCAACACTGGCATCATCAAGACCGAACTGATCACGAAAAAACAGGTTTTGGAACGGCAAAATTGCCCCGCCACCAACACCGAGCAGAAACGAGGGGAAGGCAAACCAGAGCAAGGTAAGCCATGAACGTCGAGCCGTACTCACCTCTGCTAAGGTAATGTCGGCGGTTTGTTCAACCACTGACGGGAGACGGGCGAGAACCGGCAGCAACGCCACAATACTCAGCACGATCACCGAGGTCAGAGCCAGGCGGTACGCTGGGGTTGATCGCGGATCAACGGCGATTATCCCGGCGGCGAGCAGTGGCAACATACCACCAACCGCACTCCCAATCAGACCAACGATCAGTGTCGCCGAAGCATTCATCCCAAAGACCAATGGCCGCTGATCATCACGGGTTACTAGCGCCAACAACGGTGTGACGGCAGTCGCGGACAGTAAATAACTTGCGCCGACGACAAACTGTGCCGTTATCAACCAGGGAAGCGCGGGCGCCTGGAGTAAGCCGATCCATCCCACGGCATATACCACAACACCAACAATCATTGCCCGTTGCGGCCCTAAACGGTCAATCAGCCATCCCATGGGCAGTCCCATCACCATACCGGCTGCCCGACCCACCATTGATAACAATCCGACATCATTGACGGTATAGCCCTGGCTGATGAGATAAAAATTAAACAGGATGTCGGCAATACTCAAGGCAAAGCCGAACAGAAAACTGTGTGCCAGAATGCGCCACACTGCAAACGGGATTTGGGCCAGAGATAGGCGCAAGTTGGCGGTGATGGACGTCATACATGCTCCATGTTGACATGGCAAATGTTCCGAGAGCTTAGGATACCACAACTTGAGCGATATGCCATCCAACGTGCGTCTGATTGTTCTTTACCTGGCAGTGGTGATGGAGAATCAAGAAGTAGGGGCAGGCTGAGAACCCACCCCCGTGAGGTGTCGCTGCTGCAAGAGTTGCTGTTCGCCCTTTAACCCACTGTTAACAGTTCACCATCCCAAGAGATGCCACTGGCAACGACCGAAAACGGTCGTTGTTCAACAACTTCCGGTCAAGGGATGAAGAAACACACACGACGACGGTTCTGTCTCCAGCTCATTCGCGTCATCAAGCGAAAGTTCCTGTAAGCCCAAATTCACGCGCCAGAACGTATCAATGGTAGCCAGTATCTCCGATGCAGTTGCCGTCACAATCGGCAGAAGCGCCGCCGAACTGTCAACTTGCAATGCCGGGTGCATTGAACGGAGATAGGCAAAATGAGCGGCTATCACACCATCGGTCCGCGCCTCGGTTAGCCCAATCGTAGACGATGGCAAGATAAGCGTTTGATCGTCCACCAGTACGGGCAGAACTGTTTGCAAACTATGGTAGAGCAGCTCAGTCCACTCCAGAGCATGACCGGCCAGATCGGTACGACCACATCCCCCGATCAAGAGTGCATCACCGGTTAACAGGAAACGTTCACCAAGCGGCGAAATAATACGATACATCAGATGTCCAGGCGTATGACCGGGGAACCAATGCGCTTCAATGAGCACCTGACCGAGTGGCAGTCGTTCACCACCGAGCAGTGGCTGATACCGAAACTGAGCTGGCAGTAATGTCCGTGGGTGAATGGCATCGTAAGGATGCATGTAGAGCAGCGTATGACGAGTATTGGCCAAACCAACCCCACCTGAGACCCGTCCGGCAGCAAGATGGGTTAACAAGACCCGCGTAAGGTCTGCTTGCGCATCAGCGATAATCTCTTGATACAGATGAATGTGCTGACCTGGATCGATGACCGCCGCCTCACCGGCACTGATGATCACATAACTGAGATCACCACGAGCCGGTCGGACAAGCTGAATGATCCGCCCCCAACTGGCACGAACGACCTCGTGTACGGCATAAAAATCGCGCCAGGCATCGAATCCACCGAGCAAGTAACGGGTGTTTAGTCCGCGAGCAGCGCACAACTCAGCCACATACTGCGATGAACCCTCTTTGGCGCAAATGACGGTCAGCGGCAGATCTGTCGGTACTCGGGCAATCGCCGCTGCCTCGTCTTCAATAAACTCGAAGTAAGGAATATTGATCGTTGGAATGGGGTGCCGTCCACGTACCCGATTGCGGGCAAATTCCTGTTCATTGCGTACATCGAGGATGAACAGCGGTTGTTCGCTTGACAATTCGGCATACAACTCTGCCGGAGACAGTGTACCAACTTCTGTATGAGGTTGATTGAGTGTCGTCATTGCGCACTCCTTTGTGGCGATTGGGCTTCCTTGCGCAACCATGTTGTCAGTGTAGCGAACGCAATCCGCTGTAACAAGTGTAAGTTAGGTGACCTGAGTTGTGATCTCTCTTCTCGAAACGCTTCATCCTTCGCTGCGCGATGGCCGTGGTTTTGCGGGCTGGAACGATACCAACACTCGATAGATGGTCAGGAACAGAACACTTCCACCGCTAAACCAGTACCATCCGGCAAGAAGTTCACTGTCACTGCCGCTGAATAAGGCGTGTAACAGGCTCAGCAGCCAGATCACAAAGCTGAGGAAGTGGATAAGCCGCCAGAGGGTCCGACCAATCCATTGCTTGACGTAGAAACTGAAGCTGATGATTGCCATGCCGTAGAGGGCCAATTGCCCCAGCCCCACCCAGAACGGTTCGTAGCCGCTGTATCCAAATGGGGTGAGCACCTGCTCGAGAGTTGCGCTAATGTAACGATCGCCGAGCAAGATCAAGGCGTGGAAGATAGCAAAGGCCAACCCCAACAAACTGGTGTGCTGGTGCAGATCGAACGCTCCCGGCCCACCTGGCCACAACTTTGCCATCCGGTTCGTCATTAAGAGACCAAACACCATCGACAACCAGAGTAATCCGTAAGCGGCAACCGCACTACTGCGTGAGAGATACCAGTATGCTTTTGGTTCATCGCCCAAGAGGGAGGTGCTGAGAGCGGGCGCCCACGTAGGTAAGACCATGACAGCAGCGAATGCACCTAGTACCGTCCCGACCAGCAGAATGAAGAGGGTGGAAAGTGACATCGCCGGTGGCAGCTCGACCAGTTCTGGATTGGCCGTCATCGTGCGTTGCGGGCGGGCTGGCCGTGGTGGTGTTTTGATTTGACTATCCTGTCCGCTCTGTAGCGGCTGATCATTTGTTGCTGGATGCACACTCATACGCTTGGTCCTCCATTGAATTGATGTTAGAGCGATTACCGATTCGCTGACATTGATAATTGCCAACAGTAACGATCAACATTTGGGGTGCGGATGATCTGACCATCGCGATGTACCAGTAATCCGGCCATATTGGGTTGATCGGCTAACCAATGCAAGCCTGACTCGGCGCCGAGGATCAATATCACCTTGGCGGCCATTTCTGCCAGCGACAGGGTCGGTGCAATCACTGTCGCGGTGAGGAGATCGGTGCGCACCGGATCACCGGTGCGCGGATCGATGAGATGGTGCTGCCACTTCCCACGGTGAAGCCAGCGTCGGTAATCGACCCCCGACGTAGCCACCCCACCTCGTCTCAGCATGAGCAATGCGAGACCCCGATCAGGATGAAACGGATCGGCCACTTCAATCGGCCAGGGAGAACCATCACGACGTGGGCCACTAAGGGCAATATCGCCACCAGCATCCACCAATGTCGGATAGCGACGTCCCAGGCGACGTGCAATCAGTGTCGCTGTCCAACCTTTTGCACTGCCCCCCAGGTCAAGGCGCATACCGGCAGGAATGGCGACAGTACGGCGACGTGGATCGCACTGTATCAGACGCCAGTCAGGCACCGGTGAGGGCGTTCTTAAATCGGCTGCTGATATACCGGCCATCTGACGAAAATCGCGATCATAACCGGCAGTATGCAGCGCCTCACCCACCGCCGGCGTCACTAGACCATCACTACGGTATGCCATCCACAGCGCGTGTTGCAACGCTCGCCAGAGTGTCTGTCCAACCCGCTGTGGCCCACGTCCAGCGCAACGATTGAGCGCATTCAGGTCACTGTGCGGCTGGAAGCGGCTTAATATGCGCTCGTAGGCACGAAACGTCTGGTAGGCGCCAGCAAATGCACTCCGAGCGTTCGCTTCATCGCTATCGATCACAATCGTTGTTGTTGAACCCATCGCCCAAAAGCTGCGCTGTTGCATCGCCGGTGTCTCCTCAACGTGATGATCGGGTCCGAGCAGCCGGAGCTGGCGCCGGAGCCGGCGCCGGAATGGTAACTTCGCGCAATGCTGGCGCCGCTGACGCGGGTGGTGGCGCCGCTGACGCGGGCGGTGGCGCCGCTGGCGCACGTGGTGGCGCCGCTGGCGCGGGCGGTGGCGCCGCTACCTGATCGCGGGCCGGAATGTTTAGCGGCACAACAGTTGGTAGCACCGGCAGCATTGGATCGTCAGTTAACCATGGTGGCAACGGTTGTCGCTCAACCGCCGGTGGCTGGACAGCGATTTGTGGCGCGGCGATAGCGACTTCCGGTGGATTCTGTGCTGTGAGCCATCCCCAACCACCAATCGTCGCTGCGAGGGCTGCGGTGCTGATCGCCCATTTTAATCCTGAGACATCGGCACGCATGGGTTTTCGGGTCTGATTCATCGTAGTGCTCCTTCGGCAAGCAATTACTACCTCGTTCTAATCAACTTTCTTATCCTTGTCGTGATCGTCATCTTTCTTGCCATCATCATTCTCATTGACGGTATTTTTCACCTTAGCGTACACAACTTAGCGTACACAACCTGGCCGCTATACGCATCAACATACACCTCACTGCCATCAGCAAACTTGACTTCATAAACATCCACACCGTGCTCGTATTCACGCTTCACCTTCGCAACCGTGCCACCGCCCATGTAAGCAACAGCGGCTGCGATTGCCTGATCTTCGTTAATCGCATTGGCCACCTGAGTACCTGTACTGATCGTGTTTGCCAGAATCGCGCCAGTCTGGGCATCGACGTATATTGCACCGCGATCAAATACCATTTCGTAGGCAGGCACACCCTGTAGACTAACCAGCTCTGGAGCACGTATCAAGGTAGCGCCCTGAGCATTAGCTTGCGCGATAGCCTGAGCCTGTTCAGGTGAGACGGCGTAGACAGGCGCTGGCGGAGCAGCAGGGGCTAGCGCTGCTGGCGCAGGGGCTAGCGCTGCTGGCGCCGGAGCAGCAGGCGCTGGCGCTGCTGGCGCCGGAACAGACACCTGCGCTGACATTTCGTTCAGTTCACGTTGTGCGGTATTCAACTGTTGATTGGCTTCGGCCAACCGCCGATTTGCCTCAGCCAGAGCAGCCTGATACGCTGCTTCACGCTCACGTAGAAGGGCTTCAGCCGTCGGATCGAGGGCCGGAACAGAGATCGGCGTCATTTCAACTACAATCTCGGTAGGTACCGGCTCAGGGCTTGATGTTGTACTTATCCGACTGACTACACCATCGATCACGACCAACATAAACGCCGTCAGGGTTGCTGCAATGAGTAACATTGTGCGATTCATCATAACACCATGACACCTCCCTACATTTGTTCAAATTGCAGAGCATTCACAAAACAAACTAGTCATCGTCACGTTCACCCGATCCCATACCGGCACCGCCAGACATACCTCCGATCAATGCCTGGATTTCGGCTGGCGAGAGTCGAGCTTCAGGATGCAGGACCAGATACTGACGTGGCGGCATTTCGCCCTCTCACACCACTTCGGCAATCTCTGCGGCCAATTCAGTCGGTTCGCGCAGCGGGAGCGAGAAGTTCAACTTGTTTCGACCTTTGATCACATCGTAGGTAATCAGCCAAGAAGCAGGGGCAATCTTGCTGTACCACGGCCAGACCGTTTCGTTACTGTGACAATCGTAGCAGGCGCGCCGGGCAATACTCGCCGCTTCCGGTGTCGTCCAGGCAACATCATTCAGTACTGGTGGATTCGTCTGCCAGGCCCAGACCGGCACCAGTACTAGTGAATACGTTACGCGGTCGGAAGAATTGTTTCAGCATAGTCGTTCCTCTCATCATTGATTGCCGTCTACGCCCCTCAGAATAGCGACCTTTTCTCAAAAGTGTCTTAGAATGGCAGCAATAATTTCCAATCTTTTTCCAAGATTCGTGCGGTATAACCGATAGAGAGAAAATGATTCAGCGTGTCTTACGTTGTTTGCAAAAAATCATCTCTGGGAGTAGCATGTGCGGATTTTAATCGTAGAAGATGACAAACGACTAGCCCGTTTGATTGAGCGTGTCTTACGTGATGAACGACATTCTGTAGATGTCGCGCATGACGGTGAGAGTGGGCTTGATCTCCTGTTACAGGGCACCTACGATGTAGCCATCATTGATTGGATGCTGCCAGGCCGTGATGGTCCATCAATTTGTCGTGCTGTACGGGCAGCCCGTTTACCGACAGCATTGCTCTTACTAACGGCTCGCGGTCAGATTGAAGATAAGGTGCTGGGGTTTGAAAGTGGCGCCGACGATTACCTGGTAAAACCATTTGCCTTTGAAGAATTACTGGCCCGTATCCGCGCCCTTGGTCGGCGTTTTAGCCCCAATCTGGGCAACGATGAACTACGCGCCGGTGCGCTCGTCCTCGATCTGCACACCTATACAGCACGACGGGGTGAGCGACGGCTTGATCTGACGCCGACCGAGTGGCGATTGCTTGAGTATCTGCTGCGGAACGCCGGTCAAACACTCACGCGCCAACAGATTCTTGATTATGTCTGGTCGTTTGAGCACGACGTACAACCCCAGATGGTTGATGTCTATATCTCGTATCTGCGGCGGAAACTCAACGCCCCAGGTAAGCCTGACCCGATTGTCACGGTACGTGGTATTGGGTATCGACTGGAGGTAGAGCGTGTTTAAACTTCTGCGCTGGCAGTTTACCCTGTTTTACGCGCTGGCTGCGGTGGCAGTCATCGGGTTGGTCTCTAGCGGAGCTTACGTAATGGTGGCCCGTTATTTCGAGCGTACCACCGATCTGGCTCTTTACCATAAAATGGTGCATGAGTTTCATTCGCTGAACGCCCCGCTCCCGCCCGAACTCACGTATGCCGACATCGACTGGTCGATCTTGCGCAATGAAGGCGGAATCACTCGTTCACGCATGTTAAGTGCAGAAGAAGCAGGCCGGATCGCGCTGTCGGTACGTGGTGGTCAGATTAAGCGTATTGAACTGAAAGACAAAGGTCGGTATTACAAGGTGAAACTTCGTGATGATAGTGAAATCACCATCGACGCATACAGCGGTCAGATTGTCGGTATCGAGATCAAAGACCCCCAACGTGATCCTATTACCGGTATTTCCTCACCACCAATAGCCTATGATGCTGAGATTGCTTCGATCTTCGTGTTACCGCTCGATGCGCAGGGTCGGATCCTCTTCAACCCCAATCCGGCAGCTCTGCCAATGACTGCCGACAAAGAAGCATTGGCAGCCGCATTACAGAACGGCTCGGATTTACGCACCATTACCGTTAGTAACGGACAACGGATCAGACTACTCACCTACCGCCTGACCCGTCCTGATGGCCCGGCGGCTCTACAATTAGGACGTTTACTCACCGATCAAGAGCAAGTGCTCAATCAACTGATGATCGGTCTTGTCAGCTTTGGTTTTGTCGGTGCCATAATCATTGGCATCGCTAGCTGGTGGTTAGCCGGACGCGCCCTGCGGCCCGCAGAAGACGCCTGGGCACGCCAGTTACGCTTTATTGCCAGTGCCAGCCATGAACTGCGTGCCCCACTAACACTGATTCGCGCCAGTGCCGAAGTTGCTCTGCGTAGTACAACCGATGACGATCACCGCGAATTGCTGAGCGACATCTTGAGTGAGAGCGATCATATGCGCCGACTGGTCGATGATCTCCTGACCCTCTCGCGACTTGATAGTGGGGCATTAACCCTCCAACGACAAAGGATTGACCTCAGAGATTTCCTGAGCGAATTGCACCGCCACGTGAGTCGGTTGGGTGAAGAGCGAGGTATCACAGTGATGCTCAATAACGCATCTGGTGTCGTGAATGCCGACCCTGACTGATTACGTCAAGTATTACTGATCCTGATCGATAATGCCCTGCGCTATACACCGGTTGGGGGCACGATTACGATCAGCGCAGAACTGGTCGGGAAGTATGTGCGCCTGAGCGTGCGTGATACCGGTTGCGGGATCGCACCTGAACATCTCCCACACCTTTTCGAGCGTTTCTATCGCGTTGATCCGGCACGCGAACGGACTGGTAGTAATGCCGGGCTTGGCCTCTCAATCGCCAAAGGACTGGTTGAAGCCCACGGTGGCACGATTGGGGTTGAGAGTACACTCAATCAAGGTACACTCGTGTGGTTTACGTTGCCGGCATTGGTAGAGCAACAGTACACCGACGGACGTGAAAAGAAAGAGTAGTAAGGGGAAGGTGAGAGGGCAATTTTCTCTCTTCCTCGCCCTCTGCGGGAGCGTAAGCAGGAAGGGAAAACGGTGAGGACCAACATCTCCGTACACGAAATCTAAAGACGTTCCCCCCTGACCCCGTCGGGTCGAGAACCTGACCCGCACCGGCAGCACTATGCAGCCGGTAGCGTAAACCAGAAGGTCGAGCCATGACCTTCCTGACTACTGGCCCAAATGCGTCCGCCATGCCCCTCGACCAGATGTCTGGCAATTGCCAGACCTAACCCGGTACCACCAGCGTGACGGGTACGTGCGCGATCGACTTTGTAAAAGCGTTCAAAGATACGTGGGATTTCGTGTTTGGGAATGCCGATACCGGTATCGCTGACACTGATCAAGAGCCACGTTCCTGCCTGATGGGGCGGACGCTCCGCATACGAGGGTGGATCATCGTGCTCGAGGTTGAGCACCTGCGCCGCCACCGTAATTGTGCCATGTTCGGGAGTAAACTTGACTGCGTTATGCAGCAGGTTCAGCAAAACCTGCCCAATCCGATCCCCATCCATCAGCGCTAATGGGAGATCACCACCACTGACTGCACAGATTGTCTGTTGCTTACGGTCAGCCTGGGGGCGGATGCGTTCAACAGCACGCTCGATAACCGGCCAGACCGGCAACGGTTCCAGTTTGAGGGAAACACGGCCTGACTCAAGACGGGAAAGTTCGTGCAGTTCTTCCACTAGTTGAGTAACTGCGTCAATCTCTTGCATCATCTGGGCTAGCATTCGACTGGCAATGTCGGGTGGTGGTGCAGATTGTAGTGTCTCAACCAGCAGTTTCAGCGATGCCAGTGGAGTACGTAGCTCGTGTGAGACATTGGCTACCAAATCACGGCGCGCCCGCTCGAGCATACTAATCTGGGTCAGGTCGCGAATGGTAATGAGTGTACCTACCGGCTTCTCACCATCTTCTATTAATGGCACATAGTGCAAATGAAGTGTCCGCCCGGTTGTAAGCGGGCGGATCGTCAACTCCCTGCGTTCACCATCGGTCAGAACTTCTTGCGCCAGATGATCGGCCTGATGATCACGTAAGAGCATAATCAGACCGTGACCAACGACCGGTGCTTGCGCAGCCAACAAATGTACTGCCAGGTCGTTGTGGAAAACGATAGAGCGTTCAGTATCAACGACGATCACGCCACTATCAATCGCTTGGGTCAGAGCCAGGAAGAGTAACTGGCGGTTAATATCGAAAAAAGCAGGTTTTTCGGAGGTGACACTTGACTCTGGTATAGCAGAAGCAACCACACGGTCAGGCTGTTGAGGAGGTAGCTGATCAGGAGGTGGTATGACGGGCAATGACGAGCGAGCGATCCGACGCTGTCGATGGGCAACCACGACGAGCACTATCGTCAGAACAATCGTGGCCACGGTAAGGGTTAATTCAAGCAGCGTCATTGGTGCGATTTACACTTCGTCAGTGGGTGGTTCAAACCGATAGCCAACTCCACGAACCGTCTGAATATAAGTCGGCTTGCTGGGGTCTGGCTCAATCTTCTCGCGCAACCAGCGAATATGTACGTCAACGGTTCGACTATCGCCAATGAAATCCTGGCCCCAGACCCGTTCGAGTAAGAGATCACGAGTGAGGGCAATCCCACGGTTACGCATCAGGCAGGTTAGCAGATCAAACTCTTTCTGCGGCAGATTGAGTTCCTGACCATTGCGCCATGCCCGTCGACTACTGGTATCCACCCGAATAGCGCCTGCCTCGAAGATTTCACGCACAATCGAATGCGGCTGCCGTTCACTGCGTCGCAGAATAGCTCGGACACGAGCCAGAAACTCACCAAGACTGAATGGCTTGCTCATATAATCATCGGCACCCAGTTCAAGACCAGCGATCCGATCAACTTCATCCTGGCGAGCGGTGAGCATGATAATCGGCACATCACTCTCTTGACGAAGGATACGGCAAACCGAAAAGCCATCGAGGCGGGGCAGCATAATATCGAGCACGACGAGGTCAGGCTGATCACGACGTACCCGGTCGAGGCCCTGCACACCATCAGCGGCAACAATAACGCTATACCCTTCACGTTCGAGGTTGTAGCGCAACGTCTCGGCCAGCGTCGTCTCATCTTCAACGATCAGAACTGTCGCCATAGCCACTCCACATACAATGACCGCCGAATTACGATCGGCGGTCATTGCCACTTGGCGCATGTGGTCGGGGCGGAGGGATTTGAACCCACGACCCCCGCGTCCCAAACGCGGTGCTCTACCAGGCTGAGCCACGCCCCGTCGCCCATAAGGTTACCAGCAGTTGGGCTATTTTGTCAAGCGTCATCGTTCAGTTCGGGGGGCAATACAGGTGGCCCGGTACGCGGTCGAAGTTGCAAGCGCGCACGTACTCGTGCCATCTCGCCAACAGCCAGCCGTGCTTCGGCTATCCATTCGCGATGTTCAAACGCAAACGCACGAGCGATATAGGCCAGGGCACTGCTACGGGTATCAGCAATCCCCACTGCCACCAGCAGATCGAGCAATTCACGTTCGGCGCGACCGAGCCGTGTCATAACCGGTACCGTGCGGGTAGTGAAGAGCACTTCATGCTCGTCTGCACGCATCCCCCATGCAACCGGCACGCCGCTATGCTGCTCAATTTCACGTGCGATCCGCATTCGGTTCCGGCGAGTCTGTTCGCGCAACCGTGGAATCTCTTCGACCGGCTGGCTGATCTCGAGAATAATGAGAATCTCATCGCTGTAACGTCTGATCTCCGGCGGCCCGGCCTGTACTTCAGGCGGTAAATATTGGCTGATCAGCCGTAGAATCTCTTCGTCGTGCATTGAATGTATCCTTGCGGAGCAAGTGGCTCCTATTCCTGACTTTCCCATCATACCACAGACAATGACAGTTAACGTTGACGAAGGGCAGTGCTCATCATCAAACCGGCCAGCAACCCGATGAGACATACGGCAGCGCCAAAGACGAAGGTCTCGCCAATGACTTGGGCAGCAATCTCCATCAGAAACCTGACCGGATCGGTGACAGCGAGCGGGTTATCGACGCCTGCACGTCGCAATTCATCCTGACGATGCACGCCCCACATGGTCAGAATTGCGACGCCAACCGTCATACCTACCAGGCGCAGGGCGATGACCAGTGCCGATGCAGCTCCACGCCGATCTTCACCCGCGTAGGAAACCACTGTGTCAGCGACCGGCGCAATCACCAGACCTAAACCAATACCGGTCAAGGCCAGCTCCAGACCCATCCGCACATAAGTGACATCCGGACCCCAGAACACCATCAGACTATAACCAAGAAATGCCAGGCTCAAACCCAATACGGTTGGTAGCCGCGCTCCAAAACGTGCGGTCAGGAAACCTCCGGGAAGTGCCGCCGCCGCCATCGTCAGGGTTAGTGCCGAAAGCATCCAGCCCGCATCCCAGGCTGCGATACGCAAAATGTTACTGTCGTTCGGATAATAGAGCAACAACCGGGTATTGATATAGAGTGGCACATTTGTGATCGCAATCGCTAACCCAAACCCAACGACCACGTTAATCACGCAGGCAATAGCCGTATTCCGCTGAGCAAACAATTCGATACCGATCAGCGGATCGGCACTGCGTCGTTCAACCCAAACGAACAGGGCCAGCAATATCAGGGCTACCACAACCAGCGGCCCAGCGTAAGGTGGCGGGCCTAGCCGTTCGCCGTAGAAATCAGTCGCGCCCAGCTCACTCCCGGCGGCCAGCCCAACATTCAAGGCAACCAGACTGCCACTTAGCAAGATTGTCCCCGGCCAATCAAAGTGACCAGGGCGCGGTGGCGTCGGCACTTGTCGCAGTGCATACCACGTGAGCACCAATGCGACCAACCCAATCGGTACATTGAGCCAAAAAAGGAGCCGCCAATCGTCAAAGATACGCATCAGTACACCACCGTACAGATGCCCCACCATCCAACCGGCAGTGTCAACCGCGCCAATGAAACCGAGCGCCGCTGCCCGCTGCCCCGGCGCAAAGAGATCACCGACCAGCGCCATTGAAACCGGCACCATTGCGCCGGCGCCAAACGCCTGAATGACCCGCCCGATAATCAGCATCGTCAGATTCGGCGCCGCTGCCACCCATGCCGAACCGAGCAGGAAGATAATCAGACAGAGCAGATAGACCCTCCGTCGGCCAAACAGGTCAGACAAACGCCCCATAAACGTGATACTAACCGTGTAGGCCAGTAAGTAGCCACTCACCGCCCATGAAGCACGGTTTAGCTCGGTGTCAAGCGAAAGGCGCAGATCGATCATAACCTTCGGCAACGCCGCACTTATCACAGTCAGATCAACGGCGCCGATGAAAATGGCAAGACAAACGAGACCCAATGTCACCCGCGGATCAAAGGGTCGTTCCTTCACGCTGGTAAGTGCAGGGTTCTTCATGGGCATTGCACCGGTTCACGAACATCAACTGCTTTGTCATACTCGCTGAACTCAAGCGTCCAGGTACTGGGGTTCGTCGCATCGGTTGCCGTATCAACCAGAATGACCCGACTGGCGCGGAGAGTCTCTTGATCGGCCCATAGATCGGTTGCCACTGGCCCGGCACCGAGCAGGTTAAGACTGATGGCCCGTAACGATTCGGCTGGTAGCGTTCCACGTAGATGGTAATGCGGACGACCATTAAGATCTTCGATACCAACCAGCGTCACATCGGCAAAATTGTTGGCAAGTAGTGATTCGATACCAATATCTGGCGCAAATAAGACTGCCGGATCGAATGTTGAACCAGCCTGCAAACACATCCACTGGCGTGTAATCGGATTGGTAGCAAACTGCTTCCCAGACACAGAGACCGTCCGAATTTCACCAATTGCGCTCCCCAACGTGATATTGAGGATTGAGAGTACTGCATCAGGGCGACGTAAATCCCCTTCAATGCTGTTCAGAATTGTGACGCCACCGGCATCAAGCGCAACCGGCTTACCACTGAGTGTTATGCGAAAATGAGCACTCTGGCTTCTTTGGGTTGCCTGCCCAATCGCGCCAGCCAGGGCACGTGGGTCGGGCGTAGGTGTGGGGGTAGGCGGCGCCGCGATTCCGCCACATGCCGCAAGCCATACGAGAAAACTCATTATTAGCCAGTTCCAGAAGCGTTTCATAAGCCCCCTTCTTTGCCAGTGAGATACCATGGGTGTGACAGTAGTATAAAGCAAGTTGTCATCGATGAGAAATGAGAGTAATTCAGGACTTCTCAATCTCAAGGTGTTTCCGGTCGGGTGGAAATCTCCTCACCTTCTCCCCAGCATCTTCATTTCTCGCAGAGGAAGGACGCTCAGCGAGCCAGCGGCGCGCACTCCCAGCAGAGAGGGAAGAGGCTGCAAACTGCTTCCCCAAGCCTGGCAATGTGGTATGCTGCACAGAGAGTCTCGCTAAAAGCATGAGAGGTGATCACTATGAAACTGGCAATCATCGGTGCTGGTGCACTGGGTAGTGTTATTGGTTTCCATCTGGCAGCCAGCAATAATGTGATATTGATCGATCTCTGGCAAGAGCATATTAACGCTATCAATACCCATGGGTTATGTTGTGTCGCTGACGATAGCGAGCAAATTCGGTTTCTTCCGGCAACGACCGATCCTGCCCTGGTTGAGCCGGTTCCAGTGGCATTGATTACCGTCAAGGCAGCTCAAACTTCCTGGGCAGCGACAGTAGCAGCTCAGATATTGCAACCAGATGGAGTTGCCTATACATTGCAAAACGGCTTGGGGAACGCTGAATTGCTTGCCCACCAGCTTGGCACCCAGCGCGTGGGACAGGGCGTTACCACCCTTGGTGCAACTCTGGTAGCACCAGGGCGTGTTCGCCTGGCCGGTCGCGGGACAACCACCTTTTCTGCAACACCATCATTGAGTATAGCTTATGCGGTCGCCGATGTGTTTCGAGCCTGTGCGTTGCCGGCAAGTGTTTCCACCGACTTGATCGGTTTAGTCTGGAACAAGTTAATCGTCAATGTCGGCATTAACGCCCTGACCGCAATCCTGAGAGTACCCAATGGGGCACTAGCCACGATACCTGAAGCCAGCAAGCTGGTACGGTGTGCAGTCGAAGAAGCCGTTACCGTTGCCCAGGCCGCTGGTATCACCATCGGATTGGCCGACCCGGTTGCCGAAACACTGGCAGTTGCGCAGGCAACGGCGGCAAATCGGTCATCGATGCTTCAGGACATCTTGCGTGGCACCCCAACTGAGATTGAGACGATCAATGGCGCAATTGTACGTGAAGGACAACGCCTCGGTGTCCCAACACCGTTTAACGCATTCCTCTGTGATCTGATTACCGCTCTGGAAGCAACTGCACCGCTACGGGTGAGTTGACCGGTAGCGACGACGGTAAAATCCGGCTTAAGATGTTTCTCGCCGCTGCGCCGCTACCGTCATCAGTGTCGCCACCATCTGCTGCGCACGTTGCAGCAATTCATCCATTGCGTCGGCGTGGGGGAGCAAGTAGAGCGCTGCTCGTAAACCTCCGGGTGAAAACGCCGGATGGTACAGCACAAACGGATCATCACCATCACGCCGATAAATCTCTATCGTCATTGATTGACCGGCGGCCTGAACCACCAACGTTGAGAAGACTTCATACCCTTCCCGTGCCAACCAGCCTGCCGGATCAGTAGCAATTTCTGCTGCACGCGGTTCAGGGCGACGATCGTAGCGCACTACCTGGAGCACGGCGAATTCCTTTCTTTACGCTGCACGCTCGGCCAGAAAGCGATTCACAGCTTCATCCAGACTGATAATTCCCGCAATGACCGGTTCGTTGTACACCGGCACAAAATCAAAAAGGAGTGAACTGGCAGTCTCTAGTTCGCGCAGCATAATGTGGGTTATCGGTCCACCAGACGGAATCATTAACTCACGCGCAGCGCGTAACGTCGCTTCGCGATCATAAGCGACACGAACGATTTGCGCCTGCCAACCGTGACCATGATCCCAGGTAAGCCGGGCATACGCTGCCCGCCAATCGCCATCGAACGGCAGACCAACTGATCCAACATTGACGACCAGTGTCTCATCAACCCGACGAACAAATGGCATATGTGTATGCGCAGTACAGAATACAGTGGCATGGGGATCAATTCTCGTTTTCAATTCGTACTGTCCATGCGTTGGCAACAGGCCATCACGGTCGTGATGAATCGAAGCGTGATAGGCCATGATCACGCCACCACGACTGGTTAAGGCCAGATTCGTCGGCAATGCAGCAACTTCCGGTAAGAGATCGACAACCTCTTGGTGAGTCCAGATAATTGGTCCTAGCAGTGCACGTCGGCCACCTTGCGGCGGACGACCCATCTGGAGATCGTGATCATAATGTAGTACGTACCCCTCATGATTCCCGCGTAGCACGTACCAACCACGTTCAGACCGCATTCGCAACGCCAGTTCAAGACATGGACGGGGCAACGGTCCACGATTGATCATATCACCAGCGATAATAACGGCGTCGGGTTGCCATCGCTCTATATCGGCAATCACAGCCGTGAAGGCAGCCAGATTGGCGTGAATATCGGCCAGAACTGCTACTTTCATCGCTACCGAACAACCTTTCGTATGTTGATGATCGACTGACACCATCTGGTAGTGTACCATGAGGATGGAACAGTTGCAGTCAGGAGAATGATCGTGCTTACCTTTGGTCGTGCACTTTGTACTGAACCAGCTATTGCCGGTAATCGCGAGTGGCTGATCACGAACGGGATTGGTGGCTACGCGGCTGGCACCATTGCTGGCACACTCACGCGCAGTTACCATGGTCTGCTTGTTGCCGCCCTCACTCCCCCGCTCGGCCGCGTCCTTACACTGGCAACCCTCGATACATATGTTAACTATCTTGGTCAACACTACGATCTCACGGCACATCGGCGTGTCGGTCAACCATCTCCCGTTTGCCGGTGGCTGGAACGTTGGTGGCGTGATGGCACAACACCGGTTTGGGAATACCGGCTGGCCGACGCTCTCCTTGAACGGCGAATCTGGATGATGCCAGGCGCAAATACGACGTATATTCGTTACACGGTGCAACGCGCTTCGGCGCCACTGACACTACGGATCGATGCACTGGCGACAGCTCGTGACCATCACACGGTGAGTCAGATAGGAGATATTCCACTCCAGGTTGAACCGATGACGAATGGTCTTCGGATTGGCCCCATTGCCGGTGGTCATCACCTTCGCCTGCTCAGTGATCGGGCAACGTTCGTTCCGCTGGGTGGCTGGCTAACCGATCTCTACCTGGCGATTGAAGATGAACGCGGTCAAGCAGCCATTGACAACCTCCAGCGGATTGGCCGTCTCATTGTGACACTCGCCGAGGGCGAGTCGCTGCTTATCGCCGCTACAACTGAGTCTGCGGCAACCCTCGATAGTGCTATGGCGTGGCAGCAGCGTGCCGACTATGAAGCCGCACTGTTACGTCGGATCGACTGGACAGACGATCCGATCGTGCATCAGCTCGCGTTGGCCGCCGATCAGTTCATCGTTACCCGTCCGTTGGTCGGTGGTAAGCAGGGATGTACGATTATCGCCGGTTATCCGTGGTTCACCGATTGGGGACGTGATACGATGATTAGCCTGCCTGGGCTAACTATTCCCACCCGCCGACCAGAAATCGCCGCCACAGTGTTACGTACATTTGCCCACTTCGTTGATCGGGGTATGATCCCCAATCGGTTTCCCGATGAAGGCACGGTTCCCGAATATAATACGGCCGATGCAACGCTCTGGTTTTTCGAGGCCATCCGTGCTCATCATGCTGCTTACGCTGACGATGAGTTACTGGCCGAGTTATTTCCTCTGCTTGCCGACATCATCGATTGGCACGTTCGCGGCACTCGCGACCGAATTGGCTTAGACTGGGGAGACGGACTGCTCCGCGCCGGTACACCGACCACCCAACTGACCTGGATGGATGTACGGGTTCGTGGTTGGGTGGTAACCCCACGTTCAGGTAAGCCGGTGGAAATTAATGCGCTTTGGTACAATACCTTGCAGAGTATGGCATCGTTTGCGCATCGGCTCGGTAAGCCAGCAGAGAGCTATGAAGCGATGGCGGCAGCCGCACGTGCTGGATTCCGTCGTTTCTGGTACGAAGACGGGCAATATCTCTTACGATGTGATCGATGGGCCACGCGGAGCAGACCCGACCTTGCGACCAAACCAAATCTTCGCGGTCAGTCTGCCGTACAGCCCGCTCACTCCGAAACAGCAACACGCGGTGGTACGGGCATGTGCCCGGTCTCTCCTCACTAGTGTCGGTTTACGCAGCCTCACTCCCACCCATCCCGATTATGCGCCACGCTACATTGGCTCGCTCTTGCACCGTGATGGAGCGTATCATCAGGGAACAGTTTGGGCTTGGTTGATCGGCCCTTTTGCCAGTGCGTTTTACCGCTTGACTAACGACAACGCGGCCACGCGCCGCCTGCTGATCCCACTCATCGATCATCTCGCTGATGGTTGTATCGGTACGATCAGCGAAATTTTCGATGGTGATCCACCGCATCATCCTCGTGGTTGTTTTGCCCAGGCGTGGAGTGTAGCTGAAGTGCTACGAGTATGGTACGATTTGAGTAAGCACCGTAGCGTAGTAGAATAGAGTATGTACGCCATTTCTCTCCCTGAGCCACAGCTCTCTGTGGCGAGAATAGAACGCTGTATTGTGGTTGGTAGTTCGTAGCGTGTTTGCAGAGTAGGGGCACAACCATGGGCCCCTACTATCCCCATACCTCAAGGTGAAGATGTGCAGCACCATCGTGTGTAGTGTCAGCATCCTCTGACAAGCGAGCTACCCCTCTCAAGCATATGGCTTACAGGCACTTATCACCAACAAGACGTGGCGAGATTGGGGTTCATCCACGACACAAGACATCGGCGAACAACCGAGGTAGGTGGTAAGTGTGTCGCTATCGATAAGCGTCGCCTGCGCCGGTTCGCACCCCGTCAAGAGATACGCCTGTATCTGGAGTGGTTGCCACCCAACCCCACTCAATAACAACGACCACTCTTCACCAAGACCATCGGCAGGAGGTAGCGGTAATGGGGTAGAGGGCAAAATAGCGACCAGCTCATCTGCGTGAACACGCAGCCGAACCCAATATTCGCCGACGGTCGCAAGAACCAGCCTTCCCCCGCCACGCAGCACCCGCAGCATCTCGCGTAGTGCCCGTTGTTGATCGGTAAAAAGCGGCAGGGCCGCAATGCACCAGATCAGATCAACGCACTCATCGCGCAGCGGCAAATCGGCGGCATCAGCAGCAATCAGCGCCAGACCCGGTCGTTTACGCAGCACCGCCGCATTCCGGTCAATCCCGATAATGAGCGCATTGTCAGCGCAACGTTCGTACAGCCAGCAGGTTTTTGCGCTATCGCCGCACCCCAGATCGAGAGCGACCTTCGCACCGGTCGGTGTAACTGCCAGCGTTGCCTGATGAAGCAGCTCAAGATACGGTTCGTGAAGAAGTGTTATCATTGTATGCACGCATACCGAATTATTGTAAACAACACTCTTATGATCAACCAACCAATTGTCATTCGCCATTTAACCGCCTTTTACGGCCCAAATATTTACCGCCCCCAGCCTGGTGTCGTCTTACGGGTGAGTGCCCCTGCTGACTACAGCGATCAACTGCGAGCCGCGATCAAAGGTGGCGCCCTGGCTATTGGGCTGGTGATTGCTCATCTTTATGTGGTTGCCCAGGCACATCATGACAGCGTGCAGATCAGTGCCTTCTTCACGACCGGCGAACCAGAAATCGGCGTCGAACTCTGTCGGTATGTCGTTGACGGCCTTAATGCCCAATTGCGCCATGATGAAACGTGGGACGCTGATGAACCACTTATGGCGTTACGTGATCGTCGGCAGGCGCAAGCGTTGCCGGTTCAGGCATTACAACTGATCGCTAATGCTCGCCACCGCAATATACCGGCTACTATCTTCCCTGATAGAAGTATTTTGCTGGGTCAGGGTGAACGGAGCTGGATCATCTCTTACGACGAGCTACGCGCTACTCCTGATCTCCAACCACCGTGGCAGCATCTCGGTCGTATCCCGATCATCGCCATTACCGGTGAACAGTACCGCAGTCAGGCAATTGCCGAACAGGCTACACGCCACCAGGGTGTGATCCTCGACAATGCCAATCGTTCAACAGTCATTCAGGCATTACGTGACCCTACTTGCCAGGCACTCATTGTTGGTTTCGACACCGACAGCTTGCTTCGTGAGGGGTTGCCATTCGATCAATGTGATTTGGCGATCATCACTGACCGCCAAGGCCAACGACCACCAACAGCTAGCGACGACGATGAATGGCTTAGAGCACTCGGACTACCGATGCTGTGCAGTGCTTCGCCTGCATTGATCAATCTATCCGATCCGAACCTGCATCCGCTCCTGAACTACGCTCCGCATGGGGTGATCGGTTGGTCACCAGGTACGGATCATCGGTAGAGCGGATTAGAAAACGTGCCTCTCTCAATCCTTTTTGTCAACTCGCTTCCTCTCCCATTCTGGGAGAGGAAGGAGATGGAATTGCTGCCTCGTAGACCCCCTATTCCTTACCGGTGCTAAAAACCCAGATTTCTCAGGGAACGTACCGTGCCCGCGCAACCATTGCGTGAGGGATTGCCAACGTTCTTGCTCGCCAGCCATCCTACGTTCCCCCTTCCGCTCCCCGTGGAGAAGAGGAAGGGGGCAAGGGGGAAGGTGAGGGGCGCCAGGCGTGCTCTGCAGCACAGGTACGGAACACGATTCCCCCTTCCATCGCGGAGGGTAGACGCAAGTGTCGCACTCAAACGTTCCCTGTCAGAAAGAGCCAGGAAACATTATGTGAATGCCATCGTCGCGCCTCATCGAAAGCTCAGGTTTTCGATCAGGCATTAAGAGTCAAACCGGTCGGTCACGGCACCCAGGCTGGCCGACGACACCAGACGGGCATATTTTGCCAGCACACCGCGGGTATAGCGCGGTGGCCGGGGCTGCCAGGCCGCTCGACGACGTGCCAGCTCTTCATCAGAAACATTCAACTGCAAGAGACGGGAATCAGCATCGATGGTAATACTATCCCCCTCCTCGACCAGGGCAATAGTTCCACCAACTGCCGCCTCTGGCGCAACGTGACCCACCACCAACCCATACGTTCCACCCGAAAAACGACCATCGGTAATCAGTCCCACGCTATCACCGAGGCCAGCGCCGATAATCGCCGATGTCGGTGCTAGCATTTCACGCATCCCCGGGCCACCCTTCGGCCCCTCGTAACGGATCACCACGACATCGCCGGGCTTAATCTTCCCGCTGAGAATTGCCTCCAGGCACTCCTCTTCGGCATCGAAGACTCGCGCCGGGCCGGTAATCCGACGTTGCTTGATACCGGTAATCTTCGCCACACAACCCTCTTCGGCTAGATTCCCACGCAAAATAGCCAGATGCCCTTGCGGGTAGACTGGCCGCTCGAATGTCCGGATCACATCTTGGTTAGCTGGTGGTTCATCGGGAACGTCGGCCAGCGTCTCGGCAACCGTCTGACCGGTAATCGTCAGACAATCACCGTGCAGCAAACCAGCGTTGAGCAGCATCTTCATCACTTGCGGGACACCCCCTGCACGGTGGAAATCAGTAGTTACATACCGACCCGACGGTTTCAGATCGCATAGCACTGGCACACGCTGACGGATCGTCTCGAAATCATCAATCGTCAGCGGAACCTCAGCCGCATGCGCGATTGCCAGTAGATGCAACACCGCGTTGGTTGAGCCACCAATCGCCATTACAACTGCAATCGCATTTTCAAGCGACTTGCGAGTTATAATCTGGCGAGCAGTACGGTTGGCGCGAATCGCCTCGACCAACACTTCACCTGAACGAGCAGCACTGATAGCCTTCTCTTCATCTTCGGCAGCCATCGTGGAAGAGCCGGGCAAACTGAGACCAAGTGCTTCGATTGCCGATGACATCGTGTTGGCCGTGTACATACCTCCACACGAACCCACCCCCGGACAGGCATGCCGTTCAATTTCGAGCAACTCATGCTCATCGATCCGGCCAGCGCTATACTCACCGACTGCCTCAAAGGCACTGACAATCGTTAAATCACGATCTTTGTAACGACCGGGCTTAATCG
>Ga0308400_1000132_pt1 | contig 31585 bp, 26 predicted proteins | sample HotsprSampOS1265_FD_203451 | JGI IMG/M metagenome (GOLD analysis project Ga0308400, IMG submission 203451) | Hot spring phototrophic mat microbial communities from Octopus Spring, Yellowstone National Park, Wyoming, United States - 20060914_OS12-65 ...
TCTAGTGAATCACTGTCAAGTCGAGAGTGTTCTAATTCGGAATGAAAGGCTATACGGTTGGGCACACGCATTGGTCGTCCGCAGGCACATCGTCTCACGTCATCGCTGCGAAGCATCGCGCAGGTCGGTGGATGCTTGGCGGATTGAGCACATGAAGGTCACCAGTATCTTGCCTCCCCTTGTCATTCTCAGAATATGACAGGGGCGGGGGCTGCCTGGGTGAGCGCTTTTGGGCCAGTAGAATTGCGCATGAACGCACTGCATCTCAGGTGGTTATGTTTTGCTGTTTCTGGGATGAGTGCCATCAACGAGCGAAAGACAACCTTCTGTGTAGAGCCAACGGCGGCCCTTGCTGTGCTTGCTCAGCGTTTTGCCCCTGGCTATGAACGCACCCTGAAAGGGCGCCTGGCTGCGTGCTGTTATCATTCTGCTTGCTATGCTGGAAGCGTTAACCCCTTTGAAAGACAGATTGGCCGATGCCCAAGCGCGCGTCGCCGATCTGCGGGGGCATCTTTGACATCGCGGCCAAAGCACAGCGCGTCCGCGAGATCGAAACCCTGGCCGCCGATCCCAGCTTTTGGAATGATGCTGCCCGCGCTCAGGCCCTGATGCGCGAGATGGCCGCCTTGAAAGCCAGCCTGGACGCCTACGATCAGCTCGTCCGGCGCGCCTCAGATGCCGCCGTCATGCTGGAACTGGCTGACGAATCCGGCGATGAATCGGCCCTGCGCGATGTCGAGGCCGAGCTGCGCCTCCTGGAAGAGGCGCTCAGGCGTCTCGAGCTGGAGCTGATGTTCTCCGGCAAATACGACCACGCCGACGCGATCCTGACCATTCAACCGGGCGCCGGCGGCGTGGACGCGCAAGACTGGGCCGAGATGCTTTACCGGATGTATTTGCGCTGGGCCGAGCGGCATCGCTTTAAGGTAAGCGAGATTGACTACACGCCGGCTGAGACCGCCGGCATCAAGAATGTCACCTTGCAGATCAGCGGCGAGCGCGCCTACGGCTACCTGCGCAGCGAGCGCGGCGTGCATCGCTTGGTGCGCCTCTCGCCCTTCAACGCCGGCAATACGCGCGAGACTTCCTTCGCCCGCGTAGAGGTGTATCCGGACATTCAAGACGATGAGATCAACATCGAGATCAACCCGAACGACCTGGAGATAGAGACCTTTCGCTCACAGGGCGCCGGCGGGCAGAACGTCCAGAAGAACGAGACCGCCGTGCGCATCCGACACATCCCCACCGGCATCGTGGTGAGCTGCCAGGACCAGCGCAGCCAGCTCCAAAACCGCGAGCGCGCGCTCCATATCCTCAAAGTGCGCCTGCGGGAGTTGGAGGAGCGTCGACGCGAGGCTGAGCTGCGCCAACTGCGCGGCGAACATGTGGATGCGCAATTCGGCAACCAGATCCGCAGCTATGTCCTGCATCCCTACCAACTGGTGAAAGACCTGCGCACCGACTACGAGACCAGCCAGGTGTATGACGTGCTGGACGGTGACCTGGACGCCTTTATGGAAGCATATCTAAAGCAGTTCAGGGAATAATCCTTGCCCGCCATGCGCGTCAAGCTGCTCGCGGTCAGCGATGAAGTCGTGCCCTGGATCCACAGCGCCCAGCTCGTCGAGCGGTGTGGAGATGTGGACATCATACTTGGCTGCGGCGACCTGCCCAGCGAGTATTTGGAATACATCACGACCATGCTTGGCAAGCCGTGCTTCTACGTGCGCGGCAATCATGACCAGGCACAGGGCCACCGCCCTGAAGGATGCGTCAACCTGGATCTGCGCGCGCAGCGGTGGGGCAAACTGCAGTTGGCCGGCCTGGAAGGTGGCCCCCTCTATAAACCGGGTGCGCCTCTCCAATACTCACAAAACGACCAGTGGCTGCGGGCTATCTGGCTGGCCTGTAAGGTGTTCCCGCACCGCGCTTGTCGCAGGCGCAGGGTGGACATCGTCATCAGCCACGCTCCGCTCTACGGCATTCACGATGGCAGCGACCCGGCGCATATCGGCTTCGCCGCCTTCAACTGGTTGGCTAGGCTGCTCAGGCCGCGCTTATGGCTACACGGGCATCAGCATCGCTCGTATGCGCCCCTGCAGCCGCGGGAGACCCGCCTGGGCGAGACGCTGATTGTGAACGTACACCCTTATCGCATCCTTGAGCTTTCGCTGTAGCGAACGCCATCGTGGCCAGACAGCCACACATCTCGCGGTGCATCCTGATTGCTGGGCACACAGCGATACGTGGCTGCTTCAGCAGCGGCGCGCGCGGTAGCGCCTCGGCACCAGGCGCATGGCCAGCCAGCGCTTGAGCGGGCCGTAATGTTTGTAGTAATAGCGCTGCCGGCTGGCCCACTTGAGGCATTCGGCGCGCTCGCTGGCCTGAGCGCTGCTGGCTCCGCCGTAGTGGGTGACGATCGCTTGGGGGACGCACCAAATGTCCCAGCCGGCGGCCTTCATCCGCACTGCCCAGTCCACCTCCTCGGCATACATCTCATAGCCCTCGTCGAGCAATCCCACCGCGCGAATCGCCTCGGCGCGGGCGAACATCGCTGCACCCAGAGGGTGCCCCACGCGGAAGGGGGGGCCGGCGTAGCGAGCCGCCGGATAGCGCCCGTCTAGCCGGGTGTTCCGAAAGCGCCACAGCCAAGGCTGGGTCTCCAACGCCAGTTGGATCAGCCCCGGCAGCGCAAAAGCGCTATGCTGAAGGCTGCCGTCTGGGTTCACCAGCTTCGGGCCGCATAGCCCGCAGCGAGGATGCGCCTGCATAAACTCCAGCAGCGCGCGCGCCGCGCCGCGATGAACGACTGTGTCCGGATTCAGCAGCCAAACGTATGTTGGCGAGTCTTGGACCTCGGCTGCTGCTTTGTCTAATCCCAGATGGCGCATCGCCAAGTTGTTGGCCTTGACGTATCCCAGGTTGTGGTGACATGCGATGAGCGACACGTCCGCAAATTCAGCGCGCACCATCTCGGCGCTGCCATCGGCAGAGGCATTGTCCACAACGATGACGCGCGCGCCGGGCGCGCCTTCGGCCAGGTCCGCCCGCAGTGAAGCCAAACAGGTGCGCAGCAGCTCGCGCACGTTCCAGGAAACGATCACGACAGCGAGCATGGTGCGGGGAAGCGACCGGTCAAGGTTCAACCAGCGTCACCAGGATCGGCGTGACGCGGCTGTTGATCGGGGCGATCTCCACCTGCTCCTGGATCAGCGCTCCCCAGATGCGAAAGGGGTTGCGCACCGGCACGCGGTTGAGCACCACACACCCGCGCACGACCACCTGCCTGCCAGGGGGTAAATAGTAGAGCTTGAAGCCATCGCGCTCGACGACCTCCAAATCGTCTAATGTCCCAACTGCCCAGCGCCAAGGATGGTCTTCGCCCGTGTTGGTCTCGAAGTCCACTCCCACGCGCCAGACGCCTGGCTCCTCCGGAAAGCCCTTGGTATAGCGGTTGGTGTCCATGGTGTAGCAATCGTTGGGGTCGAATGGGCCGGCGGTGCGGATTGGGGTGTTGCCGACGTTGCGGATGGTGGTGGTGAAATACAGGGTGTCGCCCAGCTTCATCGTCACCTCTGGTGTGGCACCCACGTGCGACCATTCAAAGCCATGGCCGGTGTTTGGCTGGATCACGATCTCGGCCATGGGCCGGCCGCTGTCTTTGATCGTCAGTGGTGCGCTGAGCACATCGCGCTGGCCGATCAAGTCCTCGGCTTCGGCGACGATGATGTATTCGCCGTCTGGCGGCGGGTCGGCCCCCAGGTCAATGCCACCGTCGTAGTCAAAGAAGTAGCGGCCCGCGGGCAACACATCGTCGGTGGGCTGGCGATAGAGCGAGCCTTCCATGCGCGGCACGTCGTAGCGAAAGTTATCTGGCCCGATCACATACACGCGCAGCCTGGCCGGCTGGGCGATGAACACGTTGATATACACGTGGTCGTCAATCGCGTCGCGATTCGGCGTGATCAGATTGGTGGAGACGGTGAACTCTTCAATTTTGGGGAAGGGCACGCCCGCGCTGAGGATGGTGAGCGTGCCGGTATAGATGGCCCGCCGCCCATCTTCGCCGAGCGCTTCCACGCTCCAGGTGTACTCCCCTTCGGGCAGCAGCCGGCCATCTTCGCCGATGCCGTTGAAAAGATATTCGTAGGGCCGCGGGATGCTTGGCCGCAGCGCGCTGCGCCGGATATAGTGCCGTTGGCCTTGTTGATCCGTAAGGTAGATTGAGACGCGCGCCGGCGCATTCACTCGGTAACTGATGCGGGCCAGGTCGTCCTTCCCGTCTGCATCGGGCGTGATCACGTCTGGTGTTACCATTACATCGCTGATCACCGGCGCGACCAAAGCACAAGCCGCCAAAACAACGCTTGTTGTGAAAAGGAAGCTAAGGCGTCGGAGCATCGCAGCGAGTATAACAATCTGCTCGCCGCCTTTGTCCGTTGTTCGTAGCGCGCCAATTCCAGAAGAAGAGGAGAACAGATGAGAGGGAGTCGGCTTTCGTTTATCGTGATCGTTGGCTTGGCCGTCATCGTGGTCCTCACTGTCCTGATCGGGCGCGCCATCAGTGGGTTCGTCGTTGAGTTCATCGCCGACCAATCGCCAACCGTGCGAAAACCCGATAACGCCATTGAGGTGACGTTTATCTATGCGCCAGAGTTCGAGAAGAACCTAAATGTCGAAGAGATCATCGCGGAGTTCAACCGCGCCTACGTGCGCGGGCGCGATCCGCTGACTGGCAGGGCGCTTGCGACCGGCGAGCGCCCGATCTGGATCACGGGGCGCAGCGGCTCTTCAGGCACGGTGCACGAGGGGATCATCAACGCCTTCATCGCCCCGAATAATGCCAACGTCGAGCGCCCTGTGCTGTGGTCGCCCTCGGTGCGCCACTGGCTGGCGCTGGTGAACTATCAAACCGGTCGCCGTGTCTTCGACGTTGAGGGCGCGCCGGCCACGGCCCTTGCGCCGGTGGTGATAGCGATTTGGGAGTCGCGCTTGAACGCGCTGCGGGCCAAGCATGGTGCCGAGATCGGCTGGGAGGAGCTGCTGGCCGTCTTTGACGATCCGCGCGGCTGGAACGCCTATGGCCTGAGCGGGCGGCCTTCTGTGTATTACGGGCACACCGACCCGCGCATCTCCTCCACTGCCCTCTCCACTTTAATGGCCGAGTTCTACGCCAGCGCCCGCTACGTCGCCGGCAACCGGGACGTCGCGCGTCTCACGCTTGACCACGTGAACGATGAGCGGGTACAAGCCAGCGTCCGTCGCATCGAAAACCTGATCAAGCACTACTCCGCGCGCACCACGGAATTCATCGAATACATCGCCCAAGGGCCGGATTATCTGGATTTCGTCGCCCTAGAAGAGAACGATTTGATCTTCATCAACCTGGGGAAGACGCAGGTCCAGCCGCCGGAGAAGCTGGTCGCGCTATACCCCAAAGAAGGCACGTTCGTCCACGACCACCCGTTTGCGATCCCGAATGCGCCGTGGGTGAGCGAGGAACAGCGTAGGGCTGCCGAGGTGTTCACGCGATACTTTCTCAGCCCAGCAGTTCAACAAAAGGTGTTGGCCGCCGGCTTCCGGCCAGCGAATCGGGACGTGCCGCTGGGCTATCCCATCAGCCCTGAGGTCGGCGTGGACCCGACGCAGCCAAAGGCGCTGCTGGCCGTGCCCGATCCGGCGGTGATCGCCGCCGTCCAGCGCTCCTGGCAGCTCGTGAAGAAACAAGCGGACATCCTGCTGCTGGTGGACACCTCAGGGTCCATGCGTGAGGACGACAAGCTCAGGCAAGCGGTCGAGGCCATGCGCGTCTTCTTGGAAGATCAGCCTGGCAAGAACAACGTCGGCCTGATGCGCTTCGACAGCGAAGTCGAGCTGATGGTGCCCATCGGCCCGCTGGAGAGCAACCGCGAGCGAGTGCTAGCGGCTATAGACCAGCTCGTGGCCAGGGGAAACACGGCGCTCCACGACGCTGTGATCGCCGCCGTTGAGCACTTGCAGGCGAATTCCTCTCCGGAGCGCATTCAGGCCGTCCTGCTGCTCTCCGACGGCCAGGATACGGCGTCGCAGGCCTCGCTCAACCAGGTGGTGCGCGCCATCCAGGCAGCGCGCAACAGCCGCACGCCCATCTTGGTGATCCCCATCGCCTACGGGCGCGATGCAGACGTAAACGCGCTCAACACCATTGGGCGAGCGAGCGATACAAAAGTGCAGCCAGGGGACGCAGAGAACATCAAGAAGCTGCTGGACGTGATCGGCAGCTACTTCTAGGCGATGTAAAGCATCGGCATAGGGTGGGCGAACCACTGTCTTTAGTTGCCTCCAATACGTGAACGCATCCGACCTAGGAGCGTCACGCGGAAGGCGAGCGCTTGGCAGATCAATCTGGCGGGAGCAATCTCGGGCAAAAGCCAATGGAGTGCCGGTGCTGTTTCCCCTGCGTGCAGGGGGGAACGACAGCCAGCGCCCCCGGCGAGACTCGAACTCACAACCGAGGCATTAGAAGTGCCCTGCTCTATCCTATTGAGCTACGGGGGCTAGTTCAAAATCGGACGGATGCCATTATAAACAGCGCGGCCGCCCAGTTGGGCGAGGACCTCGGCCGGCTTGCGGCCAATGCGCGCCGCCAGCTCGCTCGCGGTCAGCGGTTGATTGCCGTTCACCAGAAAGACGCGAAAGGCCAGCTCGGCTAATGGGAGGCGCGGGTTGATAAACCCCGGGTCATGAGCGTATGTCTTGCGAACCAGGTACATCGTGCGCGTCATCTGATGCACCTCGCCGGTCTCCTCATCTACAGAGTCCAGGAGCTCTTCTGCCTCGCTGTTGGTTAGCTGCGCCTGCTGCTCAGGCGTCAGGTATTTCTGAATCAACACATTGATGTCCTGGCCGTTCTTCTCGAACCAGGTGTAGTCAATGTGAAAGCGCGTATCCTCCGTTGGTCTGAAGATCTTCATGCTTATTCAGGCCAAATGCCAGTAGTGATCGCCGATGGGGACGTATGCGCCGCTAGCGACCAGCGCAGCCAACACGTCGGTCGGCGAGCAGCGCGTGATCAGGTTCACCACCGCGTAGAGCGTGCGCACATGTACGTTGCCTTGTGGGCTGAGCTTAGCGATCTCCGAGAAGGCCTCGCGAACGGCCTGCCGCACATCGCGCGGGCGCTCGCGCAGGGCATCAAACGCCTGTGGATCGTCCACAAACACGGCCATCAGCTCATCCACGTCGCAATATACAGGGCGCTGCGCAGTCTCTAGGTGGAGCCGTCCATCGCGCACGCTGGCCACGCGCACCCACTCGCGCTTCGGACGACGGCGGACGTAGTCTATCAACAACATCACGTCGCCTGCCTCGCTGCGGGTCAGATCGATGTAAGCGCCGGCGGCCAAGCGGTTTGTCTTGAACCATTCTCCCAGACCCCAGATGTAGCGCCCTTCGCGCACTGCCCAGGCAGTGAACGTCTGGCGTGCCATTGGGTCGCGCAAGCGGAAGGCGATGCGCGGTTTGCGCAAGGGCGGCAGCACGCTGGCCACTCGGCGCGACCAGCCCAGCGTGCCGGCGCGCAAGTGGGGGAATGTTAAGATCACCCTGACACTCTGCGCCGGCTCGACGGGCGCAGCCTCGTCGAAATCCAGCTCATCATCCAGCTCGCGGGCCAGCGCGAGCATCTGATCGCTCAAATCAGCCTGGCCGAAGAAGCGCACAGCACGTAATGGCTCGGGAACGGTGAGAACCTCTGGCGGCTCAAGGCGGCGCAAAAACCAGGCCGGCTTATTGTCTGGGCCAACCTCGTCGAAGCGCGGATCAGCAGCCAACGCTGCGTTGAGCGAGGCCTCTTGAACTTTTTGACCTATCTCTGTCGGCAAGCTGAGATCGCGCAGGATCACGTCAGTCGTCAGCGGCCCACCATTGGCCATGTCCAGCACTGCCTCCGCTAGGTTGAGATGGCCGATGTTGATCTCGGCCATCATCGCCCTTAGAAACCATTCGTCGCCGATGCGAATGAACTCTTTGTTCTGCTCAAGTGCAGCGCTGAGCGCGGCGCGCACCCGCTCGCCATTCGCGGCATATAACGCTTCTGGGCTTTGCGCGTGGCTGAAGAAGTCGCTGACATCCATTTGGTTGAGGCGATGCGGATGCGGAAAGCGCGCAGCGAACTCTCGCTGCTGGCCGTCGTCAAATGCGACGCGGATCACCTCAAACTCACCCAGCTCTGGGTGGCGGCCAGGGCGGAGCGCAATCACGCGACCAGTGGCAAATTGCAGGGCTGGAAACACCAGTCGATCGCCGACGGCGTAGTGCGCCTTTGGCTGATAGACGGTGCAACCTTCCCAGCGCTCGCGCAGCTTGCTGTTCTCCTGCTCGACGCGATGCTTGAGCAGGGCGAGGGCGAGCTTATCTGTTGAGATCGGGTGGCCCAGTTCGATGATATAGCTATAGAGGAACTCCACGTCATCCGTGGTGATGGCAAACGAAGACCAGTATTTCTGAGAATCAATTGGCCGATGTATCACGTGTGCGGAGACGCTGTCCACAATAACCCAGCCGAGGATTATACCCAGCGCCTGTGAGCTCTTGGGGGCATTCACCAATAGGGGGCAACCTTCCACCAAGCGATACTGCCAGCGAAGGTAATAGAGGGTGGGCGACGGCAGTGCCGTCGCCCACCCAGAGCGTTCTGCCCCTATCCATGAATGCCCCGAGCGCTTGGGGGCATAGGAGTAGCCCACCGGATTGACATGTGCCCGTATGATGGCGCGGCCGTTATCCTTCCTTAAGGGAGAAACAGCGGCTTCCCGGGAAGCTGCCAACTGACTCATACCAGCGTCGTTGCTGTTTCCCAGGAAGCGGGAGAAAGGAATGAGCGCGCCGTGCCGATGATTTACTCGACTACCAGCATGCGCGCCAGGCGATCTTTGCCGCTCAGGGCGATCACCTCATCGCCGGCCGCTGCACGACTGCGCCGCGTGAGATGCTTGGCTTTTAACGACTTGGCGTGATTCTTGGCGGTGAGATAAGTGATCGTGTCTTCCGGCGCAGCGACAACCGCATCTGCCAGCGCTACGCCGTCGGCGACTTTGGCCACGACCACGCCCTTACCGGCTCGCCCCTGAACGGGGAACTCCTTAAAAGCCATCCGCTTTGCTCGCCCATCGCTTGTGCCGACCACAACCTCCAGTGTTTTATTCGATTGGTTCGCAGCGCCCAGGCTCACCACGTTGTCACCCTCGGACAGCTTAATGCCCACCACGCCGCCCGCCGGCAGGCCCATCGGCCGGATCTCCTCCTGCTTGAAGCGAATGGCCATCCCCTGGCGAGTGAAGAGCAGCAGGTCCTCGTCGCCTTGGGTTAATCGCACGTCCACCAACTGGTCACCCTCGGCGAGGCCAATGGCGGTGAACACCTGGCCATGGGCGCTGGGCAAAAGGCCAACCGCGCTGCGCTTGATCATCCCGTTCGCCGTGGCGCACACCATAAATGGTCCGCGCGCTTCGTCATCGCCGGCCTTGCCGGCGGCCTTGACCGCTGCGCGGTCTAGCGCGAAGGCGCCTACCACCTTGTCATCGGCGGCAAACGCGCTGATGCCGCTAAGCGACACGCCCTGCCCGCTGAGCACGTCCTCTTGGGGCAAGTTGGCCACGCTCAGCACAACGCCCTTGCCGGAGGCGCCGAAGATGTAGAGCAGCTTATCGGTCGCCGTCTTGATGATCGCTGCCGGCGCAACTTCGGCAGCACTGGTGGCGCGAGGCAGTTGTTCCACTCGGCCGATCTTCCCGTTCTGGCCGATGATCACGTAGGCGACTTCGCTGCCGATCAACTCATGCACGGTGAGCGGCAAGGCGGCGGTGCCATCTCCCTTGGCCGATGCCTTCGCTTTGCCCGGCCGGCGGCCATCGCTCAGCCTATCTACGATGATCGTGCGCCGAGCGTCGCCGTGCTTCTCCTTCAGCGCAGCAAGCTCCTCTTTAATCACGCCCAGGATTTTGATGGGATGCTTGAGCAAGTCTTCTAAGTACTTGATGAGCTTTTGCTTCTCGGCCAGTTCCTCTTCCAGGCGTTTGCGGTCGAGCTGGGTGAGCCGGCGCAGCGGCATATCCAAGATGGCCTGGGCCTGGACTTCGGTGAATTTGAATTGCTCGATCAGTCCTTTGCGCGCGGTCTCGCTGTCGCGCGAGGTGCGGATTAGCTTGATGATCTGGTCAATGATGTCCAGGGCTTTCACCAGCCCTTCCAGGATGTGGGCACGTCGGCGGGCCTCGTCTAGATCGAACTCGCTGCGGCGTTTGATGACGAACAAGCGATGTTCGATGAACACGTACAACATGCGGCGCAGCGGCAACACGCGGGGCTCACCGTTCACCAGCGCCAGCATGATCACCCCAAATGAGGTGCGCATCGGGGTGTGCTTGTATAGCGCGCTCAACACCTGGCGCGGGTCATCGTTTTTATTGACGTCAATGACAATCCGCATGCCGCGCCGGTCGCTTTCGTCGTGAATGTCAGTGATGCCGGTGAGTTTGCCCTCGCGCACCAGGTCGGCGATGCGTTCGATAAGCGCAGATTTATTGACGGCGTAAGGCAGCTCAGTGACGATGATGTGGTTGCGCCCGCGCGTGCCTTCCTCGAAGTGCGCCTTGGCTTGGACGATGATCTTGCCGCGGCCAGTGGCATACGCAGCTTTGATCGCGTCGTTGCCCTCGGCGCGCTCGTCGTAGCGGAAGACGATGCCGCCGGTGGGAAAGTCCGGCCCCTTGATGAACTGCATCAACTCATCCACGTCCACCTCAACCTCGGGCAGCGTCCATTCTTGCAGGGCCTTGGCTGCGCCACGTTTAGACGCGATCCGGTCTATGAGAAAGGTGATCGCGTCCACCACCTCGTTGAGGTTATGGGGCGGGATGTTGGTGGCCATACCGACGGCAATGCCGGTGGCGCCGTTGATGAGCAAGTTCGGCAACGCGGCGGGCAGCACAGTGGGCTCACGGGTGGTGCCATCGTAGTTATCCACGAAGTCCACCGTGTTCTTCTCCAGGTCAGCCAGCAGGTCCATGGCCGGTTGGCTGAGGCGGGCTTCGGTGTATCGCATCGCCGCCGGGGGGTCTCCGTCCACGCTCCCGAAGTTGCCCTGACCGTCCACCAGCGGGTAACGCATGGAGAAATCCTGCGCCATGCGGGCCATGGCGTCATACACTGACTGGTCGCCGTGGGGATGGTATTTGCCGAGCACGTCGCCGACGATGCGCGCGCTCTTGCGATAGGGCGCATCGGCGCGCAGGCCGGTATCGTGCATCACGTAGAGGATGCGCCGCTGGACGGGCTTGAGGCCGTCGCGCGCGTCGGGCAGGGCGCGGCTGACGATGACCGACATGGCATACGAGAGATAGCTGGTTTGCATCTCGTAATTAATGTCGGTGCGGCGGATGCGCCCAAAGCGATTGTCCTCTAAGTTCAGCTCAGCTTGGACCGGGGTCTGACCGTTCTGCGCGGTTACCGATTGCTTTTTGGCCATAGCACGTTTGTTCGATTATACGAATCGAGGCATGGTCCGGGGTGTATAGGGTGCATTCACCAATTAGGGGCAGAGCCTTCCACCCGATCGATGCTGCTGGCGAGGGGTGAGTCTCATAGAGAGTGGGCGATGGCAGTGCCATCGCCCACCCAGCGTTCCGTCCCTATAACCCGCTGTGAAGTGGTCCGCTTCTCAATGATGCGCATTCGGCTGTGATGTATCCCGACAAGCGCTGCCGAAATGCGTTCCGGCAATACACGAAGCACGTCGTGCATTCACGCATGCGTTCTCGCTCGCTGCATCAGCGCGTCATGCCCAATAGGGGCGTAGCGCCCGCCCCTCGCATGACGGTGAGGCGGGGGTTGAGTGAGTACTCAGCGAGACAAGACTGGTATGGCGAGCGAGCGGCCTACCCCCTACTGGCGAATGCACCCGAAGCAAGCGCTGTTGTGCGCAGGGTGTAGGCTCTTCCTTGCTTAGGGCATTGCTGCCTGAAGCACCGGCTCCGGATGCACCCCGTTGGCTTTGGGCAACGGCGTGCGCATCGGTTGGGCGGCTGCCTGCGGCGCTTGATTATTCACCGGCAGCGCCGGGCGGAACTTATAGCCATAGATCAACATGCCGCGCTCGCCATCCTCGCGCAGCACGCGGGTCACCATCTCTACCGGCATGCCGATCCATACTTCGGATTCGTCCACGTCGGTGAGCTGAGCGGTGACCAACGGCCCCTCAGCCAGCCGCACCAGCGCGACGATGTAAGGGACGAACTTCTCATAACCTTCAGGCGCGACGTGCACCACGCTGTAGGAATACACTTCGCCCTTGCCGCTGAACTGGACGGCCGTCCGCGCTTCGTGTCCACACACCGGACACACATCGCGCGGCGGGAAGATGCGACGGCCGCATTGTGGACACTTCTCGCCAACCAATTGGTAGCGCTGTTTGGTCGTTCGCCAATATCGTGCTACTTCCATTTTTCTTTCTCCTTATTACTAAATGCGCTCAAGGATCGTCGTCACCACCGTCGCGCCGCTGCCGCCGATGTTCTGGGCCATGCCGAGTTGGGCGTTCTTCACCTGATTCAGGCCAGCCTCTTCGCGCAGTTGCTGAGCCACCTCGACGACTTGATACATGCCGGTCGCGCCCACAGGATGGCCGCGAGCTTTCAGCCCACCCATTGTGGTGATGGGAATGCGCCCATTCAGGTCGATCTCCCCGTCCATTGCGAGGCGCACCCCCTGGCCGCGCGGCGCGAACCCGGCCGCCTCCAACGAGAGCGCGCTCATGATGGTGAAAGCATCATGAAGCTCAAACACGTCAATATCAGCCGGCCCGACGCCGGCCATGGCGTATGCCTTCTGCGCGCTGAGCGCGCCCCCCTCCAAATAGAGCGGGTCGCGCCGGTCGTGAACCGCTAATGTGTCGGTCGCAATGGCGATGGCGCGGACGCGCACCGGCTTGTCGGTGAATTCCCTGGCGATGCTCGTCGGCGCCAAGATCACGCAGGCCGCGCCGTCCGCAATCGGCGAGGAGTCGAGCAGGTTAATCGGGTCGGCGATCGGCTTGGCCTCGGCAAATTGGGCAGCGGTGATGGGCGAGCGAAACATTGCATAGGGATTGTTGACCGCATTGGCGTGGGCGTTAATCGCAAAGTTGGCGAAGTCTTCTTTGCGATAACCGTATTCATGCATGTAGCGCCGCATCAGCAGGGCATTGATGCTCACGAAGGTCAGGCCTTGCAGCGCTTCGTATTCCGCGTCCGCAGCCATGGCCAGGGCGCTGGTCACCGTGCTGCCCTGCTGGTCGGTCATCTTCTCCACGCCTATGCAGGCCACTAGGTCGCAGAGGCCGCTGGCGACCGCCATGTAGCCCACGCGCAGCGCGGCTGCGCCGCTGCCACAGGCGGCCTCAACCTTTATCGCCTCAATGCCGCGCAAGCCGGCGAAGTCGGCGATCAGGGCCCCCAGATGCTCCTGAGCGGTAAGTTCGCCGGAGAGCATGTTGCCAACGTATAGAGCGTCCACGCGCTCGACCCCGGCGCTTTGCATCGCTGCGAGCAGCGCCTGATAGGCCAGCTCGCGCAGGCTCTTGTCCCAGTGTTCACCCACTGGGGTTTGACCAATTCCAATGATTGAAACGTCTCGCATGGCTAGAGGATGTAGTTCTCCTTCAATCGCGCGTAGCGGGCGTAATCCACCGGCACGCGGCGATCCACATAAGTCCGCGTTGTCCAAACGTGCGGGGTGGGCAGCGAGCGCCGCACCCGCAGGCAGAAGGCATCGCTGCCGGCCCCGCTGCCGAACGAGGCCAGCAAGATGCGCTCGCCCAGCTGGGCGATGTCTAAGATGGCCGTCAGGCCGATCAGCGCAGAGCCGGCGTATGCATTGCCGATCTCGTTCACCAGCAAGCCCGGCGTGATCTGGGCTCGCTTAAACCCCAATTCCTCGCCCACCTTGAGCGGGAACTTGACGTTGGGCTGATGAAAGACCGCGTAGGCAAAGTCCGTTGCCGAGAGTCCCATCTGCGCAAACAGCGCCCGCACCGACTGGGTAATATGGTGGAAGTAAGCCGGCTCGCCGGTAAAACGGCCGGCGTGTTCTGGGAACTGTTCGTGCTGGCGGCGCCAGAAATCCGGCGTGTCGGTGACGAACGAGACAGAGCCTTCGATCTCGACCAGCGCGTGCTCGCTCGGTCCGAGGATGAACGCGGCCCCACCTGCGCCGGCGGTATATTCCAGCGCATCGCCGGGTCGGCCCTGCGCCGCGTCCATGCCGATTGCCAGCGCGTATCGAGCCATGCCGCTGCCGACGAAACCGATAGCGGCCTGGATGGCCTCAGTGCCGGCTTTACAGGCGAACTGCCAGTCGGCTGCCTGCGTGTATGGGGTTGCGCCAATTGCTTCGGCGACGATGGTGCTGGTGGGCTTCACCGCGTAAGGGTGCGACTCACTGCCCACCCATACTGCGCCGAGCTGTGCCGGGTCGAACGTGGGATCGGCTGCCTGAGCGCGGGCCAGCGCATTGCGCGCTGCCTCAATGCTCATCGTGACCACGTCTTCGTCCAGCCCTGGCACGGCTTTCTCTCGGACGGGTGGTGGCGTGTTGCCCGCCGTCCATAACTCGGAGATCGCCTGGCCAGCCAATCGGTAACGCGGCACATAGGCACCGTAGCCGATGATGCCGACGGGGCGAACGGGTTTCATTAGTTGCATCGCTGTCCTTTTCCCAAATTTATCCCAAGCTCTTTTGGGTTATCCTCGCTGTTGGTCTGCCTGCGTTGTCCTGCAGGTGCTTACATTCTATGGAGCGGAGGCTCTCAAAAGCAGGCAACTTGCGGGGGACGCGCCAAATGGGTAGGTTCTGATAGTGAAATTTAGCACAAACTAAGAGGGCTGACAGGAGGGACAGAAGAAGGTGCTGCGCTGGGCGACTAGGATGCGCTGAATCGGTTGTCCGCAACGATGACAAGGCTGGCCGGCCCGGCCATACACAGCGAAGTGTTCTTGAAAGTGGCCACCTGGATAGACCCAGTCAACGCTTGCGCCGTTGGCTGCTATGCCGGCTCGTAAGACATATTGAATCGCTGTATGCAAACGTAACAGCTCAGCCTCATTCAATGTAGCTACTAAACGCTTTGGATGCAAGCCGGATAAATACAGAGATTCATCTGCATAAATATTGCCAATTCCAGCGATAAAAGATTGATCGAGCAACAAGGGCTTTAATGCGCCGCACCGGCTGCGCGCCCGCGCCATGAAGACCTCAGCAGAGATCGCCAGCGCATCAGGACCAAGCTTACCAAGTACAACGGCTGGATCGGTTACCCACCAAGCGCGCCCGAACTTGCGCGCGTCCTCGAAGCGCAGCGCCAGCCCGCCGTCCAGTCGCCAGACCAGGCGGGCATGGCGCGTCACGGCCTGCGCCTCCGGCACCAACTCTAGCCGACCGCTCATCCTCAAATGGACGAGCAGCACGGAATCGGCTTCTTGGCAGCCCTGGGATGTGCGCAGACCGATCAGCAGATACTTCCCGTAACGATCCACGGCTTGGATCCGGGCACCGCTGAGGCCCTGTGCAAAGGCGGTGGGGGATGGGTGCGCCACCTGACGCGGCCACAGCACAAGGACGTCCCGGATGGTCTGTCCGATGAGCGCCGGCGTGCCTGTGCGCAACGTGCGCGCCACGGTCTCGACCTCTGGCAGCTCTGGCATCACCAAGCAGGAGACGTGTCCGCCTCCGTCTGCAGCGCCAGCCGCATGTGGACGAGGGTGCGGCTGATCCGAAAGCCGGCTGCCTGAAGCGCTTGGCGGACGGCTAGACAAGAAGCGACGTGAGCCGCGCAAATCGGCTTGCGCGCATACTTCGCCAGCCGGCTCAATCCACCCCGGATGAGCTGGAGGATGTCGTCTTGTGTGGCGTGCGCGGTTGGAAAGACTTCCAGGTAGTGGTATCTGCCTTCGATCACCGCGCGCGTGCGCACAGCGCCGAGCACATCTCCTTTCACATCGGACGTCATCAACAACCAGTGATCGGGGTTGCCGCTCAAGGCATTCACCAGCGTCCAGCGCAAGCCCAAGCGATACACGCGCGCGTTAAACGACTCGGCGAACGTCAGCGTCTCTGGGATATGTTGCCTTGCGAGTGACCAGATGACCTCGCGATCGGACCAGCGTGCGCCGCGCAGTTTGGGGACTGCTGGGCAATCTAGGGGCAGTTCAACGAGCGCTGGTCGCAGGAAGTGAGTCACCTCGCCGATGCGCTGAAAGCCTAATTTCTCGTAAAGATGCAGCGCGGGATGATTGGTGACATCCGCCTGAAGGGCAACGTAGCGCGCGCCGCGCGCAGCCGCGTACTGGATGCACGCTTCAACAACTGCGCGGCCAATGCCTCGGTTGCGATAGGCCGGCTGGGTAGCGACGTTGCCGATCACCCAAGTATCTCGCCGCGTGGCATTGCGCTGTATCGAGGCGTTGGCGATCACCTGTCCGTCTTCCACCCATACAAAGCCGGTCGTGCCACTCAATAACATCGCGTCGAGTGGGCCGTAGTTGCGCAGGGCGTGGATCAGGCGCTCACCCTCGTCGCTATCGGCCTCTTCGCGGAATGCGACCTCCAGCAGGTTGGCCACGGCGCGTCCATCGCGCCAGGGGTCAATCTGCCGGACGTGTGGGTGAGACGGGCGAGAGGCGGTGTGCGCTTCAGCAGCCACCAGTTCAAGGATTGTACTGCGCCTCTGAATCTGGGGAGCGCGTTACGGCCAGGGCCTTGGGTAGACGACGGCACCGCCGTCGCCCACCCTCAGATTCGCCTTCGCCGGCAGCCTAGCTTGGTAGAAGGTTGCCCCTGATGCAGCCGTGCGTCCAATGTGGACGCTTCACTCGCGCTGAGCACGACGCGCCGGCGCGGCAAGCGATCGTAAGCGCCCCCTGAAATATGCCCCCTGGCGATGGTAGAATTCTCGCTGCGTTGGGGCGTCGCCAAGTGGTAAGGCAGCGGACTTTGGATCCGCCATTCGTTGGTTCGAATCCAGCCGCCCCAGCTTCCCCTGATCGCGAGGACGGCGCACGCTCACGTGAGGGCGCGGGCTATCCTCTTATTCTCCTTATTACGCGACTTGGCCTTGCTGCGGGTGGACGGCGATAGCGCTGCCGTCAAAGCCTGGTCCACATGCTCAACGAGCACGAACTCCAGCGACCCGCATACGTCAGCGGGAAGGTCATCTAAATCAGGTTGGTTACGGCGGGGGAGGATGATTCGCTTGAGCCCGGCGCGGTGCGCAGCCAATACCTTCTCCTTGATCCCGCCGACGGGGAGCACCAGGCCGCGCAGCGTGATCTCACCGGTCATCGCCACGTCGGGACAGACCTTGCGACCGGTGAATAGCGACACCAGCGCTGTCACGATGGTCACACCAGCCGATGGGCCGTCCTTTGGCTGAGCACCAGCCGGCACATGTACATGGATATCGGACTTATCAAGCTCTCTGCGGTTGATTCCAAGCTCAGCCGCATGGCTGCGCACGTATGAGAGGGCCGCTTGTGCGCTCTCTTTCATGACCTCGCCGAGTTGTCCGGTGAGCAAAAAGCCTTTCGCGCCCGGCATACGGGTGGCTTCGACGAAGATGACCTCGCCCCCAAACGGCGTCCAACTCAAGCCAGTTGCCACGCCCGGCGTCTCCGTCCGCTCGACGACCTCGTTATAGAACCTGGGCTTGCCGCGCAGCTCAGCAACGGCCTCTGGTGTGACGTGAAAGGGCAGAGTGACTTTGCCCTCTGCCGCGCGGGCGACGAGCCGGCGGCAGATGCTGCCGATCTCGCGCTCGAGGTTGCGCACGCCGGCTTCGCGCGTATATTCGCGCACCAGTTTGAGGATGGCGGCGTCGCTGAAGGTCACCTCGCCTGGGCGCAGGCCGTTCTCTTTAAGCTGGCGCGGCACCAAGTAGCCATGCGCGATTTTGAGCTTCTCCTGTTCGGTGTAGCCGCTGAGTTGGAGCACCTCCATGCGGTCGCGTAGCGGCCCGGGGATCGTCTCCAGCGTGTTGGCGGTGCAGATGAAGATCGTCTGCGAAAGGTCAAAAGGCGCATCCAGATAGTGGTCGCGGAATTCGCGGTTCTGTTCCGGGTCGAGCACTTCGAGCAGCGCGCTCGCCGGATCGCCGCGAAAGTCGCTGCCTAGCTTGTCCACCTCGTCCAGCATGAAGACGGGGTTTCGGCTCTCAACGCGGCGGATGCTCTGGATGATCCGCCCCGGCATGCTGCCGACGTAGGTGCGGCGGAAGCCGCGAATTTCTGCCTCGTCGCGCACGCCGCCTAGGCTCATGCGGATGAACTTGCGCCCCATCGCGCGCGCGATGCTGGCGCCGAGCGACGTTTTGCCGACCCCGGGCGGGCCGACAAAGCAAAGGATGACCCCCTCACGCTCGCGACGGATCGGGTCTTCGGCCACCTGATTGGTCGAGATGGCGCTTTCCTGTGCCGGCTCTGCTGCCGATTCACTGATTTGCAGCTCATGACGGCGCTTGCGAACCGCCAGGAACTCGATGATGCGCTCCTTGATGTCAGGCAATCCGTAGTGGTCCTCATCCAACACACGACGGGCGTGCGCGATGTCGAGGTTGTCGGGTGTGGTCTTTTGCCATGGCAGCGAGACCATCCAGTCGAGGTAAGTGCGAATGACGCTGTATTCGGCGGCCTGCGTGGGCATCTTGGCCAGCCGATCGAGCTCGCGCTCGGCCTCACGGCGCGCCTCTTCGTTCATGCCGCTGGCGGCGATCTTCTCTCGCAGAGCGTTGATCTCGATCTGCTGTTCATCGGCTTCGCCCAGCTCTCGCTGGATGGCCTTGATTTGCTCGCGCAAGAAATACTCGCGCTGTATCTTCTCCATCTCGCTCTGAGCCACGCTTTGTATCTTCTTGCCGAGCTGGAGCACTTCGAGTTCCTTGTTGAGCAATTGGAGCAGGAAGAGCATCTTGTTCGGCAGCCCGTCCATCTCCAGCAACCGCTGCGCATCGTCTATGTCCATGCGCATATAGGTCGCAATGGTGTAGGTGAGCTGGCGGGGGTCCTCGATACTTTGAATCATCTGCGCTAGCTCATCTGGCATGTCAGGGCGCAGCTCGGCTATTTTGGCAAACCCCTCGCCTAGGTTGCGGCGCAAGGCCTCTATCTCTAGCGAACTCTCCCAGGGTTCCGGTAGCAATTCAACGCGGGCGACGATATAAGGGTCCTGGCTGATCACCTCGACGATGCGAAAGCGCTCTGTGCCTTGCACGATCATGTTCACGACGCCATCCGCCGATTTGAATTGGCGCGCAATCGTGACGATCGTGCCAACGGTGTGAATATCTTCTACCCCGGGGTCATCTTTCTGTGGCACCTTGCTGGCCACCATGCCCACAGAGGACTTGCGCAGAACAGCATCGTCTATCAGCCGGACCGCCCTGGGCTGTGCCGCGCGCAAGGGAAGGGCAGCCAACGGATACACCACCATCCCGCGCAGGGGCAGGATGGGCAAGACCAAGGGCACATCAGCGGGCTTTTGGGGGGAGCCTGTATCGGTCTCCCCAGCAGACTGACCAGACTTATCCAGAAGCTCGTTGAACATCAGCCAATCTAAGGATTCGCCAGTCATGGTTGTAAGCATAGACTGCTTTGCTCGCTGCGATGAGCCGAGGATGCTGATCACAGCGTCAACCGATGGGCGTCTACGGGATGGCCCAACAGCACGCGCGCGATATCCTCAAAATCTTTAGCGTCGCCAGTCGTCCAGAATTCGCGGAGTCTCGCGCTCGAAGACGAGCAGGCGCGTGTCCCTGTGAAGCTGCCGGCGGCGCGCTCGAGCCACAGATGTTGCGCACGCTTGGCAACCGCCGGCGCAGGATCGTAGATAGTCACGGTTGGGGCGTTGGCGCGTGTGCTGCGCCAGCGCTCAATCACCTGGCTTATCCACGGCTTAAGGAATGGAAAGTGGGTGCAGCCTAAAACCAGCACATCGGCGCGCTGTTCCAAGAGAGGCAGAATACAGGCTTCCACTAAAGAGGTAAGCAGGCGCGGTGCGCGCTGATAAAAGTTAAGCCGCTCTACAACGTTCACCCACGCCGGACACGGTTGCTCGAGCACACGCACGCCCTCGCCCCAGCGGTTGACCAGGCCAACGTAACGTTGGCTACGCAGCGTGTTATGGGTAGCTAACACCGCAACTGTGCCGGTCTGCGTGTGCTGGACGGCCGGCTTGACTGCTGGCTCCACGCCGACAAAGGGCACATTGCGAAACTGCGCCCGCAGCTCGTCAAGCGCCAGTGCTGAGGCCGTGTTACAGGCCACCACGATCAGCGCGCAGCCGCGCTGGGTCAGCCACTCAGCGAGGCGCAGCACGCGCGCGCGCACCTCTTCAGGTGACCGATCGCCATAAGGCACGTAAGCCTGGTCGGCCAAATAAACGACCGGCACCTCGGGCAAGGCGGAGACGACCTCACGCCACACGGATAAGCCACCCACACCCGAGTCGAAGACGCCGACGCGCATAACAAACGCTAGGACGCGCTTGCTTCGATGATCTCGACGTGGAAGAGCGTCTCGCCGGGATGACGTGCGCGGCTAGGGTCTCGCTCTGGAATGGCTAGGACGACGTCCATCCCCTCAATAACGCGCCCAAAGACGCTGTGTTTGCCGTCCAGCCAGGGGGTGGGGACGCGGGTGATGAAGAATTGCGAGCCGTTGGTGTTTGGTCCGGCGTTCGCCATCGAGAGCACACCCGGACCATCATGCGTTAGGTCTGGATGAAACTCGTCTTCAAAACGATAGCCAGGCCCACCCCGGCCTGTGCCGGTGGGGTCGCCGCCCTGGATCATGAAATCCTTAATCACGCGATGAAAGGTCGTGTTGTCGTAGAAGCCCTCGCGCGCGAGGAAGACAAAGTTATTGACGGTGCGCGGCGCTTTGTCAGCGAATAGCTCAACGGTGATGTCGCCCTTGCTGGTTTTCAGGCGTGCGAGGTAGCGCTTGGACGGATCGATGATCATCGCTGGCGGCGATTGGTATTGTTTTGCCATGCCCTGTATTGTCTCACTGAATGGCTGTGAAAAGAGCGCATGCATCGCTCTCTGAATTCATGGCGGTCAACCAGCAGCCCGCAAAGAGTTGCCCCTATTGGTCAATGTGCCTCACCCGCAGCGAAAGCCCATTGCACTGCGCGCTCATCCTTGAGGGCTTGCCTTGAATTCGGCTGTCGGACAGAAAGTTATCGCGCAACTTGCGACGTCGCCGGCGGGGCTTAGAATCTCCCTCATGAGCACCCTGGATCCGAAGCGAACCGTTGAGGAACTCAAGGAACTGCGTAGCCTAACCAGCGATCCGAACACCGGCGGCGCGATGCGCGTGGCATGGACCGACACATGGCTCCAGGCGCGCGCATGGTTGCGCGAGAAGGCAGCCGGCTTGCCCCTCGAAATCCACAACGACGAAGCCGGCAATACCTGGTATACCTTGCCCGGCAAAAGCAAGCGCGCCTTGCTGATCGGCGGGCACATGGATTCTGTGCCGAACGGGGGCTGGCTGGACGGCTGCTTGAACGTGCTGGCTGGCTTGGAAGTGTTGCGCCGCATTAACGACCAGTATCATGGCCAACCGCCGGTCACCGTGCGCCTGGTGGACTGGGCCGACGAGGAAGGTGCGCGATTTGGGCGCAGTCTGCTGGGCAGCAGCGCCTGTAGCGGCAACCTGGACCCAAACCAAGAGCGAAACCGCACAGATAAAGACGGCATCCGGCTGGAGGACGCGCTGCGCCGATGTGGCGTGGAGATTGACCAGATGACCAAGAGTCGCAAGGAGCTAAAGAACGCCGCGGCATACCTGGAACTTCACATCGAGCAAGGGCCGGTGTTGGAGAGCATGAAGCTGCCGCTCGGCGCGGTGATTGGCACGTTCGGCGTGGAGCGACATGCCATCAAGTTCATCGGCCAGGCTGCTCACAGCGGCAGCACGCCGATGGATAAGCGACGCGATGCGCTGGCCGCCGCAGCGAAGTTGGCTTTGGAAATTCGCGCGATTGCCAACAAGTACGGTGGCGTGTGCACGGTCGGGAGTTGCGTTACCAAGCCTGGTATCGTCACCGCGGTCGTCGGTGAGTGCGACATCACCCTTGACCAGCGTCATCTGAGCGCCAGCAAACTGGCCCGCATGTATTCAGAGGCAGTAAAGGCCAGCAAGCGCTTCGCCAAAGAGGAGAAATGCGACGTGCAATGGAGCCGCATCTGGCAGATCGAGCCGATCTTGTTCGACAAACAATTGGTGAAGATGTGCTATGAGAGCTGCGTAGAGGTGGCGGGCAAGGCCCATAAGCTGCCGAGCGGCCCGCTGCACGACGCCGCAGAGGTGGCCCGCGCCGGTGTGCCTGCGGTGATGATGTTCGTGCAGAGCCTGCGCGGCATCTCACATAATCCAATTGAGGACACCAAGATCGAACATATCGAGATGAGCGTGCGCGCCCTGGACCGCCTGGCCGACAAAGTGATGGACTGGATACAGCGTTAACCCTCGTGTGTTTAAGGGTAGAGCCGGTTGAGCAGGCGGGGGAAGGGAGAGGCTTCGCGCACGTGCTCGATGCCGCAGATCCACGCCACGGTGCGCTCGACGCCCAGCCCGAAGCCGCTATGCGGCACGCTGCCGTACTTGCGCAGCTCTATATACCAGCGATAGGCGGATGCTGGCAGGCCGTGATCGCGAATGCGCGCTTCTAGCAACGCCATATCGCTGATCCGCTCGCTGCCGCCGATGATCTCGCCGTAGCCCTCCGGGGCGAGCAGGTCGGCGCTCTTGCATATCTCCGGGCGGTCGGGGTAAGGCTCCATGTAAAAGGCTTTGATCGCTGATGGGAAGCCGATGACGAAAACAGGCCGGTCGTAGAGCTGGGTGAGCGCCGTTTCGTGCGGGCTACCGAAATCCATCCCCCAGCTTATCTGGAGCAGATCAGGGTCCTCAATGCCCCGCAGTGGCGCGCCGTCAAAGGCTGTCACCTCCTCGCCGGCCTTCAGGCGCGCCCGCAAGGATTGGAGTTGGGCGATGGCCTCGTCGTAGGACACGCGCGGGAAGGGTGGGACGACGTTTTGTAGCCGGCTCACGTCACGCCCCAATAGCTTCAGCTCGTCCGCGTTCTCGCGCAGACAAGTCTGCACGATGTGACTGACGAATTGCTCCTCGATCTCCAGCAGTTGGTCGAGGTCACAAAAGGCGATCTCCGGCTCCACCATCCAAAATTCGGTCAGATGGCGGCGCGTCTTGCTCTTCTCCGCCCGAAAGGTGGGGCCAAAGCAATACACTCGGTTGAAGGCGAAGATGTTGGCTTCGTTGTAGAGCTGGCCGGTCTGGGCCAGGTATGCTTTGTCGCCGAAGTAATCCACCTCAAAGAGCGTCGTCGTGCCCTCAGCGGCGCTGGGAGTGAGGATGGGCGTGGTGACCTCGATAAAGCCGTGACTATCCAGCCAAGCGCGGATGGCGCGCATCACCGTGGCGCGCACGCGGAGGATCGCCCACTGCCGCGCTGAGCGAATCCACAGATGGCGATGGTCCATCAGGAACTCGACGCCGTGCTCCTTTGGACCGATCGGGTAATCCTCGGCCCGCTGCACAACGTGTAGCGCCTGCACGTCTAGCTCATAGCCGCCGGGCACGCCGGGCGCGCGCGAGTCGGCCCGCACCTCGCCGGTCACGATAAAGCTGCTCTCCAGCGGCAACTTGTCTGCGATGGCAAACGTCTCGTCGCCCACTGTGGATCGGAACACCACGCACTGACAGATGCCAGTGCCATCGCGCATTTGCAAGAAGACCAACTTGCCCTTGGCGGTTCGGTTATAAAGCCATCCGCGCAGGGTGACGACTTGCCCAACATGCTGGGGCAATTCCCTAATGAAGACGTTCTTCGCGGAGGACGTATGCATGGCGCGGATTGTATCGTCTGCGCGCGAGCAAGGCGGTGCATTCACCAGCCAATAGAGGCGCGGGGCCGCCGGCTCGCCGCGCCAGCCCGTCATGCGAGAGGTGTAGCGACGCGACGCCCTCACGCGAAGCAGTTTGGCGGGCGTAGGATGCTTCGTGCGGGAGCGCATTTACGCCCGGCAGCTACACGGCGCTATTTCGCCGGCGCGCATCTTGCAACGCGCCTACCGCTCAATTCCTTAACGAAAGGTTAATTGAAGCTCGTTACGCTGGCCTCGGTATGCGGGTGAGTGTGCGCGCCCCACTTCGTTCCCAGCGCCAGAAAGCTCAGGCCAGAGAAGCGTTGCTCGCCTACGTCTTGCTGGCGCCGGCCTTGCTCCTCTTCCTTGCCTTCACCGTATTCCCGATTGGCTTTGGGCTATACATCAGCCTGCACAACTGGCGGCTGGGGCCGCGCGAGTTCCTGGGCTTGGGCAATTACGCCCGTGCGTTGGCATTTGGTTCGGAGTTCTGGCCATCGCTCGGCGCGACGCTCACCTATTCGCTGTTGGCCGTGCCGATCCAGATCAGCATTGCGCTGACGCTCGCCTATCTGCTCTTTCAAAAGATTCGCGGGCGGGCGCTATTTCGCGTGGTGATGTTTCTGCCGTGGGTGACATCCACCGTGGCGACGTCGGCAGTGTGGGCGCGGCTCTATAGCCCGGACATCGGTCTAATCAACAGCGTGTTAAAGAGCCTCGGCCTGGCTCCACTGCGCTGGCTGCTGGAGGACAAAGGGGTATTCACCCTCATCGCAACGGGGCTGGGGATCAGCCTGCCGGATTGGCTGCGCGGGCCGAGCCTGGCGATGGTCTCGGTGGTGATATACACCACATGGGTGTTCGTCGGCTACAACATGACGCTCTTCTTGGCTGGCCTTGGGAACATCCCGAGCGAGATGTATGAGGCGGCCAGGATTGACGGCGCGGATGGCTGGCAGCTCTTCAGGCACATCACTTGGCCCTTGCTCTCGCCGACCACGTTCTTCGTCGTGCTAATCACAGTGATCGGGACGATGAAGGCGTTTAACCACATCTGGGTGATGACACAGGGCGAAAACGGGACGCAAACCGCCAGCATCCTCATTTACCGGCAGTTCTACGAATTCCAGCGCGCCGGCTATGCCAGCGCGCTCGCCTTATTGCTCTCGCTGGCGATCTTGCTGGTCACGATTGTGCAAAATCGCGTCGCCGCCAGCCGCGTGCACTACTAAATAAAACCATGGCGAAAACGACAGGGCTTCCTCTCGCCGAGGCCCGCCGGCGTTCAGCGCCACGCGGCGCGCTCAACCAGGTCAACGCGCTGATCTACCTCGTGCTGATCGTCGTTGGCATCATCTCGGTCATCCCGTTTATCTGGATGCTTCTCACCAGCATCAAAGACTACGGCGATGTGATGTCGCTGCGCTTCTGGCCATGGCCGCCGCTGGGCAACTCCACACCCCGCTTCGACAACTTCGCCGAGGCCATTCGCCTGATCGGCGTTGACCGCGATACCGGCTTGCCGATGTTCTTTCGCCACGTCCTGAACACACTGCTGGTCACGGGCATCGTTGTCGCATCATCGGTGGCGACATCGGTGCTGGCGGCCTATGCCTTCGCCCAGCTCCAGTTCCCGGCCAAAGACGTCTTGTTCATCTTGGTGTTGGCCACCTTCATGATCCCAGAGGAGCTGGTCCTTGTGCCGCGCGCAGTGATGATGAACAAGAACTACTTAAACTGGTACAACACGATACCGGCGATGGTGGCGCCCTTCTTGGCCGATGCGTTTGGCATCTTTCTGATCCGTCAGTTCTTCTTACAGGTGCCGCGCGAGCTTTATGACGCTGCGCGCATAGACGGCGCCGGACACCTGCGCTACCTCGCAATGATCATGGTTCCGCTGGCTAAGCCGGCCATCGTCACCCTGGCCCTGCTGGAATTCATCTGGACGTGGAACGAATTCCGCTGGATTCAGCTTGTCACCGCCAGCTCCAACATGCGTACCGTATCGGTCGGCCTGGTCGGTTTCCTTCAAACCGACGGCGGCTCGCAGACACAGCTTGCGATGGCGGTAGCGGTGATGGTCGTATTGCCGATCATCATCCTTTATCTATTCACCCAGCGCTACTTCACCGAGGGGATCACCACAACCGGCCTGAAAGGATGATCGCAAGGCATCTACCTTTCTAAACCTAGGCTTAAATAAACCTTAACGCCAAGTGTTTATCTACTCCTTGTAAATAAGGAGGTAAAGCCATGATCCGCAAAGTTCTTCCCGTTGTGGCTACCTTGGCCGTCTTCGCAGCGGCCTGCGCCACACCTGCACCGCAACAGGCACCGGCTCCAACCGAGGCACCTGCACCAACGACAGCACCGGCGCAGCCAACCGAGGCACCTGCACCGACGGAAGCTGCCCCAGCCCAGCCGACTGAAGCTCCTGCGCCGACCGAGGCCCCAGCCGCCACGGGCGTGGATGCCATCACCCTGAGCAAGGACAAGCCGACGGAGATCCTGTTCTGGCACCGCTATTCCGGCGATGCCCAAAAGTTCGTCGAGTCGTTCGTCGAGAAGTTCAACGCCGAGAACGAGTTTGGCATCAAGGTGACGGTTGAGAAGATCGATGGCAGCTACGCTGACCTGTATAGCAAGATCAACGCTGCCATCGAGGGTGGCACGCCGCCCAACATCGCCCAGGCTTATCAGAACCAGGCCTCGTTCTATCGCCTGGACGGCAACGTGATTGACCTCTCGCCATACATTCGGAGCGCCAAGTATGGCCTGACCCAGGCGGAGATTGATGACTACTTCCCGTTCTTCCTGGAGAGCGACAAGAACCCGCAGTTCCCCGGCGAGGTGCTGGGCTGGCCGACCAGCCGCTCGGCTGCCGTGCTCTACGTCAACTTGGATTGGCTGAAAGAGCTGGGCGCGAACGAGCCGCCCAAGACGCTGCGGGAGTTCGAGGAGTTGGCATGCAAGGCCTCTGACCCGGCTAACGAGCGCTACGGGTTGGCTTGGCAGAACGACATCAGCAACTTCGCCGCTTTGGTGTTCGCCAACGGTGGCCGCGTGCTGAGCGAGGACGCGCAGAGTTATGTCTTCAACAGCGAGGCCGGCGTGGAATCGCTCGCGCTGCTCAGGCGGCTCTTCGAGAACAAGTGCGCGGTGGAGATCCCGAGCGCCGAACGCTTCGGTGAGCAGAACCGCTTCGCGGCTCAGAAGGTCTTGTTCGTGATGGCCAGCAGCACCGGCCTGCCGTTCTACGCTGATGCCGTCGCCAAGTCCGAGAAGCCCTTCCGCTGGACGTACGTAATGTTCCCGCAGAAGGATCCGAACAAACCCGTTGTGGACATCTACGGCGCGTCCTGGTCGGTCTTCAAGGGTACGCCGGAGCAGCAGTTGGCCTCCTGGCTGTTCTTGAAGGCGTTCACCGAGCCGGAGAACATCGCGCAGTGGGCGGTCGCTTCGGGCTACATGGCAGTGCGCAAGAGCGCTGCGCCAACAGCCATCGAAGCAGTGAAGAACAACCCGCGCTATGCGAACTTCCCAGAGGCCGCGGAAGCATACGCCCGCTTGTATGAAATGGTGGCCTTCGGCGCAGTGGAGGCCCCCGTGGCCGGCTATGACCCCGTGCGCAAGCTGATGAGCGAGGTGGTCTCCAAGGTCGCGATCAAGGGCGAAGGCGACATCAAGGCTGCGCTCGACGAGGCCGTCGCCCAAGCCAACGAGGTGTTGAAGGAGAACGCGCCCAAGGGCTACTAAGCGACTCGACGACAAGAGGTTGCCAAGGGCCGCCGATCGGCGGCCCTTATTATTTCCAGGCTATCTACACGCGCGGGGATGCCACCGCGCGCAGGATCGCCGCGTCGTCTGGATAATCGCCGACGTGCCGGCTATAGTAGGCGAACGTCACCCGCCCATCTGGCGCGATTACAAACACGCCGGGCATTTGAAACGGGTCGCCCACCGGCCTGCCGATCGGCAAGCCCTCAAACTTGCCTCCCAGGGTGACCTGCGCGCCCTTCAGCCACACGGCAGGCCCGAAGAGTTGTTCACTCGTGCCGCGCGTGAGGCCAAAGGCACGGTATGAGGCTGCGTCGGGGTCGCAAAAACAACGCAATCCTGGGGCGCGCTCGCCGCAAAAGCGCTCTGTCTCTGCCGGTTTGCCCATCGTCACGACGACGGTCTGCGCGCCGGCTGCTTCAATCTGCGGGTTTAGCTTGGCCAACCTGGCCAGCTCCGAACGGCAGAACACTCAACCGAAATGGCGCAAGAACACCAACAAGATAGGCCCCTGGCGCAGCAGGTCGCTGAGGGTGACTTTCTCACCTGTGGTCCGAGCCAGGGTGATGTTCGGTGCTAGATCGCCGATGTGCAACCGGGGTGGGCGTTCAGTCTCTGACATGGCCAGTATCCTATATCGGGCGCATGATGGTGCGAGCGCACCGCGATGCGCCTCTATCGCCGGCGCGTCCATTTGTCATGCGCATATTTTGTGGCGCGCAATTCGGCAGCGGCGCTTTGCTCTTCTTCGGAAAGCGCAGCCGGCACAAAACGAATGCCCAACGTCTCGGCGAAGGCTTGCTGCCAGGCGGCGGCTGCCTCTTTCCAGGAGACGACGCGGTTGATCACCTCTTCGAGTGTGGCGGCGTGGGCGCGCACGCGCTCGGGCGCCGGCGCATCGAACAAGTAGTCACAAATGCGGGCGATATCCCCGCGCAGCGGCAGGCTGCCATGCTGGAGCACACCGTCTAGGCGGCGCCACTGCGCGCTGCCCACCAGCTTCTTGCCCGCGCCGACGACCTCGTAATCGCTGGGCGCCTCGAAGCACACAGGTCCCTTCGCCTTATCCTGAGGCGACACGCGGTCGGCGCGCGGGTCAGGCACGCCGAGGAGGGACAAGGCACGGAGGATGGCGCGGGCGATGCGACAATAAGAGGTCATCACGTCGCCCTCGGCGAGCGGATGCTGAATGGGCAGAGCGATGCTGTAGGTGAGTTCATCAGCGTGCAGAATGGCCAGCCCGCCGGTTGGGCGTCGCACGATGCTGATCCCATCCGCGGCGCAGCGCGCTTCGTTCACCGATGCGATGCGCTGGGATTGACCCAGGCTGATGGCCGGCGGCTGCCAGGCATAAAGGCGCAGGGTTGGCGGCTGCCGCCCTGCGCTTACCGCGCTCAGGATGGCCTCGTCGCGGGCCATGTTCGCTGCGCCGTCGTGCGCGCCGTCCAGGATCAGGCGAAACTCCTGTTGGTTCATCGTGCTACTCTGCCTGCGCCAGCGCTACGAGCGTGCGCACGCCGTAGCCCATCGCGCCTTTCACCAGATAGCCCTTGTTCTCGGGACTGAAGGTCATGCCGGCCATGTCCACGTGTACCCAAGGATACTCCCCCTCACCTTGGACGAAGTGATAGAGAAAGTAGGCGGACGTGCCGACGCCGCCGGTGCGCCCGCCGCTGTTTTTAATGTCAGCGACGTCGCTTTTAATCTTGTCCCCATACTCGCTGTAAAGCGGCAGCCGCCACATCCGCTCTCCTTGTTCGTCAGCAGCCCTGAGCACAGCGGCACACCAGTCGTCGTTGTTGCTAAAGACGCCGGCGGCGATGCCCTCACCCAGGGCGACCACACAAGCGCCGGTTAGGGTTGCCAAGTCCACGACGCCGCGCGGCCGGTAGCGTTTGGCATAGTGCAAGGCGTCGGCCAGGATGAGCCGCCCTTCGGCGTCTGTGCTGACCACCTCTACCTTTAGGCCGCTCATCATGGTGAGCACGTCGCCGGGGCGGTAGGCGTTTCCTGATGGCATGTTCTCCACCAGCGGGAGCAAGCCGATGACGCGCCGGCGCGCTTTGAGGTCGGCGATCGCTTGCATCGCGCCGAACACCGCAGCCGCGCCGCTCATGTCAGCCTTCATCGCCTGCATGCCGTCGCTGGGCTTGATGGAGATGCCGCCCGTGTCGAAGGTCACGCCTTTGCCGATGAAGACCAGCGGTGGCATCTCACCCTCTTGGCCTTCCGGCACATATTCAAGGATCACGAAGCGCGGCGGGTGCTGGCTGCCCTGCGACACGGCCAGCACGCCACCCATGCCGGCTGTGGCGATCTCGGCCTCGGTGAGGACGACGCACTGCAAGCCGTGCTGAGCGGCCATCTCACGCGCGGCCTGGGCGAAGGCATCGGGATACAGGACGTTGGGCGCGCGGTTGATTAACGATCGCGCTGCGTTCACCGCACGGGCGATCGCTTCGCCGGCCTGCGCGCCGGCCTTGACGGCGTCTAGCTTACTGCCGTCATACTCAACGACGAGCAGTTCTTCGATCGCTCTGTCGTCGGCTTGCGACTTGTGCTCGCTAAATTGATAGCTGCCCATCAACGCACCTTCGACGGTTGCCTGGGCAGCCCGCTGTGGGTCTAGGCCGCCGATGCCGCTGCCGTGGACGATGGTCGCAACTCGCCTACAGCCCAGGTCGCGCGCCTTGCGCACTGCTGAGCCACTGGCCTGCCGGATGCGGTCGAGCGTGAACGCTTCGCGCTTGCCCAGGCCAGCGATGAAGACGCGCGGAGCCGGCAGTTGATTGTAGGTATAGACCACCCCTACCTCATTGAGCCTGCCGGTGAGGTCGCCTAGGTGAATGAGCTGGCTAATTGCACCGTGCGCCTCCGCCTTGCCCAGGCGTAGCGCAGCATCCACTGCGCCCGTCGCGCCGCCGGGCACGGTCACACCTTCGAAGAGGTTCACGATGATCGCATCAGCGGGCGTCGTTTGAATCTGGCCCTGGATAACGGAGAGACGCATTTGACTAGACTGTACCCCATTCAGTGGAGATGCGGTTAAGATACACCAGGTCTCCACCAAACGAATGGGGTGCACACCAACTACCCTGATGTGGGTGGGTCGGTCAGCTTCCTAGGAAGCCATTGTTTCCCCGATCCAAATGACGGCCACGCCGTCATCAGGTGTTGCAGGGGAATAACCAGCGAGCAGAAAGTAAGCTACACTAGAGGCGCAGGAAGGAAATACGCCATGGACATCGGAGCAACTCTCTCTAGAGCCTTCGAGATCACAATCAGACATCGCAGTCTGTGGTTGCTTGGCTTTCTGACCTCGCTGCTTGCCGGCGCGGTGAACCTACCCGCCTCGCCGATCAACCTGTCGCCCAGTGCGCTTTTGCCTGGGGGGCTGCCGCTCTTGGATGAGGGCGATTCTCGTCTGGCGGCGGCCTTGATCACCCTGCTGTGTGTCCTCGTCGTGCTGACAATCATCCTGGCTGTGGTCGGCGTGATCGCCCAGGGCGGGCTGATCGCCGGCGTTGGCCAGATCGAAGAACAAGGGAGCACTTCCTTCGGCCAAGCCTGGTCGGCCGCTGCGCGTCGGTTTTGGGCATTGCTTGGGTTGCGGATCGTGCTGGCCCTGCCTGTGCTGGGGCTGCTCGTGCTGGCGCTCGTGCTCTTCGGAGGCTCGCTGTTGCCCGTCGCGTTCGCAGCCGTGCGGGGGGAAGAAACTCCTGATCTGGGCAGCGCCGGCACCAGCCTGTTGTTGCTGCTGTGCAGTGGGTGTGTGATGATTTGTGTCACTGGGATATACAGCGTCCTCGCCTCGGCGCTTCAGACGTTTGGCGAGCGCGCGATCTTGCT
>Ga0308400_1000133_pt1 | contig 31564 bp, 25 predicted proteins | sample HotsprSampOS1265_FD_203451 | JGI IMG/M metagenome (GOLD analysis project Ga0308400, IMG submission 203451) | Hot spring phototrophic mat microbial communities from Octopus Spring, Yellowstone National Park, Wyoming, United States - 20060914_OS12-65 ...
GTTCCAGATTAAAGAGTTCGGCCAGAATCGAAGCGTAACGTTTACCCTGACCATGCGCCGCCGCTTCACGTAGACAGCGGGTTGGCGGGTGCAACAGCTTATTGATAATACTCCGTGACATTCCTTCGATCACCGCCCGCTGTTCGGGTGAGAGATCGTGCAAGCGGCGTAGTGCACGGGTCAACTCCTCATTCCGCACCTCTTCCGCTCGCTGTCGGAGCATCGTCAGTACCGGTAGCGCCTCTTGCGTGCGCATCCAGGACATAAACTCTTGTACCTGCTCTTCAACAATCTGTTGGGCAATGTCCAGCACGGTACTTCGCAACTCAATCGTGTGACTCACCACTTCACGCAGGTCGTCAACAGTGAAGAGGTAAACACCGGGAAGTTGTGCCACATCAGCCGCAATATCACGTGGTACGGCCAGATCGATCAGGAGCATCGTGGGTGGCTCACAATCACCACAAGCACGCACCCGCTGTTTCTGGGCAATTGCTTCGGCAACATGGTGACGATAAATAATCGGCACCGGCGCCGCGGTCGAACTGATCACAATATCAGCGCGGGCCAATGCCTGAGGGAGCGCACCAAAATCGAGCATTTCGGCGCCATAACGCTCAGCCAGGGCAGCAGCACGGGCCGACGTGCGGTTGACAATCGTCAACCGATCAGCACCGTTGGCAATCAGGTTCTGGGCGGCCAATTCACTGACCTCACCACCACCAATCAGCAGCACTTCACGACCGCGTAGATCACCGAGCCGACGACGGGCCAGCTCAACCCCGGCCTGGGAAACACTGGCTGCCCCTTTACCAATCGTCGTTTCATGACGGACCCGCTTGCCGGCGACTAGGGCAATCTGGAACAAGCGGTGTAATATCGAACCGACACTTCCGATCCGTTGCGCAGCTTCGTAGGCGCTACGGACTTGACCCTGAATCTGCGCCTCACCTAGCACGAGTGAACGCAGCCCGGACGCCGTTGCACATAAATGACGAGCCACCGCTTCGCCCTGATAGAAATAAAGCGTATGGGCAAAACTCTCTGCTGGACGCTGGTGAAAAGTAGACAGAAACTCCACAACGTGTTGGGCTGTTGTGCCTGGATTGGTCACTCCGTACAACTCAACTCGATTGCAAGTTGAGAGAATAACGGCCTCACTGAAGAGGGGTGGTGCGCCGGTTTCAGGCTTGGTTAATTGCAGCAAGGCTGACGGCAAATCGGTCTGACTGAACGCAAGCTGTTCACGAATCTCAACCGGCGCCGTGGTATGATCGAGACCGGCAAGGAACAGATTCATACGCCTGATCCTCTGCGTTGCAAAACATTCACGGTACGACGCTAAACGGAAATCCACCTTCCCTAACCGGACGCATGGCAACAGAAGGCCCGGCATCCTCGCCTCGGCGCACCATTGCGCTTTTGGAGGCCTTAGTATTATACCGCGGATTGTTTCATAATCTACACATTTCTATACTTTTCTAAGCATCGCCCATCGCAGCCACCAACTGCCCCAGATCACGACGCTGGCTACGGAAGGCGCTGACATCAATTGCACGGAGCATCACCAGCGCTGTGCAGAGAATGATCGCCTCGATCAGAAAGACCGTTGCATACGCACCAGTTGGCCCAACGACTAGGGCTGCCAGGTCGCGGATGATCCCGGCCAGTAAGTTCCCTAAACCGCGCGCAGCCGCATCGGCGACGCCCCATGCACCGATAAAAAGACCCACCTGCTGCGGCGTGGTCATATCGAGCATCAACGCCAGATTCGTTGCCGTTGCAATACCGGTACCAAAGCCGAGTAAGGCAACTGCCGGTACAAAGAGCGGCTCGATGTGCAAGATTCCACTGAGTGCGATCAGGGTGAGACCGCTAGCTGCAATCGCCCCACCGAGCATTGCTCCACGTTTGTTTGTTAGCCAGCGACTAAAGAAGATACCATGGAGTAAGAGTGCAAGGAGCGTAGCTCCTCCCCAGGTTGCTGTCAGTTGCGTCGTTGAGCGCACATCCATACCAAAAGCCTGCGCACCATACGGTTCGAGCAGTACATCTTGACCGAGGATCGCAGCCAGCATGAACATCAAATAGACGAAAAATCGGCGAGCAAGCGGATCGCGGATGACGCTACGCACCGACTCAGTTGCACTGTAACGCTCCTCATGGCTTAGTGGTACCGCGTTGCGTGGCTCAAGTCCAATCAAACCGAGTGTAGCAATTGCCAAAGCAATTCCGGCACAAATGGCGAAAACCTCGATCAAACGCTCCGGCGAATAGGGTTCGAGCGCACGCCCGGTGCCAATCGCCGTACCGATTACTGCTGTAATCATCATAAACCACATGACGGCAATTGTGCGCGAACGGTATTGGGCAGGCGATATATCGCTTGCTAGGGAGAGGTAGGAGACAACCGCTGTGTTGAAGCCTACTCCCCAGAGTCCGAAGACCAGGAGGGCAAATGCCAGACCCGGCCAAAAATTAGCGTCCATTGCGAAAGCAGCAAAGGGAGTCACGGCTGCACCACCGATACAAAGCAGAATACCCAACGCGATGTAAGGTGTGCGGCGATAGCCCCACAGCGGATGCCGATCCGAGAATTGACCGATGAAGACCTGAATCGGCGAAAAGAGATGGGGGAGAATGATCAGTGCTGCAACAATACTGGCCATGATCCCAAGCTCATGGATCATGATCCGATTGAGAACACCGGTAATCGGCACCAGACTGATCGCAACGGCGACGTGCAACATCCCAAGCCGAATCATCTTAAACCAGCTCATCTGACACTCCTCTCTTCACTAATCCCTTCGAGACGATCTTCGAGGTCCTGGTAGATTTCCTGCAAGCGGTTGAGCGTCGCTTCGTCAGCCGCCCAGAAACCACGACCGGCAGCTTCAAGCAATCGACGAACGATGCCAGCGGTTGCCGATGGGTTGAGCGCCGCCATCCGCTCGCGCATGGTGTCATCGAGGGCATAAGTGGCTGCGATCTCGTCGTACACCCAACCTTCAACCGCATTGGCGGTTGCACTCCAGCCATACGTATGCCCGACACGGGCTTCAATTTCACGTACTCCGGCAAAGCCGTGGGCAAGCATGGCTTCATGCCACTTTGGATTGAGCAGCTTGGCGCGGGTTTCGAGACGCAGCATCGTTTCAATCGAAGCCACCCTACTGGCGCCGGGTGTATTGATCGCATCGGCAACCAGCACTGGTGGCGCCTGACCACGCAATCGTTCAACGCTCTTCGCTACACCACCGAGATTCTCGTAATAGTTGTCGATGTCGGTTAGACCGACCTCAAAGCTGTCAATGTTCTGGAAGGTCGCTTGCACGTGCCGCAACGCCCCCTCAAGCAGATGTCGTGCCTCACGCCATTGACCGTCAGCCGTGCGGACAAAACTCTTGCGCGACAAGAAGGCGTCGCTCAGTTGTTCATCACTCTCCCAGGTACCACTTTCGACCAGGAAATTAACATTTGCGCCGTAGCTACCAGGAGCGTTGGTAAAGACACGAATCGCCGCTTCTTCGAGCGAGATGCGTTGTTCAGCGACTTGCGCCAGTACATGGGCGCGCACGAAGTTCCATTCCGGCGGCTCATCAGCAGTTGCCGCCAGATACGCCGCACGGTCGATCAAGCGCATCTGGTTGCTGAGCAGATCGCGGAAAATGCCGCTGACGGTGACCACTACGTCAATCCGTGGACGACCGAGTTCGCTTAACGGACGAAGTGTTACGTCGGCAATGTTCCCCAGCTCATCAACAACCGGACGGGCGCCGATTAATGCCAGCACCTGCGCCACCCCTTCACAGTCGCTCTTGAGATTGTCAGTGCCCCACAACACAACCGCGATACTCTCTGGCCAGCCGCCCTGGTCGGTACGTAGGCGAGCAAGCAACTCAGTTGCCAGTGCTTCCCCACGCTGCATTGCCGCTGGTGTCGGCACCCGATAGGGGTCAAGCGCGAACAGGTTGCGTCCGGTTGGGAGAACAGCAGGATTACGCACGGCATCGTTACTCGGTGAAGGTGGAATGAACCCACCGCGCAAACCGTGCAACAAGTTTTGCAGCTCGTGATTGGTCAGCAGGCCGGTGCGCAGTTCGGCCAGTTTGGGCCAGAACGGCTTAAGCTGCGCTGCGGGGACGACCTGAGCCAGGCGCGCCGTAGCGGCTCGTGCTCCAGCTTCAACATCCGGTGCTTCGGCATAAGCCAGCATTGCCGAACGTCCCAGGGCTTCGATCTCGCGCATCTGACTCTGCGCCACCAGATCACTGCCCAGGCGCGCACAGAGATCTGCGTAATCGATCCCCATCCCACGTGCGATCAATGCTGGCAAGCCGCCATCAGGTTGTAAGTTCGCGTAGAGCCACAAGAAATCGGCCAGCTCCGCCGGTGTTGGCGGCTGACCGAGCACATGCAACCCAACCGGAATCATCCGCTGCTCAATCCGAAGCAGCTCATGGGCTAACCCCGCCACATCGGCGTAATCATCACCACTCGTCGCCATGGGAATACCGAGCTGCGCAGCCCGCTCACGCAGATCGGAGACCAACGCCGGGTCAGGACGACGTTCGTACTGATCAATCGCATTACGTAGCGCTCGCAACCCTTTGTACAACCCAGCTTGCTGAACCGGCGGCACCAGATAACTGACCAGCGTCGCCGCGCCGCGTCGTTTGGCAATCGCCGCCTCACTCGGATTATTCACGCTGTAGAGATAGAAGTTCGGTAGCGGCCCGATCAGGCGCAACGGCCAACAGCGCGCACTGAGCCCCACCTGCTTCCCCGGCATAAACTCCATCGCGCCGTGTGTCCCAAGATGAATAACTGCATCGGCGCGGAATTTGTGGATCAACCAGGTGTAAAACGCAGCGAAGGCGTGGTTTGGGGCAGCATCTTTGGCGAGCAACAATCGCATCGGATCACGCTCGTAGCCAAAACTGGGCTGTACACCAACAAAAACATTCCCGAACTGACGGCCCAAGATACGGATGCCCGGACTATCACGTAACAATTCACCCGGCGCCGGTCCCCAATACGGTTCGATCTCGGTATAAGCAGGGAAGAGACGGCGATACTCATCGGCACTCAACCAATCGGCAATGTTGGCATCAGCGCCCTGAGCTGGACCAGTATCTAACAGCAAATGGCGCAATTCATCAACAGTGCGTGGCACCTCAACCTGATAACCATCGGCAGCCAAAGCATGCAACAGATGAAACAGACTGGCGAAGACATCGAGATACGCCGCCGTCCCAACCGTACCCAAGGCTGGCGGGAAATTGTAAATCACTACTGCCAGCCGCTTCTGCGCATTCGGCAGATGACGTAGGGCAACCCGACGGGCAATTCGGTCGGCGATCTGCTCGATCTCAGCTTGTGCCGGTGCAAAGCGTTGTCCGTCAGCGGCGGGACCACCGAAAATCAGCGGCTCGGCCGCACCTTCCAGCTCAGGAATCGCCACACTCAGCGCCTGCTGCACCGGAACCAGACCATTATCATCGGCACGCCAGTCATCTATCCGCTGAAACGCCAGCGGCACCAATCCCAGGTACGGACGATCAAACCTGATCAGCGCCTCAGCCGCCTGGCGGGGCTGGCTCTCGGCTGGGCCACCGACCAGGGCAAAACCGGTTGCGTTGACCAGCAGATCGACATCAGCCAGCTCTTTCTCTAGGAGCGGACGCATATCCAGACCGGCTGCATACGCGATACGCGCCTCGAGACCGCGCGCCTCAATGGCACGGGCCAGCGCATCGATATGAGGAGTATTCCCACTTAGCACCACGGTTCGTAGGGTGAGAATACCCACTTTACCGCGTGGCGCAAATCGATTCCCCCGCCAGCGTCGGTAATCGTTCAACGACGAAAAAAGGTCAGGGGCATCAGGATGATAAAGAGCAGTATCAGGGTAGGTGAGTGGATCGAGCTGAGGCAGTTTTGGACGTGGTGCAGGACCGTAACGACCGATTAAGACACAGAGCAGGCGATAAAGATTTTCGGGTGAAGCATTGAGCCAGTACTGATGGCTGGTAATATACGTATACAAATCGCGCGACGTACCGGGAATAACTTTCAACACCTTACTCAAGTTGCGTAAAATCGCCAGTTGGCGACGGGCCTCGCCAGCGCCACCTTGGGGGCGCAATTTCTGCACCCAACTGCGCATATGGACCCGGTTCATTTTCACTCTCACGCCGAAGTGAAAAACCACCAATGCGCGTACAACGGATCAGAGCCGGATTCGAGGTAATGATCAGCGTCGGCTTGTCATAGTGCGCCAATCGATCCGCGAGTGGCCGAACCAGTTCCTCGCTAAACAGGCGCGCTCCAAAGACTAGATCGGCCCGCGCCAGGTCTCGATCAAGCTGCGACCAGCCTGCACCATCGCGTAGTGTCGCGGCATCGTAAACCGCCAGACTCAACGCCACCTTGTGCTCGCGCCGCAAACGATCGGCAGCCGCCAGAAGTGCCGGACGATGGTTTCCGTCGATGGTCAGAACCACAATATGCATGAGCAATTCCCTCATCTCGTACCAGGCGAAACCAGAATCACGGCCAACAGACACCCCAGGCGGCAGGATCATTCCTGCCACCAGGGCACAACATCAACGGAGAGATGCAAGAACTATCACTAATCGGCCGCTATCACACGCTGCGGTCGGTTCGGACCAGGATAATTGGGGAAGCCGGGTAGACCTTTCCAGCGAATGGCTTCAGTCGTCTTGCGTGTAGGTAGCCGATAAATGGCCAGTAAGCGCAGTGCAATGGCTGCCTTCAGACGAGTTGACTGCGCCAGCGCAATCGGATCGTTTCGCCCTTCCAGAGCACGCAACTTACGGTCATACTCAACCAGCTTATCCATGTACCCAAAGAAACGCGGATCGTCGAGGTTCATTGTCTCAGGGTAGACCTGCGTCGCAATATCGTTGCACAGGCGGATGACACGCTGGTCGTAGTCGCGCCAATCGAGACCAAGAGCAGCGTAGAAATTAGACCGGCGGGCATCGTTGAGATACATCGTTGCATACACCGCGAGCAAGAAGAAACGGATCCAGCGCCGGTTGACGCCCTCGAGCATCTCAGGCTGCGAGCGCATCAAGAGGGCAAAGAACTCACCATGGCGATATTCGTCGTTGCACCACTGCTCAAACCACTTGAAAATGGGGTGAATACAGTACTGCGGATTCCGTTCCAGGTGGCGATAGATATGAATATAGCGCGAGTAACCGATCTTCTCCGACAGATAGACGGAATAGAAGATAAACTTCGGCTTGAAATAGGTGTACTTCTTGCGCTTCTGTAACACGGTCAGATCAAGCGCAACGTTCAGATCAGCCATCGTGCGATTGAGAAAGCCGGCGTGACGGCCTTCATCGCGGCTCATATACTTGAAAATGGCTTTCAGCGTCGGATCATGGAGATGTTTTACCATCTCGGCATAGAGCAGACAACCGCTGAACTCTGCCGTACACGAGCGCTCGAGGAAATCGATGAAGGCATCGCGCTCAGGCATATCATCAAAATTCTGCAAAAACTCATCGGTACGCCGGAAGTGGGTGCGGTTGTAATCGTAGGCAAACTCGTCACGGATCCAGTCAAACTCGTCGCGCAGCCCATTGCGGTCAATCTCGAGTCTGTCGATAGCCTTAAAATCGGTAGTGTAAAAGCGCGGAGAAAGAATGGCCTCTTTCAGAGCATGGCGGGTCGTGCGACTGAACTCACCGGGCATTTCCATCATTAACGGATTAATCCAGAACATTCCTGCGCTCCTTTGCGATCTGGTAACTCCTATCTTGCCACGGGCATAACGCCCGACCAACACTACGGATGCTCGACAAGCTCATTGATCTCGACCAGACTGCTCTTCTTGGTCAGAAACCGTCGCAGAGCACTGGCCTTGTAGAGGCGAATCGGGCTGCGATAACAGATTTCACCGTTGGTACGCCCATCTTCGGTCGGTGGGAGATGCATAATCTCAAGGGTATCGCCAGGTTGAATCTCCATTCCAGGTGGTAGATCAACGTGGAAGTGGAAATGCTCGTGCTCACTCTGCAAGCGAACAAACCCCTCACCCTCGAGCAATACCTCACGGTTGTACCACTTGTGCAGCAAGAACGCCGCTACTCCCAATACGGTCACCGCCAGTAACTTCCGCATATCTTCCTCCTGTAGTCTCGTTTCTGAACTACAACCTTATCAAACTAGGATCTCCTGGCCTCGATCAACGTCACGTGATAGAAGCGACTGCGAATGGGCTGAACCCGTTGAACGCGCAAACCAGACTGAGCCAGAATACTCACTACATCACTGTCACGGATCATCTGAATCCCGGTGCGACGCTGACTATGGGGAAACCAACCGCCGATCCGGTGCAATGCGGCCAACAACGTACTGTACGGCGCATAAGTAAGGAGCAGCGTGTGTTCGGTCAGACTGGCTAGATGATGGCAAAGTTGCGTAAACGCCGGTTGGGGATAATGGATTAAGACATCGAAACAGGCCACAAGCTGAGCCGGTTCACACAACGATTCAATATCAGCTTCGATACACTCAACCCGATCAGACAAACCGGCTTCGGCGACTGCCCGACTGGTAGCGGCGACCATTTGCGGTGCAATATCGGCGGCCCGCACTCGATAGCCGCGTCGGGCCAACATCAGGCTAAACAAACCAACCCCACAACCAACGTCAAGTGCCGTGGTTGGCGGCGGTTGATCGTCGAGCCACGTATCGGCTATCTCCAGCATCCGGTTATGACCATCACGAATGCTCTGCCGAATGAGGGAAAGTGGGGCGTTGCCGTAAATTGCCGACCAGCGTTCAAAGCCCAGACCATTGAAATACTCCCGTAATTGGGCTTTGTGCCGAGATAGCTCGAGCAAGTCTCCCTCCTGTCTGGTACCTGTGTAGTCCAAACTTGGAACTACGTTCACAAATAATCGATACGTGCAGCTATTCCGAATCGAATGACCAATCTGTGAATTGATGATGTAGTGCAGAATCAAAACTACGAATGTTCAAGCAAATTGTAGCATGAGAGTCAACAAAATGGAATATAGACAATGTTTGTGCAAAATCTTTGCGATTTATTCAAATGGCTCATGATTGCGTTGTGATGCTCAAAAAATCCATTATCTGAACCTTGAAATATGTTCACAGGACGGGCAATGGTGCTGCACGAGCGTCTGTCTGAACCTGACACCTCGAACTATGACCCGTGCTATAATTGAGCAACGGAAATGTGCTATCGCTTCACCACATTGACTGCCAGGCCAATCAACGCGCCACAGCTAGCCGAACGGTGGTGCATCAATTTTGAATGATGAAAATCATTATCTGCACTTCGTTTCCGTTGATGGTTTAGACTGTGCGGTATGAGTGTAGGGGTGGGCCAGACTACCGCGTAGCCAGAGTTTTACGCTGCTACTGGAGGCTTACAAAGATGGAAGGCTATACACTGCCCCGTCGCGATGGATCGGATAGCGCACCTGATCTGATCGACTTGCGAAGCGATACGGTCACTCTGCCCAGTGCCGCGATGCGAGCCGCAATCAGTGCAGCCGCCCTCGGCGACGATGTCTATGGCGAAGATCCAACAGTGAACGCGCTTGAACAACTGGCCGCTCAGCGCGTCGGTAAAGAAGCGGCTGTACTGGTCGTCAGTGGAACGATGGGGAACCTGGCTGCACTGCTGGCGCATTGTCAGCGTGGTCAGCGCGTTATTCTGGGTAACGAAAGCCACATTTACCACTATGAAGCTGGTGGCGCCAGTGCCCTGGGTGGATTAATCTACCACCCATTGCCTACCGATCCGAACGGATGTATCGACCTGTCCGCACTGGAAGCAGCTGCAACCACGATCAACGATCCCCATTTTTCGCCTCCTGGTGTCATTTGTCTGGAAAACACCCATAACCGCTGCGGTGGCGTCGTTTTGACACCCGATTATCTGGCACAAGTCCGAACGATAGCCTACAACCACGGCTTACCGGTTCATCTCGATGGTGCACGAATCTTTAACGCCGCTGTTGCCCTTGGCGTACCGGTTACCGAACTGACAAACCACGTTGACACGGTGATGTTCTGTCTGTCGAAAGGACTGGCCGCACCGGTTGGTTCGTTGGTTGCCGGCCCGTCTGAGGTGATTGCCCGTGTACGACGGATACGCAAAATGCTCGGTGGTGGAATGCGACAGGCCGGTATTATTGCTGCCGCCGGTATTGTGGCATTAACCGAAATGATTGATCGCCTGGCCGAAGACCATGCTAACGCCAGACTACTGGCTGCCGGCCTGGCCGAACTACCGGGTGTGCAGATCGACCTGAGCAAAGTACAAACAAATATTGTCCGCTTCCACCTGAATCATCCGCGGCTGCGGGTGGCTGAGTTCCTGGCAGCACTCCGTGCGCACGGTATTTTAATGGGAAGTTTGAGTACCACGAGTATCCGCGCAGTGACTCACTATGGGATTGAGCGGACGCACATTGAGCAGGTTATCACGGTAGCAGCCGAGATTCTGGCATGACCCGCAAATGGAACAGGGACGCGATCCTTACGGTTCATCGGTGTACGTTACCATTAAGAATGTAACCGGTTAGGAAAGGAACCTGGCGCAACAGTATCACCCGCGTAGCTATAAATACCAATGATCACCAGCTCAGTAATATGCTTGAGTCACTATCCTCAAACGTTGGGGATGTTATGAACCGTAGCGTTTCTTCTGAATTATACGTGCTATCTTCACCCACCGGCCAGATTCTGGCTGTCAGTGAGGCGATGCGTCCCTTGCAAGCGCAGGTCTCTACCCTACTAGCCGATCTGACGCAATCAGGGGAGAATACAGAGGTCGTACTCAGCGGGCGTACATACAACGTGCAACGGCAAGTTCTATGGAGCGAAGACGGGCAAGTCTTTGGCATCATGCTCTCATTTCGCACTATGAAGTCTGATGCACGACTCGGTGAAATGGCTCTTACGCTTTCTAGCAAGCTGGAAATTGAACATGTGTTAGAAAACGTTGTCCGTTTCGCAATGGAACTGCTCGATGCCGATGCCGGCGCACTACCAATCTACGACGCAGAGCTAGATCGTCTGTTACCCGGTCATCTGGTCAATTTGCCGGTTGATCTGATAGTACCGATAACCGGAAAACGGCGCGGATTGATGTGGCAAATTATTGATCAACGAACGTCACTTTTGATTGCCGATTACGCCGATCATCCGGCGGCATTACCAGAACTGGTGAATATCGGAGTACGGTCACTCCTGGCAACACCGATTCTGTACGGTCAGACTCCCCTGGGTATTTTGGCCATCTACCGCATGCGCAATGAGCCATTCCGCGAGAGTGATCGCGATCTTTTACAGGCCATTGCGCAGCAAACTGCCATTGCCTTGCAAAGCGCCCGTCTGTACCAGCGTGCCATTCGGGATGCCGATGAACGCTTTGCATTGTACCAGACCAGTATCGAGCTAGGAGCGACGCTTGATTTGGAACAGTTGTACCAGGTGATCCATCGCGCAGTGACACGCCTGGTGAACCATCAGCGCTTTGTGATTGCAATCCTCAACGAACAACGGCTCGTAGATTATGTCTACATCATCACACCCGATGGCCGCCGGACTCACCAACGACTACCGCTACACTGCGGTCTGGCCGGATATGTGTTGCGCTTCGGCGTCTCGTTACGCTTATCCGGCGCCCATGCTATTCCTGAGCCAGCGATCCAACTCCTGCCTGACATTGAAGGTGATCCGGCCCAGGGCACGCTGATGGCTACGCCCCTGAGCTTAGGCGACCGCATCCTTGGTGCGCTTGTTGTGTGGAATAATCAGCATGATGCCTACTCTAAAGCCGATCTGAACGCACTTGAACTCCTGGCAGCGACAGTAGCGGTAGCTTTACAAAATGCTTTTCGCTTCGCCCAAATCCAAACGTTAGCTATCACCGATAACCTGACCGGCCTGATCAATCGGCGTCACTTTCTCAATATCCTGCACCACGAAATCGAGCGTTCCCGGCGTTATCACACACCGGTGAGCGTTGCAATGATTGATATTGATTACTTCAAGCAGATCAACGACACCTACGGCCATCTGGTCGGTGACCATGTTTTACGTGAAGTAGCCCAACGTTGTCGCCAACACTTACGTGATGTTGATATTCTGGCCCGTTATGGCGGTGAAGAGTTTGCTTTAATTTTACCGGAAACAACCTACGAACAGGCCATGGTGGCCAGTGAACGACTCCGCAAGACAATCGCTGCAATGCCAATCATGCTCGATGGGAAATCGTTACACACGACCTTGAGCATCGGCGTAGCCTCGTTTCATCCAACGCTGTATCCCGATCCATCTTCATTTATCGCCGACGCCGATCGCGCCCTCTACCTGGCCAAACAGCGTGGACGCAATCGGGTCTGTGGTGTACAGGAGCTGACGAACAATGCCGAATCCTGATTTTACGTATGTCCAACGCATTCTTACCAGTCGGGTATATGATGTCGTTAAAGAGACGCCACTCCAGCCGGCGCCACTGCTGAGTAGCCGACTTGGCATGCCGATTTTTTTTAAGCGCGAAGACCTCTTGCCTATCTTTTCGTTCAAGCTTCGTGGTGCATACAACCGGATGGCACATCTCAGTGCCGCCGAAAAGGAACGCGGTGTCATCACCGCTTCTGCCGGTAATCACGCCCAGGGTGTTGCCTATTCCGGACAACAGCTCGGTGTGCGCACGCTGATCGTTATGCCGGTAACCACCCCAGAAATAAAGGTAGCCGCCTGTCGCCGACGGAATGCCGAAGTCGTGCTTTATGGTGACAGCTATAGCGACGCTGAAGCGCATGCCTATCGCTTACAGCGAGAACTGGGATTAACCTTCATTCATCCCTACGATGATCCGTTGGTGATTGCCGGTCAGGGTACTATCGGCCTTGAGATTTCTCAGCAGATGCGCGCCGAGCGGTATCGGGTCTTCGTGCCGGTTGGTGGCGGTGGGCTGATTGCCGGTATCGCTATTTTCCTCAAGAGCATCAATCCAAACATCGAGATTATTGCCGTCGAACCCGATGACTCAGATGCGATGTATCAGAGTATGCGGGCCGGCTACCGTGTCACCCTCGATCAAGTTGGCATCTTTGTCGATGGTGTCGCAGTGCGGCGGGTCGGTGAACACACCTTTGCGATTGTCCAGCGTTACGTCGATGATTTTGTGCGGGTCACGACTGATGAGGTCTGCGCCGCGATCAAAGACGTATTCGAGGATACGCGCGCGATTATGGAACCGGCCGGTGCGCTGGCCGTCGCCGGATTAAAGCGTTATGTCGCCGAGCGTGGCGCTGCCGATCTACCGGCGGTTGCCCTAACCTGCGGTGCAAATATGAATTTCGACCGGCTCCGTCACGTTGCCGAACGAGCCGAGATTGGCGAACAGCGTGAAGCGCTGTTTGCCGTGACTATTCCCGAACGGCCTGGCTCATTCAAGCAATTTTGCCGGGTCATTGGGCCGCACAATATCACTGAATTTAACTACCGCTATGCACCAAGACCCGATGCAAATGTCTTTGTAGGTGTGCAACTGACTCATGCAAATCAACGCCACGAACTGGCCGAACGCATGCGCAACGCTGGTTATACCGTCCTCGATCTGACCAATGATGAACTGGCAATCATTCATCTACGACATATGGTCGGTGGACGAGCACCAGAAGCGACAGATGAGCGTCTCTTCAGCTTCGAGTTTCCAGAGCGGCCAGGTGCTCTCTTGCAATTCCTCGAATCGCTGGATGCCTCATGGAATATTAGTCTCTTCCATTACCGCAACCACGGCAGCGCCCACGGTCGGGTGCTAGCCGGAATACAGGTTCCTGATGCCGACCTTGACCGCTTCTACGCTTCGCTGGCCCGGCTCGGCTATCCGTATAAGGAACAGAGTGACAACCCCGCGTACCATTTGTTTCTGAAGTAGAGCGCCTCGGCAAATACCGTAGCATCCCTGCCTCGCCTAATCTCAGGCGAGGAAAGGGCACTGATGTAGCGGTAGACTGAGATAAGAGCAAATTACACAGCGCGATGAATCGCGTTCAGTACTCACAGCCCATTATATTATGACCTCCCCGCCATATAACCAGGGAAAAGCATACGAACATTGGGTTCCGATAGATCAATACTTGCAGGAACAGAGTCAGATTATTGCCGAATCGTATCGCATTCTGCATGAGCAAGGGAGTATCTGTTGGCAAGTGGGAAACTTTGTCGAGCATGGGGAAGTGTATCCGCTTGATATTCTCTACTATTTTTAAGCAACTCGGGATGAAGCTACGTAAGTGGCAAGAACAGTATCAAGAACAACTCATTGAATTGAAGAACAGGAGGAATATATGAAGATCGTGCAAAGTATTCTTTCAATGGGGGCGAACATATTGTTTCGTCATGATTCGCAGAACAACTGAAAGAAGTAGAGGAGATTATCAATACTGTGAACAGCCAAGCATGTAAGAATAAAGTTAGTCGAGAAAGAACTAGTTCTTGAAGATTCTTATATAGTCCAAGATTGTTAAACGTAGCTTTTACGAAGGAATTTACCAAACGGCGAATGGCAACCACACAGAGTACAATGTAATTACTCGACAAATTACTACATAGATGGATTTCAACCTTCTACCCCTTACAAGGAGCTTTTCGTGAAATGGATTTTGTTAAAAATCGCGCAGGGGTTGAAGTACAATTTGGCAAGTATACCTTCTACAACGTTTGTGCAAAGATGACCATCTTCCACAAGCAAGGTATTATCGATGTTGGAATTGAGATCGTGCCGGTTAAATCCTTTGCTGATGAAACGTCTACTAGCGTATCATACTTTGAACAGTTTGTCCGTGATTTAGAGCAGTGTGGAGTAGCTGATATAGATATACCCGTATTGATTCTCGGCGTGACCGCATAGAAAATCGTTAAAGATCGGTTCGCATACCTGTGGAGTGTCACATATTTGTCGGTCATGGCACAACGGCTTGAAACCATATACCATTCTTGTATGGGATAATTCTATGTTTGACCTGTCAGATGCTCGTAAGCGCCATATTGAATCGTTAGAACATACTTTGCACAATCTGGTAGCGCAACTGCGGACAATACCATCTGTTCACCAAATCATCTTATTTGGATCCTACGCAGCCGGTCGGCGCGATCTGTTTACCGATCTGGATATCCTGGTTATAATGGATACATCATTAGACTTCGTTTCGCGCACAGTGACACTGTTCCAACAACTCACGATTGAAGCGCCAGTCGATCTCCTCGTTTACACTCCCGAGGAATTACAAGCGATGCGCGATCGTCCTTTCCTACGTCACGCATTAGCAACCGGAAAGGTACTATATGAGAAACGATCCGAAAGCTGAAGGGGCGCGCTGGCTGCAACAAGCGCAAATCGATCTCCACTGGTGTCGTCATTTACGTGACCAGGGTGCGTGGTATCTGGCCTGCTTCCTCGCTCAACAGGTAGCAGAAAAGGCGCTTAAAGCATTTCTCTATGCTCAGGGAGAAGAACTTGTTGTCGGACACTCAGTACGTCAGTTATGTCTCCGCGCCGGATCATACCAGCCGACTTTTCAGCAATCAGTATCCCGCTGGGGCATTCTTGACAGCTTCTATATTCCGACCCGTTACCCGAACGGCCTTCCTGGTGATATTCCGGCCAACGTGTATCAGCAAGATCTGGCTGACAATGCCGTCAAACTCGCCGAGGAAGTAGTTGCAGCAGTAGAGGTGTACTTTGCCTGACATACCGGCAAGATGCTGATTCTGATCTGACCTACATTACGCCGCTCTCCGACAAACAAAGAGAGTCTCTTGAACTGGCAAACCCATATAGTCAATTTTCATCAAATCGGTAACCACATCGTTCACCTGCACCGGTTTCACCGTAAACCCAGCCGCTGCCAGACGTGAGACAACGTCATTACCATAACGACGCACATGATCAAACTGACCAAACAGACGTTCCCGTAACACTGGATCGGTGATAGTAGGGTCTTCAACGGTAGTGGTCACAGTGATTGGTACCATAATCAACGCCAGACCGGCAGGATGAAGGACGCGGTGTAACTCACGCATCGCTTGCCGATCATCAGCCACGTGTTCGAGGACATGCATACAGAGAATGAGATCAAACGTATGATCAGAAAAAGGTAACTTCGTTATATCAGCACATACGTCAATCCCTAAACCTGCAACATCAACATCAGTAGTAACGTAGCGAAGATGAGGATATTGAAGGAGATGTTGCCTGATTGCCGGTTCAGGAGCGAAATGTAATACTCTGGAATGAGGTTTAACGACGCGATACCGCTTCAAAAAGAGGTATACCAATCGATGTCGCTGAAGCGAGCGACAGATCGGGCACCAACGATGATAGGGGCGATGCAAGTTTAGGAATCGGTTGAGAGGTGTTTCACAGATCGGACAGAAGTGATTCTGTCCGGTAAACAATTGTTTACGCACTGAGATGGGAAGATTGAAGAGGGTATTACTGATTATCAGATCACGCAAGCGCTGATATGGATTCGGTGAATGAAGTGCGATATGAGCATATTTGAGAAATCTATAGATACGTTGGGCAAATTGCGACATCATAATCCTACACTCTCACATTTTGAATACGAATGAGATCATTTTGACGTATCTAAGCCCACTTCCTGGTCACCCGTTTGCACAAAGGAGAGCTGATCTGGTCTTCTCGCTTTTAGAGGACTTTACGCGCAAGGGGGTAATGTACCGCTCTGTAAAACGCTCGCAAATAAAGTGGATAATTTCCTGCCTGTTCTGCTCTCTTTCCAGACGCTGGTAGTCTTCAACTTTGTAAGAAGTGGAGAGATAGACGCTTTCAATCATGGGTACGTATTGACTATTCAGAACGCGGTTAATATCATCAGAGATTGAGTACTTATAATTATACACTGGATATTATACACTGTCAAAAAACCGTTCTGCGCCAGAAAACTAATGAACGTATGCAAAATACACCAGGTACATCTAATCAGACATGTTTAATCCCAGATCATAAACGTAAAATACATAATCCTGCGAAGTAGTTTTGACGCCTAAATCATGTAGTATTCTCAGAATCTGAGCGCGATGATCAGTTCCATGATTGATCACATGGATCAAGACCTGCCAGACCGCAAGATTTCTATCTTCAATAGGTTCCTGAATAGGCTTTTCAAACAGCATATCGTCGCGTAACCCGGCAAGATAGGCACGCATCCTCTGTTCAACGCTATCCCAACGAGCACGAATCGCTACACGATCATCAGTATCAGCAGGCTGATACGGCACTGGCAGTTCGATCCCAGATAGCTCACAGAACCAGACTTCATCGACATTCATCAAATGCACGATCTGGTTTCGTACCGATCCTAGCGAGTAGTTGAAATGCTGGACAAATTGATGATAAGGTAGTTGGATAATGTGGTGCCAGATATTACGATTTTCAACAAAGTGATAATTGTAGAGCTGACGAAACGCATCTGCGTTCATAGGGTTATACCATTTTTCCAGAGACTGCTGTGCAAGAAACTGACCACCGCTTCCTATTCAGTTGAGCGGTCGGCGGTTTGTGGAGGTAATTGGGGAGAAGGCTGCTCAGCCGCTTTCGTTGCTTCAGGCTGCACTGGCATCACCAACGGACGCAATCGTTCAGGTAAGACACCGGCGGGACTGGGAGGGTCACTTAAGCGCCCGTACAGGTAGAGAAACAGATCACGGGCCATCGCGCTGAGCGGCGCCGAGAGAATAGCGCCCAACAGACCGAAAACTTGAGAACAGACGACTAACACGACCATTAAGATAGCCGGATGCACACCCACACTTTCACCGATAATGCGTGGTACCAGGATATGATTTTCAAGCTGCTGAATCGCAATGTACAGGATCGTCACAGCTAGCGCTGTCGTCGGTGAGTCTGCCAATCCGAGCAAGATCGCCGGAATTGCGCCGATGATCGGCCCGATTACCGGGACTAATTCGGTAATCCCCGCCACCACTGCCAGAAGCACCGTATAGGGTATCTTCATCCCCGCCATATTGAGGGCCGTCAAACCGATCCATGCAGCCAGGCCAACGGAAGTACCGAGAATCAACTGACCGCGTAAATATCCGCTCAGATCGTGATCGATGATCGTAATCATCGCCCAAAAATCGGCCCGTAATCGCGGATGGATCATGCGATCAAGGTAATCACGGCCGGCCCGCTGATCCATCAACACATAGAACAGCCAGAACGGGATCAGAAAAAAACCGAGCAAAAAGGTCACGGTATTTACTACCGAGAGCACACTATTGACCAGAAATTGCCCGATACTCTGCAAATAGTTCACAAAGTTTGCCCGTAGTGTGCTTAGGCCTTCCGAAGCTGCTGAAGCAATCGCGTTCTGCACTTCAGACTGCACTGCTGGTGGCAGGCTGGCAAGCAACTGCTCATACTCTTCAAGCAAGCGGTTAGCTTCTCGTTGAATGGTCGCAATGTCAGGCAGCGAGCGAATGAGATCGGCGATTTGAGCTATCAGGGGCGGGATAACCAATGCCACCGCAAGCACTAGCATCCCGAAGGTCAGCAGGTAGACGGCCAGGATTGCCAGCCAGCGCGGCAGCCAGCGATTGAAAAAATTAACCAGGGGTAGAAACAGATAGGCGAGGACACCACCAAAAATAAATGGTGTCACCGCCGACCCGGCATTCATCACTAACCAGCCGATTAGATAGAGTGAGACGATGATTAACAGCCAGCGACCAATCTGACGAAGCAACCGAGGGGACAAGAAATTCATTGAACCTCAACAGGTATATGCCATCATCAACGATCATCCCGTGAATTAAGGGTACTGACCGTGAGAATCGTGGCAATTGAATGACCGATATTTGTCCAGCTATACGCCGTATCATCACGAAAGAAGAGCGTATCACCGGCATCGAGTTCATACTGCTCTTCCCCAAGCGTATAGCGCACACGACCGCTCAGAATATGAACCATCTGGCTTCCCCGTGAAGAAAAGCCTTGTTGACTACTTCCAGGGTAGGCCTCGATTAGGCGCGCATCGAGATCGCTGTTGGGAGGTAAGAGCGAAAAGACCTGTACCGGTGCATCATCGAGCGAGAGACGAACCCGGTCAGCCACCCGCACGACCTGACCAACCTGCTGGTCATCTTCGCCCTCAAAGAAATGCGTCATTTGGACACTAAAAAATTGCGCTAGCTTGCGCAGATTTGCTACCGAGATATTCACTTTATCGCGTTCAAGACGGCTTAGAAACGATGGTGTCAGGCCAGAACCCTCGGCCACTTCTTGCAAGGTCAACCCTCGTTCCTGACGTAACCGCCCTATTTTTTGTCCGAGTGACATATCCCTACTCTGTGTAATATGAAAGAATCGACCATATCACGGTATGTTACGTCTATTTCACCATTGTCTCAAAGGTTGCTGTTTATCACTTGTGATTATACGCTACCACCTGCTCAACGTCAAGGTTTTGCACAGGAAGAAAAAGACGATTTTAGCCTGTCTCTAAGCATGATGACGTAAACAATATACAGGTGTCATTTATGAACATGACATATCATTCACACTCTCTTATACCCGCCGATCACGACGCCGTAACATCCATCCGGCGATGAACAAACAGACGACGGCATAACCCACCAGGATAACCCACCTTCCCACCAAATGAAGTGGGTCATGGCTAAAGGCAGCTTCGGTTTCGAGAAAGCCAGGCGTACAACCGGGTGGAATGCTTCCCTTATCATCGGTGTTGGGCAAATGACAGAGACGGTTCAGATCAAGGCTGGCGCCGAGTGCATCCATCGACCAGCGACTGATCGTAAGCCACGAGAGTGGGGTGGCAAGGCCCTCAATAGTAAAGATCAAACCGGCAAACAGAATCTGGGGGATCAGGGCAAAGGGTACCAGACTGATCGCCCGATCAGGAGTTGCCGATACCGCACTGATTGCCAGACCGAGCGCCATCCCGGCCCCTGCCGAAAGCAGGAGGGTGATGAAGGTTTCGACGAGTGTCGGTAGCAAGATACCGGTTTCCGCAGGGAACGACACTTTCAGCAAGACCATCCCCAACAACACAATCGTTTGGATCAAAATGAGCAGACTGAGCACGGCCACCTTAGAGAGGAGATACGGTGCAATCTGCAAGTTGACCAGGCGTTCACGCCGATAGACCGCCTGCTCCTTTGTGATTTCACGGGCGGCATTAATGATCCCAAACCAGACACTCACGATTGCCAGCATGAAGAGCACCTTTTTCGCTTCGCCACGCTGAATCAGGTCTTGCGCCTGTACACCGGTGAGGGCATCACTCCGTGCTACGAGCATAAGGAGCAAGGCGATGATAGGCGCCTGCAACAATAAGATCATAAGATTGCGGCGATCTTGCAGCATTAGATCGAAGTAGCGCTGGCTGAGCAGACGAAATTGCCGCCATGCGGAAATGCGTTGCCTGGTCTGGCCTGCACTGTTAATCGTGATGTGCGGGCCAACCGGTGCGGCTGCAAGCCGATTTACGACATACTGTTGGTAAAATGGCGACTGACGGTAACGTATTTCCCATAGCTCGGCCAGTGTCGGCGGTGAAGCTGCCTGCGGATGGGCAGCCTGCCAGGCTTCATATTCAGCCCGTACATCCTGCCGTACTACCGGATGCTCAGGTGAAGCAATCCCTTCGATTTTAGTGTAAATGTCGGCAAAATCGCCACTCGTGACCTGAAAAAAGCGGAGTGCATCATCGGGCGGGCCGAAGAAGACCATCCGCCCATTACCGGCCATAAAGATGACATGATCGCATTGAGTGATGTTTGCCGTAGCATGGGTAACCAGGATCACTGTCCGTCCGCTGTCGGCTAGTCGGCGCAGGGTATACATCATCTTCTTTTCCAGCCCAGGGTCGAGTCCACTAGTTGGTTCATCGAGGAAGAAGAGGCTCGGATCGGCTAGTAATTCGGCGCCAATACTCACCCGTTTCCGTTGCCCGCCCGACAGCGCGTCAATTGGTTTGTCACGATGGGCGGTCATCTCAACATCTTCAAGCACCCGGTCGATCCGGGCCGCCACCTCCTGGTCGGTGGTATCAGCCGGTAGCCTGAGACGCGCTGCATATTCAAGCGCCCGTTGTACCTGTAGCGGACGATGCAAAATATCATCTTGCGGCACGTAGCCCAATACCGAGCGGTAGGCGCCAAAATTGCGGTAGAAATCGTCGCCGTTGACTAGTACTTGCCCCTGATCGGCCGGAGCGTAGCCGCACAGTGCCTTCAAGAGCGTGCTCTTGCCGGTACCCGAACCTCCAACAATTGCGACAAACTCCCGTGGCTCGATTGAAAGCGAAACATCATGCAGAATGGCGCGCTGCACGCCATTGCGTGTTACAACCCGCGACAGGTTGCGTGCATCGATCCGCAGCGCACCGCGCTGATCGTAGCGATCAAGACTGGTAATGTTGTATACCAGCTTGAAGGCCCCAATCTGAATTACGTCACCCGGCTTGAGCACGACCGGTGCAGTAACGCGCTGACCGTTCACAAACGTGCCATTTGTACTGCCCATGTCGCGCAAGACCACAGTACCACTAGGGGCACGATCAATCTGGGCATGGAAACGCGAAACTTGCGGATTATCGAGAATGATGTCACAGCCAACACGCCCTATCGTAATTTCAGGATCGTTTGGATCGAGTGGAAACCGACTCGGTGCCTCGTGAAGGGCAGGTGCTTTTACCAACGCTGGATTATGATAGGTTAGCGAGACAAAATTACCGGTTGCCGGATCGCCGATACGTAATACGTCGCCGTCAGCTAGTTCGCGCTCGGTGATGCGTCGCCCGGCAAAAAGTAAACCGTTGCGGCTCCCAACATCAACGATGCGGTGCCCCTGGCCGACAGGCTCAATACGAGCATGATGCCCGCTGACGAAGCGTGATTGCAGGACAATATCGTTATCCGGTGCCCGACCGATTGTAAGCGGCTGTAATCCCAGCACAACATCGCGGGTGCTGCCCGGCTCGGTAATGTGCAACACCGGACCACTGCTTATAATCGTCGTCGACGAAGCAGTTGCGGCCAGGAGTGAGTGACCACACGATGGGCAAAAGCGAGCATCTGTACGAGCGAGAGGAGTTTGGCAAAACGGGCATACTGAGGGCTTTACGGGCGCCACAAGCGTAGCTCCTGTGCTATAATGCGAGGCGTTCCGGTCAAATGTTTCCTACCTTGTGATAGCACAGATTAACCCGATTTGCAAGACTGGCGCGAGCCAAGAATACGCACAGCGATACATTGGGCCACCGATCAACGCAGGTGATGATGCATCCAATACGCTCGGTGCAACGTCATACGCCGTAGACAGAGGACTGGCATTTCAGCAGCGACAAGGATAACCGGTGACAAGGCACGTTCAAGGGCAATGTAGGGTTTGCGGAACAACAGTTGGGGCCACCCAGCAGGTATGTCCGCATTGTGGCGCTCCTCTCATACCGTTGCCTGAACAGGTAATCGTGACCGGTGAACGACAGCTAACGCTCACCGGTGACACAATGAGCATACGCGATCTGATGATCATCGTCGAGGCCGGGATCGCTTTCTGGCGTCGGCAGTATGAAGCCTCTATCGGTGTAGCGCGTGAACAAGCCGGACAGGCGTTAAGAGAACTCTCCCAGATCCTCGCTAGTCTCGCCCAACAGATTAGTCAGGGACGAGAAACGGTTCGTATTACCAGCCGTTTGCCAGCTCAACGGCAATACCCGCTTGCCTGTCCACTGTGCGGACGCGGGAATCGAGCAGGCGCTCGCTTTTGTGTCTCGTGTGGTTCGCCGCTGTCGGCACCATGGCAGATAAACCTATCACTTCCCCCGTTGCAAACTAGAATTGCAGTGCGCAGTCATGTTGGTCAGGTGCGAAGTACCAACGAAGATGCCGTTTACGCGGGGATGTTCAGTCTCGGTGAGCAACAGCCATTCGCAGCCTTACTCCTGGTAGCTGATGGTATGGGTGGAGCTGCGGCTGGTGAAGTTGCCTCCCAACTGGCAAGCGAAACGATCAAGACATTTTTGCAGCAAACGCTCAACGAAACCTTGCCAGACACCGATGAACAATGGTTAGCATGCTTGCAAAGCGCAATGCAGGCAGCCCATGAACGCATTGTAGCTGCGGCTCGCGCCGATCCTCGTCGGGCCGGGATGGGAACAACGGCGACGTTAGCACTGATCACTCACCGCCAGGCGTACCTCGCCCACGTCGGTGATAGCCGTGCATACCTGATCACACCCGGCACTGGCGATGAAGCACCGGTGTATATCCAATTAACAACTGACCACACCATCGTTGCCCGTCTAGTCGATATTGGTCAGCTTAGTCCAGAAGCTGCCCGTACTCATCTGCAACGACACATTCTTTACCGTTCACTAGGCGCCGATCAACCGCTGGCAATCGATACCCGTGTCCAACCACTGGCTGCGGGTGATGTCTTGTTGCTTTGCTCTGATGGCTTGTACAACCACGTAACCGACGAAGAATTGGCGCGACTGGCCCTGGCCGATGAACCGACCCAGGCGGCGAGTGCGCTGATCGACTTAGCCAATCAACGTGGTGGACACGATAACATCTCAGTTGCCCTGGCACGCATCGAGACTGCGCCAACAATGTAGGTCAAAAGTATGCGTTGTTCGATCTGTGGCAGAGAAAATCGCTCACACGCTCGCTGTTGTGCAGGTTGCGGTCAACCTTTACCGGGCCATCACCCATTACCGGTTACCGAAGGTTGGTTGTACACGTTGGTAACTCAGACGATTGAACCCACTGTATCACCGTCTACCGGTGAGGAGGATCATATGGAAGCGCAACTTCCACTCTTTGCTGATCGTTTTTCGCCTACCTATCCGTTGAGCGACCCCTGGCCGGTTGGCCCGCTAGAGGTACGTGATCTGGCACCGTGGCAACAGTGCTGGGCTTGTGGATCAACTGCTAACGAAGCCAATGAGTCGTACTGCATTGATTGTGGTGCTGCGCTCGAAGTCCGTACTTATCCGGCTTTTCTGTCAACTCGTGCTGATCCCAGAGGGCCAGCTTTGATCCCGCGCCTGGCCGATCCACTGGCCCGCGCTATGTTGCCCGATGTATTGGAGCAGTGCGATATCGACGAGATGCAATTAACGGTTCTTATCGATCCTGAACTCAAACCACTGCCTGTTCCCGTTGATGAGACGACAGCTCTCGTGTTCGGCACTGCCCTGGCACAATTGCTGGTCAGTCTTCACAGCGTCGGGATCAGCCTGGGGACATTGACGATCGATGATCTCGGTCTGAACAGCGTCGATCAGATTGCGCTCAGACATGCCCATCAGCTCAGACTGGTGAGTGATAACGAACGGACAACCGCATTCCAGGCCGATTTGCGGACACTGGCTGACGTACTTGAACGCCTAACAGAGACACCACGAATAACCCAACGCCTAGACGAGATTACTCCCATCGACAATGACCAACCAGGCGAGAGCTTAGGAACCATCCTCCGTCAGATCCGTACTGGGGAACTTCCCGACGCAACTGCTGTAGCGCATCGTTTGAGTGCACTGCGTGATGAACGGATGCATCCCGTACCATTGCTGCAACTGGCCGGCTCATACACTGATACTGGCCTGGTACGCGATCACAACGAAGACAGCCTGTTTAAACTCACTCTTTGTCTGGAAAACAATGGTCAACGACAGAGTTGGGGGTTGTATATTGTTGCCGATGGCATGGGTGGACACGCTGCGGGTGAGGTGGCCAGTGGTCTGGCAATACGCCATGCAGCCCGCACGATTATCGATTCGTATCTGCAACAAATGTTGAGCGGTCAGCGTCTGTATCACGAGGCAGAAATGCGTTCGCTGGTACAGCAGGCTGTGCTGGAGGCAAACGCGGCAATTGCCGGTGAAGGACGCGCCCAGGCCAACGATATGGGATCAACGATCACGATGGCACTGGTGATAGGTGATCGAGCAGTCATTGCCAATGTTGGTGATAGCCGAACGTATCTGTATCGGGATGGGAAACTACAACGGATCACGAAGGATCACTCACTGGTGATGCGGTTAGTTGAGCTAGGGCATCTACAAGAAGCTGACATCTACACCCATCCACAGCGAAACGCTGTTTTGCGATCACTTGGTGATCGCAAAGAACTACAAGTCGATCTCTTTAGCTTACGGCTGCGCCCTGGCGACGCCCTGTTACTTTGTTCGGATGGTCAATGGGAAATGACTCGTGATCCGCTGATGGAACGAATCATTGCCGAAGAAGCCGATCCCCAACAGGCGAGTAAGGCTTTGGTAGAAGCGGCAAACCAGGCTGGCGGTGAAGACAATATTGCAGTGATTCTGGTGAGACTGAGTCTATGAGATGTCCACAATGTGGCGCTAATGTCCATGACGAGATCATCTTCTGCCCAGAATGTGGTACCCGGCTTCGTAGTCAGACATCAGCAACAGACACACCACCGCTGATGGTCTTACAAGGACGCTACGAACTGCGCAGACGACTCGGCGCCGGGGGGATGGGATCGGTCTATCTTGCAACTGATCGGCGTCTCAGTACTGCCCTATGGGCGGTCAAAGAGATGAGCGATGCTGCGATTACCTCACCGATTGAACGGCAGCAGGCGCAAATGGCATTTCAGCAAGAGGCCGAATTGCTGGCAAAGCTGAGTCACCCGGCCTTGCCGCGAGTAACCGATCACTTTGAAGAGAACGGGCGTCATTACCTGGTCATGGAGTTCGTGCCTGGTGAAAATCTGCGAGATTATGTAAACCGAGTAGGTCTACCCCGCCCATTGCATGAGGTTCTACGTTGGACGACGCAAATCTGTGAGGTTTTAGCCTACTTGCACGCCCAACAACCGCCGATCATCTTTCGTGATCTGAAGCCAACTAATGTCATGATCACACCGGAAGGCAAGATCAAACTGGTCGATTTTGGGATTGCCCGCCTTTTCAAACCGGGAAAAGAGCGTGATACCCAGGCATTTGGTACTCCTGGCTACAGCGCACCCGAACAGTACGGACGCGGTCAGACCGATGCTCGTTCCGATATTTACAGTCTCGGTGTATTGATGCACCATCTCTTGACCGGTCATGATCCGAGCACGACGCCATTTCGACTGCCACCCGTCAATCAACTGAACCCATCGGTGCCACCGTACATTGCCGCAGCAATTGCCCGCGCGACTGATAATGATCCATCACGTCGCTTTGCCAACGTGATCGAGTTGCAACAAGCGCTACTTGGCAGTGGTCAACTCGTGAATGTGCAACCCCAGGCTCAGCCAAACCTGGCAGCAGCTATCGCTGCACGGGATGGTACCGCCAATCCCGGCCCTGTTGTTGTGCAGGCCAGTACTGGCATGGCCACTGCTGGTCTCTGGATCGGAATTACTGGTGATGTCCTGATGATCATCGCAATTGCGCTTACCAGCCTTACCATCTCTGATCCTGATAATGTGATGGCTGCACTCGGCGTCATCATTGCATTAGGCGCGCTCATGTTTGCCTTTATCGGTGGTCTGCTCAGCCTAATCGCCCTGGTCAGTCCCAATACAGCACAGACAAGGCACGGACGACGTGATGCAGCCATTGGTTTTGCCGCCAATAGCGGCGCATTTCTTCTCTGTTGTATTTTGAGTCTCATCATTGCACAGATAGGGTCATAGTATGTCTGACGCAATCACGCTTACCTGCAAGTGGGGACGCACACCAATTCCGGCTAGTTCAACCCCTCAAGTCGGATATCTGCTGGTAGAAGCGGCAGCACCTACCACATTGGCTCCCTCACTACCGCTGAACATTTGCTTTGTGCTCGACCGTTCAGGTTCGATGCAGGGAGCAAAACTTGACAATCTGAAAGCAGCAACTTGCCAGGTCATCGAACGACTGAACCCAAACGACATCGCATCCATTGTTATCTTCGACGACAATGTGCAAACGCTAGTGCCGGCTACACCGGTTGGCGATCGTTCGCTATTCATAGCGGCAGTTAATACGATCAGTGAAGCCGGTGGAACGGCGATGTCTCTTGGGATGCAAGCCGGTCATGTTGAACTGCAAAAATACCTCGGTCCTGATCGCCTTAGCCGAATGGTCCTCTTGACCGATGGCCAAACGTGGGGTGACGAACCACTATGTCGTGATCTTGCACGCACGTTGGGACAGTCGGGAGTTCGTATTGCCGCGTTCGGCCTAGGCACTGAGTGGAATGAGCAGTTGCTCGACGATATTGCAGCCGCCAGTAACGGGTATGCTGATTATATTGCCTCGCCCGCGCAGATTGGAGATTTCTTTCAAAAAGTTATTCAAGATGATCGAGCAACGGTTGCCACCAATACCAGACTGTTATTACGATTTGTACGTGACGCAACACCACGTACTGTCTACCGGGTAAAGCCAATTATCGAAAACCTCGGCTATCAACCAACTGGTGAGACAGCAGTTGCTGTACGTCTCGGCGACCTGGTTGGTGGACAACCCGTAGCAGTACTCATCGATCTTGTGTTGCCCCCACGCGCAAAAGGTCGTTTCCGGATTGCACAGGTTGAATTGCATACTACACCAGTTCAGCAAACTGGTGAAGTGGTGATCAAGCAAGATATCCTGCTCGACGTGGCAGACCAGGTAGGGCCGGAGAGTTATGTTCCCGAGGTGATGAATCTGGTTGAGCGGGTCACAGCTTTCAAATTGCAAACCAAGGCGTTGCAGGAAGCCGCAACCGGAAATGTGACCGGTGCAACCCAAAAGCTGCGAGCCGCAGCCACGCGCCTACTCGATTTGGGCGAACTAGAGTTGGCTGAGAAGGCGCAACAGCAAGCTACAGCACTTGAGCAAGGACAGCAGCTTAGCCCGGAAGCGCAGAAAGAGTTACGCTACGCAACACGTCGCCTTACCCAACGTTTAGAAGAACAGTAGGATCTTTCAGACAGAAATCGTCCTATGTCGAATGGTCGCTTACAGAAAAAGCGATTACTAGCCAATATGAGGAAACAACTATGATTATCTGTCCCTCTTGCGGCGCGCCAAACGAGCTAACCAACCGCTTTTGTGATCAGTGTGGTCGACGCTTAACTGAACCTGAGCCGGCGCCAACACCGGTGATCACGGCCCATGATCAACCCACGGCCCTCGCCACGTCGTGTCCATCGTGTGGTGCTGCCATCTTACCCGGTGAGCGCTTTTGTAGCATCTGCGGCGCCGATTTGATGGCAATATCACCTGTATCAACGCCCCCTTCCGAGCAGGCAACCCTCATTGCACCACCGTCACCAAAACTCGTGTGCCCCGAGTGCGGCGATCCAGTATTACCCGGCGAACGCTTCTGCGACAATTGCGGTGCCGATCTGAAGGAATCTACGTTACCACCTGCCGAGGCGCCGACCGTTATCGCGCCACCTGCCGAGGCGCCGACCGTTATCGCGCCACCCGCCGAGGTGCCGACCGTTATCGCACCGCCCGCCGAGGCGCCAACTGTTATCGCGCCACTCGCCGAGGCGCCAACTGTTATCGCGCCACCCGCTGAGGCGCCGACCGTTATCGCGCCACCCGCCGAGGCGCCGACCGCTGAGGTACCAATCACCACTACGCCGACCTCCGCAGTGCCGACACCGGCAACAGCATCTGCACCATCAAGCTTACCGACAGCAACCGAAGCGTCATCACCCCAGGCATCGGCAATGAGCGATATTGCCGCTGAGCGTGCACGGCTTGAAGCCCTGCTTGCCGCTCATCGTGAGACAGTAGCGCAATACGAACAAATGGCAGCCCGCTATCCGGCAGGGAGTGTCCCAGCCTTCATTACGGCTGGCCTTGATGCAGCACGAGCCGAGCTAGCCAAGACTGAAGCAGAGCTGGCCGCGTTACCGGTCGCTCCAGACCCAGCAGAAGTAGCGCGACTTGAAGCTCTACTTGCTGCTCATCGTGAGACAGTAGCGCAATACGAACAAATGGCAGCCCGCTATCCGGCAGGGAGTGTTCCAGCCTTCATCACGGCCGGTCTTGATGCGGCAAAAGCCGAATTGGCTAAAACTGAAGCTGAGCTGGCGGCGCTCACAGGCAGCACACCCCCAGCTCATACACCAGCGCATCCGGCAGCCCCTACACCCATTGCTACACCAATAGTTTCTCCACCACCGGTTACAGCACGTCTGGTGTTAGCTGATGGCAGTGAGATTGTCTTACCTCCCGGCAAGAGCGAGTATATTATCGGACGCGAAGACCCGGTGAGTAATATCTTCCCTGAAATCGATTTGACGCCCTATGGTGGTGAACTAGGTGGTGTCAGTCGTCAGCATGCCAAGATCGTACATATCGGCAACCAGTGGAGTATCGTTGATCTAAACAGCACCAATCATACGCGCGTAAACGGGCAGCGCATCGAACCACAAACCCCAATACCTCTCAGCGACGGCACCAAGCTCCAGTTCGGACGTCTTGTTGCTACGTTTCATCTTTCGTAAGAACGGCTAGAATGACGTGCGGACATTGGGACACCTTGCGAGGTGTCCCAATTCGACGTTAAGACAGACGCGGCGCTGGCGCTCCACATAGACCACAGACTGGCGGATCACCGACCGCCGGCGTCCATAAGTTGCAGGCACGACAACGAAAACTCAACACTCGTGGCACCGGTGTTGGTTCGATTGGTTGCGGACGCAGTGCCGCTTGTAATGCAGTGTAATCAGGAGCAGCGAGCAAACTCGCGTGTTCAACCCGATCACCGCTAAAAACCAACTCTAGCACCATCCCCGGTGTCAGAAGATGACGGGCAGTGACATTAGTAAGGGCTGCATCGTCAATAGTTAGTGTCTGCTCAGGACCGCCATCAGGCCAGGACTGTACTGCCAGCGTCACAGTTTCACCGGCAAAGAAGCCACCAACATTCAACACTTCACGAATGATAACCCGCATTGATCGCACTCCTGGACTGTACACCGGTTCAATACAGATGTAGCATAATAGTACACATCAGCGCAAGAGTAGGAAGGAGCCAGGGCTTTCCAACATCTTCCCCTACCTGGCAGTGGTGATGTGAGGAGATAGAAAAGAGGTGTGAGAAGCAAAAGTGGGTTCCCAACCTGTCCGCAGTGCACGAGAAGGTGCGCAGCTTGCTGCTCCGGCGGGGGAATCGAGGCTATACCCATCATCTCGTTGATTACGTCCGTTACCACACTAGAAGGATCGAGTTCTACCACTCGCAAGTAGTGGTACCTAGGGGAACAATGATGTCCGGTATATATACTGCACAATGTGGGTCAACGGCCCGCGCACCCAGGTGACTGTGTGGGTTGGAAGTCATTGTCAGTGAGCGTGTAATGTTCGTCGGTGTAGCTACATCTTTAAACCCTGCGGTCGTCAAATGTAACTCAAAGCCGAGAACTCCAAAAACCTCTCCCCGCCAGTGCTTCTACCTTGAAAAATAATCTGCTACAGACCCCCTAACCTCCGCAACTCAGCCTCCAGCTCGCGTAGACGGGCTTCCGCCTCGGCACGGGCAGTCGCTTCGTGCCGGGCCTGTTCTGCTGCTGCACGTGCTTGTTCTGCCGCCGCTTGCGCCCGTGCTTCCGCCTCGGCGCGGGCAGCCGCTTCCCGTTGAGCTTGTTCTGCCGCCGCTCGCGCTCGCGCTTCCGCCTCGGCGCGGGCAGCCGCTTCGTCCGCCGCCTGCTGCACCACTGTCGCGTAGTCGCCAAACGCCGTGCCGTCGTCGGTGTAGCACACCACGTGGTCGCCCTCCACCCCTAACCACAGCCCGGCAACCTCCAGATACACCCACCCCCGCTCGTCCGGCGGTTGCAGCCGGTAGGTGTCCCCCACCAGCCGGTAATCGAGCAACCGGAGCTGCCGCTCCCCCCGCCGTCCGAGGTTGTCCACAATCACGTACTGCGCCACCCCCGCCCGTGCGTAGTGCGCCACCTTCCGCACCACGTCGTTCTCCCGCGTCTCCGGTGACGTAATTTCAATAATCAGCGCCGGTCGCACCCCCTCTTCCGCCACGTCAAAGGTGCTCCAATCCCGTCGCTCACGCAGCCCCGGAATGACCATCACGTCCGGCCCGTGCGGCCGCAGGTCGGGCACGTCCCACGCTACCCGCACGTCACTCAGCACGATGGCCTGCCCGTGCGGTTCGAGCCGGGCACGCAGCACCGCCGTGAGGTACATCCGGTCGGTTTCGTGACGGTCACTGTGCACGATGAAGTCTCCCACTTCGGGGTGCAACACGTCTTCGAGGGTGAGCGGCACCTGTTCGAGGTGGTCGGGGTCGTCGGGGGTGGGGCGACGGACGTAGCGCCAGCCGTAGCGGAAGGGGTCGTCTTCGGGGAGCGGGGCAGGTGCGGTGGCAATCGGATGGGTCATTGCAGTGCCTCCCTGGTGTGGTAGGTGGGTCTGCCGGTATTGTAGCACAGCGCTGGGTAGCGTGCAGGTGCGACGGCGGCAGTGCAGCACACGGCAGCGAGTGGTGATGGTTTCCCTTCATCGTGTATTCCTGG
>Ga0308400_1000134_pt1 | contig 31488 bp, 28 predicted proteins | sample HotsprSampOS1265_FD_203451 | JGI IMG/M metagenome (GOLD analysis project Ga0308400, IMG submission 203451) | Hot spring phototrophic mat microbial communities from Octopus Spring, Yellowstone National Park, Wyoming, United States - 20060914_OS12-65 ...
AGGTGCATACAAACTCGTATGTTCCACGCGGCGGCGCGTCGAAGGTCACCGAGACGGTCTCGCCCTCTTTGGCCAGCGCGGTGTAGGCGAGCACGCGATTGTCGTTTGGCTTGAGGTAATTGTTTGCCTCGCCGGCAGCGATGCCATCAGCGGCCACCGCGTCTGCTGTGTTGGGCCGCACCAGCACCCAGTTATGGTACACCCCGGAGCCGGGCGAGGCATTGTTCTTCATCACCAACGTCACTTTGGCGCCGGCAGGTACTTCCAGGGTGTCCTTGTCATACTCCAGTGCATCGCCTTTGGATGCGATTTCTAACGTCACAGGCTCTCCACTGGGTGCCGGCGTGGGGGTGGGAGACTCACCACCGCCGCAGGCGACGATCACTGTGCTGCCAGCGAGCAAGACGCCAGCGAGCACCATGCGCTTGAAGAACATTCGGCGTGAGAAGATGCTCTGCATACGAAACTCCTAGAGGTCCGAACCCGTTTCCAGAACGTGAGTATATCATCCTCTCAGTCATCCAACGGGCCAGTGACAGTTTGCACTAGAATGGATAGGACAAATGGCAGGCACGATTACTGCGCTGAAAGCGCAGCCTGGCCGTGCGCGCGTCAATGTTTACTTGGACGGCAAATTCGCCTTTGGGCTGGCCTTGATCCACGCATTATGGTTAAGGGTCGGCCAGACATTAAGTGACGATGAAATTGCCGCGTTGCGCTCAGCGGATAGCGAAGAGCAGGCATGTGCGCGCGCGTTGGCACTGCTCGCCTATCGGCCACGCAGTGTACACGAGGTGCGCACGCGCCTACAGCGAGCTGGCGCCGATGAGCAGACCATTGCGCGCGTTGTGTCGCGCTTACAGGCAGTTGGTCTGCTCAGCGATGCGGAGTTCAGCCAAGCCTGGGTGGAAAGCAGGCTGCGCGCCCGCCCGCGCAGCAAACGCACCATCGCCTGGGAGCTGCGCCGCAAGGGCATCGCCGAAGATCAGATCGCCGCTGCCCTGGCTGCTGTTGATGACGAGGATACCGCCCGTCGCGTGGCGCAGAAGCAATGGTTGCGCCTTCAGCGTCTCCCGCCTGCTGAACGCAAACGAAAGCTGTATGCTGCGTTAGTTCGACAAGGATTCGATCACGACACAATTGTACAAACCATTGAATGGGCTGAGTCCTCGGCGCAGGCAGACGGCGCAGCCGATACCCTGAGCGCCTCTCCGCCCTCATAGCTACGGGGACAGCGACCATCTGCCTCGCCCGGACCGCCAGCTCAGCCAGAGGAGACGCCATGAATACGTTAGGGATCATAGTCATTGAGGCTGTCATCGCCCTCGTCGTGGCAGGGGTCGTCGGCTGGATCGGCTATCGTCTAGGGCGACAGCGAGCGAAGGACGAGGGTGCATACCTGCGCGTGGAAGCCGAGAAGACGCTGAGCGAGGCGCAGGCCAAAGCGCGCCAGATGCTGATGGAGGCCAAGGACGAGGTCATCAAGCTGCGCGACGAGCTGGATCAGGAGCTGCGCGCGCGCCGTCAGGAGATACAGCGGGAAGAAGATCGCCTCAAGAAGCGCCGCGAGGAGCTGGATAACCAGCGCGAGCGACTGGAGCAGCGCGAGAAGAAGCTGAACCAGCGTCAGGCAGCCCTAGACAAGCGCGAGGCCGAGCTGGAGCGCACATATAAAGAGCGCGTGGTTCAACTGGAGGCCAAGCTGGAAGAGGTGGCCGGCATGACCCGCGAGGACGCACGTAACACGTTGCTGGAGATCGTCCGCAACGAAGCGCGCAACGACATGGCCCGCGTCATCCGCGAAGTGGAAGCGGAAGCGCAGGAGATGGCCGAACAGCGCGCGCGTAAGCTGGTGATTGAGACCATGCAGCGGGTGGCTACCGACGTGGTGGCCGAGCGCGCCATCACCACCATCGAGCTGCCCAACGAGGAGATCAAAGGGCGGATCATCGGGCGCAATGGACGCAACGTGCAGGCCTTCGAGCAGGCCGCCGGCGTGGACATCATCGTGGACGATACGCCGGAAACGGTCACCATCTCCTGCTTTGATCCAGTCCGCCGCGAGATCGCTCGGCGCGCCCTGGAAGCGCTGCTGCGCGACGGCCGCATTCATCCCACGCGGATCGAGAAATCGCTGGAGGACGCTCGGCGCGACGTAGAGCGCATCATGGCCGAGGAGGGCGAGCGCGCCGCCATCGAAGCCGGCGTGCCCGGGCTGCCCCCGGAGATCATCCGCACGCTGGGCCGCCTGAAGTACCGCACCAGCTACGGCCAGAATCAGCTTTACCATGCCGTGGAAACCGCCAAGCTGGCCGGTCTGTTGGCCTCGGAGCTCAAGGCCGACGTCAAAGTGTGCAAGATGGCCGGCCTGCTCCATGACATCGGCAAAGCCCTGGACCGCGAGAGCGAAGGGACGCACGTCCAGCTTGGCGTGGACCTGTTGCGCCGTTTCAACATTAATCCAAAAGTGATCCACTGCGTCGAGGCGCATCACCATGACGTGCCACAGGAGACCCTAGAGGCGATCATCGTGGAGATCGCCGACGCGATCAGCGGCTCTCGCCCGGGCGCTCGCCGTGAGACGCTGGAGACCTACGTCAAGCGCGTGCGTCAGCTTGAAGAGACCGCCAAGTCCTTCAAGGGCGTGGGCGAAGCGTATGCGATCCAGGCCGGCCGTGAGCTGCGCGTCATCGTCAAGCCGGAGCTCATTGACGACATGGCCTGCATTCAGCTCAGCCGCGACATCGCCAAACGCATCGAAGAGACGATGGAGTATCCTGGCCAGATCAAGGTCACCGTGGTGCGAGAGACGCGCGCCGTTGAATATGCGAAGTAGAATGAGAGGCCGCAATGCCTCAGCAAGCATACGCAGCTCGTCTGTGAGGTGATGTTATGTCAGGTCATAGCAAGTGGGCAACGATCAAACGTGCGAAGGCCGCGAACGACGCCAAGCGCGGTGCGCTGTTCACCCGACTGGGACGCGAGATCATGGTCGCTGCGCGGGAAGGAGGACCCAACCCCGAGGCCAATTTTCGCTTGCGCCTGGCCATTGACCGCGCGCGCGCAGCCAACATGCCAAAGGAGAACATCGAACGCGCCATTGCCCGCGCCACCGGTCAGGGTGGTGAAGCCGAAGCCTTTGAGGAGATCATCTACGAGGTGTATCTGCCTCATAAAGTGCCGGCCATGATCCAGGTCCTGACCGACAATCGCAACCGGACCGTGGCCGAGGTTCGCCGCGTGATCACGCGCGCCGGCGGGCAGATGGACGGCGCAGCCGTCGCCTGGCAGTTCCAGCGCAAGGGCGTGATCGTCGTTGAGCGTAAAACTGGCTTGGATCCGGACGCTGTGTTTGAAACGGCGCTGGAAGCCGGCGCCGACGATATTGACATCGGCGATGAAGCCATCGAGATCACCACGTCGGTGGAGAGCTTCCGTGCCGTCCGCGATGCCCTGATGCAAAAGGGCTACGAGTTGGCCAGCGCCGAGATCGCCCTGGTGCCAACGACCTATACCCAGCTCGACCGCGAGAAGGCCGAACAGGTGCTGAACGTGATCGATGCCTTGGAAGAACTTGACGACGTTCAGCAGGTGTATCACAACTTGCAAATCCCTGCCGAGGTCACGGCCTGATCGGTGGTTGCGATCGGCATAGACCCTGGTGTGGCGCTGACTGGCTTTGGCCTGTTGCGTGAGGAGGCCAACGGCCAAATCACTGTGCTGGCACATGGCGTGATCGAGACACCCAAAACACAGCCCCTGGCGCGCCGCCTGCAGTCGCTCCAGCAACAGCTTCAGGCGCTCGTTGCGACCTGGCAGCCCCAGGAAGCCGCCGTGGAGGAGGTCTTCTTCGCCACGAACGCGAAGACCGCGCTGAGCGTGGGACAAGCGCGCGGCGTGGTGCTGCTCACGCTATGCAACGCCGGCATCGCCATCCACGAATACACGCCGCTCCAAGTCAAGCAGGCGATCGCCGGCTACGGCCAGGCCGACAAACGCCAAATGCAGACCATGATTAAGGCGCTGCTTGGCCTGGCCGAGCTGCCGCGCCCCGATGACGCTGCCGACGCGCTGGCGGTTGCCCTGACCCACTTGCACAGCCGGCGCTGGGCGCAGTTGAGCGCCTAGCGCGCACCTAGCCCGCTGATGATTGCGCGCCTGCGCGGGATGGTCCTCGCCATCACCCCCCCGACCGCTGTTGTGGACGTGCAGGGGGTGGGCTTTCGCGTCGCGTGTTCACAGGCCGCGCTCGATGCCCTCGTCGTTGGCCATCCCTGCGACCTGCATACCCGCTTGATCGTGCGCGAGGATGAACTGGCGCTCTACGGCTTTGCCGACGAGGACGAAGCTGCGCTGTTTGGGCTGCTCCTCGGCGTGCCGGGCGTTGGCGCGCGCACGGCACTGGCGCTGCTCTCGCGGCTGGCGGCGCCCGTCCTGCGCCAAGCCATCTCCGCCCAGCAGGTTGAGGTGCTTTCGCGCGTGCCGGGCGTGGGCAAAAAGACAGCCGAGAAGATCATCTTCGCGCTCAGAGACAAGCTCGTTGCTCCTGAGGGCGTGTCCGCCGGCGCGCTGTCCTCGGCGGCCGACGCCGAAGTGATCGCTGCGCTGACGGCGCTGGGCTACAGCCTGGCCGAGGCCCAGCGCGCCCTGGCCGCGCTGCCGCGTGGCGAACCCTTGGACTTGGAGGAGAAGATTCGCCGTGCGCTGGCCTACTTTGGCTGATGGCGATGACCCAACGCCCGCGCTCGGCCCTTCCCGCGCTCTTCTTGAGCCTGGCGTTGCTCTTGGCGCTCGCCCTCCGCTTCTACCGCATCGAGGCCCAATCGCTATGGTATGACGAGGGCAACAGCGCCCGCCTGGTCGAACGGCCTGTGCGCCTGATTATCGAAGGCGCAGCCGGCGACATTCACCCCCCGCTTTACTACCTGCTCCTCAAGCTTTGGCGGGCTGCGTTCGGCGAAGGCGAAGCGGCGCTGCGCGCACTCTCCGCCGTGTGCAGCGCGCTCACCGTCCTGTTTGCTTACCTGATCGGCCGCACGTTCAGCCAGCGGACGGGTGGGCTGGCCGCTTTTCTGCTGGCCAGCATGCCATTTGCCATCTACTATGCGCAAGAGGCGCGCATGTATGCGTTGCTGGCGCTCTGCGCTGCCATCAGCACATGGGCCATCCTCGCTTGGTGCGATCGACCGGAACGGGCGAACCTCGCGGCAAGCGTATATGTGTTGGCCACCGCAGCCGGTCTGTGGACGCATTACGCCTATCCTTTTGTGATGTTCGCACAGGGCGTGGCTTTCGCCGCCTGGTTGGTGAGCAGACGAGCGCTCGTCGCGCTGGCGCGCTACGCCGCCTTCACCATCGCCGCGCTGGGGCTATACCTCCCCTGGCTGCCGATCGCGCTGCGCCAAGCGGCCAATTGGGGCGTGGAACGCGCGTCCCATGCGCTGAGCGATGCGGTGGTCGAGATTTATCGCACCCTGGTCGTGGGGACAACACTGCCCACTGCCGAGGCCGGCTTGCCGATGGCGCTGTTCGGCACAGCGCTTGGGGTAGGGCTCATTGTGCCCGATCGCGCATCCCTTCACCCGCGGGCGCTGATGGCGGCGCTGCTTGCGTTGCCCGCAGCGCTGCTGTTGGTGCTGGGCCTCTACCGCGAGGCCTACCTGAAGTTTCTGTTGGTGAGCGCCCTGCCGCTGTGCGTGCTGGTTGCGCGCGGCTGCGACATCACGGCAACTTGGGCGGTGCAGCGGCTGCGCCGCCCCAGATGGGCCGCGCCGATCGCCGCCGGCTTGGTTGTGCTCCTCCTGGCGAGCGTGACGCCCTCGCTGAATAACCTGTACCACAACCCGACCTACGCCCGCGATGACTATCGGGGCATCCAGCGCCTAATTGCCGCCGACCGCCGGCCCGATGACGCGGTGCTCTTCCTCGCCCCTAACCAGTGGGAAGTGTTCACCTACTATCAGCGCGACGACCGCAACTTATATCCATTGACCTATCGGCCGGCGTCGTACCAGGTGGTTGACCGGCAGATGCGGGCGATCGCTGAGACACACAGCCGGCTGTTTGCGCTCTACTTCGGCGAACGCGACGCTGACCCAGAGGGATGGTATGAGACCTGGATGAGCGAGCAGCTCTACAAAGCCCACGAGCGCTGGGTGGGGAACGTCCGGCTGGCTGTTTACGACAGCGGACGCGACAGCGCCGCCTGGACGGCCATCCAGGGCGCGACCTTTGGCCCTGCCATCGTCCTGCGCCAGGTGCGCGGGCGCTTCGGCTTGCTTCGGCAGGGGGATGTGTTGCCGGTTGAACTCATCTGGGAGGCGACGGCGCCACCGATGGCGCGCTATAAGGTCTTCATCCACATCGGCCCAGCCGATGGACCACCGATCGCCCAGCACGACAGCGAGCCGGTGGCGGGCTATCGCCCGACGGATGGCTGGACCACCGGGGAGCGCATCCACGACCGGCGCGGGGCCTGGATCGCGCCGGGGACGCCGGCGGGCGATTACGGCGTGTTCGTCGGCCTCTATGACCCGCACACCGGCGCGCGGCTGATGGCCTCGCGCGATGGCCAAACGCTGGGCGACCGCCTGCTGATCGGCACGGTGCGCGTGCGCTGATTACAATCGAGCCCGTCATGGCTGACTTTGACCTGCTCAGAACGCTCGCGCAGCCTGCCCAGACCAAGATCGTCCTCCTGGTCATGGACGGGCTGGGCGGCTTGCCGCGCGCAGAGGATGACCGCACTGAACTGGAGGCTGCCCATACGCCGCACATGGATCGCCTGGCCCGTGAGGGCTGCCTGGGGCAGCACTATCCGGTCGGCATCGGGATAACCAGCGGCAGCGGGCCCGGACACCTGGGCCTGTTCGGCTACGACCCGCTCAAATACGAGATCGGCCGCGGCGTGTTGGAGGCGGTCGGCATTGGCTTCCACGTCACCCCACGCGACGTGTGCGCCAGGGGCAACTTTTGTACCTTGGACGACCAGGGAAGAATCATCGACCGGCGCGCCGGCCGCATCTCCACCGAGGAGTGCGCGCGTCTGGTGCACAAATTGAACAACGCGCACATCAAGCTGGACGCCGACGTGGAGGTATTCGTCGAGCCGGTGCAAGACTACCGTTTCGTCGTCGTCATGCGCGGCGACGGCCTGGCTGGTCAGATCGAGGACACCGACCCCCAACGCGTCGGCGCGCAACCGCTGCCGGCGCGCGCGCGCGACGCCGCTTCTGAGCGCACAGCAGCCCTCTTCAACCGCTGGATCGCCCAGGCGCTTGAGGTCATCCGCGATGAGCATCCCGCTAATGGCCTGACCCTGCGCGGCTTCGCCAAAGAGCCAGGGCTGCCGAAGTTCCAGGATGTCTATGGCCTGCGGGCTGCCGCGATCGCTGTTTATCCGATGTACCGCGGCGTGGCTGCTCTGGTGGGCATGGCGCGCATTGATCACCAGGCCCGCACCGTGCAAGAACAGTTCGAGGTCGCCGCTCGCATCTGGCCCGATTACGACTTCTTCTTCATCCACGTGAAATACACCGATAGCCGGGGAGAGGATGGCAACTTCGCCGCCAAGCAGGCCGTTATCGAAGAGGTGGACGCTGCGTTGCCGGCCTTGCTCGCGCTGAAACCGGACGTGTTGATCATCACCGGCGACCACAGCACGCCCAGCCAACTGCGCAGCCATTCTTGGCATCCTGTGCCGCTATTGCTTTGGGCGCCAGCCACCGCCCGCCGCGATGGCAGCACGCACTTCGGCGAGCGCGCTTGCGCGCGCGGTGGCCTGGGCACCTTTCACGCCCGCGACATCATGCCTCTGGCGCTGGCGCACGCCCAGCGGCTACAGAAGTTCGGCGCGTGAAGCGAACGGGCCTGCGCGTAGCCTCCCGCAAGGCTTCGCCAGCACCACGACTGGGCGCATGCGCTTGGCGCGACCAAGGATGCGCATCACAGGAACTGTCAGCGCCCTGCCTCGCGCTGGGAGACAGCGCGGACTCGCGCCGGACTGAAGCGCTGAGGCGGGGCGTTTGGTGGCTGCGCGGGGGCGTAGCACCGCCCGCCTTGGATGGGCGACGCGGGTGTCGCCCACTGTGGATGTGGGCATGAGCGGTTTCGTAGAGCTTTGTTTGGGTGGGATTTAGAGGCTTCGCTATGCTCAGCATGACAGAAAGGCGGGGTGTGTAGTGACCCTGCGGGGCTGGTGCGCGCTGTGAAGATCGGTGCATCTGGCGTGCATTAGGGATTTTGCCGGAACTACTTCTAGGATGAGTTCTAGTCGCTGCTTTGAGATAGGGCGCAGCAAGGAGGCTGCGCCCTATGTGTTTGACACCGCTCAGGTGTGCTGCTCTGAGCGGCGCGGGCTGGTTATCACGACCAAAAAAAGCGCATAGAGAATCGGCTTGCCGAAGCGCTCGAAGCCGAACAGCGCCGCGTCGCCGGTGATCTGTGAGGTGGTGTTCAGGTCGCGCGTCGCCAACGCCCAGTTCACGATGGTCACCGTGAACAGCACGTAACCCAGGTAGAGGAAGACGCGGCTGACGCGCGGCAGCCCGGGCGTGTCAAGGTTGGCCCAGTTCCCGATCGTCAACACGTCCCAGGCCAGACAAAACGCCACGAAGCCGATGCCGGCAAATCCCAGGAAAGGCGCAAAGCGGTCGTCGAGGAACTCGGTCTGGCGCAAAAGGCCGCTGATCAACACGACCAACAGCAAGCCGGCGGCGCGCTCCGGCGTGAGCGCGCGACGGATGAGCCAAAATGCGGCGACGCCGGCGAAGACCAGCGTCCACCAAAAGTCCGCATAGACCGACCCGACCCAGGCCAACCGACCCAGGACCTGACCCGTTTCGGTCAGCTCCAGCCAGAGTGCCGTCAGGCCAAAGGCGGTTAAATACAAGGCCAACGCATATTGATTTCGTCGCGCCTGCCAGACGCCGGCCAGCACGGCTAGGGCGTAGAAAATCAGCCGCCACAGGTCAGTGAACTGGTTGTTCAATAGGTCAGCCAGGGCGATCACCGAGCCGACCCAGTCCAACCCGCCCAGAGGAAACGGCAGGCTGATGAGGGCAGAGCTGACCGTTAAGGCGACAAAGATGACTAGCTGGATCAGGCTATAGCCGACGACCAGCGGCACGGCGACGGATTCAGCCTTGCTCAGCAGGTCTTGTGGAGTGGGCGATTCGGTGTTGGCCGGCAGCAGCCGCCGCGTCAGCCCCCACGCCGCGCCCACGCAGGCGAGCGTGCCCAGCGCGCCCAGGAATGCCCAGAGTTCTCGTTCAGGATCGCGCGCGATGCGCGTGACGCCGGCCTCCAGCACGTTCCCCAGGCGCAACACCAACACGCCCCCCAACACGCCGTAGAGCGCCACCGTCGGCAGGTGCGCGCGCGCCGTGCGCGCGCACCAATCCGCCGCAGTGTAGGCGAAGTTGGCCACCCCCAGGCCGGCCAGCAGCAGAAACGGCACCGCGAAGGCGAAGAGCGAAAATACATGGCCATTTATCCCGGCGACCAGCAGCGGCAAGCCGGTCGTGCGCCACAACGTGATGCCCTGCACCTGGGGGATCAGAAACGCAGCCGACACCAAGGCGAGCAGGACGAGAAACTCAAACCCGACCTGTGCCGCGCGCCGCCAGCGAATGAGGAAGAACGCGACCACCCCCAGCACAGAGGCGTAGCTCAACAGAGGATCGCCGAGCCTGGCGCCCTCGCCAACCCAGCTCATGCTGACCATGACGAACAGCGTCAGCACGGCCAGCCGCAGCGCCCAGTGGCTGTGCAAGGCGCCGGTGAGCGCGAAGCTCCAGGCCATGGACAACAAGAACAGCGCCGACGGCAGCAGCGGCAAGGGGATCAATGTGCCGCGCCCCGGCTGGCTGTTGGAGCGCGGGATAAGCTCGGACGTGGCGCGCCACAGGTCGCTGAAGAGGACCAGGGCGATCATCAGCGCGGTCAGCGTAAAGCCGAGGAATATCAGGCCGCGCGTCACGCGCGACAGGCCGCGCAGGTCAATCAGCCCAGCCTTGATGTCGGCCCACACGAAGTCGCGCGCTGCCTCCAGCGCGATCGCGCCGGCCGTCCTCGGCAACCGCGCCAGCGCGCCGGATAGCTGCGAAACGCCTCTCATGGCCCCAGCCTCCACAGCACAGTCCGCGCGTTGATCGCCCAGATCGCCCCCCCGCCGACCTCCGGGCCGTAGATGAAGTCGTAGCGCCCGCCGGTCTCAGCCGGCGCAAGGTGCTCGCTCGTCGCCCAGCGCATCAAGCGTTGGCCCTCCAGGTTCGACAAGTGAATCTGTCCGTCGTTATCGGTCACCAAGATGTATTGATCGTTGACGATCACGGGCGCGCCGGAATATCGGCGCGCGGCGCTGTTCCAGAGCCGGCGGCCATCAGCGAGCGAGAGCGCAGTGATCCTGCCCGGATGGCTCAACACGACAACAAGGCCCGCGCCGACGGCGGGCGGATGGCGCACCGCCCCGCCGACGTCGTGCTGCCACAGCTCCGCGCCGGTTCGCGCGTCCAGGGCCAACACGCGGCCAGTGCTCACGGCGACCAGCGCCACTTCGCCGATGACCACAATATCGGCCTCCACCGGCCCCTCGGCGTCGAAGTCCCACAGCAGCTCGCCGTCCTCGATGGCGTAGGCCAGCACCTGGCCATCGTCCGTGCCGATGATGATGTGCTGGTCGCCCACTCTGGCCGGCGAGGAGACCACCGCCGCGCCGGCTTCGGCGCGCCAGCGCAGCGCGCCCGTGTCGGCATCCAGCGCATACACGCCGCCATCCTCGCTGCCGAAGATCACCAGGTCGTTGACCACCAGCGGCCGGGTGGCGACGTTATCGCCGGTTAAGAATGACCAGAGGAAGAGGCCGCGCCCGTCCAGGGCGTAGAGGCGCTTGTCGCTCGCGCCGAAGTACATGCGCCCGCGTTGGGGATCGAAAGCCGGCTGCCCGAAGATGGTGCCGCCGGTCCGAAAGCGCCAGGCCAATTGGCCGCGGGCGTCCCCATCCGCGCGAAAGGCGAGCAGGTCGCTGTTGTAGGCCGCGGCCAAAATCAACGGCGGGTCGAGCGGCAGCCAGGCTGGTCGGATCGTGCTCTCGAACTCTGCGCCGCTGAGGTTGGCCTTGGCTATTGGCGAGAGTCGCCATTGGTCGGGACTGGTCAACGTCGCCTCTCCCTGTGCGGCGTCCATCAGCGGTGGCGGGGGCAGCGAAGCCGCCGAGGTCAACGGCACGCTGCGCCGAACCAGCGCGCCGGATGGGTCAAAAATCTCTGATTCAACCGTGCCTGCGCCGGCGCACAGCCACTCGACGGTCGTTCTATCTACAACGGAAGCAGCGCGCAGCACGTAGCGCGTCCGTATCTGTAGGCAGTCGTCGAACCGCCCCAGGGCGTTCTCGCGCGACCCGCGCGCCACCACTTCGCCCTCATAACGGTAGTCGAATTGTCCATTGGCCTTGCCCTCGCTGGACCACCGGCTGCCCGGCGCCAGATCGCGCGGATAAAGCTGTAAGAAGGGTTCAAAGACCAGCGTTGTGTCGCTGCGTTCGTCGTATAAGCCGACCAGGTGATGGCCGGCATCGTCGCGCGCGTAGAAGACCTCTGTAGGTTCCACCTGCCCGTCCCGTCCCAGCAGCCGGCGGCGCACGATGGTGAGCCGCACCGTGCCAAGTGCTTCTGCGACCTGGCTGAGCGAGGATGTCCCGGATAAGCCATAGCGCGCCAAAACGGCGATGGCGACCTCGGGGCGCAGCCCGTGCGTGACGCCGTAGAGCGCAGCCGGCGCGGACACGTTGAGACTCTCCCAGCCAATCGGCTGCTCAGCCGCGTCTTGGAGCAGATACAGCCTAGACTGACCATCCACGATGGGAGCGTAGCGGTTTAAGTCCGGCCCGCCTGGCGCAGGCGAAGGCGTCCAGGGTTGGAAGAACGCAGCGCCCACCCCGATCACCAAGGCAAACGTCAGGGCAAGCTGCGCGAGCTCGCGCCGCGCATGGTCGGGGGGACGCATCTGGCTTACCTGCGTTGTAGCTTGAGGGTGGCCTCCACCACGTCAGGGGTGTCGTCGGTGACTTCCAGGTTGTCTTGGGTCACTTCGCGGTAGCCTTTGGCGCCCCAGCCGACGCTGTAGGTCTTGCCGCGCTCCAAGACCGGGCTGGTCTCGAAACGACCCCTGCGGTCTGTCCGCACCGCTTCGAGCACGTCGGCCTCGTCGCCGCTGAAGTCGTCCCAGGACAAGCCGGCCTTCAAGATGACGAAGACGGCGCTGACGATCGGCTTGCCGGTGTCGGCGTCCACGATCCTGCCGACGATCTGCACGCTGCCCTTGTTGCCCCTTGGTGCGTCCGAGCCGGCGGTGCCCCCGCGCGCAGCGCGGGCGATCATGTCTTTGGCCAGGTTAACTGGGCGCAGGGCGTTGATAAACCCGCCGATGGGGATGCACGTGTCGTTTTCATCTATCTCGCCGTCGCCGTTGGTGTCCTGGATGCGTCGGCAGTCGGTGGCCTGGCGGGCGCTGCTCACGCTGGCTTGGGTCGGCACGCCGACGAGCTGGCCGGCGTCGTTCAGCGCAGTGCCGCCGCTGTTGCCGCCGGAGATGGTGGCGTCGGTCTTGATCCACGCCCGTCCTCGCACGCCCGGTTCGCTGTCGAAGCCGCTCACGCTGCCACGGGTGAATGTAATGGTGCTGCCGCCGATGCTCGGATAGCCGTAGATGCGCAGCGCATCCTCTATTTCCACTTGGTCGGAATCGCCCAGCTCGATGAACGGCAGGTTGAGGGTGCTTGGGTCAACCTCTTTGCCTGTGAGGTCGCTGGTGATCCGCAGCACGGCCAAGTCTAGTTTGGGCAGGGCGTCCACGACGTCGGCGATGTAGGTCGCCACCGGTGGCTGATCGGTTTGACGGGTGAAGAGGACAACCATCTTGCCTTCTAGGACTTTGACGTTGCGCTCCCTGGCCGCTTCGCGGGCCAGCCGGCTGACGTCAACCACGTGATAGTTGGTCAAGATCAGGCCATCTCGGCTGATGACCGTGCCGCTGCCCCAGCCAAAGAAGCGCAGCTCCTGCTTGCCTCGTTTGTTCGTGACCAGGGCGACCGGGCCGAGTTGCACCACAGCCCGCCACTCCGCCCGCCGAGCGTCGCGCCGAGGCTCGTCTCGCTGCGCGGCAGGAGTCGCCAGCGCCGGCCCAGGAAGCATCGCTGCGCCTAGCCAGACCGCGAGGCAGGCGGACAATAGTCTTGCGAGCCTCATGGCAACCTCACTGCCTCCACAAACGCTTGGAAGCGCGCCTGCGCGCGCGGGTAATTCTCTTGTCCGGCGAATAGGCTAAACACAAACACTTGATCCCCTCTGCGCAGCATCATATCCTCGCCCAGCACCACCACCGGAAGGCGCTCCTGGAACAGGCCGGCTGGGTCGTGAACAAAGGCGAAGTTCGCGCGCGCCGCGGCAAGCCCGTGAATCCGCTGCCCGTCCCGCAGCTCAAGCAAGCGGTAAGCGGTCAGCTCGCGCGCCCGGTTCAGCGCCAGTGTGTTGGCGGCGGTGGCGAGCGCGTCCTCATCGCTTGCATCGGCGCTCACCGGCAGGCGGCGCAGCTCAATGGTCGTGGGATAACCGGGCGCGAATGGGTCGCTTACCTGGACGATGCCCAGGTCTGCATTCGCTGTGTTGATTCGCCAGCGTTCGGGATATTGGATCGTCAGACCGCTGGGATCGGCATAGGCTCGCGTGCGCGACTCGACCGCATCGCGCCATAGCAGGCCGGCGCTCGCAGCGATGATAGTCACCAGCAGCGTCAACAGCGCAGAGGCCCGCTCGCGAAACACACCAGGGGAGGCGACGTCCTCTGCGCCGGGCTGACGGGCGCGCTGCATCAGCGCAAATAACAGGGCCAGCAGCGCGCTCGCCAGGATGGCAGCCAGGGCCAGCGCCGGCCACGGCGTGTAGCCACCGCTCACGCTCTCCGTGCCTATCGCCAAAGGCGACGCGGTGATCTCGCCGGCCAGCCACGAGAACAACCCGTTTATCGCGGCGGCGAGCGCCAGCCCGGCCGGCATCCACCACATCGGCGGCGCGTCGAACTTGTCCCGCGCGATGAAGTAACCGGTGAGGCCGCCCAGCGCGGCCTGCACCAGCGCGACGATGACGATGCGGATGACGCCGGCTCCGAGCTGCTCCGGCGCGATGCCGCCGCTGTTGACGATCATGCTCACGTTGAGCACGGTGGCGTAGCCCAGGCCGGCGGCTGTGCCATACAGCACGCCGTCAACCCGCTCGTCGAACTCAGCAGAGTAGTAGATGCTGTAACGGACGGCGGCGTATTTCAGGAACTCCTGGACGACACCCACGACCAAGATCGAGCCGATGATTTGAGTCGGCACGTCGTGGTCCAGCCACTGCGGGGCGCGCGCCAAGTCATTGATAAACGGCTGGCCGACGGCGGCCGCCAGCAATGCGCCGAGCGCCGAGACGGCCAACACGTAGTGACGCGGCTCCGGTGCAGCGCGATCTTGCGCGTAGAAGAAGGCCAGCCAGATCGCTGCCGGTATCACAGCCAGCAGGAGGCCGACCGGCAGGAGGAGCTGGGCGTCAAGGGTGGGCCGGAAGAGGACAACGACCAGCTCGGCCAGGCCGACATAGAGCAGCAGGCCGACGATCTCGGCGACGCCGGCTCGCCAGAGGCTTGGCCGGATGCGGCTCACGGTGGAAGTCATCGCCCGCTTCTCACCAGCTTGATCTCCAGAATCAACGGATCCTCCGTCCCATCCTCAATCGTCCATTTTTTCTCGACGACCGGCCGATAGCCCTTTGCGCCGACGATGAAATCGTGCGGCACGCCCACCGGTATCGGCTTGCTCAGGACGAACTCGCCCTTGCTGTTGGTCTCGGCAAAGGCGAAGACGTCGTCATCCGACCCGCCATTCAGCCAATCATCTACGGAGACGCCTTCGTTGAGCACGACCACCAGCGCGCCGCGGATGGGCCGGCCGCTGCGCGAATCAACCACAGTGCCTTGCACCGTCACCGCTTCCTGCGCCTGACCATCACCGCCGACGATGACCGTGCCCTCTGCGATCAGCTTCTTGTTGACGTAGAAGGCGACGCCGTATTCGCCGTCCTCCAGGGGGGAATCATCTTTGGTGAACAAAGACACGGAGAAGTTGCCCGGCTTGTTGTCGGCCTTCGGCCTGTCCTCAGCCGTGAGGATGGCTTCGCCTTCGTATGACCACACAGTGACGATGGTGGTGCGGCGAGGGATGCAGTTGTATTCAAATTGCGCGGTGATGCGCGATGTCCCGCTGGGATAGCTCTCTACTTCCTCGACCTCTTCCTGGTCCTCTTCGCTCACTGTGACCCAGATCACCTCGCCGGCCTTGAGTTCCGTGCACCCCCCGCTGCGCTGGCCGGGCGAGCTGAAATTAGCGGACGCAGCGACCAAATCGCCGGCTGACCGCTGAACCTGGCCGGCGTGGGCGCTGGCCGCTGAGATGACCAGCAGCGCGCCGACGGCCAAAAAGCTGATAAATCGTTTCATCTCTCCTCCTCACCTTACTCAGAAAGACAAGCTGCTGACGAAGCCCTTGAACAGCGGCTCAACGTCACCGATGGTCGCTGGCGTGGCCACGAGGGTGGCGATCACCACGCGATTGTCGGTGATGAAGATGTAATCCACGCCCTGGATCACGCGGGGGATGGCGCCGGTCAGCCCGCCCGGATCAACCCAGGCGAACTCCTGGACGGTGGCGTTTCTCCCTTGGATGGTTTCCTGGCTGGTGCGCACAACCCGATAGGTCAAGTTGTTCTCGGCGCGCTCAGAGGCCAACAGGGCAGTGACCGCCCTGACGTCGCCGCCGGCTGGCAAGTCCACGAGGCGCAAGGCGAACTCCGCGCCGCTGCCCGTCCGATCGGCAACCCGAAAGGCCTCGCCCTTTCGCGTCGCCAGGCTGAAGGCGCTTGGATAGGCCCCGCGCACGCCGGCGACCTCGAACGGCGTGCTGCTGTTCACTGCGCCGTTCCACCCGATCACACCGATAATGACCATTGCGGCAGCCACTGCTATCGTGAACACATTCGCTTGGCGATCGCCCGCCGTCGGGTCGCCGCTGGGCAGCGCCATTCCGCCGCTCGCCGCCGCGGCCACGTCGCGGTTGACCAACAAGGTCAGGATGACGGTGACCAGCACGACCAGGGCGGCGGAGAGCGCGAAGCCGGTCAACGTCGGCAGCCCGCCGGCTGCTGCGCCGGACGACACACTTCCCGATTCCACCTGTCCGCTGAGCAACGTAAAGGCGCCGTTGAGCAGCGCGGTGACGACGAAGCCGAGCGGCAGCCACCAAGGGGGATCCTGCTGCACTTTGGCGTGGCCGAGGAAGTAACCGATCACGCCGCCGAAGGCAGCGTAGGCCAGCGCGACCTCCGCGACATACACGCTCCCGCTGCCCAGGTCAGCGCCGCCGCTCGCCAGGATGAACTGGAGATTCAGCGCTGTGGCATACCCCAAGCCGGCTGCGGTGCCATAGATCAGGCCGTCGGTGCGCTCGTCGAACTCCGGCGAATCGAAGATGAAGTAGCGCACCGTCGCATACAGGATGAACGTCTCGATGGCCCCGCGCAGGAAGATAGACCCAACCAGCGCGCTGCCCAGGTCGCGGAACAGCCACTCTTGCGTGCGAAAGACCTGGCTGGTGAGCGGGATGCCGAGCGCGCCGGCCAGGGCCAGGCCGATGACGAACATCTGCGCGACGTGCCCAACCGGCTCCGGCTCAAGGCGATCTTGAAGGTAGAAAAACGCCAGCCAACTGATGGCCGGCACGATGGACACGATGATCCCTACAGCTAATAAACCAATGCCGGAGAGCTGCGGGCGCAGCGCCGTGTCCAGCGCCACGATCACGGCCAGGAAGGCTATCAAGGCCACCAAGGATGCCGCTGCAGCCCGCCACGTGCTCGCTCGGGCTTTGCCCGCTTTGGCATAGCGATCTGCCTGAGGGCTTGTGGAGAGGGTTTGTGACATGCCTGCCTCCTTAATATTGTTAGTTCAACTCAGAGTTGCGCGCAAATGTGGCGTCACGCACTGCGTGAGCCGCGGCGGACAATACTAGCACGAAGCGTTGAGGTTGAACAGTCGTAAACCTGTCTAGGCTGACGCCAGCTCGTCCAGAATAGTACCACCGATTCTCGCGGCGCATCATCAATGAGAGCCTAAGAGGATGATAAGGTCGTCTTAACATGAGGTCAGGGGCGTTCTCGGGCGTATTCACTGGTCGGGGCAGCCCCGGACAAGGCGCGTGCTCGCGCCGACCGCCTGAACGACGGCGACAGGGCATTGTCCCCAGAGAACCTAAAGCGCTTAATGATAGACTCGCGCTCGAATGTTCTTGCCGCTGCTGCCGCTGCCCTTACTGATAGTCGCTATCGTGTTGCTTATCCGCGCTGAGATGCGCCTGCCGCGTGATAGGCAGAAGGTGAAGCTCTGGAAGTCCCTCGCCAGCGCTGCGGTCGGCCTGGTCGCGCTGATCTCGTTCACTCAGCCGACGCACCTGCCGCTTTATTCCGCGCTCGTCCTGGCCGGCCTGCTGCTCTCCCTGCTTGGGGATTGGTGGCTCAGCGAGGCCGACGAGCAGCCTCGGCGATTCCTCTCCGCCTTGTTTGCCTTTCTCTTTGCGCATTTGGCCTATATCCTGGCCTTTGGCTACGCCCAACTCGCGCGTAGCGCGCCGTTCGATCTCAACCGCGCTGCCCTCGCTGCGGGCATTCTGCTGCTTCTGGGGAGCGTGATTTATTATTACGCACGCCCTTCGCTAGGCGAGCTGCGCCAGCCGGCGCTGCTGTATATCACGGTGGTCTCGTTGACAGTGCATCAGGCTGTGTCCGGCGTCCAGATCAGTGGGAGTTTGCTGGCCCAGCCGGCGCTGGCGGTCGGCAGCGCCCTGCTGTTCTACGTCTCCGCCTTCTTTCTGATTATTAATAGATTCGTCTTTGACAATGAAGGCGAGGGCAACAGCGTGTGGGCGCTCTCCACGCACTACGGCGCGCAGTTGCTGGTGGCCCTATCGGCCTCTTTTGTGCGTTGATCTTCGTGGGCTGCCGAGTCGCAAATGACCTTTGCGTCTTCCGCGGTGCGCGTTTCTTCTATCACCTTTCAAGGGGCGCACCCCTTGCGCTTGCCCACGCGACCTCCGGCGCGGCATAATCTGGGCATTGAGCGCAACGATGGACTACGCGACGTTTAAGGCATCACTTTCACATGATCAACCGCCGGCGACGCTGAGCAACGCGCTGAAAGCATTATGGTGGGATGCGAAGGGCGATTGGGCGCAGGCCCACGCCTGTGCGCAGGCCCAGGATGACGCAGCAGGCGCCTGGGTGCACGCTTATCTGCATCGCAAGGAGGGTGACCTCTCCAACGCCAGCTACTGGTATCGCCGCGCTGGTCGGCCGATCTTCACCGGCGCGCTGAGCGACGAGTGGGAGATGTTGGCCCGCGCGTTGCTTTAGCGCTTGTCTTTCAGAAGCCGTCCTTTGCCCACCCTAGCAAGGGGTGCTTTCACTAATAAGGGCAGCCTTCCACCAAGCGATGCTGCCAACGAAGGCGAATCAATCATGGAGGGTAGGCGACGGCACTGCCGTTGCCCACCCAGCGTTTTGCCCCTATCCATGAATGCACCCTTAGCAAGCGGGACATGGTATAAACTACATCGCCTGTAAAGACAACGGCGGAGGTGTCCATAGCCAGAGTCACCCTCCCTAACTCTGAAGGGCGGTCCTTGTCCGTAGCGTGCGAAGACGAAAGGGTATGTGGTCCTCGATTAAGCCATTGTCAGTTGCGTTGGGCATTGCGCTGGTGATTAGCCCGCTACGCGCTCTCTCTCTTCTTCCCGCACAACCAGCAGCGCAGCATCGGCCTGGTTACAACCTGTTGCTCAACCCCGGCCATGAGCACCCTGGGGTTTACTTCGAGGGGCGCGGCGAGATCAACGTCACGTGGAGCTGGATCCCGTTCTGGGAGGAACCGCCGGCTGGCGTTGATCCACGCGATCCCTACTATCGCACACCAGAGTTTCGCCCTGTATTCAAACACGAATATCCCTACCGCGTGCACAGCGGCGGCGGCTCGGAACGCTGGTTCAACTTCTTCGCGGTGAACAAGAAGGCCGGCGTCATGCAGTATGTCGTCAATGTGCCGATCGGCGCCCCCTTGCGCTTCACCACGTGGGTGCAGTTGTGGTCAACTCACCTGAGCGAACAAACTACCATCCCGCCCCGCTCGATCCAGGATGGCAATCTGAGGGTGCGCGTGTGCATTGATCAAGATGGCGGCCCGCGCGACATGACCGACCCTAATCTGGTTTGCTCGGATTGGCAACAGCCTTACGATCGCTGGGAGCAGATTTTTGTTGACGGGGTGGCGAAGAATACGGCCGTGAATGTGCTGATCTGGAGTTCTGCGGATATTCCGGTCGAACATAATGATGTTTACGTTGATGACAGTTGTCTGGAGATTTTGCCGACGCCCGGCGCCAAGGGGATTTGCCTAGGCCGCGGCTTTGTCGAGACCGGCCCTGGCGTTGTGGCACCGCCCCCCAATGTGATCGATATTCGCCCGTCCGCGCAATCCCCCTCGGATTTAACCAGTCAGCCGGCCCTGTCGGAGGTCAAAGCGCCCGCCGGTAATAAGCCGGCGCTGGCCGTCAACGCGAAGCGGGTGCTCAACCTGCGCGCCGAGCCGCGCGCAGATGCAAAAGTCCTGGCCAAGGCCCAGCGCGGCGAGGTTCTGGCGGTCATCGGCAGGAGTGCGGATGGCAAGTGGTTCCGCGTGGTCAGGAAAGGCACACAAGGATGGGTATCAGCCGATCTGACGCTCCCCAACGCGGCTGCGCGCAAGGCAGCGGTCGTGACGGTGGCGAAAGAGCGCGTTGAAACCGAGGAACAGGACAACAATAATACGAGGGTGCGCTAGCTGTTCGGCGCGCGCAGCGCTTCTGGCGCATCTCGTCGTCGCCGGCGCGCTCGTTGGTTGCGTGCGTGTCGCCTCCTCAGGACAGCCGGCACTGCTTCCCACGGTTGCTGTTTCGGCGGGGACGTTGAACGGTCGGCTGGTGGCTCAGCGCGCGTTGCCTTTTCTGGAAGAAGTGCCTCCCCGCCCTCTCTATGTCTTCAACATCACGCTCGATTATGCCGGTGGCAACGTCCATGCTCAGCAGCGCATCGAGTTCGCCAACCCCACCGGCCAGACGATCACCGAGCTAAAGTTCAACGTGCCGCCAGCGCGGCGGCCCGGCGCATTGACGCTGCGCGACGTGCGCTTATTCGGCCAGGCCGACCCGCTGCCCTATGACTTGAGCGGCGCTGTCCTAACGGTGAAGTTGCCGGCCTCGTTTCCGCCGGACAAGGCGATCGCCATGACCTTCGACTTCACCTTCAAGGTGCCTTTACAAGAGGTGACGCTTGGCATCGGCGGAGACGACACGTCGCGCGGCCCTTATAGCCTGACCTGTGGCCATTGGTACATCATGCTGGCGCCCTATCGCAACGGCGAATGGGACACGCCGACTTATGTACCGATCGGCGATCCGTATACCTCAGAACTGGCCGACCACGAGGCGAACATCCTGGCGCCTGAGGGGGTCGTTATCGCCGCCGGCGGCGATGAATCGCGCGAGGGGCGACTGTGGCGCTATTCGCTGCCCAAGGCGCGCGTCTTCGCTTTCGCTGCCAGCAATGTGTATCTCGTGGAGACCATTGAGCGCGATGGCGTTTCTTTTATTCATTATGTCTATCCCGAGCATCGCCATCTCAGCGCTGCGGTGTTGAGCGCTGCCGCGGACGCAGTGCGCCTGTTCTCGCAGTTATATGGGCCATACCCCTATCGCGTCCTGCGCATTGTGGAGACCGACCGTCAACAGGGGCAGGAGTATAGCGGCCTGGTCGGGATCGGCACGACGCTCTACGCTGGCTATCGCGGTCGTGGCGCGCGCCACGACCTGATCGCCACCACGGTGCATGAAGTCGCCCATCAGTGGTGGTTCAACGTGGTCGGCAGTGACCAGGTTCGTGCCCCGTGGTTGGATGAGGCACTGGCGCGCTACAGCGAGCTGCGCTTTTATCAGGAGTATCACAACGCTGACGCGGACTGGTGGTTTCAGTATTTCATCCTCAGCCGCGAGCGCGGGCCGCTGGTTGGCGCGATAGACTTGGCGATAAACGAATACCCCGACTCGCGCAGCTACATTAACGCGGTCTATCGTCGAGGGCTGATCTTCCTCAACGAGCTTCGCAAACGGATCGGCACGCAGACGCTGGACGCGGCGCTCAGGGATTACTACGAGTCATACGCTTATCGCCAGGCCGACCAGGACGATTTCTTCGATGCGCTTGCCCGCCATACGGGCCAGGACATCAGCGACCTGGTGCGCGGATTCTTCGCCAATGCCGTGACGCTGCCTTGTCGCATCAGCAATAACGCGCCGGGCTGTCGGCAATAATGTGTGCATGATGACCATCTCGAGATGGGTGGCCGGCCTCCTCGCCTTCGCGTTACTAATGGTTGTTGGTTGTGTCGTGCCGCCTGTGCCTGTTGGTGCGCCTGTGGTTTCTCCATCGCCTGACCCAACCCCCACCTCGCGCGCCTCGCCCCGCTACTACACCTATCGCGTGGTCAACGTGTATCCGCACGACCCGGCAGCGTTTACCCAGGGGCTGGTCTTCGACGATGGGCAGCTATACGAGAGCACGGGCCTGTGGGGACGTTCCAGCCTGCGCCGTGTGGCGCTGGAAAGCGGCACGGTGCTTCAGCAGCATAACTTGGGGGCAGAGTACTTCGGCGAGGGGTTGGCGTTGTTCCGTGGCCGGCTCTTCCAGCTCACTTGGCAAAACGGGATCGGCTTCGTCTATGACGCGGCGACATTTGAGCTGCTGCGCACCTGGCAATACGCCGGAGAAGGATGGGGGCTGACCCACGACGGCGAGCAACTCATCATGAGCGACGGGAGCGCCACGCTACGCTTTCTGGACCCCGACACGCTTGACGTGCGCCGCACAATCCGGGTGACTGATGGTGAACGCCCGGTGGAGATGCTGAATGAGCTGGAGTATGTGAACGGCGAGGTCTTCGCCAACGTCTGGCAAACAGACTGGATCGCGCGGATTGACCCCGTCAGCGGCCTGGTGACGGGCTGGGTTGACCTGAGTGGGTTATTGACGGTCGAGGAACGTGCTGCCGCCGATGTGCTCAACGGCATCGCCTATGACCGGGCCGGCCAGCGGCTGTTCGTCACCGGCAAGCTCTGGCCAAGGCTCTTTGAGATTGTGCTCGTCCCCAAAGAGTAGCGCCGTTCGCGCCCACCATGGGTGCGTTCACCACTAGAAGGTTGGGCGACGGCATCGCCATCGCCCACTCAGTTGGATGCACCCCCCTCACAATGTGCCTCTCGGGTTACAATCTGTGCCGTGCGCAGGCGCAATACTGAGAGAAATCGCCGTTTGCTCGCTTCTGCACTCGGCCTGATCGTCGTCGCGGCCCTGATCATCAGCATGGTTGCCTCGGCGGTCTTTGTGATTCGCTAGCATTTGCCATGACAGCGCGGACCATTGTTCAGACCTCTGCGGCTCCACCAGCCATCGGCCCTTATTCTCAAGCCATCGTCGCCGGTGATCTGATCTTCTGCTCTGGTCAAATCCCGCTCGATCCGGCAACTGGTGAGATCGTCGAGGGCGGCATTGAGGAACAAACGCACCGGGTGTTGAAGAACCTGCGTGCTGTGTTGGAATCCGCCGGCTCCGGCTTGGAGCACGTGTTGAAGACGACGGTCTTCCTGAAGCGGATGGATGACTTCGCAGCGATGAACGCGGTGTATGCGACCTACTTTCCCGACGCGCCGCCGGCGCGCTCGACGGTCGAGGTGTCGCGGTTGCCGCGCAACGTGTTAATAGAGATCGAGTGCATCGCGCTTGCGAAGCCCGCTTAGCCTAATTGCGACACCTGTTATCTATCATTTGGCTCTGGAAGCGGGTCACGCGGTAACGGTCACCCTCTTTGGCCAGCGTATAGGTGTAGTCGCGCACCTCGCACGCTTCCCTGCCGTTGAGCGTATTGACGTAGCGCCAAAACTCGCGGCTGCTCACAACGGCGCCCTCTGCGTCCTCCGCGGTGATCAGCGGCGGGGTGATGTACTCATAGCTGACCTTGAGCGCTGCGCGTTGGTTGGGTGGGAGGCGCATCGCCCGTAACAGGCGCGTGCTATTGAAGTTCATCACTGCGCTGAGCGCGCCGCCCGTCATATAGGCCTCCAGCTCTGCGCTGCCCGCCTGGCCGGTGTATAGGCGTGGCAATATCTCATTAAGTTGGCGGATGGTCTGAGCGGCGGGATGTTCCTCGCGGCTGGTCGTCGGCGCAGTTGGTGTTGGGGCAGGCGAGGGCTGAGCTGGCGGCGGCGCAACATCGGTCGGCATTTGCGCTGGCTCATCAGGCAACGGCGAATCGGCGAAATCAGGGGTGGCGGTTGGGGCCTCAAAGGGGGACGGCGGCGCGTCGGCTGGCGGCGTAGAGATGGCCTGCGATGCCCCGCTGTCGTTGCCGGCTGCTTCGGGGTTGGGCTGGGATTGGAGCGTGCCCTCGCGCGGCCAAAGCAAGACCAGCGACACGCCAAGCACGAGGAGAAAGGTCAGTAGCAACGGAATGGCATAGCGGACCGTCTGGCCAGTCTTCCGCCCGGCTTGCGAGGTGTTGCGCGTCTCGAAGCGCAGGGCGCTCAGGCCCGCGCTTTGGAAGGCCGCCGGCTTGGTTTCCTGTAACCGGCGCAGTAGCCTGTGAATCTGGTCGTTCGCCTGAACGGTGATGAGCAGCTCGCGTGTTTTGCCGAATAAGCCAGTCCCAGCCAGCGCGTGGTAATCAATCCCGAGGTCCTTACAGAGCGCAATCAGCTCCTGTTCCGACAACTCGTTAAGCAGAAAGTTGCGCAGCTTAGAGAGGTCCGAATCCATGGGCTAGGCAGCGTCTTCGGAGAAGGTCGCCTCGATGAGGGAGAGGTAGCGTTCTCGCCAGCGAGGATATTTATTCAGCCAGGTCACAAACTGCCTGCGCCGATGGCTGTCGGGCAGATAGTGAACGAACAGCGAAACGGCCTGTTCCAGCTCATCGCCGCGCAGCATCCACATCGAATAGCAACGGTCGCCGTGTTGGTATGGACCGTAAATCTTGCCGCCCAGCGCTTGGCGCAGAGATTCCAGCACGGCAATGTCGCGCTGATGTAACTTGACCTGGAGACAGGGGTTGCGCCAATCCCCGGTGAACGACCCCATGCTTACGATCAACCCCATCACATAACCCAAGCTGAAGTCGTCGTGCTGGCTACTCATGGTTATGAGGGCGCGGTGTTCCACCGGGGAATTTCACATGAAACATGACTGCACGCTGCAGTAACGCGCCCAGCAGGATTCGAACCCACAACCCCTTGATCCGAAGTCAAGTGCTCTATCCAGTTGAGCTATGGGCGCACGAGGGATTCGCTACATAGGCAACTATATCACGGTTGACAATCTAGCGCAAATGCCTTTATGATTAAGGAAGTGTGCTGCTGGGTCCCGCGCGGCGAAGCGCTCCGAACCCCGCCAGGACCGGAAGGTAGCAACGGTAAGGAGTTGCCTTCGGGCGCCGCGGGCAAGCCCAGCAGCACACCAAGTACCAGTCGCCGTTGGCTTTTTTATGGAAGCGTCATCGGGCACGAAACCGGCGAGGAGCCTTGCGACGCGCTCATATTGGCTGGCAGTTCCCGCCGCCCTCAGCTTGCTTAGCTTGCTCAGCCTGGGCTACCTCACCAGCTTTACCCCAGTGACTGTAATAGATGGCGAGGACGTCCTGCGCGTGCGCACCCGTCAGACGACCGTCGCCGGCGTGCTGCGTGAGGCGGGCATTACGCTCATGCCCGAAGACATCGTGCGCCCAGATCTTGACGCGCCGCTCAATCACAACGACGCCATCATCGTCCAGCGCGCCCGCACGGTCCAAGTCTCTGTAGATGGGGAGATGCCGCGCTGGGTGCGCACCCAGCGCGCTTACGGCGCTGAGGTGTTGCAAGACCTGGGATATACGCTGAGCGTCAACGACGCGATCGTAGTTGAAGGGCGCACTGACGATAGCTTGCCAAGCACCCCCCAGACCCGCAGCGCCGACCGTCGCAACTCAGCCCCCCTCGCCAGTTTGACGGACGCCGTTATCCGCTATCGGCGGGCCGTGCCGGTCACCATTCAGGAGGTTGGCGGCCCTCGGCAGAGCATTAAAACGGCCGCGCGCACGGTGGGCGAGGCCCTGCTCCAGGCCGGCTTTCTCGTGTACCTGGCTGATAAGGTGTCGCCCGACCTAGGCGCGCCGATCAAGCCCGACATGCTCATCACTGTGGAGCGGGCCAAGCCGGTCACGGTGTGGGTGGATGGCCGAATGCTGCGCACGCGCACGCGGCATGAGACGGTGGCCGACGTGCTGGCCGAGATGAACATCCTATTGCTGGAGCAGGACTACACCCTGCCGGCGCTGGATGCGCCCATAGCGGCGGGAAGCGAGATTCGCGTAGTGCGCCGCGCGCGCGATCTGCAAATCACGCACGACTACATCCCCTTTAACACCCTCTGGGAACCAGACCCGGAGCTGGAGCTAGACACGCAAGTGCTGGCCCAAGAAGGGGCGCGCGGTGTGCGCGAGAGACGCTACATCGTTACGCTGGAAGACGGGCTGGAGGTCAAGCGTCAGCTCGTGGCTGACTTCACGGCTCAGTCGCCCCAGCCGCGCGTCTATAAATACGGCACGAAGGTCGTCATCCGCACCCTCGATACGCCCCAGGGGCCAGTGCAGTACTGGCGCAAGATTCGCATGCTGGCCACCTCCTACTCGGCCAGCACGTCAGGCGTGCCGCGCAGTGCCCCCTGGTACGGTCGGACGCGCTGCGGCTTGCCGATGCGCTTCGGCATCGTTGCCGTGGACCCGCGCGTCATCAGCTTAAGGACCAACGTCTATGTTCCGGGCTACGGCATGGGCATCGCCTGCGACACCGGCGGCGCCATCACCGGCAAGCGGATTGACCTGGGCTACGACGACGACAACCTCAAGCTCTGGTATCGCTGGGTGGACGTTTACCTGCTCACCCCGGTGCCGAGCCAGATTCGCTATCGCCTTGAGTAGGCTCGCCCCGCGCAAGCAGCTCGGACAGCACTTTCTCGCCGACCAGGCGATTGCGAAGCGGATCGTGGCGGCTGCCCGCATCAGTGAAGGCGATTTGGTCATAGAGATCGGCCCCGGCACGGGTGCACTCACTGTTTGGTTGGCCCAGCGCGCCAAGCGCGTAATCGCTATTGAGTTGGATCGGTCGCTCATCCCTGAGCTACAAGCCAAGCTCGGCAGCGCAACCAATGTCACCATCGTCCACGGCGACGCGCTGGAGATAGACTTCAGAGCGCTGCTCGGACAAGAAGCGGATGCGTTCACTGCCGTTCGCTTTGTCGCCAACCTGCCGTACTACATTACCTCAGCAGCCGTCCGGCGCGTCCTAGAGTGTGGCTTGCCGATTGCCTGCGCGGTGCTGACCGTGCAAGCAGAGGTTGCCGAACGCATCGTTGCCGAGCCCCCCAACATGAGCGTGCTGGCTGTGAGCGTGCAATTCTACGGGCGAGCCGAGCTGTTGTTCAAGATTCCCGCTGCGTGTTTCTTCCCGCCGCCCAAAGTGGAATCGGCCGTCCTGCGGATCACCCCGCACGCTGTTCAGGCGCCGGTGGACGCGACAACCTTCTTTCGGGTGGTGAGAGCCGGCTTTTGCCAGCCTCGCAAGCAGCTACGCAACACCCTCGCCGCAGGACTAGGGCTGGAGAAATCCGACGTTGCCAGCTGGCTGAGGCAGGCCGGCATCGATCCGGCCCGCCGCGCCGAGACGCTCAGCATAGCGGAGTGGCTCAGGCTGTGTGAGCGATTTGGTCGTTGAACGCTTCTCCAAGCTGGCGCTCGAACTCAATCAGCGCTGCGCGACAACAGGCCGCGAGGACGGAAAACGTGAGCGACCCGTAGTCTTGGCCTGCTTGAAGCGGGAAGGGGCTGCCTGACGGCAGGCTGGCGCGCAGCCAGCCACCGGCTTCGAGAAGGATTGGCCACAGGGCAGCGACGTCCCAGACATGCACAACTTTGTCTAGGCTGCCGACGCAAGCGCCCTTCGCCACCAGGGCCAAGTTGTAGCCTGTCGTGCCAGGAACGCGCAGCTTCAACGGCAGGTCAAGCCGGCCCTGGTGCAGGGTGCGCGTGCAACAGGCGAACAAGTGATAGGGTTTCAGGCGCAGCACTCCTGTTTGCGGATCGTGGTCCGGCGCTGCTGTCTGGATCGGGGAGTCATTCAGCCAGGCACCGTGGCCGCGCAGGGCGCTATAACGCTCGTCCAGGAGAGGAAAGTTGGCCACGCCAAGCACCGGCTGGCCATAGTGGAGCAGCCCGATCAGCACGCCCCAGACCGGGAAGCCGTGCGCGTAGTTGGTGGTGCCGTCAATCGGATCGATGACCCAGCACCACGCCTGACCGTGGAAGGCGGTATCCTGCTCTTCGGAGAGGATGCCGTGATCGGGATAGCGGCTACGAATCGCTGCGCTCAGCCAGCGATCGGTGTCCACGTCTGCTTGAGTCACCAGCGACCCATCGCCTTTTAGCGACCCATTCAACCCGCCGAAGGCCACTTGCAGCCGCTGCGCGGCCTGGTCGGCCAAGCGTTGAGCGAACGTCAGCGCTTCATTCAGCCATGCTGCGACCAGCCGGTAATCCTCAGAGAGCACGGACAAGGCAAAGCGCGCGGCGCCGCGTTGGGCCTTGCTGCGCTCTGTGTCAATGGTGATCGCTTCTAAAAGCTGGCATACCGACGCGCGTTCGGTGTCATCCAAGAGCTGCCAAGCTGCTTGAACGCGCGCCGCTTCCTCGCTGAAGATGTCGCTCCAGAACTGTTCCAGGTCCACCGTTAGACAAATAAATCGCGGTTGGCCACGATCCAATCCCATAGTCGGCGGGCCCCCTCTTGGACGTTGACTTTCGGCCGCCAACCGAGCAATCGCTCGGCCTTGCGGTTGTCGCTGATGAACACCCGCTGGTCACCAGGACGCCAGTCAGCGTAAGTAACAGGGATAGGCCGGCCTGCCCACGCTTCTAGCATCGGGCCGGTCTCCGACCAAATCGTCAAGGTGTTCTCTGGGCCCCCGCCCATGTTGAACACTTCGCCCGCGACCGCGTCAATGCGCGCCCAGGCCGCGTCATAAACGGCAATGAGGTCGTCAATATAGAGCATGTCGCGCACCTGCCGACCATCGCCGTAGATCGTGATCGGTCGGCCGGTTACCGTGGCGATCATCAGCCAAGCTAACCAGCCCTGGTCCTCGACGCCGAACTGGCGCGGGCCGTAGATGGTGCTCTGGCGAAAGACCACTGTGCGCAAACCGTAGATGCGCGCGTAGTCATGCACATACTGGTCGGCGGCGCATTTGGAACATCCGTAGGGCGACTTGGGATCTACCGGTCTGTCTTCGGCAATGCCGAAGGGATAGTCTCGGTAGCGGTAGCGTTCGCCATCCAGCACTACAGCCACGTCTTCCATACCGCCGTATACCTTATTAGTCGAAGAGAAGATCACTGCCGGCGGGTTGTCCATCGCTCGAGCTGCCTCGAGGACGTTGAAGGTGCCTAGGGCGTTAATCTCAAAGTCCATGCGTGGATTAGCCACGCTGGTGGTCACTGCCACTTGGCCGGCTAGGTGCGCTACTAGATCGGGTGCAGTCTGCCTAAATATATGAAGCAACTGCTCGAAGTCGCGGATGTCACACTTGTAAAAGATCAAGCGATCCTCACACCGTAGATGGGCCGCCTGTTCACGCAGCCAGTTTATATTATGTAATGTGCGCGGCCTAGAGAGGTCATCGAGAATGACGACGGTGTGGCCTAACTTGAGATGATGAGCGGCGTAATTAGCGCCGATGAAGCCTGCGCCTCCGGTGATGAGAAGATTCATGCTGCGCGGATTATAGCAATGCGCCAAGTTTCAGAGAGTGCGTTCACAGCTAGGGGCGATGCCCCTTCTCATTCCCTCATCTGCAGGGGACGGATGGAAATGCGGGAGAATGAAAGAGGCAGCAGGGGGCAAACCGCCCCTGCCGCTATCCATCGCTACCATCATCCCATTCGCTATCTCAATCAATGAGGTAATCGCAATAATCGCTATCGTTCAACAGGCTGAGCAAGCACGTGCATTGTGTAGGGCTGCCCCAATCCGTGAATGCACCCGATTCAAAGGGTGCGGTCACGAGAATACTGACGTATGCTTTGCTACGGCAACCAAGCCGGCAGCATGGCATCCGCAGCGATGCGCCGGCGTTCGGCCCCATCCACCTTGAAAATCCACACTTCTGGCAAGGCATTCACCTCCAGCAGGTTATAGCGCTGGACTGCGATCCATTCACCGTTGGGACTCCAGGCTAGCGAGCCATGGCTGATGGTTGGCTCGGCGGAGAGCGGATAGCTTCTCGTCCCATCGGGGGCGATCAACCATATTTGAGGGCCAAGCACGCCGCCGCTGAGGGGGGATTCCTGTCGCCCAAAAGCGATGAGGTTGCCCAGCGGCGACCAGGCCGGCCCAGTGTGCCGCGTGGCCTCTAGCGGCGTCAGCGCAGTGATAACGCCTGCGCTTAGGTCGGCACGCAACAATTGGTCAAAGCTATCGGCTTCATACGCCCGCAGATCGGGATAAACCAACTGCTCCCCGTCTGGCGACCAAGCCCCTGAGTCGCCCAGCACACTGGGGAGTTCGATGCGCTGCTCGGTGCTCAAGTCCACCACGATGATCGCGGTCGCGTTTGGGTCATAGAAGGCCAGCTTCTCCCCGGTTGGCGCAAAGCGCGGTAACGAGGCTATCTGCTGCGAATCAGCGAACAACGGTGCGGTCTGCTTGGTGGCGACATCGGCTAGCCAGATGCGTCCTGGTCCAGGTGAGCGGCCAATTGCGCCCTGTACCAGCGACCGCCGCTCATAGGCGATCCGCGTGCCGTCGGCGGACCATGAAGGGGACTGGCAGACCTGGTTATTGCAAGCAACCAGCAACTCGCGCCGCCCTTCGTTCACGTAAAGGATGTAAAGGTCGCGCTCGGCATCTTGCGCAGCCCGGTCGGCGCTATAGACGATCCGCGAGCCATCTGGGCTGATCGCATAGTCGAAGATGCCGAACGGCTCATCGGTCAATCGCTGACTTATTTCGTCAACTAGATCAACCACAAAAAGGTTGGGTTGGCCACTGGCCGGCGCGAGGAAGACCAGGCGCGGTCGGCGGGTGCGAAAACTCCAGGTGTGGGCATCGAGCAATGGCCGGCCGCGCAGGCTAGTAGCGCCGACAGCTAGGGTGATGCTATAGGTTGTGTCGGGCTGAAGGGCCGTCGTGGGCTGAAGAAAGACGTTGCTGCCGCTCCAGCGCCATGTGCCGCTGATCGGTGGCTCGACGCGCAGCCGTTCCATCACGGTGGGCGCGCTCATCACCTCTGTGAAGGCGAGGGCGATCACACTGCGGGTGGAGACGTTCACGGCGGACGCAGGCGGCGTTGTCTGGCGCACGCGCACGCCAACCTGGTCCCCGCGCAGGATCACCAGCGCGGTGAGCGCAGAGAGGACAAGGATGCTGCCCAACGCGGCGCGATCGAGCTGGTCAAATCGCTGCATCGCAGGCGCATTCTACGCAGGGTGTGTTCAGCCGCAGGCCGCTCGCCTGCGAAGCATCCGCTGACCAAGTCAGCTCGGCCTCGGTGTTCCCTGGTAATGCTAATCACGCCAAGCGTGCAGGCTCACCCGCCGGCTCGATGGGGGCGGCTTAGCTTCGGGCTGACCTCGGCTGTGAACGCACCTCCCTAGCAGCACATGGAGATTTATTTAGGGAACGTGTGCGTCACAGTGGCATTGTTATACTCTTCTCAAGCGGCACTGGCCCAGCACCGAGGGGATGAAATGATTATCAAGTTGATGCTTCGTGGGGCGACGCTCGTCGCTGGCTTGCTCGCCTTTGCGCACACAGCACAGGCGCAGCTCCCGCCTCCAACCGCCGCGGACACGGCCAGCGATCCTGCTTACGCCGCGTGGGACGACGGAGACAACGGCGGCTTCGGCATGGGGCCGTGGACATTGACCCCGGTTTCAAATACTTCGCAGAACGGATTCTTCGTCGGCGGCAGCACCGGCAACAACGGCACGAGTGGCGACACCAACAATGACGGCGACATCAACACGGTACCTGGCCCACGCGCCTGGGGCCTGTATGCCAACAGCGGTCAGGCCGCCAGCGCGGTGCGCGACTTCAATCTGCCCTTTACGCCGGGCAGCGTCTTTGAGATCTTCATGGACAACGGCGATGTGCAAGCCGGCGGCAAAGTGGGCTTCGCGTTGCAGAACAGCGCAGGCCAAGATCTGCTGGAGGTGTACTTCGTCGGCGGTGACACCCAATACACCGTG
>Ga0308400_1000142_pt1 | contig 30824 bp, 29 predicted proteins | sample HotsprSampOS1265_FD_203451 | JGI IMG/M metagenome (GOLD analysis project Ga0308400, IMG submission 203451) | Hot spring phototrophic mat microbial communities from Octopus Spring, Yellowstone National Park, Wyoming, United States - 20060914_OS12-65 ...
AATAAAATCCAATTAAAATGCCTATCAAGCCCATGGAAAAAGAGAACAAAAACCACATAATCCAAATTCTATTCACAGAAAGCTTAAGTAATCTATCCGTTCCAAAGGTTTGACCGAGCAACACTACTACAATAACAATTTAAAACAGTTTCAAATTTTTGAAAATCAAAAATCTATTAATTCCTTAAAAGGAGGCTGTCAACCATTACCGGAGGAATAGGAAGTTCAAGAATTTCGAGGATGGTAGGAGCAATATTCCCCAAAATACCTTCAGGCTTAACAGATAGGTTGGAATATTTAGAGAGAATCACAAAAAAACTATCATTCATAGTGTGTGCTGTGTGAGCCTGGTTATTTACTTTATCGATCATCTCTTCGCAGTTCCCATGATCGCTCGTGAGAACGACAATGTAGTCAAGGTCCAGGGCAGCTGATACAAGTTTTTTTGCGCAAATATCCACAGCTTCGCAAGCTTTGATAGCGGCTCTCAAATTGCCGGTATGACCCACCATATCGCAATTCGCAAAATTACAAACTACTAACGCATAATCTTTTTTTAAGCTCTCTTGGCACTTTGACGTTACTTCAAATAAACTCATTTCTGGTTTAAGATCATAAGTCGCAATATCTCTAGGGCTGGGCACTAAAACTCTCTCCTCTCCTGGGAAAGGTTCTTCCCTGCCACAGTTGAAAAAATATGTCACATGGGGATATTTTTCAGTTTCAGCAATTCGGAGTTGGCACAGTTTGTTTTCCGATACTAATTGGCCCAGAGTCTGTGTAACCTCAGGCGGAAAAAACAGTGGCTTTATTGCTTGAAATTTTTTGTCGTAACAAGTGAGGCTGTAAGAGTTTTTAAAAATTTTAGGTCGCTCGAAAGGAACGCCTACGTCCTCCTCACACAAAGCGCCGGCTAATTGCCTCATTCTGTCCTCTCGGAAATTTAAAAAGATGATCAAATCTGTCTCTTGAATTCCCTGAAAAGGTTCGAAGCTCACAGGTCTGAAAAACTCGTCAGTCATCCCTTCTTCATAAAACCTGTTCACTTGGTCTCTAACCGATAACTTGGTTTTAAAGTCACCAAAGGCCATCGCTCGGTATACTAATTCCGTTCTCTCCCATCTCTTGTCTCTGTCCATGGCATAGAAGCGGCCGCTCAAAGTTGCAATTTTGCAGTTATATCTCTCGAGCTCTGAAAGGAAATTTAAGAAACTCTTGGGTGAAACATCCCGTCCATCGCTGAAAAGATGAAGAAATAAAGCGAGATCTGTCTTTCTACTGAAATGCTCAATAGCCGCTTTAAAATGTCTTAGATGAGAGTGAACGCCGCCGTCGCTAAAAAGGCCCACCAAATGAACTACTTTAGAGTTAAAATTAACTCTGTTAAACAAACTACCGGAGCTGATTTCCTCATCAAGAAGAACCTGCTGTTGCTTAACTATTCTTCCCGCGCCAATGTTCATATGACCGACCTCTGAGTTACCGGCTTGATCTTTAGGCAACCCCACGAAATGCCCATAGTTTTTGAGCCGGCAGTGACTTTCAGCCAGAATTTTTTTTAAAAATGGACTGTCTGATAAGAAAAAAGCATTCCCGTCATTTGGTTCCCCTAATGCAAGACCATCGATAATCAAAAGCAAAATTTTTCTCACAATTCGATTTTTTTTTCGATTTAAAATAGATGATCCAATTCCTTGCCAGGCTTTTTCAAGATAAAAGGTGTGGAATCTGTCAACGAAAATTAAAGCGAAATAGAGCTTTCGATATCTGCTCTAGCTGTTCCCCTGAAAATCCTTTTAGAACCACTAGATGTGAGTTGTGTTTTTCTAAAGTTGATTTTTGCGCCGCATGCTCAACCTATCCGCTTAAAGTAAAAAAATTTATTTGGCTATTCAGTTATCTTGAAGTCATTCATCTAATAAGGCTAGCAAAATTTGACAATAACCGAGCTGCACAAAAAACTCTTCAGGGTTGGATACAAAAAGCTTTAGAACGTCTAGATTTCGAAGCAATACTTTTAGCCCCAATAAACTCAGTATCTTTTGAACAAAGAGGAGTAAATCATTTATTTAGTTTTATTCCTCCTGCATTTTTAAATCAAACTTTGGATTTATTCACCAAAACTACAAAACCCATCCCTAAAATTGGACTTCGAACAAACCCTGAAGTCAAAAAAGTACTGTTGTTTGATGATGTAATAACCTCCGGATTTACGATTTTGGGTATGCTTAAACTGCTAAGGCCTGATCAGGAGATAAGCATTTTAACTATCAGCATGTCATATCCAAGTCTAATTACTAATAAGCTGTTTAGGAGGAGGCTCAACAGAAATTTGTTTTTAAGAAAGCCCTAATTTTATAATTTTCAACTAATGGATTTCGGTGTAGACAGAATTTGGCAGCTTATTAAACTTCTTCGAGATCCAGAGAAGGGTTGTCCATGGGATAGAGAACAAACTCTTGAAAGCTTGACGACATGTTTACTAGAGGAGAGTTGGGAAGTTGTTGACGCGATTAAAAATAAAACTAATTTACGGGAAGAGCTTGGGGACTTGTTAATGCTTCTTATTTTCTTATGTCAGTTAGCCGATGAATTTTTGGGGATAAAATTTTCCGAAGTAGTTGAAAGTTTAGAAGCCAAAATTATACGTAAGCATCCACATGTCTTCGGCTCGAAAACCATGACAAAAGAAGAAGTTTTGAAAGCATGGGAGGACAATCCTGCTAGAATTTTTGAGATTCCCAGATCTATCCCAACTATACTTAGAGCAAAAAAACTATTGGAAAGATTAGCAAGAAAAGGCTGGGAGCTTGCCGATAAAAAAGGCTCTGTTGCTAATTTACAAGACGAGATATCAAAGCTTCAAAGCGAGGAAAATGAAAGGCTAATAGCTGAAGCAATTGGACGCTCATTCCTTCACCTTTTAAATCTCTGCAGGCTCTATAATGTTGATGCTGACATCGCTATTAACTCTGAACTAGACAGACTAGCAAACTCTTTTGTAAGTAGGGCGAGCAATTTAAGTTGAATGGATTTTGCAACATTAATTCAAGTCAACTCACCTTTTCTGGATATTGGACTTTCTAAACTGAAGAAAAAAATAGATTGGGTAAAATTTTCTAATTTTTTAACAAATCAAAAACCGGCCCTGAAATACTTTTATTACTTCGACCATTTTAAAGAAGACTATCGATCTTCATCCTATTTGCTGAAAATTGAAAATCTAGGTTATGAGCTTATCTCTCGAAAACTACCTCCGACCTCCAAACCCATAATCAAGGAAATGCTGGCTGTAGAGTTGGCAACAGACATGGTTTCATTTGCTTTCTCAACAAAGGAGGGCAAGAAAGAAATAACAGTAGTTTGTCCGATAAGAGACTTAAGATATCCCATGTTAAAGGTTAAAAAGACTGGTGTCAAACTTAGACTTGTCGATTTTGAGGGAAAAATCTCAAAAGAGCTGATATCTTTAGCAGATGAACTGATAACCCTTGACGATCGACTTGATATTTACATGTAGTTGTGCTTTTGTGTAGCTGCATATTTTTGACACGAAACCAACTCAACACTTTGTGCTTTCAGCGACACAGGGTGCTTATAACACCTGATTAAAAGCGGACACCGTGCTTCAAAAATTTGGCCCTCTCTTTAACTTTGTTTTCTAAGCAAAAAGCGCAAGCTTGAAACATTTGCGACGCCAGCTACCGAACATAATTTTAACGCAAAACATTAAGGATATGTTGCTGTAATTTAGTATACTTTGAATCAAGCTTAAATGGCAAAAAAAAGACGAAGTATTGACTCGCCAGCTATCTACTCTGAACAGACAGAGAAAGCCGTTCTTGCCACTATGCTATTAGAGCCAAATTTTGTTGATCTTGCTTTTGAACATCTAAGCGCTGAAGATTTTTATGACGCCAGAAACAAAAAAATCTTTGAAATATTAAAACATATTTACCAGAGAGGTGGAGGTTGTGATGCTGTTGTTCTAAAGGAGGAACTAAAGTCAAAGCGACTTTTTGAGGATTTTATTTCGGAAAGTTATGTTAATGAAATTCTCGCGGCTTTGCCTGAAGTTGCGCATCCTACTCTTTATGTTCAAATCTTGAAAGATTTGTCTTTGAAAAGACATATTTTATCGATCTCAGCTGAGCTAACTAATGAAGCATTGGGGGGAGATTTAACAGGAGCTCAATTAGTGGACCTAGCAGATCAAAAATGGCTCAGTTTGATTGAGACATTAACACGAAAAACATATGTTAATCTGTCAGAGGCTTTAAGCTCTAGCCTGAACTTGGTTTCGGAGAATTTAAGTCAGCAAAGATACTCGAAAGATAATTTTCTCTGGATGCCAACTAAATTTCACGATCTGAACAAGTTAATAGGAGGTCTTCAAAAATCAGATTTAATTGTAATCGCAGCCCGACCAGGTATGGGCAAGACCGCCTTTGCTCTCAATCTAGCTGCAGACTTGGCCATTGAAAAAGATATCCCAACAGCCTTTTTTTCGCTAGAAATGTCTAAAGAGCAGTTAGGTTTGAGAATTTTATCGATGTACTCAAAAGTAGATTGCTCTGGTTTGAAAACAGGAAGTATTGATGAAGAAAGCTTTTCTAGACTAATATCCGTTGGAGAAGAAATAGCCAACAAGCCTTTGTTTATCGATGACAGTGCAAGTATTACACTGAGCGAACTTAGAGCTAAAACAAGAAGATTGGTAAAAGAACAGAAGGTAAAGGTGATTTTCATAGATTACTTACAATTAATTCGAAATCTTGCGCCTAACATCCACACAAGAGAACAAGAAATTGCGGAAATCTCTAGAAATTTAAAAGGTTTAGCAAAAGACTTAAACATCCCAGTTGTAGCTTTAGCTCAGTTAAATCGAGCTGTTGAAGGTAGAGAAAACAAGAAACCTGTTTTATCTGATTTGCGAGAATCTGGAGCAATTGAACAAGATGCCGACATAATAATGTTCTTATTTAGAGAAGAGGTTTATAGACCAACAGAAGAGAACCAAAATATCGCTGAAGTTATAGTAGCGAAGCATCGTAATGGACCAACAGGATCGGTAAAATTGGTTTTTGAAAAACAATTTTTAAGGTTCTCATCATTCGCAGGACAGACTTACGGGCAAAAAACTGTGGTAAATTACTAAAAATTTATGACAGATCAGTTAAAGAATGAGATTGAGCTTTTAGCGCAAACGATTACGAACTTCAAGCTAGAGGACTGTCCCAGAGTTGTCGATTTGGTTAACAAAATCAACCAGATTGCCGAGCTAGATGAGCTCACAGCAAGGTTACTTCTGGCGCTGTTGATTTCTAAAGTTTTTGGCGCCTTAAATTTAACAAAAATCGTCTTAAGTAGGTTGCATGAAGATGAAATTAGCTCAATACCCAGTCTGAAGGTGCTAAAAAACCTGTTAAATCTTGATTTAGTAAAACAATCCTCTAATAATATCGAACCAAGTGAAATATCCTTTGATTTAGACTAAGCTATGCCTAAGAAAGTGTTAAAAGACCCTCAAGTAGATCCGGGGCCATTTACAGTAGAGGAGATTAGAACCATTATAATGATGGTTGAGTCATCTAATATAGCGAGGCTCAAACTGCAAAGAGGCGACCAAACCTTGGAGATAGAAAAATCCCAAATCGGAACTTCAGCCTACGAAATATCAAGGCCGTTTTCGTCTGAAGATTTGCACTTAGATTTTAAAGTCCCTACAAAAGCCGAAAATAATCAAAAATTTGAACAGGCAAATGAAGTAAATCTCGTAATAGTCGAGTCTCCGCTTGTTGGAATTTTTTACAGAAGACCCAACCCAAACGCTGAGCCCTTCGTCCAGGTTGGTCAATCAGTAAAGGAGGGTGACACCTTATGCATTATCGAAGCTATGAAAATAATGAACCAAGTGAAAGCTCCGACAGCGGGTATTATCGAGGCGATTTTAATTGAAGATGGGCAGATGGTTGAGTATGGGGAAGCTTTATTTAAAATTCGAAAACCTTAAGAATGCCCAAGAAAATTCTTATTGCCAATCGAGGAGAGATAGCCGTTCGAATTATACGAACTTGTAAGGAATTAGGTTTAAGAACAGTTGTAATTCACTCCACTGCTGACTCTGGCAGTCTTGCAACTAAATTGGCTGATGAGAGTATTTGCGTTGGGGGCCCGTTTTCCAAAGATAGCTATTTAAATGTTCCTTCAATAGTCTCGGCTGCAACTTTGACAGGCTGTGACGCGATACACCCTGGGTATGGGTTCTTGTCTGAAAAGCCAATTCTGCCAGAGCTTTGCTCTCAGATAGGTATTACTTTCATTGGCCCATCAGCAGACTCAATGCGCACGTTGGGAGACAAAGAACATGCAAAAAAACTAGCTCGAGATTTGGGGCTGCCCACAATTCCAGGGTCATCGGATCCGGTAACAGATTTTAATGAAGCATTAAAGGAAGCAGAAAAGATTGGGTTTCCAATTTTATTAAAAGCCGCCGCTGGAGGCGGAGGAAGGGGAATGCGAGTAGTTAGAGACCTTAGCAGCTTTGAACAAGAGTTTAGGTTCGCCCAGCAAGAAGTGGAAAGTGCTTTTTCCGACAACAGAATTCTAATTGAAAAATTTTTCCCTAAAGCAAAACATCTAGAAGTTCAGATTTTAGGCGATCTGCATGGGAATTATTATGCTTTAGGACTGCGAGAATGTTCAGCTCAACGAAGATTTCAAAAAATAATCGAGGAGGCTTTACCTTACAGAATAGAAAAGAGCAAGCAGGATTTAATTGCTAAAGATGCATTAAAATTGGCCAAACACATTAACTACCACAGTTTAGGAACTGTTGAGTTTCTGTACGACTGCGAGCAAGGAAAACACTACTTTTTAGAGGTTAACACACGCGTGCAAGTGGAACATCCTGTAACAGAGGAGTTGTTCAGGCTAGATTTAGTTAGACTTCAAATCCTGGCCGCTTTCGGGGAAGAAATAAAGCTATTTCAGGACCAGCTTCAGCCGCGTGGCCATACAATTGAGGCAAGGGTCAACGCAGAAGACTCCGTTAATTTGCTTCCACAAAGTGGTAAAGTTAATTTTTTCCATCAACCCTCGGGTTTCGGTGTAAGGGTTGATACTTTTCTTTTTTCAGATTGTTTTGTGCCCCCCTATTATGATTCTTTAATCGCTAAAGTCATTTGTTGGGGAGAAGATAGAAACACCGCAATCTCTCGGCTTAAAAGAGCTTTAGAGGAGCTGGTAGTTTCAGGGATCCAAACTAATCAACAACTTCTATTAAAAATGATCGAGCATGAATCTTTCATAAGCGGCGAGTATGACACTAATTTTGTGAATTTTATTATTAGCGAATCTTAAATTTTTATTGAAAGCCTTTCAAAATCAGCAATAAAATCTTCATTTAGGAAGTGGAAAGATTTTCGAAAATAAAGATAATATTAATCTTTTTTGCATCTTTTTTCTCCGCAAATTCTTTACCAGAGAAATTTAATGATCAAGAAGTTGTGGCTACCTTGTTTAACCCGGCAGCAAAAGTTGGTAGAAAAGTTTTAATTTCAGAAGACTTCAAAATTGCAAGTTTTCCTTATGTGAATGTTTCCAAGGAGAGTGTAATGTCTTGCGTGCCTCGTTTGGTTTCTTTCGGGGTATTCTCCGCTTCAGAACCACCCGTGGAGACTATTACAGTTCAAGCGGATTCCCCAAAAATTACGGTAAGTCACTCGCAACTTTTAACTTCGATTGTGCGAGAAATCGACAGTAAAGTCTTTGAAATTCTGATCTCCCCAAATTATTCAGCCCTTAGGGTGGGAAGTGTTATAAGAGAAACAGTGCTTATAAAAGCAAATAATAAGAGTTGTTCAGTTAATGTTGCGGGCATTCTTAATTAGTATTGCGGCTGCTACATTTTCTCAGTCTTCGCTTCAAATTTTGGGCTTAGACTTTAATGTGGTTAGAGTTTTAGAGATTTCGGAACAAGAGCTAATTGTTGAGTTTACCGACAAATCGATAGTCACAACTCCCAAAGACCTGGAGGAAGTTGTTCTTAGGTATTATTTGCAGGCGCAAAAAATTCCAATTTCACAACTGAAGCAGTTAATTAGTAATTGTCTCAAGTCTGACAAATTCAACTTATGCAATCTCGCGCTCCAACATTACTGTTCCGCCTCGGATGAGGCTAACTCGAAGCTTGAGTTCCTAAGGAAAGCGCTTTCGGAAAAACAAATTGCAAGCAGGTTAGATCTAAAGAACATACTCAGTGAAGGCGCAGATTTCGAGTGTTTGTTTGCATTTATCCTTGCAGGTACAGATATCGAAACTCCGAAGTACATTATGACTAATCACTCAGAGTTGATATATTGGTTGAGCTATGCGCTTGAAAACAACATATTAACTAGGTATGCTAAAGCTTTTAATTTAGTTATAGCTAGTTACTCAAGACCGGAAAAAGAGATTCTGCAGGTTGGGGACCTTTTACAGCTTTTAATTTTTCTCTTAAGCCCTAAAAACTCTGTAACTCCCCCTCATACATCAACTACACTTGAGGAGGTATATGCTTCATATAACTCAGTAATTTCAAAAGCAGTCGCTTTGCCAAATTTAAATTGTCACAACTACCTAGCGCTTCTTTCTCAGATAAAAATTTCCTCAGCCATCAAAGTCGAAAACTGCATAAGTTCAGTGTTAAAAGACCCTACCGTTCAATCGATATCTCTTATAAATATATGTAAAAGCTTCCAAAAAGACTGCTACAAGGCCTTTTTTGAGCTTTTAAAAGATCCTCCCAGCGCAGTTAAAAACGCTATCAACTTAATAGAGTTAAATTTGACTTTCAACTTTGACAAGAATTTCTCCAAAAAAACACTTTATTTCGTTGAGCTTACGGGAGACAAAACCTTAGCGCGCCTTTTAGAAACCAAATACAATCTAAAGTTAAGCGCTTTAGATCATGTAGTGTTCTTTTTAAGCTCTTTTTGGCTAACAATTTTTCTGATTTTTCTTACTACTTTAGCAGCCATTGCTGCGCTATTAATGTTTAAAATTCGTCGCAAGGTAACTGAAACTAATGAGGCTGTGGGCTCCTCTTTTGTTCGTTTCAGGCAGACTCACAAACCGGTTAACGAAGAGCTTCTAAAGTTGCTTCAATACTTTGGTCTGAGCACAAAAGTTACGGTGGACGAGATTAAAAAAAGATACAGGCAACTTGCAAAAGAGTTGCATCCCGACTCTCCAACAGGTAGCCATGAGAAATTTCAAGAACTTCAGGAAAATTACTCAAAAATTCAACAGTTCTTTGACCAGCTTAAATAACATTTTTTCTCTAGTAACCAAATAACAAAAGCCAGTAAAGCCAAAAGTAAGAGCTTTGCCCGTAAAAGCAGTGCAACAGTGAAAGCCTGAGATGAACTGGCTCCACAAAACTGAAACAGCCAGAAATAGCCCCCCTCTTGAATCCCCAATCCCTGAACGGTGATAGGCAAACTGGCAAAAAGCATTACAAACGGCACAAGCCCAGCAAGCTCGAGAATTTTGATATCTCTCCAGTCTACAAGCCATCCTCCGAACACAATGTTAAAAATTGCAAGAGTGTAAAACAGGCTAGAATACCCAAAGCAGCTTAGTAACAACTTTGGTTGCTGCAAAAAGGCGCGCAACTCAATCCCTATACTGTCAAGCCTTTTAAGAAACTTGAGTTTGGGTAAAAGCGAGATTCCAAACAACAACACAATAGAAATTAGGGTTAACAATCCAGATAACGCGCTTACACTCGGAGGCACATAGTAACTCAAAAAAAGACAAATTGTTCCAACTATGAAAAAAGTTACAATACCTGAGGCTCTGTCGAAAATCACGGTGGAAACAGCTTTAGAAGGGCTTATATTTTTGCTAGCCATTACAGCTCTTGAAATGTCGGCTCCGGCAAGCCCCAGAGGAATGAAGTAATTAAAAAAGTAGCTATAAAAATATACCCGAAAAGTCCACGCGAAAGAAATTTTTTCTCCACTTGAGCTCTCTATTAAAATTTGCCACTTTCGTGCCGAAACCCCAATTAACAGAAAAGAGTATAAGAAAAACAAGCTAAAGTAAAAAAAGTTGACCTTCTCAACCTCTTCTTTAATCTCCTCCCACCTCACTAAAGATGCTACTAGGAACAAAATCAAAAGACCAAAAACTAACCTTAGGAATTTCATGGAAGATTACAGTTGATTCCTTTAAAGTCTTTAATTTTTATAACATAGCCACTGTTGTTTGATATAGTGTAAATTGCAAATTTGTTAGTTTGAAAATTAAACAAAAAGTTTAAGCATCCGCTAGACTTCAGCAAAGTAGTCCAAGACGCTTTCGCAACTTGTTCATTCTCGCCATTTCTCACTGCAATAACATTCGGAAAAAAATCATAAAAATACTCTCCAAGACAAACATAAAAGCCTTTTACACAATCTTCGAAATTTGCCTCTAGAATGAAGTTCTCTCCCGCTTTCAATCGAAACTCAACCTCAGCCTGCTTCTCGGCCAAAAAAGCTTCAAATCTCTCAGCAGGCTTTAAGGATATTGGCTTGATGAAATTAAAATTTTCTGTAGGTCTTGGGCGTAGTAACAAAAAATCTTGAGTGATAAAGTCCTTGTCGATACTCATCCCTGCTAACTCAAACGCCTCGGTCCAATAGTTTAAGGTAACTAGATGATCTAAAATGGGAATTGCTGAGGATCTTCGATCAAAATATTTAAGCCTTTCGATGAAAGGTTCTCTAACTACTCCTACTTGAATACTTTCTTTACTCTCAAAAGCTAGCGCATAAGCAAGCCAGTAAGGTGCTTTCAAGGCTGATATATTTAATTCGGTCAAGCGCTTTATAATTTGCTCATAAGACCGAGGAGCTCTTGCGCCTGGCGCTATTAAATAAGGACCTGAGGGTTTTAACTCTCCATCGATATAAACAGTGCTTGCGCGAGCTAAAATAAGAAGTCCACTTGTTAGCAACCCCAGAGTAAACCTGCCTTGGAAAGCGCAAGCCACTAGCGCATGAATTGGAACTAAAATGCTTAAGAGATATCGAGGCTCTGATGACAGCTTGCCGAACTCAGAGATTACAAATAGTAAAATACCTAGAGCTACCTGAGAAGCAAAGAAAGCCAAATAATAAACTTGAAGGGCAGAAAAACTTCTAAATCGAGTGAGCAGCAACAAAACTGAAAAAGCAATCAAGAAAAACAGTTCTACGTCCCAGATTCCTTTCTGCCAAATCCTCGAAACTCCCATTAATATTGGAAATGCCTCGGAAAAAAAATTAACAAGTCTGTCTCCGACACTACTAAACTCTAACTTTTGTAAGCTTTTGAAAGTTTCGAAGTTTCCGCTCAAATTAACAAATAAAACAGGGGTTAGAACCGCAACAAAACCAAAAGTATATAACCGCAAAAATACGAACTTGTTAACGCTTTTTAAAAACTGAAAAAAACTTAGTGGAACAACAAAAACAGTAGTCTGGGGGTTAGACCACCAACAGAAACCCGCAAAAGCACCGTTTAATACCCCTGAAGAGGAGCATTTGAGTAACAAAAGCGCCACTCCCTGCATTAATAAAATTGCGGTGTAACTGCCCCGCGCTTTAGCAATCCACTCTAGCCAGAAATGCCCGTTAAAAAGCGTTAAAAGACTGAAAATAAAAGCAACGGTGAAACCAAAAGTTTTGTAAATCACAAACGTTGCAAGCCCAACTCCTATAACTCCTTGACAAAAGGCAGCTAATTTCAGAGTTTCAGCAGAGACCCCAAAAATTTTGAAAAAAAAGCTTGTAACTATTGCCTCAAAAGGCCCAATGTAGTGTTGTCCATAATAAAAAACTGGAATAGACCTCCCCTCCAAAATATGTTTAGCCATCAGCCCCGTTATTGCTTCATCTGAGTCAATAATAAAACCCGCTTTCCTGAGGTAGTAAAACTCAAAAACTATGAAACTCAGAAATACAAAACAGAAAAGAAAAAATTTAATTACCCCCGATTTTTGCACGCACAACCTCAGTGATTATCTTTGCAGACTTGTCCCAAGTAAAGTTCTTTGCCACATTTCTTGCGCCCTGGACCTTAGTTAAAAAGTAATCTTGATGATTAAAAAAATCAACTAAAGTATTGATTAAATCTTTTTTTATGTAAACTAAATTATCTCCAAAATAATCTACTAAAGGCCTTATTGGTCTGCAGATTACCGGAGTTTCTAGAACGCTTGCTTCAAAAACAGGTAAGCCAAATCCCTCCTCTACACTTGGGAAAACTACAACATCGGCGGATTTTATATAAGATGCCAATAGCTCATCTACACAGTGATCAACTATAAGGCAATTTGAAGGCGCTGCGAAATTTTTTCTGAAAGCCTGCTCTTCCACGATAAAAACAAAGTTGATTTCCTTCAAAGTATTCGCGGCTCCAACTACTTCATCAACTCTTTTTCTGGGATCCAAACCTCCAAAGTAAAGGACTGTAGGACCGCTAAATTTCAGCTCTGCCCTGCAATTTTCCTTAGAACGCTCGAATCGAAAAAAAACTTCATCAACGCCTAAGGGACATACTGTTAGTCTTTCCTTGGGAATGGCAAACAAATGTTGCAGATCCTCCTTCACAACCTCACTGCAGCAGAAAATATGAAAAGCGTTTTTAATTCCTTTTGACTCTAAATACCGGGCAAATTTGTACCTTACTGGTTTTGAGTTCGAGCCATACCACTCAGGATGTTTGAAAGGGATCAAATCAAAAACAAATAGGAAATATTGGCGAGGAACTAAAAAAGGAACATCGGTTTGACTGGGGATAAATAAAAAATCCTCTTTTCCTGAATTTTTAAAAATATTCAATGGGTAAAAAAAATGATTTCGCAGAAAAACCTCACCTTTGGGCAAAATTTTTAATAAATTTGTAAACCATCCAGCATCACTAAGATTTATTAGAGACATTTCAGGCAATTTCTCTCTCAAGCAGCTCACTAGATTGCCTACAACCCTTCCAATTCCTCGATTTGAGTGCGACTTGAAACCATGCAGCGCTGAAGTGTCAAAAATAATTTTTGTCATACAATACCTAACTGACTTAAAATAGCTAAAAAATTTTCCTCAAACTTTTCTTTGGACAAATCTTTGAGTCGCTCTCTCTGCTTTAAAAGTACATCAGTTTTAAATTGTTCATCATTCACAATTAGGTACAAGGCCTTTAAAATTGGCTCAATTTCTTGTGTATTAAAGCAAATTCCCGCTCCCCCAAGAGTTTCTGGAATTGCTCCATTTTTTAGAGCTATCACAGGCAAATTGAAGCTAAATGCCTCTACTAAAGGCACACAAAATCCCTCATGCAAAGAAGTGCACAAGTAAACAGAGGCTATTTTGTATAGAAGTTTGAGGGTCTTATCAGAGACAGAACCAAAGAAAAAAACACTATCCTCTACATCAAAAAATTTCACAGCTAACTCCAAATGCCCCCTATAAATCTCACAATCCACATCAGTTCCTACGATAGCCAAAGCTGAAGAGCCTTCAACAAAACGCTTGAAGCAAGCAAAAATCTCTATCACTTTTTCTAGATTTTTATTAGGGGCAATTCTCCCTACGGTAAGAAACTTAACCCTTGACTTTAAAAACGAACTAGGGAAAAAACTAAAAAACGCTTCAGTAGCCTGTAACAGAGTATCCGGAGCTGTTAACCTCAGGATGAAGACTCTTTTATTGCTCAAATCGGAGTTAGTTAATTCTTTTAACTCCTTAATATTGAACTCCGAATCGCATATCACAACGTCAGAAATCTCAACAGCAGCCTTTAAATCGGCTAGCCCTTCTTCTAGATTTTTGACTATGGCTGAGTTATATATCTCGAAGAAACTAAGTGGTGTTAAATTGTGGAAAAACAAAACTTTTACCTTTGAAGAAGCTTTTAGGAAGTGGCTCAACAGACCACCTATAGAATAATGAAAGAACAAAAAATCAGACTCGCAATCAATGGGTAGCCCTTTGGCTATGCCTTTAACCAAGTAATCCCTGTGAACGGCAGAGGCAAAAATTGTGTTGCTAATTTTGAGTCCATCGAGTAGTTTTTTAATCAAAACAGCCTCTCCGGAAATAGCATCGCCTGTGGTCAGAGTATGAACTAATTGAACAACTTTCATGAGTTTTCGATATTATACAAAACTCAGCTCCTTCCTTAAGTTTGTAGTTTTAACTGCTATAACCCTATTGTCTTTTTTAGTTTATATTAATTACTTCAATCTCGTACCTCTGAGGGCTTTTCTCTCTTCTTTTGAACCTATGGCAATTTTAGTGGTCTTCGTGTTAGCAGCTATCATAACAACAAAAATTGCGAGAACAATTGTGCTAATCGCCGCTCTAGTTTATTATGTCTCCCCTCTGTTGCTGCAAAGCTCCTGCAACTTTACTATTCCTTCGGCCAGTCTCAAAAGCAAACTCAACCACGCTGCCATTTTGGAAACCATACTTGGCTCAACGCAAATTTGGATTTTGCAAACAAACGGCAAACTAAACACTTGGGAAAGTTACACTATGGTAAGACGCTTGGCACTTGCGGCTTATACTTTACCCAACAGCAGCGTGATTTTTTTTCCGCGCTCTGCCTCATTTAGACTTCCAGAGAGGCTTCTTCAGAAAATTGCCAAGGTGCGTTATGTTTGCACTGCTGGAGATTTCAATATTTTTGTATCGATCAAAGTAAACTAATAACCAAAAATTACGATAAAAATTTATAGCATGAAAATAACAGCTTCAAACTTAACTATTTCAAAAAAAAATCAGCTGCCCCCAAATTTTAATACCCTAGAAGCGATTGAAAAAAATCTCTTATCCCGGCAATCTTTTACTCCCCAAGATTTAATCAAGTATCAGGTGTTAGCTCAGAAGTTTCATCTTAAGATCGAGCTTTCAACAAGGGTAGCTGATGGGATATCAGCTGGCATAAAAAGACTTCAAACACAAAGCCAATGAGAATTCAACCAATAGTTTGGAAGAAAAGGCTTCTCTTGTTTAACAAAAAAACTTTAAAGCTTGAGCTGGCTAAGATTGACCGAGAAATTGCTCGAAATCACGAATGGCTCGCCCAAAAAGCCTCTTTGCAGAGAACTAGAGTCGACGAAAAATTCTACACAGCTCAACTTCTTTGTTTATGGAAACAAAAACTAAACAAAAATCATAACTTGCAAGCATTAAATAAACAAACTGAAAAATTAGATAACTTGGAAGAAAAAGTACTCAAGGCCCAGTACAGAGCCAAAGAGCTAACGCAAGAAGCTGAAGCCCTAGAGTTCAAAGCGGCAGGTTTTGCGCAAAATTTTTCAAACGCATACGAAAAAACTGACACAGAAGAGAGCCTCCTTAACTCCGCTAAGTTTAGCTCCGAGCCAAAGCATGTTGCTCTTTTGGAATTTGGTAAAGAAAGAGTGATTGTTGAGTACGTAAAATCTTCCACAGGCGAAGGACTTTTAAGCTTTGATTTCAACCATAATAATCATCAATCCCTAAATAAATTTCGCAAGCAAATTCTAAAGAGATTAAAAGAAAACAAATGTCTAACTAGTCTATACATAAATGGAACTAACTCCTGAAACTTTAATAGTAGTAGCGTTGGGTTTAGCGTTAGCCCCTGTCATTCTAGGGGCAATGACTTGTTACTTAAAAGTTACAATCGTTTTAAGCTCGCTCAAAAGTGCTTTCGGAGTGCAGAGCTTCCCTGGAACTTTTGTGATATTCGCTCTTTCAATTTCAGTCTCAGCTATTGTTATGAAGCCGGTCTTTGACCAGATCGTTAGTAACTTTGTAACATCTCCAGTAAATCTGAGCGACCTCAATAAAACCGAGTTATCAAAAATTTTAGCGAATTTTGAGCCTTTAAAACTTTTTCTGCTTAAGAATGCTAATGAAGAGAAATTGATTTTTTTCAAGGAGAAACTGTCCCAGGACACTGAAAACTGGCAAGTTGCTTTGGGAGCCTTTTTAATAACTGAACTAGAGGAAGCTTTTCATTTGGCACTTCTCCTATACTTGCCTTTTTTTATAATTGATATTTGTGTTTCCGCAATACTAGTCAGCTTAGGGATGTTTATGCTTAGTCCGGTATTATTAACTCTACCTCTTAAAATATTGCTGTTAGTTTTCTCTAAACCATGGACAGTTTTAATTGACTCTTTTATCTCTTCTTACACTTGAGTATGGAAACGATATTTGGGGAGTTCATCAACTTAAGTTTTATGTATCTTTTCCCCGTTCTGGCAATCATTACTATGGCTTCTTTCCTAATTAATTTTTTTCTAGCAGTTATCCAAGTTCAGGAACAAAGCGTATCTTTTTTAGTTAAAGCCGCCTTGGTGGCGGCGGTCTGCTATTTCTTCGGTCAAAAATTTTTCACTGAACTGGGAAAATTTATGTTGAAAATTATAAACCATTTTCCAGATGTTTGAACTTGTAGACCCTTACTTATGTAGTTTTGCTAAGGGATTTGGATTTTTAGTGCTTCTGCCGTTCAACAAATTTGGCTTGGGAAATTTAAGCAAAATTTCATTTTCCTCTTTGATAGCACTTTTTTTGGGACCTACTAATGATTGGAGCCTTTTGACCTTGGCAGTCAATTTTCTTTGGGGCCTAGTGATATCTTTCCCCTTTCTAGCATTACTTGAAACAATACGGCATTGCTTAAACGTTTTGAACTTTGCCTCAGGCCAAGGCTTTCAGGAAATTTACTCTCCCTCAACTTACACTGAAACTAGTCCTCTGAATGAAATGATTACTTTAGCGGCTCTGTGGCTATTTACTTCAAGATTAGCTTTGCCAAGTTTAGAGTTGCTCCATTTGGATTTCTCGGGGCTAGACTTAGGCTTATCCAATTTTGGAAAGGTTCTCCTATTTTTTTTATCAGAGCTATTTTGGGCCTTGGCACCTATACTTTTTATATTTCTTTTAATCTACTTTGCTGCAAATCTTGGCCAAAAGGCGTTACCCTCTTTAAATTTGATGGTAGAGACAAACGCGGTGGCTTTTTTGCTATTTTTAGTTTTGCTTGGTTCATGGTTTCAGCCAGAGAATTTAAGAAAATTTTTGGAAAAATTTGAGTCACTAGTTTTTGATTTTTGGTTTGAACTTTCTGTGATAACACAGCTGAATTTTTAGATGAAAAATTTTGAGCCCACTGAGAGGAAAATTCAAAAAGAAAAAGAGAAGGGAAATCTTTTCAAACTTGAAATAACAAAAAGTACGCTAGCGGTGTTTTTTACGCTACTTCTGATATATCTCTTGATCAATTTAGCCGACACTTCTTTTTTTCAACCTTCACAAATTAGCCCAAAAGACTTAAAAAAAATGTCACTCGAATTTACAATTACTACGTTAGCATTAATTGCCTCTCAAAGTTTAGTTTCAATCTTGTTTGATGCTCTAATCAATAAAGGAATCTGGCTTCGCAAAGAAAAAAGGTTTGGTGTTTTTTCAAATATAAAATCGTTTTTTACTCAGTGCCGCAGGGCTTTACTTTCTCTATGGTATATGTTATTATTCGTAATAATAGTGTTTATACATCTTGGCAGCTCGCAAATTAGTTCATATCCAGCAGCTGCATGGTCTTTAGTGCTTGTTTTTTTAGCTTTACTATTTCTAGCTGGCGTCATTGAAATTGTTGTTGAAAGGATATATTACCTGAGAAGTTTGAGGATGGATTTAAAAGAGATTAAAGATGAATTTAAGGAAACAGAGGGGGATCCTTTAATAAAAGCCGAGCTGCAGCATCAACATAGGGTTATGCTGTACGAAGAGATCAAGCTACGTCTTAAAAGTACAAAAGTCATTGTTGTTGGTTAATTTATGAGCTCTCATGCTCGAGAAATCTCAGGACTTCAGGAAGCGCTCAGGCAAGGTGGTTTTTCAAAGTTCTTAGCTCAACTAAAATTAGATTTAGGAGTCACTCACTGCGAGCTATTCTTCAAATTTAAGAATCAATTTTTATCAGTTTTACCTTGTCAGTTTTTTGCTGATGCTTGTATCAATGAGGATTTTATAATCTTAAAAAACAAATCTCGGTTAGACATACCTTTCTTTGTAGCTAGCTCTGACACTCTTCCTTCCCCTCTAGAGTTGTACAAGCAGCTTAGAGATTTTGGGTTTAGAGGTATGTTGGTTGATAAGACACAGTCCTCCGACTCGGTCCTTGTTTTTGCATTATTCTCTGAGAAGCCATTAAAATTAACCGATGCTTACCTACAGGAACTTCGAAGAACATTTCGACTTGTTTGCAAGCTTTTAACAAAAAAGTATAGATCCAAAGTTAGCAGACCTGACACAAGCTTGGGAGCAAATTTTCAAACAAGCCTTCCCTTGCCTAAAAGTCTGTTATGTGTTGGTTTAAGTGAAAATTTTGAGCCAACCTTTTGGGATGGGCCATTTGATAAAATTTTTGGGCAAATTTCAAACATCACCAAAGATTTTAAACTGCAGCCCTCCGAACAGATAAAATTAGTGAGGATTTTAAAGACTGTCCTGAGAACCAAAAAATCCTCATGCACAACTTTTACTGCTACACACCTTTCCTCGGGTAAAACTAAAACCATAACAGCTTTCATTTGCCCATATAGCTTCGGCAAAACAAAAATCTTAGGACTGGGAGTGGCTTCTGACGAAAAGATTTCAAGCAACGTTGAGATACTGAATTTTAAAATCTCGCACTACTTAGTCTCTTTAATACAGAATATCGTAAAGGCAAAAAGTTTAACAAAAGAAATAATTAATCATTTATTCGAAATTTATCAGCTAGCTCAACCAAGAGGTTACGTAGCTATTTTAACACTAAACACTACTTTTTTAATTCTTAAAAGCAATTTACCTGATGAAACAAGTAAAGAGCGATTGGTTTCAGTCCTGCATCGAAATTTAAACATTATAACTAGTAACAAAGAACAGTTTCTAATTATTTCCGATCCGGAGGTCGGGGTTATTTGTTTCTTCAACATCGTCATTCACTCGCTTAACAACTTATTTTGCGCATATATAGTTAAAGAAGAGGATTATGAGAGTTTGAAACAGCTTTTCTCAATAATTTCGCTTATTTCATCAATCATAAAATCGTCCTTGGAGTTGTGGTTAGATGGAGTTCAGCATAAGAGACTCGCTCACATTCAAGAAAAACTGAACAAAAGGCTGCAAACTCTATACAGGTTTAAGAACGTCTTTGATTTAGCCCATGAAACTTTAGAACTATGCAATTTAATTTTAAAGTGCAAGAGAGGTTGGATTGGACAACTAAATCGAACAGGAAGTCACATCGAAGGGTTAGCTGCGTTCGGACCAGGTTTGGGACTAAAAATTGCCAGAAGCCAGATTGAGCTTGTTTTAAGACACGACTATCTAGATGATGCCATTAAACAAAAAAAACCTGTTATAGTGCCCGCGGGAAGCAAGATGGAGTGCTCGGGCTTTAACAACATAATTAAAGAGCTTAATCTCGGACTATTCATAATTCTACCGTTGCTACATTACCATAAGGTTGAGGGAGTCTTAATTTTAGAACCTTTAGATCCGTCGTACTCGAGAATTCAAAGAATTTTACCTTTACTTCAAGCTGTAACCTCTTTTGTGGCTTCACTTTTAGTTACTAGGAAGCAGGATCTCCAACTTTTCGAAGCAGATAAAATGAAAAGTATTTCTGTTCTAGCTGGAGGATTAAGCCACTACCTGAACAATTTATTTCAGACAATTTTTGGGAAACTCAGTCTTTTAAAAACTGCTGACTCATCTGTGGAAATAGATCAGATATTAGAGTACTGCCAGAGGGGTTTGTCTGTTGTAAGAAGCTTGGGCGATCTGGCAGCTCCGAACAGCCTGGATTTTGAGTTCTTCTCGATAAACGAGCTTTTAAGAGATAACCAGGAGTTCTTTAAATCGTTACTTCCAGAAACTTGTCAACTAAAGATGAATCTTGATCCAGATGTAAAACAGATTGTTGGAAGTAAAGCAAAAATCCAACAAGCATTTTTAAACATCATATTAAACGCAAAAGAGGCCACTTTAGACAGAGAGCAAGCATTCATTTCAATAGAAACGAAACCTGTTAAACTGCTTTCAAATCAAATCGATCCAACTCTTCCGCCAGGCAGATATGTATGCATTCAGTTTTCGGATAATGGTAAAGGTATGAGCCCAGAGGAAATCCAGTTCTGTTTTGACCCGTTTTACAGTACGAAAAAGTCCAACTCTCAAATTTGGCCAGGGCTCGGCTTAGCCACAGTTTATAGTATAGTGAAAGCTCACGGTGGAGCTGTAACAATAAATAGTGTTCTGAATCAAGGAACACAAGTTAACGTGTACTTACCATATCCCCTAACTAGCCATCTTGGGAAAATGAATGGTGAGAAATTAATCAAAGTATTTTCCAGAGACGAAAGATTAGTTTTGGAGTTGGGAGCGATGTTGTCGGGGTTAGGCTTTAAAACTCAAAGGCTAGATTTAAATAACATTCAAATGTCCGACTCGCTGTTGATAGATTTTGACTCGCTAACTTTGCGCGAAAGGAAAATGGTAGATTCTCTTCCCAACGAGATTGTGTTTTTAACATCCAATCCGCATCTTCTCAAATCCCCCCAAGACAAGTCTATCAAAGACAAATCAATCAAAGTGTTGAAAAAACCCGTCAGTATTTGGTCGCTAGCTAATTACTTTTCGCCATGAAAAAACCATATTTAGCCATTGGCATCTCTAAAGGCTCTAAAGAGCCATCTATCACAATAAACCAAGAAATATTGCCAGTGGAGCAGATCATCCAGTTAGCCAAAGAGTACAACATTCCTGTTGTTTTTGATCCTCACTTGGCTCAGCAGCTTGCAAATTTTGATGTTGATGAAGAGCTTCCTAAAGAGTTTGTCCTGGCAATCGAGGAAACATTAAGTTACTTTAGGAAAAAGTCAGGCGATATCTAAAACTTTAAAAGCTCATTTAAAGAGCTTATCTTTAAAGTGCAACTAACGCTCAGTCAATCCTTGAAATGTGGATGTGATCGTAGTGACCAGGGCTTTGCCAGAGAACCGATTTAATGTGGCCATTTTCTTTATTAAAGATATATCCTCTAGTTAGCAAAAATCTCACCAGCTTATCGGCCAAGCTTTTGCCCAGGGGATGCGTTACACTTATGCCATTTATCTTACTTATGTCAACGGCATTTCCTTTAGCATGACGGCTAACTGCTCCAGATGATGTGAGCTTCCTACGCCCCGTTATTGCAGAGCTAATAGTAATGCTTTCCAACCCTAATAGTTTAGCTGCGCAAATTAAATCTGCTATTAGTTTAGGGTTAACTTTTTCTCTATCCTTGGGGTGATAAAAAATGAGAGTCCCGGTTAAATCGCCTACTTGCTTACTATAAGCGAAGCAAGCTTCATAATCCTTGACCTTCATCTCCAATTCCTTAATCGAGTAATTTGACCCGCAAGTTGACCAAGAAAATCAGGTTGCATCCGTAAAATCAAGTGTGTTGTAATGAAGCTATGCTAAGCCAAATTTACTCTCGGAACTTTGAGAGGGTGATTTTTTTTTCAGAAGGCGAAGCTCGAGGGATTATTGCTATCCACTCTACAACGCTTGGGCCTGCCTTAGGAGGATGCAGATTCAGAGAGTACCAATCTGAGGAGGCTGCTTTAAACGACGTGCTGCTGTTAGCTGAAGGAATGACTTACAAAGCATCTCTAGCTGAGCTAAACCTAGGAGGGGGTAAGGCAGTTTTATTTAAAAGTGGCAAGATTTCAGACAGAAAAAAACTGTTCGAGACATTTGGGGAAATAGTGGGGTCTTTAAATGGAATGTATATTACAGCAGAAGATCTTGGAACCACGGCTGCAGATATGGATGTAGTGGCTTCTAAAACAATTTATGTGAGAGGAACTTCTAAATTTGGCGATCCTTCCCCTTATACAGCTTTAGGAGTTGTAGAAGGTATTAAAGCTTGTCTGAATTTTTTGTTCGGCTCGGAAGATTTAACCGGCCGAAAGATCTTAATCCAAGGTGTAGGAGCAGTAGGTCAAGAGTTAGTCAAAATTCTCGCCGCCACTGAAGCCAATTTAATCATTTCCGATGTGGATGAGAGTAAAACTAATCTGTTGCGCCAACAATTCTCAAACATTCAGGTATGTGACCCATCCAAGATCTACGATATCGAGGGAGACATTTTTTGTCCTAGCGCAGTAGGGCAAGTAATAAACAAAGATACGGCTCAGAGGCTTAAGGTAAAAGCTATTGCTGGAGCTGCAAACAACCAACTCGATGATCCAAGCACTTTAACAATTCTTAGTCAAAGAAAAATTATTTATGTTCCCGATTTCGTTGTAAACGCGGGGGGCCTAATCAAAGTGGCACATGAAAACGCTAACGATCAGAAATCAATGATCGATAAGATTAAAGCAATAAAGAGCAGAGTGACTAAGATACTCAAACTCTCTCAAGATACAGGAGCAACAACTTTAGAGATCGCGTTAGATTTAGCAAAGCAACGATTAGAACAAGCTAAAAATTTAAAACAGTCTAAAAATTAAAATCAGAGCACTCTTTAATTTTTGACCTTAAAAAATAGCTAAATTCTTTTAGCGCCTCTAGTTTTTCAGGCGATTGAGGCCTTAATTGCTTAACGTTGTCGCTGAACTCATCAAAAACTAACGCAAGAAAAGTGTTAGACCTGAAATGTAACAAGCGTTCAAATTTTTGCTCATGCTTTTTGAGAAAAGTGTTTATAAACTTTGAGTCATCCCAGGATAAGTCTTGTTGTTCAAAATGCATAATACCTCTTTGCTTGTTGCCGCAAGATACTGACAGCAACCCCTCCTTGGAGATTGAGGCGATAAAAGTATTAGAGCCTGTTCGATGCTGAAAGATCAACTTTGAGAAATTAGAGTTTGACTCGGAGCTTGTGGTGATGAAGCTTGCTTGAGAAGCGCAAGAAACAAATAAAAATGCAAAAATTAAAAATAGATTTGCCACTTTAACTTTAGATTAAGGTTACACTTTATCTCTCAAATAAGTATAATTGTAGAATTTGATGAACTTAAAGAATTTTGTGATCGATATCCCAAATTTCCCAGAGCCCGGAGTTATTTTTAGAGATATCACTCCGCTCTTTTTAAATCCAGCGGCTTTTGAAAAGGCTGTCACAGACCTATCGCACCTTCTTCCATCTAGTTTCGATAAATTAGCAGCTGTTGAAAGTAGGGGCTTTTTGTTCGCCGCTCCTTTAGTCAGACAAGTAAAAAAACCGTTAGTAGTAATCAGAAAGGCTGGTAAGCTGCCGCGTGAAAAACAGTCTGTCACCTACAATTTGGAGTATGGAGTTGCTACTTTAGAGATTCATAAAGATTCAGTTGAACCAGGCGAAAAGATTGTCTTGGTGGATGATGTCTTGGCAACAGGGGGAACAGTTGAAGCTTGTTGTAGGTTAATAAATTCTTTAGGCGCTCAAATTATCTCAGCGCTTTTTTTCATCGAGCTTTCTTATTTAAACGGCGCAGAGAGATTAAAACAGCTAGGCGTTAGCGTTCAAGCCTTACTTACATATTAGTAAAACCAGCTCGAGTGCCTCAAGATGGCCAAGGATTAGACAGAAACACTTGGCAAAGATTTAAGATACTTTTAGGCATTTTAGCTCGCAGCAAAATTTTGTCATTTTTGGCTCCTTGGCTTTTAGTGTTAGTAGTTTTTAGTTTGTCCATTGCCTACGTTTTTGGAGAACTTGCCAAAATTAGAGGGGCTATTGTTACTGAGTTAACATTAGGAAATCAAAGCGGTTTTTACTTAGCTGTTTTTTGGTTTCTTGGTATCGCAGCCACCTTAATTTTTTTAGATGTTTTTAAGCGCTTTTTCGAAGATAGGCTTGTTCAAAAGCTCAGAAAGCAAGTCAACATAACTTTTTTAACTCACTACTTGAAGCCGAATGTCAGCTATTTAATCGGCCTTTTTCGACAGGTTGACAATCCAGATCAAAGAATAGAAGAAGACACCCGAAACTTTTGCGCTCAAACAATATCTTTTTCCCTTATTTTAGTAGGCGCGCTAACAACTCTTGTTGTTCAAGGCAAAATACTTTTTGAGCAAAACCGTGTTCTTCCTTTTGTTGCATTTGGATATGCTTTTTTAGGCTCACTTTTAACATATTTTGTAGGCAGAAAACTTATAACCTTAAACTGGCTTCAACTGATGAAAGAGGCAAACTACAGGTTCAAGCTGATATCTTTGCGAGAAAACGCAGAAGCTATTAACTTTTATAAAAAGAACGCAAAAGAGATAACTAAGACCAGGCAATATCTTAGAGAAGCTGTTCGAAACTTGTTAAACATAATAGCCGTTAATAGGAATTTGGGATTAGTTACAGGAACTTATAACCATTTAATTTGGCTTCTACCTCATCTTATACTTGCCAAAAGCGTTCTTTCAGGTCAGAAAACTTATGGGGAAGTAATAACAGCCGCAATAGCTTTTGAGCACTTTTTAGGAGCTCTTTCATTGATAGTAGCGAATTTTCAAAACTTAAGCTCTTACGCGGCTGTAATAAACCGACTGGGCGATCTATATGAAAAAATGTTGAACCTTGCAGATAGACCTCTGAAAATCTCTCACGCTAACTTTGTAAAATTTCAGAACGTTACTATTTGGGTTCCAAGCAGTGGACAGATTTTGGTACGCAACTTAAGTTTTGAGTTAACTGAAGGAGGACTTTTAATTAGAGGTGACTCAGGTGTAGGAAAATCCTCAATTTTTAGGGTTTTAGCTACATTATGGGATAGTTTTGACGGCCAAGTTACCGCCCCTCCTTTTGAAAAAAGTTTCTACGTGCCACAGAGGCCTTATGTGTTTCAAGGCTCATTTTTGGATCAGATTCTTTATTCTTGCTCTCACGTTCCTTCTCTAAAAGAGGTTGATGAGGTTATAAATTTTGTGGGCCTTAGATACGCGGTTGATAAACACGGTGGCTTAGGATCCACTCAAGATTGGCCCAAAGTGTTATCAATAGGAGATATGCAAAAATTAGCTTGGGCGCGGTTGTTTTTAGCAAAACCCTATTTTGCATTTTTAGATGAAGCAACCACAGCTATAGACTTAGAGCTTGAAGCAAAATTTTACAAAGAGCTCCAAAAATTCGCCAAGCTATGGATATCGATAGGATTAAGAGATTCCTTGCTTCAGTTTCACACTAAGCATCTTATTTTGCAAGGAAACGGCGAATGGCAAATAAAATAAACCTCAAAGCATCTTTAAGGTTAGCAGGGCTTCTTTGCTACATCTTTTTACTCTCCCAGCAAGGGAGTTTATGTGATTTAAAAGAGCCATTTTCAAATGCTGCGATTCTTAAAGCAAAAAAAGTTGTTTTGAACTATATGTCTCTCTCTCCTATCGGGCTTTTAAAGGAAAGAGAATTCTTAGATGCTCAATTTCTTTGCGCACTAAACATAGTTTCAAAATCCAAAGATCCTGATTTTGCCCTAAAATTAGCACAGTTCAGCCCAAAAAGCTGGAATACCACTTCTTTTCTAGAAAAAGTAGAAGATTATGTCTACAAGTCCCTTAAAAACTCAAGCGCTTTTGATGAATTCAAAAAACAAACGTACGCCACTCACAGTTGGTTCAGTAGTTTTGAGCAAAACATTCATAAACTAAAAACTAGAACTCTTAGCTCTGAGGAGCTTGAAGATTTAGTCTCTTCGATCTCAAGTTACGACTACTTTGTTACTTACAAACTTATCGACAAGCTTTTAAAAGCTAACGCTTTTTTTCCAAATCTGTTAAACCTTCTAAAACTTCTCAAATCGAAAGAATATCTTAAAAACAAATTTGACTACTACAGGTTATTTTTTAAAGTTTTTTCAACTTCTTGTTTTGCCAATAAAATTTGCGCAGGGCTGGAAGACGAAGAGGCTTTTGAGCTAATTCAATATGGGTCATTTTTTCTTGAGGCGTCAGAGTTAACTCAGCTAATGAAAATGCTACCAGAGGCTGAATTAACTAGATTAAAAAACTCTGATAATCTAATGCATCTTACTCTTAACAGCCGGATTTTAGCTGTCTTAGATGGATTAGACTGGACAACGTTGAAGCAAAAACTGTTAACATCTGGGCAAACCAAACCATTAAAGCTGCTTCTTCTGTACAACTTAGGGCTTATAGCGCCTGAGACTGAAATTCTTAGGATAGCTGTTTCTGATCTCAAGCCCGAAGAGACTTTTGCACTTTTCTTAACCGCAAGAAAAAAGCTTTTAGCTTTTCAGGGTAAACTACCGAAAGATAAAGCAGAGCTGCTACTTTTGCTAACTTTTTGTAACAAAAAACTTAAGTCCTCAGTAACTATACCTGCTTCTTTAGCAATCCAGCTTCCAACGGCTTGTTTAGAACTAGAAAGTTTTAAAATAACTAAGGATATTGCAAATTTAGTTTTGAATTATTTAGAGTACAAGGACCAGATATTTTTTGCTAGAATCTGTCCTAAGGACCTTGGGCTTTCTTTCGTTGAAGACGATGTTTTAGGTAGAGACATAAGTTATCTTGCAAACTGTGAAGGCTCTAGGGAGTTAGTCAGTAGACTTAAAAACGAGCTGAAACTTCCAGATTTAGAGCCGAGAGACAAAGCTCTTTTAGAAGCTCTAAGGGTAGGTCCGACGGTGATTGAGCAGCATGTTAAAGCTCTCACCGACTCGGAGCTTGATTTGCAGCAGCTAATTAAAGATTTAACCTTCTTTGTGCCTGCTGTATGCCTTTATCCGGAGTTAAAAAATTTTTTCAAGAGCATGTCGAATCAAGTGAAGCCTTATAGAGTTGTTAATTTTTTAAGAGGTGTAGGTTACAAAGGAGAAAACGATAGAGTTTTCGTTAATTTTTACCCACAAGACATTAAAGAAGTAGTGACTTATCAATGCCCTTTCTAGGCCTGCGGGGCTGATTTGGCAATGCATCATCTTAATTAACTTTGAAGGTAGATTTTTTTAAGTGACCTTATATAAACCAGATTAGCTAGAATTTTTTTGCAACACAGCACCAATGAGTCATTTTAAATGTAAAAACTGACAGTTTTATACAGCCAAAAGAGCTAGCTTTGAAAGGGCCTACAAGTTTGCAAAAAGTTTGACCAAGTTTACTCATAAACTCTGTGCAATGCTTGCTTATCTGAAATCTCTTACAAGCCTTTAGTACATTTTTACTGATTTAACAAATCGTAAGAGTGGTAAAGAGAAAAAACTGCTAAACTTAGTGTTCTCTACCTCAGTTTTTACGTTTTCGAGTTAGCTTTCTTAAAATTTTTGTGTCTGTAAGCTAACATAAACAGAGATCTTAGAGAACCTAGTTTGTAGGATGAGGACTTTAAAATTAGTGGCTCTTTATTTTTTTGCTTATGCAATCGCTAAAAAAATGTGGGAGTACGATCTAGCCTCCCAAGTAATAGATGGTGTAAATGAAGACGGAGGGATTTTTCTTGCTCAAGCGCGCACAATTAAAGATTTAGCGTTTTTTAATCCTACTATTTTTACAGCACCATACGGTTTTCCTCAGCAGTTTAGCTATCTTTTTACTGATACTTTCCTGATTCCTGGGATTATTTTCAGTATTTTAACAATATTTGGGCTAACAGAGCAGCTGGCGTTAAACTTAATAAAAATTACCGCAAGCCTTCTAAATGGATTTGCTAGCTACTTTTTTTTCAAGCCTTTTGCTAAAAATCCGTTGTTGTTGTCTGTTATATTTCAGACAGTTGGTTTTCAATTTGTACGAGATCAAGTTCAGCTGCAGTTTTATTTTGTTTTCCCTCTTGCTTTAATTATTTTAAGAAGCGAGTCTGCTTTAAAGCCTTTTTTCTTAGGTGCTTGTCTAAGCTTAAGTTACTTTCTTAGCGCATATTATTTTGTTTTGTTAAGCATAATTTCAGGCTGCATTTTGCTTTGGCAGTTTAGCTTGAAAAACCTTCAAAAACTAAATGTTAGAAATTTTTCTCTATTTTTGTTGGGCCTTGCCCCTGCATTACCTTTCTTGTTTGTTCAAGCAAGCATCTCCGCTCAGAGAAAAAGAGAGATTTTAGAGTTAGCATTGTATACCTTTAATTTGAAGGGATTAATTCTAGGAGCGTTCAGCCCAGATTACCTCACAGAAGAGTTTAAATTTTCAAATAGCTACGTCGGCTATGTGTTTCTTGCACTCGTAATTTTAGCGCTTTTGAGAGAGTTACGTGTTTGGTTTTTAGTTTTTTTGCTCGTACTTTTTTTAGCTGAACTTAATTTAAGAGGCTTTGCATCTTGGATTCTGCTACTTTTTTTATTTACAGCAAGAGATAAATTAGCTTCGGGCATTTTTCTACTATTTTTATCATGTAGCTTAGGTAGTTTCTCAGAGCCTTCTTCTGTTTTAAACGTGATAACTCAACTTGTTCCATCACTGCAAACAATTCGGGTTCCAGTTAGATACTTCTTTGTGGGAAGTTTAGTGTTTTTTTTGCTGAGCGCTGGAAGGTTTAGTTTTAAAAAATTAAACCTAGTTGTTTTTAGTTTACTTCTTTTAGAGCTAAGTATTTACCCTGCAAGAAAGTTTGATTTTTATCAAAAAGCAAAGCCTCCTGAGCTTGGTAAGGTCTACTTCGCTTTGCCGCTTCAGAAAATGAAGCTTGATCAACCGTTAGAACAGCTTTCTAGGCCGTTTTGGAACACGCTGCATATGTTGGCTTTGGGTCAACCTGGGATCTATCTTTACAATCTACATTCAGGGTATTATTTTTACAAACACGACGCGGTTGAGCGGTATTTAAAAAATTTTCCGGATGAAAAGAGTTTACGGGTTTTAAAATCTTTGTTAGTTGACTATGTTGCTATTTTTAAGGGAACCCTAAAATCTAGCTCCTCTTCGCTTAATTATGCCTCAAGTGATGGTTTGTACGATTACTATAGTCTAGGAGCTGTAACGTTTGACCAAAAAGGGCTTTTCTTTATTCCATCTTATGCGCAGTATTTTCTAATAAGCTGGAAGGCAGATAACAGTTGCTCTGTAAACGTGCGAGTTCAGGGAAGGGAGTTAAAGGTAAAGTTAGAAGAACACTACACTACTTATTTGATTGAGCTTAATTTCGCTTTTAGTAAAGTAAACCCGTGGGAGTTTTGGTTTGAGTCTGATGATTGCAAAATTACTGTTAAGGAAACTGAGTTTTATAGGTCAGAAAAAGAAGTAGACGTTGAGGCAATAAAAAAGTTGGCTTTCGACTCGGATGAGGAGATTTTGCTTGATTTTCCGCTTCTTGATTGAAGCGAACAAGACTTTAGAATTTGAATCTCAAAAGTTTAGCACTCTTAAGAGTACTTAAAGAAAATAAGAGTACTAAAGAAAGTGTCGGTATTTTTATTTTGACAACAAGCACTGAATGCTTTAAAGGGCTATCTTGTAATTGGTTTAAGAAACTCAAAAAGCTAAGTGATAATTTAATAAAAATAATTTAACGCAGCCCCTCTCAAGCAGAGCCTATTAGAAGACTTTTTAAGCGAAATTCTAAGTGCCAGGAGATATTTGCACAGCATTCTAAACTATCTTAGTGCTCAACAAGCGCATTAGCTACTGCTTAAAGATTTAACCTACCGTAATAAACTTGGCCCTCCTGGCTTTGCTCGCGGCCCCTGAGTTAGCCCTGGCACCAAGTCAAAAATAAGCATAGCGGGATTTCTTAGAATTGCTTCAAACACTTCTTGTATCTGCTCAAATATTTCTTTCTCTGGATGGCATCTCAACCTCCCTGCAACTAAGATATCTATATGAGGCATAAAGAGGAGGAAGAACTCGTTTTGCCGGGCTACAAGTATCCCAAATCTGGTCACAGCCTCTTCTAATTCAAACACTGTTCTATCCTATCTAAATCACTTCCCTCCTTTAAGCTTTCTTCCCCAAAATCTAGTCGTGGTCGGAGGTCCCAAAATCTGGTCGCAGCCTCTGCTAATTCAAACACTGTTCTATTGTATCTAAATCTCTTTCATCCTCTAAGCTTCCTTCCCGAAAATCTAGTCGCAGCCTCTTAAAACTCAAAGATCGTTCTAGTCGAGTGCTTTGCTGTACAACTGCAAAAACACACTTTAAAAATCTGCCCCACTTACATTTCCAATCCGGTGTACAAAGTTTGGTGGCAGCTTCTTAGTGTTTTAAACTCGTTTCAAAATCAAAGAGGCTATAAGAAGTTATAATACATTCATGCTCTTATTTTAGTGTAAGCATTTACTAATCCCCCTCAATCCTCTTTCTTTAAAACTCCTCAGCTGCTAAAGCGCCTTCAACGATATCCTCTTCCTAATCCCTCTGATCCTTTTGCGAGTAAGCTGTTGAAATTAATCAATTAGCATCAACCGGCTATAAACTACTTTAAATACCACACTATTACTTTTTAACTCATTTATTAATAACCTTAAGGTTTAATTTTTACATGCTGTCATAAAATTCGACACAGCTCTTCAACTAAATTTTAAATGATCCAGGCATTATCTGTTCATGATTTCGGGTTTTCAAGTAAATTAAGGGCTAAAAATCTTGCTGCAAAGAATATATAGATATTTCCACTAAGAAGCGATAACTCAAAACGTCACACTAGCATAATTTGGAACTTTTTAGTGCCTAACAGATGAGGAACTTTTGCAAAGAGTTGGCTTAACTAAAAAAGTTTTTCAGTAAACTCTGTTTAAGTTTGCACGATTTTTTAAAGTTGATGGGTATTGGATTAGTTGGTGGGTGTGGAGGTGGTTTATGGGTTATTTAAGAAGAGATAGAAGGGATGGAAACAAATGTGTCAGATTTGTGACCTGCAGGGTGTTGCAT
>Ga0308400_1000146_pt1 | contig 30722 bp, 27 predicted proteins | sample HotsprSampOS1265_FD_203451 | JGI IMG/M metagenome (GOLD analysis project Ga0308400, IMG submission 203451) | Hot spring phototrophic mat microbial communities from Octopus Spring, Yellowstone National Park, Wyoming, United States - 20060914_OS12-65 ...
CCAGAACAAAATTCATCAACGGGCCGGCCAGCATCACCGGAATTTTGCGCCAGGGTGGTGCAGTAGCCAGACTTCCGGTACCGTACACGGCATCTTTCTCGCCATCCATTCCGGCAAAGCGAACAAATCCACCCAGCGGGAGCCAGTTGAGCGTGTACTTAATCCCGTTTCGCTCGAAGAGAACCAGCGCCCGTGGGGGAAAGCCAATCCCGAACTCTTCGACCTTGATACCCATTCGTAATCCTACCCATAGATGGCCCAGCTCATGAACGAACACGAGCAAGCTGAGCATCAGTAGGAAGACGAGAACAGTCAATAACGGATCAAAAATGGTGCTTGTAATCTGTTGCCAGACGTTATTTGCAGTTGTCATGAGCATAGCACGCTCCAAAGAGGACAGTAGAGTGATGACGGCGACGAGCAGGTAGCTCGTCGCCGCTCGTATTCAAGAGTAGTGTACCGGATTGAAGCGGCTGAGTCAAGGGAAATTACCGTAGTCTGGGAATTTTCAAAGGTTTCACCCTCTTTAGCAGAGGTGAGGAGAAAGAGAGAAGAAACGGGTTCCTTACCTAATCCGCAATGTATGCCGAGTGGTGCGTCTTCCCGTCCCGCCGTTGGTCTGTAGCAAGCCCCCGTTATACTGTTGATCTGGTTTGTTACATCGCACGATGCGGGCCGGAGGCCCGCGCACCCATCGTCTCAGGACGAATACGTCCTGAGACCGACGTTAAAGAATGAACATTGCGCGATGCGGGCCGGAGGCCCGCGCACCCATCGTCTTAGGACGAATACGTCTTGAGACCGACGTTAAGGAACGGACATTGCGCGATGCGGGCCGGAGGCCCGCGCACCCATCGTCTTAGGACGAATACGTCTTGAGACCGACGTTAAGGAACGGACATTGCGCGATGCGGGCCGGAGGCCCGCGCACCCATCGTCTCAGGACGAATACGTCTTGAGACCGACGTTAAAGAATGGACATTGCGCGATGCGGGCCGGAGGCCCGCGCACCCATCGTCTCAGGACGAATACGTCTTGAGACCGACGTTAAGGAACGGACATTGTACGATGCGGGCCGGAGGCCCGCGCATCCAGGTGATCGTGTGTTAAGTGTCATCGTCAGCAGGTGAGTGATGTTCGTCAGTCAGCGTCGAACGTCACGGCAATAATAGGTTCAGCTGAGCAACTATGGTTGTCGCTTGAGATAGATATTCTCAAAACCAACGTTGAACGTTGCTGTGCCGCCGCTGATCGTTGGTGTTATCGGGTTGCCGTCTCGACTATACGCTGCTATCACAGCGCTGGCCGGTAGCGAAATCTGCCGCGTTGTAGCGTCAACCGACCAGATCACATCGAGTACGAAGCCATTGCCACTGAATCGGTAGGATTCGAGGCCTGTACCATAATTAACAGTTTGTGATTGCAAAGGTGTTCGCAACTCTAAAAGGCGCACGTTTAGATGTTTCAGAGCGTTAAATGCCAGACGAGGTTGCTGATTCGAGTCTAACAATCCAGCCTCTTGCCAGCCCGGACCTTCCAGTACGTACCAGATGAAGGCATCAACCTGTGATGCAACAGATCGCACGACCATACGGACAATATGGTTTGCTTTTGAATCTTCATAAGCTCCTGATTGACAGGCGGTTCCCATTGAGGGATGACAACGCAAACCGGTTTCATTAAGGAATAGTGGTTTATTAATCCCGTAGCGTGCCATCACATCACGGAGAAAGCGAGCTTTTCCGATGACGTACCCGCCTCGACTGTTCCAGGTTTGTTGATCGCGATCAAAGTCAATCCCAGGCTGCGTATTGTTGAAGATAGGGTAAGCATGGAATGCAACAATATCGAAGTTGTTCGCAGAACCAGCGCGCAACGCCCCCTCGAAGAAATTAAACGGTTTTGAGGGATCGTTAGGTCGGGTCGTTGGCCGATCCAACAGCAAGCCTCCAAACACAATTTTCGCTCCAGGATCAGCAGCGCGAATTGCTGGCGCCACTACATTCAGCATTCTACCGTAACGTTCGCCACCGTAGTATTCGTCATTCAGATTCCCCCAACAGCCGTATGGTGAATTGGCTAAAACCAGACTAGGATCGACGTCTGGTTCGTTTCCCAGTTCCCAATAGCGAACGTAAAATGGAGCTTGGCTATACCTTGCAACCAAAGCACGCATGAAGTCAGCATATTTGCTAAGATGTTGATCTTGAATAGGTGAACAACGATGAACAGCACCAGTTGCCCATTCTGGATAATCGTCTACGATAGCTATAACGTTCAACCCTAACTGATTAGCTTTGCTGACAGCGTTCTCAAATTCTTGAAAGCTCGGTGCGCTAAAGCTTATCGGTGCGGTTGGAGTAGGTTGGGCATCACGCCAGCTAAGGATATTCAAGCGTACCCAAGAAGCACGTAACTCACTGGCGCGATCAAAAACTGCCTGATTTGTAAGTGCATGCGTTTCAAAGCCAGTGGGTAATGTTCGGTGTGAGAAGATAGCTGGCACGAAAATACGGTTAGGTTGCTGTGAGTTAGCGAATGAGGGTATGAAGTAGATGGTCATTAGCAGAGCGGTGATGGCAAGCAGACGTAAACGTAAGTAGTATATCATTGCTTCCTCGTAGCTACTACTAGTACTGGTAATTTAATCTAACTTCAGTGTAGCAAACCTGTGGTGGTATGTCAAGATTGCTTATTTACGACGCAGGGCTTTTCAGAGTTTTCAGCTTCGGGTTACCTTCAGTGACTGGACTATTCAAAAATGGAGTGATTTTGGCAAACATCACGCACCCACTCAGAATGATCCCTAGTCTGTACAGTTTCCTTGGGCGCATAGGGTACTGACCCTGCATCTTGTGGTACGTAACTGGGAAGCTGGAATCAGCACATGATCACTCCCGTCAGGTTTCCTACAAGCGGATTGATGGAACCACTACCATGCCTTGACGGACATGAGATGGGCAAAATGCGTGTTGCATACACCTTTCGTTCAGAACCAGCGTTGGTGCAGTTAATTTATCGTATAATCAGAGGTGAAAATACATGGAATCGCTGGTATCCAATATATGGTTGCGGCGGAAAGAGAAACTCATCCCAACCTAATGTAGAAATACTGATAGTGTAGTTAGTCAAGTACGATGTTTTCCATTCACCCATACCGTCTTGCCAGACTTCATGTGCCCAGCCCGGCGTGAGTGGATATTCGATACTCCAAGGACCAGTGGGTGCTGGCCCATATCGGTATCGCTCACCCTTTGCTGCAGTATTGTTATAAAACAAATAATAGAAATGACCATATTTCACAAGAGTAGGGCTTTCCAACATTGTATTCATTACAGGCAGTGTTATTGCACCCCAGTCTGTCCAAGGACCGAGTGGAGATAGAGCAGTGGCGACGCCAACAATACCACCGCCCTCATCTAGACCGGTGTACAACATATAGTACAAGTTATCAATTTTAATAACTGTGGGGTCACGGCAATCTGCCCATCTTCCTGCTTGCCAGATCATATTATCGTGACTAGGTTGAAATATCATACCCTTTTGCGTCCATGAATTGGGATCGGCAGGATTGCTTGAGGTTGCAACCATAATACTTTGGGTGTATGATTCGGTCACTCCGGTATAGTACATGTAGTATACGCCATCCTCTTCTAGTACGAAGGGAGCCCATTTTGCTAAGGACTCCCAACCATCCGAAGATGATGCTGTTAAAATCGGTCCTAAATCTTCCCATGTACAAAAATCAAGAGAACGTGCATAAGCAAATTGCTTCTCTCCTGGAAGATAAATTGAGACGATATAATAGTATCCATTGTGTTGAAAAACGTGGTGATCTTTTAGACCGAAGCTTGAAGGAAACCAACCAGGATTCTCGCAAGCTAGAGGGGTACTTTCTATCTTATTTGTTATTTCTCTGGCTACAGTATAGTTATCGATAAAAGGTAAGGGAATAAGGAATAAGCAGAATATTGTTATGATCTTAAGTGTGTTCATATTTTCTTGCTCCCTGAACATACGTAGATACTTCAAGAAAAACTCAAATACTTCCTTATCACTCGTCGAAACACTGTGTGTTACTCTTGAAGCTGAGCAATTGCTGCACGATTACTCGTACCCTACGGCGATTGATACGGTTCGCGGTCTACCTCTACTTTTGGCATCATGTGTGCGACGACTGCATGTGTTGCTACTTGTGAAACATCTGTGTTTCCTTCCATCCTGCGGCGTAGAGATACATCCACACACTCTGCGGCATTCAGGTCTGGCGCAGATGGGGATGGGGATGGTGGGTGGCAATTCGCTAGACTGGAACCGTCGCATAGCTTCACACACTCCACTCCAGAGCTTGATCCTGGATAACCACCTTCTTGCCCCATTCCTCCAACCCTCCAACTGCCGGACGATTGCAGCCAGGGTCGTAGCAATAACGTAGGCATACTTCTTACACTACAGCATACTACACACCGCCATCATTCCATCCCGCTATAAGCGTTCCTATACCACGTTCGGCCCTACAGTTCCCACTGTGCGGCGTCCTCATTCGGCGTGCCGAATTCTGTAGGTCGATGCACAGTTTGTCACGCATATTCGCGGCTACGGGACGTATGCTGGTTGATGCTCTAAATGAACGCGCCCCTTGTTCTTCGAGGCTGCATGTGCAGACAGAAGCGGGACGTTCATGCGTCTCCTGCGCACGTTACCACCCCCCCACTTCCGCCAACCAGCTCATCATTTCCTTAAAATAGTGTTCGCGCACTGCTTTAGCGGAGAGCGCCAGATCGTGGATACCGCCTTCAATGGCAACCATAGTCACATCGTCGCCCAGTTTTGGACCATCACGACGCATATGGGCAACATCGAGCACAACGTCAGCCCGTTGAACCTCGGGGTTACCGGCTACCGGCCAGGCAGAGCGTGCCGAATGGGCAATGAAAATCGGACAGCGGATGCCGAGGCCGCGCCGCAGGCGTCGTTGGGCTAACAAGATGGCTCGTGCTGTTCCGGCACGCATTGGAATTCCGTTGACCGGCTTCCAGCGCTGGTCGAAATCCCATTCACCGCCCGTACCGCGATAAATGCTCTCGCCATACACTGAAGAGAGCTTGCCAACTATTCGCGAGGGCTGAATACGACCGATAAGCATCACCAGCGGGATTGATGCCCGTGTCAGGCGATCAATGAAAAAATCAAAGAATGGGCTATTGAGCGCAAGAGCACTAATCCGATCACGGCGTTGGCCTTCAGCAGCGTAGAGTGCGGTAACTAACCCACCAGCCGAATGACCGTGCAGTACGATCCAAGGTCGCTGCTGCTCAGCATCGATCACGGTGATGGCGGCGTCGAGAAATGGATAAAAATCGGCGATATTGCGGTAAAAACAGGGAATCTGTCCCGGATCGGTCGCTCGTCCGTGACCGGGGAGATCTATCGCGTAGAACGCATAACCATGGTCACGGAAGACATCGGCAAGGTGAGCTTGAAAAAAGTAGTCAGAATATCCGTGCACGTAGAGAACAGCTCTCCCTTGTACTGGTGGATTACTCTGGCGGATCAGCACAGCTCGACCACTGACCAGGTTGATTGCTCGTACTTCAAAACCGGATAGCACAATATCAGGAACCCATTGCTGTTGGATATCAATCGCTGTAGTCATTTCCTGATCCTGTTTACAGTGCGGAACGGCAGTTGTTACTGGAGAAAGATAACAACTAGGTAGTAAATAACTGGTCCGGTAAAAAGAATGCTATCAATGCGATCCAGAATACCACCATGACCGGGAATGATAAATCCCGAGTCTTTGACGCCGACCTGTCGTTTGATAAGCGACTCAGCCAGATCGCCCAGGGGACCGAAGATACCCGCTGCCATACCTAAGATAACTGCTTCAACCAGGGTAATCGGGAGGCCTAGCAGGGGAACGCAGAACAGAGCAGTTGCAATGGCGGCTGCCATCCCACCAGCAAACCCTTCCCAACTCTTTTTAGGGCTTAGTATGGGCGCCATTTTGGTGCGCCCAAAAGCCCGCCCAACGAAAAAGGCGCCGGTATCTTGCAACCAGGTAGTGGCCAGCGTAAAAAACACCCACGCCGCACCAGGAGGAATTTGGGCGAATGCAAGCCACCCGTCTTGTAACGGTTGTTCGAGTTGACGTAGAAGAAGGTAACTACTGAGTAAGCCACCGACATAGTATGCACCAGCTAATGTCAGTGCCCAACTCAGCAGGCTGGTCTGGCGGTCACGACGAGCAATTTCGGCAATTAGTGTACCGATAATTGCCACGAACATCACTGCCAATAACAGATCGATGGTTGTCAGCGGCTGAAAAAACGTTGCGGCACAGATCAGCCAGCCAATCGTGAGACCCTCAGCCAGTCGTGGTTGATAACCACCGTGGCGAAACATTGCGAACAACTCACCAATCGCCAGCGAGGTAGCTACACCAGCCAGCAACACCGTCGTTGGCGGCCACCAGACACCGGCGATAATCAGTGGTAGCAACACAACGACACTTGCAATACGGATGGCAAGTGCATTAGTTCGGCTTGGGGAGCCCGCCGAAGCGGCGTTCGCGCCGTCCATAATCAAGAATTGCCTGATGCAAATGCTCGGGTCGAAAATCGGGCCAAAACACTGGCGTAAACCAGTACTCGCTATAGGCCGACTGCCAGATCAGAAAATTTGAGAGTCGTCGCTCTCCGCTGGTGCGAATGATCATATCAGGATCGGGTAAACCATGGGTTGAGAGGTGAGCACTGATGACTTCATCAGTAATTTGATCGGCGGGAATACCGCTAGCAACGATAGCGCGTACAGCATCAACAATATCAGCCCTGCCACCGTAATTAAACGCAATCGCCAGTGTCAAACCGGTATTGTGACGAGTGAGTTCGATGGCATAGTTGACCTTCTCGCGTAGATGCGGACTAAGGCCATGAAGACGCCCCAGATGGCGCAAATGGACATTCTGGGCATGCAGATTTTGAATCTCGCGGTCGATAAATTCGCTTAAAATCTGCATCAGTCCCTGCACTTCGAGCGATGGCCGATTCCAGTTTTCGGTCGAAAAGGCGTACAGGGTCAGTACCTGTACCCCAATGCGAGCACATTCTGTTACAATTGGGCGGATATTCTCTGTTCCGGCACGATGACCAGCGAGGCGCGGTAAGCCGCGTTGCTGCGCCCAACGCCCATTGCCATCCATAATTACCGCAATGTGTCGCGGAATCGTTGCACCGGCCAGTACACCATCCTCGCTCATACAACAGTGCCTCTGAGTGACGACCCTAGACTGCCATCACTTCTGCTTCTTTTTCGGCTCCGATCTGATCAAGCTCACGGACACAGCGATCGGTCAACTGCTGAATGCGATCTTGGCCGCGGTGTAGTTCATCTTCGCTAATCAGCTTTTCCGCTTCTAGCTTCTTCAAATCATCGATTGCGTTACGGCGTTGATTGCGCACCGAAATCTTCACCTCTTCAACTCGATGGCGTACCATCTTCACCAGCTCACGGCGCCGTTCTTCGGTCAGTGGTGGAACGGGTAATCTGATCACACGTCCGTCGTTGCTAGGATTTAAACCCAGATCCGATTGCTGGATTGCCTTTTCGATAGCCTTGATCATAGAAGCATCGTAAGGCTGAATGACGATCAGACGTGCTTCGGGAACACTGATACTGGCCAGTTGATTGAGCGGTAGTGTCGTTCCGTAGGCATCAACATGCAAATGTTCCACCAAAGCCGATGAGGCGCGCCCTGTTCGGATCGACGCCAGGTGATGACGTAATGCTTCGGTTGCCTTTTTCAGGTGTGCCTCATACTCAGAGATGACATCGTTTAGCATCACGCGCCTCCTCGCTGATTACTCACAAGAGTTCCCACGTGTTCTCCCATAACGATCCGCTCGATTGTACCGGGTTCGAGGGCGTTAAAGACGATTATCGGCAGATTGTTATCCATACAGAAGGTAAGGGCTGTACTATCCATAACGGTTAGCCCGCGATTGATCGCTTCGAGATAGTGAATATGATCGAAGCGGGTAGCCGCTGGATTACGGCGTGGATCATCATCATAGACACCGTCAACACCATTTTTGGCCATCAAGATGACCTCGGCGTGAATTTCGGCTGCACGAAGCGCCGCAGCCGAATCGGTGGTGAAATAGGGGTTGCCGGTACCGGCGGCCAGGATGATCACTCGTCCCTTTTCCAGATGATGAGTTGCCCGTCGGCGAATATACGGTTCGGCAACCTCGTCCATTTTGATCGCCGTCATGGCACGGGTATCGAGACCGTGGCGTTCGAGGGCATCTTGCATAGCCAGCGCGTTGATAATGGTCGCCAGCATTCCCATGTAATGCGACTGGGCGGCATCCATTCCCCGCTCGATAGCACGGTGACCACGCCAGATATTACCACCGCCGACCACAACAGCGACTTCTACCCCATGGCGATGAACGCGACCGATCTCCTGGGCGAGGAAATCGAGCATGTCGTAGCTAATGACCTCGCCATCGCTCCCTTTGATCTGTTCGCCGCTCAGTTTAATTAAGATCCGGCGATATTTTGGCTGCTGCATAGAATAACTCACCATTGGTAACGAACCGGACGGTCGTTTCCTGAGAACAACCGTCCGGATTCCTTCTTCCTATGCACCGACCTCATAGCGGACAAACCGCCGGACAACGATATTTTCACCTAGTTTGGCAATTGCCTCTTTGATCTTTTCTTCGATGGTACGGGCTGGGTCTTTGATAAACTTCTGCTCGAGGAGTACCGTTTCTTCGAGGAAGGCCTGCCGCGATTGGCCGCTCTCGGCGATCATCTCATCAGTTACCTCATTGGCGCTGATAAAACGTGGATTGAGCGCCACAATGTGTTGGGCCAGATCGTTAGCCAGTTGCCCAAACTCCGCAGTGCGGGCGACAAAGTCGGTTTCACAGCTTAGTTCGACCATAGCTGCAATGCGTGAGCCGTAGTGAACGTAGACACCGATCAGGCCTTCTCTGGCTTCACGCGAGGCTTTCTTCGCGGCGGCCTCGATCCCTCGCTCACGGAGAATTTCAATCGCCTTGTTGATGTCACCACCGGTCTGTTCGAGAATATCGCGACATTCCTTAATACCGGCGCCGGTGCGTTCACGCAATTCTTTGACCAATTCAATTGATACCGCCACAGTAGTACTCCCTCTGGCTATAATGTCGTATATCCTTCGTGATAGTTCGCATACGTTTGGATCGTGCGACGGAGGGGCTATTGCCCCCCCGTGCGTGTCGGTTTGGCCTGTCAAACCAGGCATTCCTACCTGGCGTGCTCAGATACCAGACTCCCAGCACATTACTGCTGGGTTTCTTCACGCCGACGTATTCCCTCAAGCGCCGCATCGGCAATCTTGCCGGCCATGAGGCGAATACCGCGGATCGCGTCGTCGTTACACGGGATCACATAATCAATTGGATCGGGATCGCAGTTGGTGTCAACCATGGCAACAATGGGAATACCTTGTTTAGCCGCTTCACGCACCGCCAGTTCTTCCTTGCGCGGATCAACAATGAAGACAGCGCCTGGTAGACGCTCCATCCCCTTCAACCCGGCAAACACTCGGTTGAGGCGCACAATCTTCTCTTCAAGCTTGGCCGCTTCTGCCTTAGTCAGACGGGCAAACTCGCCACGGTCGCGCCGTTCTTCCAGATCGCTCAGTAGCTTCAGACGGCGCTTAATGGTTGCAAAGTTTGTTAGCGTTCCGCCCAGCCAGCGCTGATTGACATAATACTGACCGGAGCGGGTGGCCTCTTCCATAACTGCCTCTTGTGCCTGCTTTTTGGTGCCAACGAAGAGAATTTTTTCGCCGCGCGCAGTAAGTTCAGTAATGAACTGGTACGCTCGGCTCAGACCGGCTACCGTCTGTTGCAGGTCGATAATGTGGATTCCGTTGCGGGCGGTGAAGATGTACGGCTTCATCTTCGGATTCCAACGATTGGTGGGATGGCCGAAGTGTGCACCCGCTTCCAACAACTCACGAATCGTAACAACGCGCGGCAATGCTTGTGTCATACCTGGTTTGCTCCTTTTCTGGCTAAAACCCCTCCACCCATTGTGTCTCACAGTCTGGGCCGGTGTACACCGGAGGAGCGACTGTGCCTCTGGGTGTGTGTATTTTGGCATTCCATTATGCCGACGGGCAGTATAGCACAAGGGAGCGCAGGCGGCAAGCGCTCCCTTGATCGACGAAGCGGGATGTGACCTGCCTTAGCGAGAAGAGGGTATAACCGACGCTGTTGGTGTTTCTATTGCGTACCTAGAGGAGCGATTTGAGCACCTCTAGCGCCGCATCGTAGTTTGGTTCTTGACCGGCGACCGGTACGTACTCGCTATAGCGAATGATCCCCTCGCGATCAACGACAAAGACCGCACGTTGCTCGATCCGATACGCGGGAACATAGGTACCGTAAGCCATGCCGAAACTCATATCACGGTGATCGGAAAGGGTCTGGATCGCGTCAGCGTGATTGGCTCCACACCAACGTGCCTGCGCAAAGGGTAGGTCGGCGCTAACCGTGATAAAGTTGGCTTGTCCGGCCAAGCGAGCTGCCTCTTCGTTGAAACGAGTCGTTTGTTTACTGCACACACCCGTATCGAGTGATGGGACCACACTAATCAACAGGGGCTTGCCGGCAAAATCTGCCAGCGTGACCGGTTGCAATTTGTTGTTGATCAGGGTGAAATCGGGAGCTTTATCCCCCGGCTTCAGTTCCGGGCCAACGACGGTCTGTGGACCAAAGAAGACGAACGCTTCCGGGCGCTCGATGGTCATACGTTTCGCTACCTTTCTTTGTTATACACGACTCTTGCATTACTAGTGTAGAAAAAGGAACGTTGTCTGTCAATATGGTGAATGTGGCTGTAGGGTTTTCAACGTTCTCACCCGACCTGGCAGCGGTGAGGAGGGGGAGAAGGATGAGAGGAATGTCCGCAGTGTGTGCAACGGCGTACTGCTGCCCTTGCCGAGGTGGTCTATGGTCAGGTTCCTGGTCGCTCGCCAATGATGCGCGGTAGCACGTGGTCGGGGCGGGTTCCCAACCCGACTGCCGTCTCCAGTATTTCTGCCCGACGCGGGCCAGTGGCCCGCGCACCCAGGCAACTCAGGCACGTCGGAGCATTGCACGGGTTCCATCGCTCCGCTTACCAGGTCTTTTTTTGTCGCCGTCTAGTCTATCAGGTCAAACGCCGTCTCAACAATCGACAGCGGATCGAGATGAAACGCACGGTAGAGATCATCACGGCTTCCTGATTGCCCAAATCGGTCAACCCCGTGGGCGCGTAGGGGAGTGCCGTAGACTGATCCAAGCCATGCAAGCGCATGCGATGCCGCATCGTGGACAGTCACGATTGGCGCTGTGCGTTCATTTGGCGGGAAGAGCCAGCTCAGATCGTTGCCACGCCGCCAGCGTTCGTAGATACGGCGGGCGCTGGTAAGATTGATCACGTTGACTGCCACTCCTTCCCGGCGCAGATAGTGGGCTGCTGCAACTGATTCCGGTACCAAAACGCCACTGGTTACGATGTGCACTATTGGTGCATCGGGATGATCTTGGTAGTCGTTCCGGTCGATCAACCGATACCCACCCAAGAGGACCTGTCGGTGTAATTCGGTAGCGCCGAGCCGGTCAAGGGCTGGTTGCAGCAGGTTCTGATCAATTGGTCGGGTTGAGAGACGCAGGTAGCTGGCCGAGCCTTGCGGATCGATACATAGACGGATGGCTTCGCGCAAGAGCCATGCGGTTTCCAGGGCAAAACATGGTTCAAAACTGGTTAGTTGCGGTAGTTCTATGCCTAATGAAGCTGTTACTGAGGATTGGTGTGCACCACCTTCAGGGGCGAGCGTGATTCCACTTGGTGTACCAACAATGATAAAGCGAGCACCTGAATAGAGACCATAGATGAAGGCATCAAGCCCCCGACAGACAAACGGGTCATAGACGGTGCCGATGGGAATGAGTAGTTCGCCGATCAGCTCGTGGGCAAGGCCGAACATCCCCAACAGCATAAAGAGATTCATCTCAGAAATGCCTAGCTCGATGTGCTGTCCACCCGGCCAACGCCGCCAACGCAACATCCGGTAGGCGTCAGTTTCAAAATCCGGCTCTTCGCGACGGGCAAAAACACCGGTCTTGTTGATCCAGCCGGCCAGGTTGGTTGAAACCGATACATCGGGAGAGGCGGTAACAATGCGCTCACGTAAGCCGGGTAGATCGGCGATGCGCACCAGGAAGCGCCCAAACGTGTCTTGGGTGCTGATCATACCACTCGTCGGTACCGTAATTTCATCGGGCAACGGGATCGTCGGCGTTGGCTTTGGTTGTGGTGGCACATTGTAGAGTCGGTGTGCGACTTCGGCACACAGCCTTCCGCCGGGTGAATCGGGTGGGAGACGATCCCATTCGTGGCCGAGTGGAATCCCAAACTGTTCGCGCAATGTCTCGATTTGTTCAGGGCTAAGGAGCATTGAGTGGTTGAGCGGATGACCGGCAATGGGAAGTCCCCAGCCTTTGATGGTGTACGCAAAGATGATAGTTGGCCGACGTGGTTCAGCATCGGCGGCAGCGAATGTCTTGAGCAGTTCAGTCACATCGTGACCGCCAAGATTAGCCAGTGTTGCCGGTAGCTCTGCATCGGGTACTTGATCGAGCAAACGAGCGAGCCGTTTGTCGCCGTTGATCAACCGGGGACGTAGCTCGGCTCCCGGTAGACGGATCAGGGCCTGATATTCTTCGTTACTCATCTCGTCGATGCGCGTGCGTAGGAGATCGCCATCGGGTTGGGCAAAGAGCGTTTGCAGGCGACATCCGTATTTTGCTTCCAATACTCGCCAGCCACTGTCGGCGAACAGGCGTTTGAGATGGGCTGCACGAATACCAGGTACCACGCGATCAAGGCTCTGGCGGTTGAGATCGACAATCCACAGCAGATTATCGAGTTCGCCGAGTGCCGGATCGAGCACAGCCTCCCAAACATTCCCTTCATCAAGTTCGGCGTCACCCACCAAAGCAATAAAGCGTTGCGTAGCGGGTCTGCCAAAGTGGGCTGCCACGTAGTGCGCACTCAGCGCGGCAAATGCCGGGGCAACGGCCCCCAGGCCAACCGATCCGGTCGAAAAATCGGGCGAATCGGGATCTTTTGTCCGTGAAGGGTAGGCCTGTAAGCCACCAAAAGCCCGTAGTTGCGTCAGGTAACGAGCGTCAAGTCGACCGAGCAAATATTGTAGTGCGTGGTACACCGGTGAAGCGTGCGGTTTGACCGCAACGCGGTCGCCGGGGCGTAGATAGTGGAGGTACAGCGTGGTTAAGATCGTCACCATCGAGGCAGATGAGGCTTGATGACCACCGACCTTCACACCGTCGTGGTTGGGACGCACGTGATTTGCATGATGGATCATCAATGTGGCCAGCCAGAGCACGCGCTTTTGCACCTCTTCAGTGGCGCTGATGAGCGCGGGAGTTGGCTCGGTACGGGGCATACATCGCTCCTTGTTTGTTCACGGTATGGGGTTAGGAACCATTATAGCATTAGCTGAAAGAGAAACGAGAAGTGAATAAAGAGGATTGAGTGGAAGAATATAGATTCTGCATCGCATTCTTCCTCCTTCCTCGCCCGGTGTCCAAGAGGTGAGGGGGCGGTCAGCAAGGCTGTTCACCGGCGAACGTACTTCACCTCCCATTCCTCGTCCTTCGTGTGGGAGGAGAGGGGATGAGATTCTCAGTGACCAGGCAGGAGGTTGAGCGTGACGCGCCAAAGCCTGTTCGCAGCTAGTCAGGAAACAGCTCGTCAACTTCCTGCTGAGCCTGAACGAGCGTAGCAGCACGCCGGGTTCGTTGTTCAACGAAGCGGTAAAATTCCTCATCGTAGGATCGCGTTTGCACGACAACCGGCATCGGTACGGCATGGCCTAGCACGAGCGCTTGTTGGCGGGTATCGAGGTTAGCGAGCACGGCACGGAGTCGGTTGCTGCCACCAACACCGGTAAACACGGCATCGATGTCTTGCTCGTCGCTTAACAGCGCTGTAATGCGGGTTCCGAGCTGACTCAGCACTTCGCTATCAATGGATGATGGGCGCTGATCAACGACCAGCAGGGTAACACTGTATTTACGCATTTCACGTGCAATGGTGCCGAAAATCGTCTGCCGCGCCAGGTGCGGGTTAAGAAATTTGTGCGCTTCTTCAATGGTGATCATCAGCGGACGTGGCCGATCGGATTCGTTTTTCGTTTGCAGATAGCGTTCTGTTTGTTCCCGCCAGCGTTGATGGATGCGACGGGTCAGAACGTTGGCAACCAGCATGTATGCCAGCGGATCATCGTAGCGACCAAAACTTAGCACGACGTGCCGACCACTCATCAAGGCATTGATTAACAGATCAACGGTCGCTAGATCTGCGTGTGGTTTCACGAAGCCAAGCCGTTTGAGTTGTAGCGTCTTCCGCTTCAATGCGTTAAGTGAGGCCTGACTGGCACTTTTCTCTTCCGCAAATGCCTTAAGCGTGTCTTGATTCATATCCCAGAGTTTGGCCAACCACTGTTGACCGTATGCGTCAACCAGCAATTCAGCCGTCTCAGCGGCAGTCGGGTTCAGGTTAAGTTCCTCACTGAGCAAGAGTACATCTTCTGGTTCAATGTGATCGTACCCAACAGCGATCTCACCATCGCTGGGATAATGGCGCTCTGTGCCACCGGCAAGGGTATACACCACGACCTTACTCCCAAAGAGTTGGCGCAAACCCTTCACAAAGGAACTTCCCTCTGAACGAGCAGTCCATCCGTATTCATTGTGCATGTCAAAGATCAAATTAGATGCCACATCGCTCAGGATAACGCCGCACAGAAGCAGACGAGTCAGAAAGCTCTTACCGGTACCACTCTTCCCGAAGACACCGTTTGAGCGTTCAACCAATCGGTTCAGGTCAATACAAACCGGTACGGCCATATCGAGCGGTGTTCCGATCATGAAATGACTGCCCTCTTCACGACCGAAAACCTGGGTGAAATCGGCTTCATTGGCTTCGTACAGGGGGGCGAAGTGGTGTGGTACCGTTCTCACCGGCAGCAGATCAGCACTCCCATCGAGTGGCAGCATCAAACGAAGATCGAGTTTCAACTCGCCATACGTGGTTGTTCCTGTCAAAACGCTGGTAAAAAACTCATCGGCTGGTGGCGGATCGAGCGTGATTTTGGGAGTAGTTGCCCCAAGACGCACATCGGTCACCATCGAAAAAAAGGTGAACCGTTGCCCTTGTACGACAACAAACTTCCCGACCCGCATATCTTCGACCGATGTTCCGGCATCGAGTCGTACTGTCAATCCTTCCTGGAGCGAGCCACTAGTGACAACCCCAAGCCGTTGTCGTTGCTGCATGCTAACCTCCTCTATCCTGCCGCCAGAGTCGATCTTAACACATTTCAGGAGATTACAGCTTAGTAATGACACTTAAACATTCAAGAGTATGAGGAAATTCGCTGTATCGCATCGTTTCATGAAGTAGTATTGGGAATAGTGTCAATGAGAGAACCTATGCGCATCCTCATCGTAGAAGACGAAGCTAACGTGCGTTCTTTCTTGCAAAACGCAGTGAAGGCATTGCGGCGCAGTGTGAAAATTGATACGGCGAATCATGGCGCCGATGGCTTAAAACTGGCTCGTCGTCATCAATATGATCTGATCATCACCGACTATCATATGCCGAAAATGGACGGCATTGACATGACATTCACATTACGTCAGGAAGGGTACACCATGCCCATCGTGATGATTTCGGCTGATCCGGTGGTTGAGCCATACGCATTGAATGCAGGCGCTAATATGTTTCTGCTCAAGCCTATTCCAATAGAGCATTTGCGGTATATGCTCGATGCGTTTGGGTTGTAAGTTTCGGTACGAAAGCTCCGTATAAGCTCCAACGCAACGGGTGGGTGAGGGCAATGTCCTCACCCACCTTTCTATGGATGCAAACGGGGTTACTCCTCATCATACGTAACGCCGAATCATCCTCTCTGTCGGCTCATCCCGTGTCGGGCAGATACAAGCGAGCTAGGAACCTGTCTGCGCCACACCAGTATGTTACCTTCCTCCCTCCCATTGGGAGAAGAGGAAGGCGAGGGAAATGCCACATTTATTCTCAGTCAAGTATGGCTGGTGTACGGTGTAATGGTAGGAACCCGGCTGCCTGCTGTTCGGGTGTTGGTAACGCCGACTCTGCCGGCTTATCAGATGCCGCCAGGATCAATGCTCCTTGCGCTTGCAACCGTCGGCCCAGTGTGAAAAGCTCGTTACTCAGGGTTAGCCGTCCGTCAGCCATACGAGCTGCCGTCGTTTCTAGCTCGGCACGGCGGAACTGCGTAAACGGTGTCGGATCACCTGCTTCAATCCGTTCGATTAATTGCTGGCGCAATGCCTGTAGTTCTACCGGAACCTGTTGCGCGGCGATTAATAACTCAAGCAGGGTTGGTGATAGACCAGCTTCTAGCTGTACCTCAATTGCCGGCAGATCGAAAACCTCAACTGTTGCAAAGAGTGCCATTGCGACGGTATAGTCCTGATTATCAAGTGTAATCGCATGCCATTCACGCCGACATAATTCGGTGTAATGCTGGCGAAAGACACTGCGATCAAACCGCTCACCTAACAGATCAGTTGCTACGCGCAGGGCAGCCTCTGCTCGAGCATCGTCAATTGCACCATCGGAACGTCCACGTGGCCCCAGAAGGGTCTTATCGATATCGATAAGCACGGCTGTTTGCGGCCAGACGATCCCCTGATTGGTCAATACTGCTGCCCATTCATGAACAAGCGCCCAACGGGTAGCGTTCGCAACCACACCATCCCAGGTCAATGAGGCTGGTGCGACCGGTCGATCAGCACCTATAAATCCATACGTAGTGATCGTACTGATCGCCTGAAGATGTACCGTCAAGAGGCGATCATTCTCGGTATCACCGATCACAACTACGGTCGTGATCGGTGGGCCATTGCGTAAGGCCTGTGCAGCTTGCACTAAGGCCAGCATCACCTGAGCATACGCCGCATCGCGTTTGCGGGGGATAGCGTTGGCCGGTAGCCCTAAAATGGCACGCAGTGTTGTCAGACCGGGTAGACTGGTATCGTATGGTTGCAGATCGCGATAGATCACTCGATCATCGGTAAGGTCAGCAATTGTTGCCCACGTATTCATGCCAGCCACCCCTGTGCATGCATCAATTCAGCGTTTAAGATGGACGCCCCGGCAGCACCACGGATGGTATTGTGGCTGAGGGCGATTAACTTAATATCGAATAACGAACAGGGGCGAATCCGTCCTACTACTGTTGACATCCCCCGACCGGCATCACGGTCACGTCGTGGTTGTGGACGATCTGGTTCGCTGCGAACAATAATCGGTTGTTCGGGAGCAGTGGGCAAACGTAGCTCTTGGGGCAGCCCACGGAAATGACTCAAGATAGTTGCGATCTCGTCTGGACTGGCTTTCTGCTCAAGCTCTATCGAGAGACACACGAGATGACCTTCAAGGACTGGCACCCGGTTGCAGTGGGCTGAGGTCGTAAAGCTGGCAGGGACAATGGTCTCATCACGCAACTGACCAAGCATCTTTTGCGGTTCAACTTCGAGTTTTGGTTCTTCCCCACCGATAAATGGAATGACATTATCGACAATATCGTAGCTGGGTACGCCCGGATACCCGGCGCCAGAGAGTGCCTGCATGCTGACCAACAACATTCGCCGCACCCCAAAGGTGTCGAGCAATGGTTTGAGCACCATTGTTGCCGGGGTTGAAGTACAGTTAGGATTGGTGACAATTGCACCTGACCATCCCCGCCGTCGGCGCTGAACGGTAATCAACGCCAGATGGTCAGGATTCACTTCTGGTATCACTAACGGTACATCTGGCTCCATCCGATGGTTAGAAGCATTTGAGCAGACGATATGTCCGGCGGCAGCCAACCGTTGTTCGATTGGGCCGGCTACTGTACTAGGTAGGGCAGAAAAGACCAACTGTGCCGGTACATCGGCGTCGGCATCGAGGACCGTCAGATCGGCTACTGCGGCGGGCATCGGGGTATCGAGGACCCATCGGCACACCTCGCGATACTTCTTACCGGCACTACGCTCGCTACCGGTTAATGCAACCACACGAAAGAGCGGATGTCCCTCAAGCAATTGAATAAAGCGCTGGCCCACTGCGCCGGTGGCGCCAAGCACTGCAACGGGAATGGTAGACATTGACAACCTCCTGACAATAGAACACAGTCACCTACATTATACTCGCCCCAAAACGGTTGCATAAACAACAATATTGGTTGCGATTCGTTCATTGAAGTTGTGAAAAAAGTCGGCAAAGGTATGGCATTTTATCAAAGAATGATGTATAATTGTCTGTGATACCTGAAACATTTTTCATTTGCGCCCCGTTCCATGCTCCTCCCACGACGTAGGAGTCGTTTGTCAGGAATCTCATCGTGTGATCATGGTCGATCACCGAGGAAGGAGCAACGCTATGATCGATCCTCTCGTCCAACGTCTGCTTGAGCATGTGCTCGATACACCGACGAAGCTACACTTGCTCCTCATGTTTCACGAGCATCCACGCGCCGAGCTTACGGCATCGGCGATTGCCGAGCGGCTCTTTCGCGATATATGGAGTGTACAGCAAGCCTTAGAAGACCTTACTGCGGCGGGCTTTTTGTCGGTCGCTAATGTAGCCGCTGGTCAACCAGTCTATCGCTACACACCACCACCTGAATGGCACGAAGCTATTCGCCGTCTGGTTCGCAGCTACAACGATCCCATTGAGCGCGATTTGATCCAGCGCACGATTCGCGATCTGTCTGTCTTCGCATCGTTCCGGCGTAGTGAGCTGGAACGGTTTGAATTCGTCTGAGCAGTTTGCTCACCCCTACCTGGTCTCACCTCTCCCCGGTAGGGTGAGACCACTCGCTGCAAAGGCATCGGCGTATTCAGCATTTCCAGGCGACTGCCGGGCTATCAGGGCTGCAATAAGTGCTTGCAACCGATCTCTTTTGTTCACCCCCTTCTCTGTCTGATCGGGCTACGGCCCGTAAGGAAACTGGCCGCTTCCATTCACTAATTCACCCGGAGAATTACTATTCCGTGAAAGAGTAGTAAATTGTACAGTTTCAGTCAGCACATTCCCGTAAATATCGGTAATGCGCAACGTAAAGGGGCCAGTCTCGCCGTTTGCGCAGTTACATTGGCGAATAAAGTAATTGTATGTGGTACGGCTGAGCTGTACCCATTGATTCTGCGGAGTCAGATATTCCAGTTGCGCAATTGGATTGCGATGGTTACGTACCTGAAATGCCAGCCACCATGGATTGCTCCCAGCTTTGAGGTGAAACTGCACTGACCCGCTCAGTATTGGACTGATGACACGCCAGGTAATTGGTACGCGGCCCCATGCTCTTGGGGCAATGCGATCAAACGCTTCTGGGCTGAGATCGAGATGGTTTAAGCCACATCCCGGATTATCCGGACACATATCGACAATCCGCACAATGACGCTCCCTTGGGGCCCGAAAACTTCAACATACGCCCCACAATAGTCAGCATTGCCATAATTAAGGTAACTAATTGCGGCTACCATACGATCGCCAGGGATCGGGTCAAACAGACAACTTCCGCTCCCATCAGCTTCGAGATAGTACGTAGCCTCTCCGCTTAGCAACGGATTCTGGGCCGGTCGCATGACTAATGGCAGGTGCACACGATACGGTGGTTGGGCAGATACCGCAGGAATGAACAACGCAATCAATCCTGCCAGACAGAGGAGGAGCAGATTGGATCGTCGGTGAGAGATCAACTGTACGCTCCTCGTTGAGCATCGCATACGTATCTCCTTTGAGCCAGCATACTGTTTCCTACTCCTCCGCTTTCACCAACGTTTCCAAACGATCAATGTACGAGGCCATCATGGCAAAGGTACGTTCAATTGGTTCAGGAGAAGCTAGATCAACCCCAGCCCGACGTAGAATCTCTAAGGGGAAGCGCGATCCGCCCGCCTTCAAAAATTCGTTAATGTAGCGCTCAGCTGCTCCAGCCTCGCCGGCAATAATGGGTGCCGCCAGGGCATGGGCGCCGGCGATACCGGTTGCGTACTGGTACACGTAGAAATTGGCGTATAAATGGGTTGAGAATTGAGCCCACGTATTTCCAACCCGCGCCCGATCAACGACGACCTCTGATCCGTATCCCTTGGCAAAGAGATCGGCCATCAGTTCGTTGAAAATTGCAGCGGTTAACGGCTGTCCACGTTCAGCACGCTGATGGATAATCAGCTCGAAACGTGCCAGTGTCGGCATGATAAAGAAGTAGCGATGGAAATTCGCCATCGCCTCCTCGATAATGGCGATCTGCGCGTTGCGATCAGGTAGCGTTTTAAACAGATAGTCCCGCACCAGCGCCTGATTGAAGTTTGAGGCGACTTCGGCCAGAAAGAGTCCATAGTTCGTATAGATGACGGGCTGGGTACGGCGCGTGTAGTACGAATGCATCGAATGACCCAATTCGTGGGCGAGGGTACTCAGGCTAAAGATGTCATCGTTGTATGACATCATAATAAATGGATGCGTACCAGGCGCACCGGTTGAGAAAGCACCGGCACGTTTGCCACGGTTCGGATAGACATCAACCCAGCGCTGTTCCTGTAGACCACGCCGCATGATCTGCACGTATTCAGCACCCAGAGGTGCCATTCCTTCGCAAATCCACTCAATTGCCTGCTCGTAAGGCACGACCAGAGGTGTAGCCAGCGGTGCTTTGGTATCGTAGACGTGTAACTCGTCAACGCCAAGCGCGGCCCGACGCACGCGCCAGTAGCGATGCCAAACCGGTACATGGCGTTCAAAGGTAGCAATCAAATTGTGGAAAACCTCCAATGGAATAAAATTCGGCTTTAAAGCTGCTTCCAATGCCGAAGCGTAACGTCGCGCACGGGCGATGAAAACGTTCTGTTTGACCCCGGCAGCAAGACATTGGGCCATTGTATTCTCAACGGCAATATGGGCATCGGCATATCCCTCCCAGGCATTCTTACGGAGGGTTCGGTCGGGATGGGTAATGAGAGCGTTAATCGTTCCCTGTGTGATCTCATGCGCTACACCCTGACTATCGCAGGCAGGCGGAAAGCGTAATTCAGCATTAGCCAACACCCCATGGATCGCACTAGCTGCCGCGAATGGATCACGTACCTGCCCCAATAGCTCCTCGATCTCGGCCGAACGAACGTGTGCTGCACGGGCGATCAGTCGCTCGAAATAATGGGTATAGGTTGCCAGGGATTCATCGTGCTCGGCCCACGCCAGCAGTTGTTCACCGCCTATTGCCAGCAGCTCCGGTTCTCCAAACGCCAACGCCGCACTGGCACGAGCCTGTAACCCAATTGCGCGATCACGCATAGCGCTTGCTTCGCGATCGTTGGTATCGACGGCATAAAACATGGTGGCAAACACTGTGATCTGACCAACGTTGCGGAGGATGGCTTCACTCAACCCCAGGAACTCGTTGATGACCTGGGGCCCTTCATGCAACCGACCACGAAACCGTGCAGCGTTGGCAATCATCGCATCGGTTTCATCTATTGCTGCTTCCCACGCTGACTGTGAGGGAAAAATACTGTATGGATTCCATTTGTAGCGGTCAGGGATTGCGCTGCGCTCCGGAATTGTCTGCATAGCATGGTCTCCTCTGTACGATAACGGTTCGCGGGTATTATACTCGTTTGTGCCACATTTCAGCGGATTGGTTCGCTCGTTTCCTCTTGCATGACGGTTCGCGCCTCAACCTGACCCTGAGCACCAATTTGGAATGGACTGAGGGGCTGCAAGCTACAACTGGCGCAGAGTCGGGTTACTGCTGGCAACGCGGTTGGGGCAACGAGCAACACGAGCCGATCATTGGGTGCAAAGACGGTGCTGCCATTGGGAATGATGTAGCCTTCGTCGCGTTGGATCTGAACGACAAGCAGCCCACGTGGAAGATCGGCGTCAATCAGTGATTTACCGACAAGTTCTGAGTTTGGGGGAATATGAGCTTCAAGAATTTGGCTTGAACCACTCACTTCGGGAACGAAGAGATGACTGTCAACACTTTCGGCTTGCGTTGTCATCACACCGAGATGACGAGCGACCCAACGGATCGAAATCCCTTGCAGTAGCACTGAAATGAGCACGATGAAAAAGACGAGATTGAAGAGGAGTGGTGCATCGGGTACCCCGGCCAGCAGGGGGAAAGTTGCCAACACAATCGGTACTGCACCACGTAATCCGGCCCAGGCAACCATAAAGAGCTGTGAAAGCGAGCGCCGCCGCCAGCCTATTGCGGTGATCACCGAGATTGGTCGGGCGACAAAAACGAGCCAGAGCGCCATAGCCAGGCCTTGCCCGGCGATAGCCGGTAGTTGTGATGGAAAGACGAGCAGACCCAGAACCAGGAACATGGCAATCTGGCAGAGCCATGCAATTCCGTCATGAAAACGCAGAATAGAACGTTTGTGAACAATGTTGGCGTTGCCCAGAATGATTCCGGCCAGGTAAACCGCCAGGAAGCCGTTGCCGCCAATAATCGCTGTAAAGCCGTAAGTAAGGAGTGTTAGCGCCATTGTTAGTACGACATATAGCCCTTCTTGTTGTAATCGAATACGGTTGATAACCCAGGTCATAATTCGACCGAATGCGTATCCACCTGCTGCACCTAACATCATCTGAATGATGAACAGAGGGATGAGTGTCAGCAGTGATGATTCAGGGTTCATCAGCAATTGGGTCAGGCCGACGGTGAGAAACACCGCGATGGGGTCATTACTCCCCGACTCGAGCTCGATCAATGGTTCAAGTCTGTGTTTGAGATGGATACCGCGTGAGCGCATCACGTTAAAGACCGCAGCCGCATCGGTAGAGGAGATAATCGCGCCCAAGAGCAGGGCGAGTGGCCAGTCGAAGCCAAGAATGAAATGTGCACCAACAGCAGCGATAAGCGTACTGACCAACACCCCAACGTTGGCAAGAATTAATCCTTCAGTGAGGACCGGTTTGATGATCTTCCAATCCGTGTCTAATCCCCCCGAGAAGAGGATGTAGACAAGCGCTACCACACCAATGAGCTGGGCCAGTGCGGCATCGGTAAAAACAATGCCTCCTGGCCCATCCGAACCGGCCAGCATCCCAACAGCCATAAACAGGATAAGTGCCGGGATGCCGAACCGGTTTGATGCCCGCGTTGCGGCGACACTAATTGCCAGGAGGAGGCCAGTTATAAGCAATAATGGTTCGCTCGCCATAGATGTTCTCCAACGTGCAGGTAAGAGTAGCATAACACACGTCGGGGGAACGTCGGAGAAGTGGCTGTGAATTTATAGTCGCTTGGAGTGGAAGTGCGGGGCAACGGTTTCCTGCTTTCACTCCACAGTTGTCTCGGACCTGATCGATTGCACTCGACAAAGGAACAACATGACGCTTCGTGCCGGTTATGCCAGTCACCGTAGCGGTGGGGGCGAGTGTAAAACCCGCCCCAGATGGCGTATTTGATAGAGGAAGGTGAGCAAGTTACCTGTTATGATGTTGTAAACAAACACAGACCGTGCAACATTACCAGCCCAGCACCAGTGCGAAAATGAGTGGAGCAACAATGGTGGCATCCGATTCAATGACGAACTTCGGCGTGTCAACTGCCAGCTTGCCCCAGGTGATTTTCTCATTTGGTGCGGCGCCCGAATATGAACCGTAGCTCGTGGTTGAATCGCTGATCTGGCAGAAATATCCCCAGACCGGAACACCTTCGCGTCTTAAATCTTGATGTAACATCGGCACAACACAAATCGGAAAATCGCCGGCAATACCACCACCGATCTGGAAAAAGCCAATCGAGGTTTCTGCCGACGTGCGGGTATACCAGTCGGCCAGATCGATCATATACTCAATACCGGTGCGTACTGTGTGAACATTCTTGATTTCGCCGGTGATACAATGGGCGGCATACATATTACCGGTCGTTGAATCTTCCCATCCTGGGACATAGATCGGCAGGTTTCGCTCCATTGCGGCATAGACCCACGAATCACGCGGATCAATTTGGTAGTACTGTTCGAGTTTACCGGCGCGCAAGATGCGATAGATAAACTCGTGCGGGAAGTAGCGTTCACCGGATTGATCCGCCTGCATCCACTCATCGAGCAGTACTTTCTCGAGGCGCCGCAACGCCTCTTCTTCAGGAATGCAGGTATCGGTCACGCGATTCATGTGTCGTTCCAGCAGCTCTTGTTCTTGCTGCGGACTCAGGTCGCGGTAATGGGGCACTCGCTCGTAGAAGTCGTGGGCGATCAGATTGAAAATATCCTCTTCCAGATTAGCGCCGGTGCAGGAAATCGCATGTACTTTGTTCTGCCGGATCATCTCGGCCAGGGAAAGACCGAGTTCGGCGGTACTCATCGCACCAGCCAGGGTAATCATCATCTTTCCACCCTGATCGAGATGACGGCGATACGCCTCGGCGGCGTCAACTAATGCAGCCGCATTGAAATGCCGAAAATGATGACGAATGAACTGGCTAACCGATCCGTTGGTCATTGCTGTATGTCCTTTCTGCTCATTTGTCCTGTTGCATCTTATGAGGCACTGTATGCTCACGCCTGCTGATTATAGCACCTTCACCCCTTCCTCCCGTTACTTGTGAGGTTTTCCACTTGAAACCAAGGGATAATTTACCAAAACTTTACAAAAAACTTAACCTGTGCTGAAAAAGGATTGCTACAATCAGTTCACCGCGATATGAGATGCATAACCGGCATGTTGTATGCCAACCAGTGCACTGCTGTCGTTGCCAACCATGCATGTGGCGCACCTCACCATGCTCGTGAGCAGTACTGGTTATAGCAGGAGCGGTCGGAGTGCATCGTCTGGAAGTAGCAGTGTAGCAAGTCGAAGGAGGTCCTATGTCGGATCTAACGAAGCTCCCGGTGGCGGAGCGAAATCGTCGGTACTGGCAGGAAAACCTACGCCTGATCACCATTCTGCTGGTGATCTGGTTCGCTGTTTCCTATGTGCCAGTCCTGTTTGTCGAGGCGCTGAACAACATCGTGATTGCCGGTTTCCCTCTCGGCTACTACATGGGCAGTCAGGGATCATTGATTGTCTTCGTCATCGAAATCTTCTACTACGCTTACGCGATGAACAAGCTGGATGCTAAGTACGGTTTGAGTGATTATGGCCGCTGATAAGGTCATTTTGTAGTCAGAGGAGAGGAACGAATGTCTGCTACAGTTCAGAGCCAAAGTGTATTTCGTAACCGGTTAGCCCGCTACTACGGTTACTTTACAATTGGTTTCATCGGCTTCAGCCTGGTGATGTTGTTGCTAGAGGTGTTGGCCGGTTTACCAACCCAAATTATCGGTTGGGTCTTTCTGTTGTTGACGATGGCCCTGTACGCGACGATTGGTATTCTCTCGCGAACCAAGCTGCTCGATGAATACTACGTTGCTGGGCGCAACGTGCCGGCTGTCTTCAACGGTATGGCCACCGGCGCCGACTGGATGAGCGCGGCATCGTTTATTTCGATGGCCGGTACTCTCTGGCTACTCGGCTACGATGGTCTGGCCTACATTATGGGCTGGACGGGCGGCTACGTGCTGCTGGCGCTGCTCTTCGCTCCATATCTGCGCAAATTTGGTCAGTACACGATTCCCGACTTTGTCGGAGCTCGCTTCGGTGGTAACGCAGCGCGTGTAGTGGCGGCTGTCTGTGCCATCATTATATCGGTTACCTATGTGACAGCTCAGGTTGTGGGTGTCGGTCTCATCATGCAGCGCTTTGTTGGCGTTGACTACACCATCGGTGTCATTCTTGGGCTGTCGGGGGTGTTGGTCTGTTCGTTCCTGGGTGGAATGAAGGCTGTAACTTGGACGCAGGTAGCTCAATATATTATTCTGATCACCGCATACCTGATTCCGGTAACGGCTCTGTCAATTCAGCTTACTGGTTTCCCAATTCCACAGTTGAGCTATGGTCAGGCCCTTCAACGTATCCAGGAACTGGAAGTGCGGCAGGGTTTGTCGAAGCAGACCGAGTCGCCCGTTGTGAAAGGTAAATTCATCACTAGTGGTTACATTCCACCTTTCAACGAAGGTTTGAGCAACGCTGCGGCGGTAGATGCAGTTAAGCAGCTCAACACACAGTTCGGGCTGAATCTGACCCCACCGGATGCGCAATCAATTCCAGACCCTAAGAAGCCGGAGTTGGGTGACTGGCGTGGAACACCCTGGAACTTTCTGGCACTGATGGCCTGTCTCATGCTGGGGACTGCCGGTCTCCCGCATATTCTCATTCGTTTCTACACTGTGCCAAGTGTCCGTGAGAGCCGTTTGAGTGTTGGTTGGTCGCTCTTCTTCATTTTCCTCTTGTACTTTACTGCGCCTGCCTACGCTGCCTTCTCGCGCTGGCAAATTCTTGAGAACGTGGTCGGTAAGCAGATCAGCGAGCTGCCCGGTTGGACGAAGACTTGGGCTAGCAACGGTCTGATCGTGATTCGCGATCTGAAGGCCATTGATGGAGTTGAGATTGGTAAGGAGCCGGGCTGGGTTAAGAACTTGATCAATGCCAAATCGCTGGTCGTCGAGGATGCGAACGGCAATGGCAAGATCGATCTTGGAGAATGGGAGGACATCGGTGAGGGCAAGGGTCGCGCTGGTGAGATTTCTGGTACGGTGGTAACGAAGGCACGGGTCGATGGCATCTTGCAGCTTAACGAGTTGGGCCGCGCTGCGGCTGATGGAATCGACGGCGACCTCGTCGTGCTCTCGACGCCGGACATTGCTGGTCTCCCCTTCACGATCGGTGCAATGATCGCAGCGGGCGGTCTGGCAGCAGCACTCAGCACGGCTGACGGTTTGCTGGTCGTGATCGCATCAGCGATTGCCCACGACATCTACTTCCGCACGATTAACCCGAAAGCAAGCCTCAACACACGTATCGTGTTGGGTAAGACAATGATTGTGGTGGCTGCGGTTGTTGCTGCACTCCTGGCGATACCGCGCCTGGCTCTGATCGCGCAAATGGTGGCCTGGGCCTTCTCGATGGCTGCCTCGACATTCTTCCCGGTCGTGTTGCTCGGTATCTTCTGGAAGCGTGCTAACGGTGCAGGCGCCATCGCCGGTATGATTGGTGGTTTGGCCGTGACCCTCTTCTACATGGCGAATAACTACGTCAATCCAGCGTTTAACGTCCTCGGCATCTCACATCTCGGCGCCGGTATCTTCGGTCTGCCAGTTGCAATCATCTTGATCGTGGTCGTGAGTCTGCTCACTAAGGAACCGTCGAAAGAGATTCAGGACCTCGTAGACAATTTGCGCAACCCGATTACCGATGATGAGGGTATGTCGAAGATGGTCGATAAGATGGCGCCGGCAAAATAACCTGGTTATCTGCACTGTTGGCAGCGTGGGAATAGTTTCCCACGCTATTTTTCTTTCCCTGACCGATCGAATGTGCTATACTGCTGGTGTATGAAACACCGCAGTAGTTTTTCAATCGGCATCATACCGTATTGGCTTACTGTAGTTTTACTGTTCACCATCCTGGCAGCCTGTAGTCCGCCACAGGTGGTTGATCTGTCGCCATCTGCGGTTCCTTCAGAGACGTCGGTACCGGTGTTGCCGTCACCGACAAGCCGGGCAACACCGACATTACTCCGTACACCAACGATCATACCGTCGTCTCCGACCCCGGTCATCCCAACAGCTACCGCACCTGCTCAGGCGGCACAGGTTCTGCGCGGTGAACCACCCCTCGGTACCTTCTTCTTCTACTGGTATAACTGTCCACAGCAAGAATGTGATGCGAGGCAACTACTGGCCGTACCACCGGGATGGTTGACACCACTTCCCGGTGATCCCGATCCACGCGATGGCTTCAGTTACTCTTCGTATAACTACGACTGGTACGAGCAAGAGCTGCGGACAATGGCAGCAACCGGTATTGATATGGTCTTTCCGGTGAGTTGGGGAGAGCATCCACATCCGTGGTTTCGTAACGATCGGCTTGATCTCCTGGTGCAGGCCAACGGTGTGCTTGAGCAGCCACTAGCAATCGGGATGTTTCTCGATACCACCGCCCAGCAAGGAATGTATCAAGAGTTCCTTGGCAAAGGGTATCGTTTTGGCCCTGATGTACCACGCCTCCCCTTAAGCGATCCACGGAGCGGTTATTTCTTCTACAACCTACACATCCGCGATTTCTTCAACCGAGTGCCACACGAGATGTGGGCTACAATCGATGGGCGGCCCATTATCATTACCTATACTGCTCTATGCTGTGATAATCTGGAACTGAGTGGCACGCTATGGCGAGCGGTGAAGGATGCATTTCGGGCCGATTTTGGCGTTGAACCCTGGCTGATTCTGGAAGAGACCTGGCTGAATCCCCAGGCATTAGCACCGCCATCTGGTTTACCGGATAGTGCACAAGTAGCCGATGGTGTCTATCGTTGGGGGACGGCTCTGCTGGGGCCGTACACTGGTGAGTTGCGTGGGTTCAAGGTAAGCAGTGTTGGCCCTGGTTTCGACAATTCACGCATTCCGGGAGTACGCGAGCCGCGCATTCAACCACGCGATGAGCCACCAGGCGGTGGGTCGGTGGAACCCGGAGCATTCCTGCGTACCAGCCTGGCGGCTATTCCCCGCGATACCGATCTGGTCTTGATCGAGACGTGGAACGAGTGGCCAGAAAACACCGCTGTTGCCCCGGCAGCCTATACTGACCGCGAGGGGCGCTCACTTCCTCCCGACTTCTACCTCCAGATCATCCGTGAATGGCGTGCGCACTTTACCCCATTGCCGTGATGGATAAAGGCAGCGAACATTGCGGGTAACGTTTCCCTCTCACGCCGGTCAAACACTGGTACAATACCATTATGAAACAGGTGTTTGCCTTGTGCGCCTAGAAAGATCGTTCTATGAGTTGGACGTTTCTGACCAATCACGCTTATGTTCTGTTGTGTATTGCCCGTAATCCGCGGGCCACGGCTCAAGAAATTGCACAGATGGTCGGAATTACCGAACGTGCTGTGCAACGAATTCTTCACGACCTGCACGAGGAAGGGTACATCTCGCACGTGCGTGAGGGTCGGCACAACTACTATACGATCTACGGAGATCGTTCACTACGACATCCGCTGTTGCAAGGGATGACACTCCGCGATTTAGTGGCCGTGCTTACTAATGGTACCGTTGTTGCGAAAGAATGAGGCGGGAAGCGGGTATCATCGTTTCAGGAGTATCTAAGAGTTCTCTATCCGGTATTGCGGTGCGAGATTGGGAGTCAACAGACGCAGGTATCTTCATTCCGAGTGCGTCCTGGTCATACGACAAATCCGTCTCGACCTCTCACTTCTCGTCTCTCATACTAAACCTGCATCGTTCCCGTATTTACGGACGAAAATGCCGGAAACTGGCGGGGCTGGCGCGACTCGAACGCGCAACCATCGACTTAGAAGGTCGGTGCTCTATCCATTGAGCTACAGCCCCGCACGCCCATACTATACTGCAAAACCATCGATTCTGGCAAGAGCTATCTGGCAGTAGAATGCCTCAATTCGCCTCAATCTGCTCGAAGCTAAGCTGGTAATTACGGCTTGTTACATCACCTAAACGTGCTGGCCAGCGACCGGTAATTGCCTGCGTAATTTTGCCAGCGTGTTCATGACAGTTCTCGATAAAGAGGGTATAACGTTGCTGAATACCGGCAGCAACCGTACCGGCTAGATATAAGCCAGGGACATTAGTTTCCATCGTTGCCGGATTATAAACCGGCACCCGATTCGGCCCTTGTAGCAAAACTCCTGCCTGTTCAAGCAAACGTTGATCGCCACGAAAGCCGGTCGCCAGTAGCACAAAATCGGTTGGATAGTAGAACTGTTCAGCTGTCGGTTGACCATCGTCATCGGTACGTGCCAGCAGTACACCGCCGGCATCAATTGCTATCGGGCTTGTCTGCGCTAAAAATCGGATTGTTCCGGCCTCAACCTGGGCCATAAAGTCGGGTAATAGCCAGTGTTTCACCCGATTAGGATCGAGTTGCGCTCGTCGATACGCTAGAGTTACCTGCGCTCCTGCCCGCCAGCAACGTAGTGCTGCCTCAACCGCCGAATTCTTCCCGCCAATAATCAACAACCGACGGCGAAAATACTCGTGCGGATCACGGAAATAGTGGCTTACGTGTGGTAGGTCTTCACCGGGAATACCGAGTCGGTTCGGATAATGCATATCACCGATTGCCAGCACGACTTTTCGAGCCTGATAGCGCCGTTCACCGCTGATTGGTCGGGTGATCAGCGTAAAGCTATCCTGATCTCGTACCAATTCAGTAACCGGCTCGTAGGTGTGGACATGGAGATCGAACAACTCAACCACCGAACGTAAGTAAGCCAAATACTCTTCACCGGTAATGCGCTGCTGATGGTTATTCTGAATTGGTACACCGGCAATCGCTAAGCGTTCGGTGGTGCTGAAAAAGTTCGTATTCCGCGGCCACCAGGTCATGGTATAACCGATCTGATGAGCATCAAACTGAATATAGTCAACACCAGCCTGTTTAAGACAGACTGCCAGTTCAAGCCCGATTGGCCCGGCGCCGATAATTGCTACTTCATGTGACGCCGTTAGCGGTAATTCCT
>Ga0308400_1000155_pt1 | contig 29791 bp, 26 predicted proteins | sample HotsprSampOS1265_FD_203451 | JGI IMG/M metagenome (GOLD analysis project Ga0308400, IMG submission 203451) | Hot spring phototrophic mat microbial communities from Octopus Spring, Yellowstone National Park, Wyoming, United States - 20060914_OS12-65 ...
CCTGCGCTTGCGGAGCTGACGTTGGTGGAACGGCGGTTGGTGCGGGTGGCGGAGCGGCACACGCGGCCAAGATGGCAGCAGCGCCGCTGACTGAGCCTAGTTTGAGAAAACTCCGTCGGTCGAGACGACCCTTCGTCGGGCGATCGGTCTCCTCTTCCGGGAGCCTGACCTCTTGATCTGTCATAGATCTCACTCCTCGCTTGCTAAGGAATCTGATAGCTTTAGGATATTCGTAGTATAGACTACTGATCTCAAAGAGGTGAAGATCCGAAATGGTCAGATTAACGATCCAAAGAGGTCAATAGGTAGGGGTGATGGCGACTGGCGCTTGGCGCCAGCCCAGAACGATGGCCGTTTCGGCAGAGATGACGTCCTTCCGGTCAGGTTATCGCCGTAAATCGGCTGCCCTCCCGGTTATGAAGGAGGCAAGACGTTCCATATAAATACCGTTAGAGTTGTTGAGAATAATAACGAGCGTTGATCTATAGCTGCATTCATTTGTGATGATTTTTCAGGTAACGCCTGTTTGGGATATTTCACTGTATCTGCGATACAGGAACCGGTTGTACACTCCCTTGTGCAAAAAGACCGGTGGGCAGGGGGCATGGTTGGGTGTTGTCGCCGTGCACTGCAATTCCCTTCCTGATAACGGCTGGCGGGAAGCCCTCAAATCCATCCACGACGTACTGCCTCGGCAACTAGTTGAGTACGATTCCGTACCCCAAGGAGCTTGATCAGTTCTTGAATTCTACGTTTGACCGTTACTTCACTCATATGCAACATTGTCCCAATTTCGGCTGTGGTTGCACCATTGGCCAGTGCTCGTAGCAAGCGTAGGGCACTTTCATCATCCGCTAACGCCTGCCGTAAGCGCTCGCGCTGTAGCTCAGCGACATTGGTGAAGAGTACCCCAACCAGATGTGGTGAGATGACATATTCACCGCTGGCGACCGTGCGGATGGCATCAATAATGGCGGTGTACGCGCTGTGTTTCAAGAGAAAGCCACGTGCTCCGGCTTCGATAGCCGCGATTACGTAATCGGGTTCGTTATAGTTGGAAAGTACCAGGCAGGCTGGCGATGGCGATAGTTCGCGCATTTGGCGCAAGACGCCAATGCCATCGACGCTGGGCATACGTAAATCGATAGTGATAACATCAGGTTTTAAGGTGGTTGCTAACGAAACCACTTTGGTGCCGTCATCGGCTTCCCCAACCAGTGTCATATCACTTTGCTGACGAATGAGACTGCGCAGACCTTCGCGCACAATCGGGTGATCATCTACAATGAGAACCCGAATCACGCTCTCCTCCTTCGGTAGGCTTAGGACGACCAGATCGGTCTGGCCGAGGGTTAGCTATCATTCTGCATCAGGCTGCCGATTGTGTTCCTCACCCTGAGCACCCTTGCAATAGGTTTTTTATGCGTTTGAAGTTAATTAATTATACCTGAAACTACCTCTTTTGTTGGCTGCAAGAGCAGGCAACCAGAGATTTCTGTTCGGTTATCGAAGGTGATCGGACGATGTGCTGCGGAGCGATACCGACGAACCACACGCCTCCGCTGCCGATGATCCCTGAAGTCTGCCATGACTTAAGTCCACTACCGGAAGGCTTCAACTGTCGCATCTCCTTGCAAGCGGCAGCGAGACGCTTCCCCGCCCGTCCGCCCTATATTTCCTTCATCACCATTGCCGGTTCGTGAAAACTTGCCAATCCCTGGTGCGGGCCTCTGACCTGCATCTCGCAGTGTATGGCCAGAGAGCTGTGTCTGGCGCATCAGTATGCCATCTAGGATCGGTTTTCAACCCACGATCATCGCCGAGAGAAAGACGTTGCAACCCTCTCAACCGGCGCTATCCGATGGTTGGTTAGCAGATTGACTCGCTGCACCGCTTGTATTGCCGATAGTGGCGTGCTATGCTCGAAGGTAGCGAGACTGTACATATTCATCTTGGCTTTACCGCAGCTCGTTAAGGAGCTATCTCATGGCAATACCGAACGTTGAGCATCGTCAATCACCGTTGCTCTGGCATGCACTCGATCTACCTGCTGTATACACTGAACTATACACTTCACCACAGGGCTTGACCGGTGACGAAGCGGCGCGCCGATTAACGCTGTACGGTCCAAACGAACTGCAAGCGACGACTCGTATTTCACCCTGGACAATTCTGCTCAATCAATTCAAGAATATCCTGATCATTATCCTGCTAATCGCTACTGGCCTGTCAATACTCCTTGGGCACGGTATCGAATCGATTGCCATCATTGTCATCGTACTCTTCGCTGTTTTGCTCGGCTTTATTCAGGAATACCGTGCTGAGCGAGCAATTGAAGCGCTCCGGCAGATGGCAGCTCCCAACGCCACTGTCTTGCGTGATGGCCGTGAGCAGGTTGTACCGGCTCGCACACTGGTGCCTGGCGACATCGTGCTCTTGCGTGCTGGCGACCGTGTACCGGCTGATCTGCGCCTGATCGAGGCAGTTAATCTTCAGATCGAAGAAGCTGCGCTTACCGGCGAGTCACTTCCGGTTGAGAAGACTGCCGCGATAACCTTACCGCCATCAGTACCCGTCGCCGAGCGCAAGAATATGGTCTACGCTGGAACTTCGGTCAGTTACGGACGCGGACGTGGCATTGTCGTGGCGACCGGCATGCAGACGGAGTTTGGCACGATTGCCACGATGTTGCAGACGATTGAAACCGGGCGAACACCGCTGCAAGAGAATCTCGACCAGGTTGGTCATACGCTGGCGCGCGTCGCGTTGGTCATTGTGGCTGTTATTACTCTGCTCGGCTTCTGGCGTGGTCAGCCACTGGTCGAGATGATCATCTTTGGGATAGCCTTAGCCGTCGCCGTTGTTCCTGAAGCCTTACCGGCAGTAGTGACTATCTCGCTGGCAATCGGAGTACAGCGCATGGTGAAGCGGAATGCGCTGATGCGACGCCTGCCAGCAGTGGAGACGTTGGGGAGTACGTCGGTGATTTGTACCGACAAAACCGGCACACTGACGAAAGACGAGATGACGGCCCGCCGGGTGTTTGTTGCCGGTCGTTGGTGGGAAATTACCGGTTCCGGTTATGAGCCGGTCGGTGAGTTTCGCTGTGACGATCACCTCGTCCTGCCCGATGAGGCAGTTTGTCAGTTGTTGCGCGCTGCTACGCTTGCTTCCGATGCACGGGTTGTCTACCGCGATCAGCGCTGGCAAGTACAGGGTGATCCGACCGAAGCGGCGCTGATCGTAGCTGCGATGAAAGCTGGTCTGGTTGTTGATGACCTGGTTGCCAATGCGCCACGTGTGGCCGAGATTCCGTTTTCTTCGGAAACCAAACGCATGATTACCCTGCATCACGAACACGGGGAGACGGTTGCCTACGCCAAAGGGGCACCAGAGGTCATTGTGGCCGCGTGTCGTCATTGGCTGGCACCACACGGAGTCGCGCCGCTGAGTCTGGCTGACCGGGAAACCATCTTACAGGCAGCGCAAACAATGGCTGAGTCAGCTTTGCGGGTACTGGCAATTGCGACGAAAGCACCGGCTACCCTGAGCGATGCCGAGCACGATCTAACCTTCCTCGGCTTAGTCGGTATGATCGATCCACCTCGTCCCGAGGCGAAAACAGCTATTCAGACCTGTCAGACAGCCGGTATTCGGGTCGTCATGATAACCGGTGATCACCCGTTAACTGCGGCTGCAATTGCTCGTGAGCTGGGGTTGCTTGTCCATGGCAGAGTCATTACCGGTAATGAACTCGATACCTTAAGCGATGAGGAATTTGCACGCATAGTCGACACAATCGACGTGTACGCCAGAGTAGCGCCGGTGCATAAGCTGCGTGTAGTGACGACCCTGCAACAGAAAGGGTATGTGGTAGCGATGACCGGTGACGGTGTGAATGATGCACCGGCGCTGAAGAAAGCTGACATCGGGATTGCAATGGGGATTACCGGTACCGATGTCACGAAAGAAGCTGCCGCAATGACCATCACCGACGACAATTTTGCCTCAATTGTGGCAGCGGTCGAAGAGGGACGACGAATCTTCGGCAATATCAAGAAGTACTTGATGTATCTGCTGTCATCGAATATCGGAGAAATTACCCTGATGGCCAGTGCTACGCTTGCCGGCTTACCCCTGCCGCTAACTGCCGTTCAAATCCTATACGTTAATCTTGCAACCGATGGTCTACCGGCTCTGGCATTGGCAGTTGATCCACCCGACGACGATCTGATGCGCCAGCCGCCACGTGATCCGCGACGTGGTATCTTCACTCGTCCCATTGTCGGCTTGATGATCGTCGGTGGTTTGTGGTCGGCATTGGTCAATATCGTCCTCTTTGTTTGGGCGTTGCAGAGTGGGCGTGGCATCGTTGAGGCGATGACGATGACCTTCGTCTCGTTGGTGTTGATTCAGTTCTTCAAAGCGTATAACTTTCGTTCCGATCACCTTTCTGTATTTCATCGCCCCTTTGCGAACCGTTGGCTGAATCTGGCGATCCTGTGGGAAATGCTTTTGTTACTGGTCATCGTCTATCTACCTTTCTTGCACGAGCCATTTACTACCTTTCCGCTCTCGCTCATCGATTGGATGATCATTATTGGGGTCGCTCTGAGCATAGTTCCGGTGCTTGAGTTGGCAAAATGGGTCTTGCGTCATCAGAAACCTGCCGAGACGGTGGTTACAGTGTCTAAGTCGTAGCATCGCTGATCCCTTGTTGTAGGGTGGGGATGTCGGCAGTTATGACAGCTACCGCACCAGTCAGGGCAGGTTCCCAAACTGTCTCAATCTCCCCTTTTCCGTCATGCGAAAAGAGCATAATGGGGATTAAGGATAAGGTTAGAGGAGTACGTACAATAGCTTCCACCTACTCACTATCGAACGCGAGCCTTTGGCTTGCGTTTCCAGTGAACAGCAGCATTTTTTAGACATACTCTTGGCAGTAGTCCTTTGGTTGGAGATATGTTGTAAAATCATCACATAATGGTGAGCGGAGCTAGACCTCAGGAAGCCGAGAAGCATTCTGTATGCGAGTGTGCTCTAATGCTCCGAGCGTTACTTACAGACTGTTAGGGTATATACAAACAGGATACAAAGATGTATACGAGACAGCCATTAGCTGAGGTCTTCGGTTACCTCGTTACAGACCAAACCGAAATAGCGAAGCGGTATCGTTCTCATCGCCTCTGCCCCTTCAACAATAAAGTACCGAACTGTACCAAAGACAAGGCAAGGAACCCGCTTGGCGTCTGTAGTATCAATCACGAGAACGAGGTAGTCATTACCTGTCCAATCCGCTTCCGCCAGGATTGGATCATTACCGACCATGCAGCTTCTTTCTTCTTTGCGGAGGGCGTAAAGTGGACTTCTCTCACGGAAGTTCGTCTATACGATGCGACAGGTAAGCCTGCTGGCAGCATTGATGTGGTGCTCGTTGCCTACGATGAGACGGGTAAGGTCGTTGACTTTGGCGCCCTTGAGATTCAGGCTGTCTACATTTCTGGGAATGTTCGCGAACCATTCGAGTATTATATGGGAGACCCAGCGAGCAGAGCTTCGATGGATTGGTCGAATGAAGCAAATTATCCTCGTCCTGATTACCTTTCCTCTTCTCGAAAGCGACTTGTTCCGCAGCTTGTTTATAAGGGTGGGATCTTACACAGTTGGAATAAGAAAATCGCCGTAGCACTGAACAGAACTTTTTTGCTACTTTGCCCACTCTAAAACAAGTTCCAAAGGCTCAAGCTGATATTGCATGGCTGATCTACGATCTGAGACTTCATGCGGAAGACGATCATAAACCTGGTCGATACTATCTTACAAAAGTAGATGAGATTTTTACCGAGTTCGAGTCAGCTTTGCTTTCTATCACCACACCGCTTCCTGGGCGGATGGAAGATTTCATCAAGTTGCTCCAGGAAAAACTTGACGAACACTTAGAAAACCCGCCAACGAATCAGACTATTGAGAGGCCGTTTTGACTATGGAAATGCATCAACAGCTCCCATTGTTTCCTGAACAGGCCGAGGGTACACTGTTCCTACGTCCGGTAAATGTTGCTTCTGTCCCTCAACGAAGTCCTTTCCGCTATCCCGGCGGAAAGACGTGGTTTGTGCCAACATTCCGACGCTGGATGAATAGTCTAAAGAATAAACCACGAGTGCTTATTGAACCCTTCGTTGGCGGCGGTATTATTAGCCTTACCGCTCTCTTTGAACAGTGGGTTGAAATGGTCGTGATGGTGGAGTTAGACGATGAGGTTGCATCGGTCTGGCAGACCATCGTGAGTGGTGACGCTGAGTGGTTAGCGCATCGCATTTTGACATTCCCAATGACGCGAGAAAACGTCGAAGAAGAACTTCAGCGGGTTCCGATATCGACAAGAGAGAAAGCCTTTCAAACGATTTTGAAGAACCGAACGTTACATGGAGGAATACTTGCTGAAGGCTCTCGTTTTATCAGGCATGGGGAGAATGGGAAAGGAATTGGCTCTCGATGGTATCCGAAGACCCTTGCGCAGAGAATTATTAATCTCAATCATGTTGTGAACAGGATTGACTTCCGTCACGGTAATGGATTGAACGTAATGATGGAGTTTGCTCATCGTGAGGATGCCATCTATTTTGTCGATCCGCCCTACACTGCTGGTGGGAAGCAGGCAGGTAAGCGACTCTATAAGCACCACCAGATCGATCATGAATATCTGTTTTCAATATGCGGGTCACTTACGGGTGAGTTTCTCATGACATACGACGAGTCAGATGAAGTAAAAGAGATGGCCCGTAAGCACGGATTTCAAGTGCGTTGCATCCCGATGAAAAACACTCACCATACTACTATGAGGGAGTTAGTCATTGGGAGAAATATGGCCTGGTTATGATCGTTCGTATCATTTGAAATCTGGGCTGCCCATGTACACGATGATACGAGAAAGATGCTCTTTTGGAGTGGGTTAGGAATACCCTGGTGTATGCTCGCAAACAGGATGGTTCGTTTACATATACCTTCTCGCATAGCAATGCGCGATCTATCATTCTGTATAGGGTCGGTGCGGGAGGGCGCAGCAATGCTGCACCCTACTCCTCAACTTCCGGTAGGTGGTGCAGATCGAGGGATAGATGTGACTGCTGGCGGCACAATCTCGTGATCATTGATAGCCGATTGCAGGGTTTCCCCGGTGGATGAAGCGGATGATTTTGGCTGAGATGGTGAGGTTCCCGGAGGCGACGTCACTCTGCGCGTCGGCGCTATCGGATCAGGTTGTTTGAGAAAGTCAAGTAGGATTGCGTGGAACTGTTCCGCTTCATCGACGAAGGGGAAATGACGGCTGCGTTCCATACGTACCACTTGCGCCAGTGGAACATGCGTAAAAAGCTGAAGCTGGTTTGGATTGACAATCTCATCACGTGCGCCGTGTACCACTAACGCCGGTACCCGTAAGTTGTCTAACAGTGGGGTGAGATCGGTTCGCCACATTGAATGGATAGCTGCTCGAATGGTATCGGCTGTTGATTTAGTGCTATCTTCTAACACCTCATTCACTTCTGGATCGAGCGAGTCGCCGAAGAAGAAACGGAAGAGCGACCGACGCAACCACGGTCGGCGGGCAAAGAATTCGGCAAAGAATGGGCGATCAACCAGTTTGAGCATCCAGGATAACGAGTTGCCGTTGATCGGTGCACCGACGGTCGCCACGCGAGTTATCCGCCCAGGATGCTCGATGGCGGTCTTCATTGCGACCATCCCACCCATTGAATGACCGACCAGCGCGGCACGCTCGATACCCATTGCATCGAGAAAGCGGATGACCTGGTTGGAATATCCCTGGATGGTAGGCATGTCATTTGTGCGCGATTCGCCGAAACCCCAAAAATCGAAGGAGTAGGCGCGGAACTGTTGCGCTACAATCTCCATCGTCGTATACCAGTAGCGCCAGCTTCCCAACCAGCCGTGTAGGAAGACGACGGGCTTACCGCGTCCGAAGACTTCGTAATGCACCCGTTGATTGTCAATAACGATGATACTCATGCTGGCCTCACCGTTGAGGAAGAACTTGCTGATCGCGCCCGCAGTTGCGCAACGTTGGTCTCACGTTCGTGAAGTGAGCGGCGTAATCGCCACTGTAACGTTGCAATATCTTCGGAAATGCTGCGTAAATGAGCCATTTCCTGTTCTAGCTCTTCAAGTAGGGTACGAGCCTGTAGCCCCACCGAAAGGTTAATCCGTTCAACCGACAGTTGTGCTAATCGTTCCTGGATCGCAGCCAGGAGACTAAGCAGGTTAGCCCAAGATTCATTCTCGGAAATATCGCGGTGCCGCTGCTGTTGTCCGCGGTGCTCAATCCAGCGCTGTATCTGCTGGTGGAGCGCAGTGATGCGATCTTCCAACTGTCGTATTGATTGTACGTCAATATCACTCGCTACCGCATGATTTTTTGATGCTGACATCAATTGCGCAAGTTGTTGTTGTAGGTTGGTTATCGCCGTGCTCAGTTGGGCCTGCCGTTGCATCACCGCTTCCTGTTCGTTGAGCATATCGAGTAACATATCGCGGAGTTGGGCAGCTTCGCGAGCGCTGCGACCGGCTTGTTGTTGAAAAAGATGTGGTACATACCAGAGCAGAATAAAGAGTAAGGTAATAATGGTAATCCCAAGTGCGATAAAGAATGTTGTCATGGTAATCCTCCTGTATCCGTCCATAGTATACGGTTCATCTGTCACTATGGACTAGATCAGAGGATGACATCTCGATTACGCGCCCGTACAACTCGATCATAACCGGCCAGGTCGCGCTGCACCGTTATTTCAGCCTCTGGTAACACCTGGCGTAGCAAGTGTATCACAGATGACGCTTGCCAAGCGCCGATTTCTAATAATATTGCACCACCAGGTTTCAGATAGGTCGGAGTTGCCGGGATCAATCGACGATAACAGTCGAGACCATCAACACCACCGTCAAGGGCAAGGTGCGGCTCGTGCTGGTACACACCTTCGTCAATCTCAGCTAGTATCGTGTAAGGCGGATTGCTAACGATCAGATCGACGGGGCCGGGTAGAGGGTCAAAGAGATCACCCTGGAGTAGTATGACCCGTTCTTGCAAGTGATAGCGATTAACATTGATGGCTGCTACCTCCAACGCTGCGGCGCTCAGATCAACGCCGTAAATGGTGGCCTGCGGCAGATGCTTGGCCAGCGCAATCGCGATAGCGCCACTACCAACACCAATATCGGCGATGGTGAGCGGTCTATTGCCGTAGCGTTGGGCCTCTTTGATGGTTAGTTCAACCAGTAATTCTGTTTCGGGACGTGGAACGAGGACGCGCCGATCAACGAAGAGGGTGAGACCAAAAAATTCACGCTGACCGATCAGATAAGCTACCGGTTCCCGAGTGGCACGGCGCTCGATCAGGGCATCGAACATCGCCTGTTGTTCCGGGGTGAGGCGCTGTTCCCGTTCGGCAACCACTCTGGCGCGAGACCAGCCCAAAACGTGGGCGAGCAAGAGTTCAGCATCAAGCCGGGGTGTTGACGAGAGTGAATGGAGACGCCTGGTTGCCTGGTAGAGTGCCTGTTCAATCGTGAGATTCATCATAGACAACCGCTGCTCGTGATAAGGTAGCTGATGTTCTTTTCCATCTGATATTACCACGAGTGTACGAAAGCAGCGAGAGGTGCCTGCGCGGAGGTCTGAGGTCTGAAACCAGCGATGTTCAACGTTGCCAGACATCCGTCACCTGGGAGACTGGAAGCGCGGGCCTCTGGCCCGCATATGAATGCGAAGATACCATTGGTATGCAGTGTCAGGTTAAGGCGTTGCCGTGTCCGTGCTGCAGAACGCGCCTAGCATCCCTTATCGTTTCCATACCGGGCGAGGAATTGGGAGTTTGTGCCTCTCACTCTTCTCACCCCCTGCACTTAGTATCGGCTGCGAAAGCTCAGGCTTCCGCAGCCTAATGAGGAAGTGGGTAGGATCAATCGTAAACCATACTAGCACGTGCTGAGAGGCGAGAGAATGCACTGTAGTTTCTCAGACACTGCTCTGCCCAAATGCTAATCTATGCGTCGCTCACTAAAATCGCGACCGTCGAACGATAGTAAGCGTCGCTTCTCTTCAATGACCGTTTCCAGATGGACAGGCCGCGTCCAAATTTTATACAGGTTGCGCATCGTCTCACGGGCATAGTCCATCTTAAGGTCAACGCCTTCGTGGCGATGTCGTAAGTAGAGTTCACCGCGGTTGCCGTAGTTACCATCTTCGACGAAGATGACCGGCTGGCCGAAATTGGTGAGCCGGAAGAGCAATTTCTCTTTGACCTCTTTGAACTCACGCGAAGCAATCTCGTAGAGATCGGTATCGCGATTGTAGCGGAAGGTAAAGAGTTTCTGCTCCATCACGAATTCTGGGGTGAGGAATTCGTCGATAAATGTCACGTCGTTGTACAGCCGGCGCACCTCGAAAATCTTCTGGCGACCGAGACCGAGCTGTTTATCCCACGAGCGTTTGAGAGCGATGTCATCACACTCTTCGTACTCTTTGCCGAATTTACCCTTGTTCCAGCGATCCTCAATATCGCGCAGGAGTTCTAGCCCCAGTTTGTAAGGGTTGAGCCGACCACCGCTTGTCGCGACCACGCCCGAATGGAGATCGGCAAATGAGATGATCTCGGCAGCCGAAGCGACACGCTGGGTCATAATGGTGCTATGCCAGTAACTGTTGTGGTTGATGAACCCCTGCGCAGCGTAGCGATGCGTTTCGGTGACCGAAATATCGTACACATCGGCACGACCGCGTTCAATGGCAACAATCTCGTCCGTCCAGGTAACAGGGGGCGACGGTGTGGTGTAGGCACGTTCAAGAGCCGTAGGATCATCGATCTGCAATGTTGTCTCGATCCGGCGCGCCAGGACACCCAGGTTTGCCAGCAGCAGTTGCACCGTCTGAGCAAGTTCGATACTGACGCAGGGAATGGTCAACTCTTGGGAAGTACCGACAGCACCGGCGATGAAAGCGCGCAGGAATGCGACGACCTGTGGTCGCGGTGAACGGCGGATGGCGTCTAGCGCACGGTGATCGGGATGCGTTACACAGCGCTGGCCGATGGCCGTCGCCATAGCTTCATCAACAACTTCTGTCGGAGCAGAGTGATAACGATGGCGACGCGATGGTAACGATGGACTGGTAGTAGCACTAACGGTTGCCAGCACCTGCGGCAATGGCATGCGACGCCGCAACCGTGCCGGCTGCGTGGCCCACAGCTCCGTACCACCGGCTATACGTACCTGATCACCAACGCGAAGGGCATCGAGCCGACGCCACTCGCCAGAAGCCAGCATAACACGGTGATTGAACGATCCGGTCAGCGTAAAACCGGCACGGGTATGAATGGTTACAGTCGGATAAGCGGTGAAACGATTCCAATCGTACACCGTCTGTTGCCGCTCGCCATCGCTTACCTGTGACCGATACCGACGCGAGACCAGCTCTCGCAACGGGATAATGCCGCGGTCGGTTGGAATCAGACTATCGCCGTGGAGGCATGCCCACCCCTCGTTGAGGATTTTAGTCATGCCCTGTGGGGCGAAGTAATAGGCTTCATCGCGAATGATTTCGAGTACCGTATGCTGCCAGTTTTCGAGGGGGGCAAAATTCATCAAAAAGAGCAGGACATCACGTTGTGGATTCTCTGGAAAGCGACGCTGACGGGCACGCTCCTCCTCGAGTTTTCGGCGCTGGGCTTCAAGAAACTCTGGTGGATTGATGTAATCGCGCATGTACTCACGTTCGACCGGTAAGCCCTCGACGACCGGTGGCTCTTCGTCGTTCACGATAGGGCGCGGTGTTACCGCCTCGGGGCGCCGAATATACGGAGCGTGGTAATCGATCAGGTTTTCCAGCGACAGACAGGTGTCGATGAAATCTTCCACCTGGTCGTAGCCGATCCGGTCAATAATGCGCTGAATACGGGCGGCGTGGTTTGCCATCGTGTCGAGCATCTTGCGATTGGTGTGGGCAAACCACATATTGTTCTTAAAGAAATCGACGTGACCGGTGACGTGCGCCATCACCATCTTCTGCGTCACATCTTCGTTACCCTCGAGTAGGTAAGCGTAAGCCGGGTTATTGTTGATCACCATCTCATAGATGGTACTCCCCGTCCAGACATGGCCCTTGAGCAACTGATCGTACTCCATACCGAATCGCCAATGGGGATAGCGCGTTGGGAAGCCGCCGAACGCCGCTACCTCATACAGGGTTCGGTAATCGAGCACTTCGTAGATAATGGGGAAGAAATCAAGGCCATACTCACGGGCAATCTGCTCGATCTCCTGTCGTGCTTGTTCGAGATGAGCGGGAAGGCGGGTACTTTTCATACGCACACCAAATCGGGCTAGGGCGATCAGCGGCCTTTGCCGAGGAAGGCGCGGATCGCATCGTAAATATCGTCACGATCGGCAATTTCGGCGATCACAATGCGGTCATCGCCGCGCAGGTATTCTTCAAGGTCATGGGCAAAACGCCCAGAGCCGTAGAGCGAACGGACCTGGCCGTAACAGAAGAGATTCACTTTAGGCAGGAGTTCACGCTTGAGCAGTTCCACACATTCACGGGTATCACCACCGCCCCAGTTATCGCCATCGGAAAAGTGGAACGCATAAATATTCCACTCGGTCGCCGGATAACGCTCGTCGATCAGGCGATTGCACAGTTTGTAGGCCGATGATATTTTGGTACCGCCACCTTCACGGATATGGTAGAAGGTCTGTTGATCGACTTCTTTGGCAGCGGCGTCGTGGACGATATAGCGAATTTCGATGGACTTATACTGTGAGCGCAGCCAGGTCTCGATCCAAAAGGCGGTCATCCGCACCAGCTCTTTTTGTTCGGTACCCATTGAACCCGACACGTCCATCATGTAAATAATGACGGCGTTACTTTCGGGCATAAGGGTTTCTTTCCACGAACGATACCGCATATCATCAGGGATCGGAATTACGACCGGATTGTTAATGTCATACTCACCAGAAGCAATCTGGCGGCGAAGTGCTTCGCGGTACGTTCGCTTGAAGTGACGGAGCGAATTTGGGCCGGTACGTCGAATACCGCTATACTTGTCCTTCTCGCTAATCAGATTCTTCTTGCCCTTAGGCTGAATGTTGGGCAGTTGCAACTCTTCACCCAAGATTTGGGCCAGTTCCTCAATCGAGACATCAACTTCCAGAATGTGTTGACCAGGTTCAGCACCCGCCTGACCGGCGCCGGGTTGACCGTCGCCCTGTGCTATCGGATCACCGATGTTTCCATCGCCTTGCCCAACACCACCAGCCTGTTTAGCACCGTAGCGAAACTGAGGTATATCGATCTGCGGCATTGGGATACTGACAAAGCGCTTACCCTGCCGTCCGATCAATTCACCTTGCGACATATATTTGCGCAGGTCTTTTTTGATCCGCCCGCGCACAATTTCACGGAAGCGGCTGAGATCGCGTTCAGCACGTTTCATTGACATCGCCATAGGAGCACCAATCCTGGTAACGGAGGAGGGCGACACAGCGCCCTCCTCGATGCCGGTTGTCGGTTGAGTGTTGAACAAGCTACTGCCGAGACTTAGCGACGTGTATCACCACGGGCAAAGATCGAAGCCACGTAGTTGAGTACATCAGTCGCCGACTGTTCGTTGTAGCCGAAGTCACGGATCAGGCGGGCCTTCACCACGTCGATCTTTTCCTGGGTATCGCGGTCGATCACGCGCGAAACGAGCGATGTGAGCTTGATGCTATCTTTCTGATCTTCAAAGAGCTTCAGCTCAAGCGCCTTGTGGAGCCGCTCGTTCGTGCGGTAATCGAAGGTCTTTCCTTCGATCGCGAGGGCGCCGATGTAGTTCATAATCTCACGGCGGAAGTCATCTTTACGCGACTCCGGAATATCGATCTTCTCCTCGATACTGCGCATGAGACGCTCATCAGGCTCTTCGTACTGGCCGGTATAGCGGTTGCGCACCTTCTCGCGCTGGGTGTAGGCCTTAATGTTATCGATGTAGTTTGCGCATAGGCGCTTGATCGCCTCTTCATCGGCTGAGATCGCCCGCTGGACCTCATTTTTCACTATCTCCGTATACTCTTCGCGGACAATCGCTAGCAGGTCACGGTAGCGCTTGCGCTGCTCTTCATCGGTAATGAGCGCGTGGTTCTTCAGCCCGCTCTCTAGCTCGTTGAGCACCATGAAGGGGTTAATGTAGCCTTCTTCCTGATTGCTCACCAGCGCGTTCGATATCTTATCCTGGATGTAGCGCGGTGAAATGCCCTCCATCCCTTCACGTACCGCCTCTTTACGCAGCTCTTTGATGTTGTCTTCGGTAAAGCCGGGTAGTGTCTTCCCGTTGTAGAGCTTGAGTTTCTGCAAGAGGGTAAGGTTCGGCTTCTTCGGCTCTTCGAGTCGGGTCAGCACTGCCCACATTGCCGCCATTTCGAGCGTATGGGGAGCAATATGGACACGTACCTTCTTCTTGTTGAAGTCGCGCTCGTAGATACGCACTTCGTCGCGCAGGCGCGTGACATACGGGATGTCGATGCGCACAGTGCGGTCTTTGAGCGCTTCCATAAACTCGTTGTTTTCCAGACGGCGGTACTCTGGCTCGTTGGTATGGCCGATAATGACCTCATCGATGTCGGTCTGCGCAAACTTCTTCGACTTGATCCGGTGCTCCTGAGATGCACCAAGCAGATCGTAGAGGAAGGCTACATCAAGCTTGAGCATCTCGACGAACTCGATAATGCCACGGTTGGCGATATTGAACTCACCGTCGAAGTTGAAGGCACGGGGATCAGAATCGGAACCGTAGATGGCGATCTTACGGTAGTTGATGTCACCGGTTAGTTCGGTACTATCCTGGTTCTTCTCATCCTTGGGCTGGAAGGTACCGATCCCGATGCGATCCTGCTCGCTGAACACCAGCCGGCGTACCCGCACGTGGCTCATCACCTTCATCCAGTCGCCTTCGTAACGCTGCATGAGTTCGCGGAAGTGGAAGCGACAGACCGGGCAGAGATCACCCTCGATGCGAATATGACGATCGGGATCAAGACCTTCGTTGATCCGCTCGATAAAGGTAGTCCGCAGTTCACGAGGGATGAGGTGGAGCGGTTCTTCGTGCATCGGACACTTTTCCCACTCTGATTCGGGAACCTGGCGCCAATCGAAGGTATCATGATTCTCGATAACGCCAGGGTACCAGTCGTAGGTGTAGAGTGCACCGTCCTCGGTACGCGAGTAGTGCTCTAGACCACGTTTGAGGCGGCGAACGATCGTTGACTTCGAGGAGCCAACCGGCCCGTGCAGCAGGAGCACTCGTTTCTCGGTACCATACCCACGCGCAGCACCTTTAAAGAAGTTGACTAGCCGCATGAGTGGAATTTCCAGGCCGAAGATCGCGTCGTCGCCATCGAACGATTCGTCGGAAAAGAATTTATAACGAATCAAACGTTTTTTGGCGTCGATAAACTCCTCGGTTCCATACGACATAATCATGTCGTAGACCCGCTGAAACGCATTACGGGCAACTTGCGGTTTGCGGGTGACAATATCGAGATAGTCAGCGAAGGTACCGCGCCAATTGAGCTGTTGAAAGCGGCGACGATCCTGCTGTTCGCTGATCATCTTCATCAACTCAAGACCGGATAGGGTCATGTTCATACATCCTCCTGCTGAGGGATAACTCCACCGACAACTAGGCGGAGTATGTTAGTTCGTCGCAGCAGACATCTACCACTTAGGTGATGCTGCTTCTACCGGGATGCCAACGTGCAGGGTACAGACTGGCTTTTTTTGCGGCGGTGTTGCCGCATGCCAGTGAGCTCGCGCGCCGTATGGGACAGCTATGCGTGCTCTGGGAAGCAGTACGAGGAATCTTTCAAGTAAGGGTATTATATCAAGGTGTTTCGCGCCCGTCAAGGACTTTATGTCGTGTTGATCATTTGTTCAGAAAGGAACTTCGATGACGGAAGTAGATCTGGTATTGTTTGTCATTCTTGGTCTATTTACTATTCTAGGTCTGTATTGGGGTATCATCCGACAAGTGCTGGCAGTGGTAGGATTTATCGTTGGGTTTATGCTGGCTGGGCAATACGGTAATGAGGTTGCAGTCTGGCTGGGTTCGTTTATCACCGATCCCAATCTGGCGCAGGGATTGGGTTTTATCGCCGTGTTACTTCTGGTAAGCGGCATTGCCAGTTTGCTTGCATCGTTGTTGCATTCACTGGCGGGGCTGGTCTTCTTGGGATGGCTCGATCATCTGTTGGGTGCGCTGCTAGGATTAGTGCAGGGATTGCTTGCTATTACAGCCTTGTTGATCGTGTTGGTGGTATTTCCCGTTGAGCCATGGAGCAATTTTGTTCGTAGTTCGCTGTTGGCAGGCTGGATGTTACGCCTCGGTGAACCACTCACGCTGTTGTTGCCTGAACTCTTTGCCACGGCGGTGCGCACGTTTAATGAGTTTGGGATTTTGCCGTAAGGTGATACTGGCAAGGGCTAATCCTGAACGACGTCGGATCGTCTTTCCCCCAGCCCACTTCCTCATCCCATCAGATGAGTAGTAGGGGGAGGGTGAAGCTTGTAACAGTCCAGCGCACCGGCAGATAGCCTGCTTCCAGCGATGCAAGAAGGTGACGACACGCACCAGCATGCAGACACACGAATAGGGCAGCGTGGACAATGGCTACACGATGGACGGTGTTGCTTCACAGAATTGGTATAACGCCAGACCACGCATTGTTGCTCAGATGTTTTGGGTTATAGCATTGTACACTGCTGAAGTACACCTAGAGCCTATCCGAAGAATCATCTCACGTCGATGGATGTAGGGGCGGCATCGGCGCGGGTCGGATGAAACCCCAACTCACGAAATCCGAAGAACTGTCTTACGCCGATGGATGTACGGGCACAGCAGCGCTGCGCCCCAACCGATCTGCTGCTGCGACAGGATAGGTCGGATAGGCTCTTCATCCCTCTGCGCTCGGTAGGAATGGCGAAAGATGATTCCAGACGAGGTGCTCACTATGCGGGCCAGAGGCCCGCGTACCCAGGTAATGTACTAACGAAGTTTCTCACTATGCGGGCCAGAGGCCCGCGTACCCAGGTAATGTACTAACGAAGTTTCTCACTATGCGGGCCAGAGGCCCGCGTACCCAGGTAATGTACTAACGAAGTTTCTCACTATGCGGGCCAGAGGCCCGCGTACCCAGGTAATATACTAACGAAGTTTCTCACCCTTGTCTTTCCGTCCGTTCGCGATACTGCGACGACTCTGGAAACACTATGTTAACTGAGTGCCTATCAGAAGAATCGTTTCATGGTTCAACAGATCCATATAATGGATGGATAGGCACAGCGCCGCTGCGCCCCAACCGATCTGCTGCTGCGACAGGATAGGTCGGAGAGTCGCTTATACTCTCGTGCGACACAGTTCATTGTAGAGGGATTCGTAACGTGGCAGCAGACGGTCGGCGGCAAAGCGCTCAGTGGCAACCCGACGAGCGTTGGTACCTAATTGCCGTCGGGTATCCGGATCATTGAGCAAGCGCACAATCCACGCTACCATTGCCGGTACCGTGGGCACGAGAATACCGGTCTCGCCATGGTTGACGATATCAGGTGTTCCGCCGGTCGGCATGGCAAGGATCGGTGCGCCGAGCGCGGCTGCTTCGATCAATGCCCGCGCCAGTGGTTCACCCCAATTTGATGGAAAGAGGAACAGATCGCAGCGACCGGTGAGGCGTAAGAGTTCATCGTGATCAACCCAGTCTAGTACTCGGCCGGGTAAGCGGTAGGTGGTCAGGGTGTCGGCAATGGTCTGGCGCATGGCGCCATCACCTGCAATCAAGAGGGTAAAGGGTGGAAGCTGATGACGGTGCGCAGCCAGTGCTGCGATTAGATCGATAAGTAAACCGGCGCCTTTGTTCATCTCTAATTTACCAGCGAACAGTAGAAGTGCCCCGCTCCAGTCGGTGCGGGGTGGGGTGGCCGCGATAGCATCAGTGGCGGCGATGTCAACAATGTTCGGCAACACGTGGATGCGGTGCGGTTCAACGATAGTGCGCAGGCGACGGGCAATGTACTGGCTGGGGGCAATCACCGCATCAGCGGCGGCCAGTAACTTAGCCCGTCGGCGAAGATGGGCCAGCATGTACGGAATCGCAGGGATTGCCAGTGTCCCACGTAATGGACCGAGGCGCGCAGGGAGATCAGTAGCTAACGCGGCCCACGAACTCTCAGGGTATGGGAGACGATTTCCATGGAGACCGGTGGCAAAGTAATCCCACGGCCAGTGATCACGTACCGTTACTACAACCGGTACGTTGAGCGTTTCGCGGGCAAGGATTGCAGCGGCAGCAGCCTGTGTATGCTGGGCGTGAATGATGTCTACGCCCCCGCGATGATTAGCAGCCACGATAATGGCCCGCGCCAGTTTTGGCCAGAAGCGCTCGTGACGAAAGTAGTTCTGGATAAATGGTAGCCTCGGCGCATAGTACGGGATGCGTTGTACCGGCATCCCGGCAAGTGACGCAATAAGCGGCGAACGACAGGGCTGGCGACAGGGAACAAGAACCTGTACGGTGTGCCCACGAGCGTGCAGGCCGGTGGCTAGAGCGTAACTGCTCCACGCTGCACCGCCGCGGCCATCAGGTGGGAATACGTCTGAAGGGATCAATATACGCATACAGTTTGGTAAGCACCGGATGAGATGGAACGCACGATCACTATCTCTTCAGCTTGCTCTGTTCGCCCTGTCACAAGGAACCACTGAGAGTGTGTCTGAACAGGCGGCCATAGCCTGGGAGTGCATGCCTCTGGCTCGCATCTGAGATGAGTGGACGAAACTCCGTCGAAGTTGTTGTTTGACCATGCTCGTGCAAATTGGCTTACGGTACAGTTGCTCCCTTTTTCACATGGGGAGAGTGACCAGAGACAAAAGGGTTTATTCAGAGACACTCTAAGAGCTTGATCAAAAACTCGAATTTTTCATAAGGCTCGTACCGTGCATCTGCGACCATTGCGTTCAGGGACCAACATTCTTTTCCGCCATCCGCCGCACGTTCCCGCTGCCGATTGGGCAGCGCCAGGCGCTGCGCGTGACGGCTTAGGTGAGTAAAGTTCACCCCACGCCGCATGTTCTCCCTTCCTCATTCCACAAAGGGAGAGGAAGGGGACGAGGGGGAAAGTGAGGACCGCCAGGCGTGCTTCGCAGCATAAGCACTGAAACCGTTGAAACCCTCTGCCATTGCATAGCAGAGACGCATGCGTTGTCTGCCAGCGTTCCTCGAAACACTCTATTTGTGTACCATTATCGAGCCTCATTAAAAGCCCGGGTTTCCAATCATACTCTGAGAGTACAGCAGAGCCTAATGTGAATGGGTAAAACCATTGCTGTCCGTGTCAGTACACCCCTGGAGGGTGGGTTCCATACCCCGACCTCTGAAGTGTCTCCCTGCTGCTATTGCGGGAACCTGCTACTCAACCTGCTTGCTAAACTTCTCGATAGCGACCATCAGGTCAGAAAAGGTACGTTGTAACCCGATCAAATGCTCTTGCTGGGCACGGACAAAGCGCATAAATGGCGCATTCCGTTCACGAATCTGATGCAGGGTTTGTTCGCTCTGGCGTTCGATCTGCTGGCGTAACTCAGCACGTAGCCGGGTGCGTACTTCATCAATCTTTTTGCGCAAACTCTCCTTGGCCTGCCGCCGTTTAGCCGGTAGAATTGCCAGACCCAAACCGGCCACTGTCAAGGCAGCCAGAATACCGGTAACGTCGAGTAACACAGTATGAAACAGGGCAACTAGGGTTGCGCCCAAACCGACAGCACCTACACCGGTAATGGCTGTTGCCGCGACTGATGACTGTATTTCACCGGCCAACTGCTGAGCTTCAGTTTCACGATTGTACCTCGCAATGGCTGTTTGAGCAGCCTGGCCGATATGTTCCAACAACGCCTGCCGATTGTAGGCAAAACTACCACCAACCTGCCCCAACATCTGGTCGCGATAGGCCAGAGCACGCTGTTGAATGAACTCGTCAATATTCTGTTGTAGACGGAGATTTTTTTCAACCAGCCAGTCGATTAACTTCTGGATCCGTTGATCGATCTGTTGATATATATCACCGATGACCTCTTGCTCGAAAGCAGTGCGTAGCCGATTCCCATCAACCAGATCGCGAATCCTGCTTAGGCGGATTGTATCATCACAAAATTGTTCGCCCCGTTCTTGCATGGTTGTCAACACCCGATCAATTTCGCCGAGATGGTATTCAGCATCTTGTTTCAGTTCATCGTGAAAGAGAGTCAGTTGACGTTCGATCTGCTCGAGGGCGTACACATCATCACGGAGCGTTGCCAGACGGGATTCGGTAGCAGCGAGGTATTTTTCAGTTATCCGTCGTGCTACCCCTAGCGGCGAGAGTATCTTCAATCGAAAGCGAGTCTCTTCATCGAGGGTATCGACCACAAAGTGCTCGAAGGCTGCCATACCGCTGGCCTGCCATTGCTCAAGCTCGTGATCGGGCTGTTGACGTGCCTGTAATGCACGGCGTGCTGAGACCAGAAACAGCTCTGGCGATTGTTCCAGTACTCGATTGACATGTTCGCGCACAAATTGGGCGACTTGCTCTTGCTCGGCAGGGGTTAGGATGTCAATCTTATTAATCACAACGACAACCTTCTTGCCCCAGTCTTTTATCAACTCAAGAAATGTCCGTTCGCTTTCGGTAAAGGGGCGGTCGGCAGAGGTAAGAAAGATCACCAGATCGGCGCGCGGAATAAAATCGCGGGTCAGACGTTCGTGTTGCCGGATGACGGCATTGGTACCAGGCGTGTCAACAACGGTCAGTTGACGGAGCATTTCAGCAGGGTAGTGGTGAAGACGTAGACCGGGTTCAATGAGTTCATCAAATGGTTCATCACCGTACTTCAGCAAGGTGATTGCATCGGTTGTTGGCGTCACGCCCTCAGGTAAGACCTGTGCGCCGAGCAGCGCATTGAGAAAGGTTGATTTACCAGAATTAAACTCACCGGCCACGACAATCAGGAACAACTCGCGCAGACTGGCCCGACAACCGACCAGCGCATTGCGATCTGTTGCTTCAACATCAGGACCGAACTGATCAAGTGCAGCATCGATCTGGTTTAACAAAGCTTCGAGATTGTTGAGCAACGTATCTTGCTGAGCGGTGGTCAAACGTCGCCGACGAAACAGGCCAAAGGGTAGCGAAATCACGGGTTCCTCACCAAACATTCAATTGTGTTGTTCACATGCCGAGGTTACGGGCGACAACCGCCAGGGCTGCCAGTGCCAATGCCAGACCGGTGATGCCGTACAGGAGACCAGGGACAAGATTTGTCCGATCCCAGAATGGACTCCGGCGTAAGGGGGTGTTGGTTTCGATCCGACGACCACGCCAGTACGTGACCCTGGTCGTTGATTGTCGCATACCAGGAATCGATAGCCCAAGCATCTGTACAGACTGATAGAGCAACCAACCGCCCGGCAAAGCCAGCGCCAAGGCAGTTATTGGCCACGGTAGACTACGAGCGTTTGCCAGGACAATGATAATAACAAAGAGCGCGATCCAGCGCCAATCAATGCGCAGCGCAGGCACAGACATCTCCTTTCGCGATATGTGACATGATAGCACATTTGGGGGATGAGGAAGGAGGGTCGTGAGGAGGACTACCTGTGAAGGATATCCTGCCTACACGACCTGATGCAATGCCTGCATAACGAGCGGTGCCAGTTCACGCAATTCAATCGGCTTGGCGGCGTAGAGTTCAACACCTAGCGCCTGCATGCGGGCGCGTAAACCAGGTGTGTCATAGGCTGTCAGGGCCAAGATAGGGAGATACGGTCGATATGTGCGCACCGCTTTGATGAGTGCCGCTGCTGCACTATACGGACTGGGATCGACAATCAGCAGATCGACATGACCATTGGCACACGCCAGCCAAGCCTCGTTCGCGTTAGTGGTTGCTTCGACAATGACTTCATCACCAAGCAAAGCTTGCAAGCCACGTTGCGTAACCAGCGCTGCTGTTGGATCGTCGTCGTAAATTTGAATACGATAAGCTGCCATGGTATCAGCTTCCAGGTATGGGTTGAATCGGTAGTATTCGCATGCCGTGTTCTCGTTTTCATCCTATGCTGTTATCATCTATCCGGCGAGACTTGAGGCAACAACGTGTAGTGGTAAACCAATAACAAATCTGCTTGACTCTGAGGTTACTTCGCGTTACCATGGCGACAGCAGTAGTGCAAAGCGCCGACGAGGACGAGTAGCCCGATACTAACCACAGGGAGAGCGCGTCGTGACTGAGAGCGTGCTTGGTCGCAGATCGGGTGAAAACCCCCTCTGAGTGGCTCCCGGAACGCAGACTGCTAGTATGGGAGCACGGGATTCGCCCGTTATCGCGAGGAATGAGGCCGAACACAGGAGAGTGTTCGGTAAACACAGGGTGGAACCACGAAGCAGCTCTTCGTCCCCGTGCGGACGAAGGGCTGTTTCCATTAGGGTCGATTACGAAGGGGGAATCTATGCGCGTATCCGCCCGTCGGCTTGCTGCCCGGCGGCGAGAAACAACCGGCTGTGCTGGTCATGTGATCCGCATTGGCCTAGGACTGGCGACCATCGCTCTTCTCTTCCTGTTGCTTGCTCGTCCGCAGATCAGCGCGGCGCTTGGTCGCAGTCTTGCCGATCTGCTCGCCCCTTCGGTGCCGACGGTTGACTCTGCCGATGCTCCGCTGCCTTCGTTGGTTGCAGCCCTTCCAGCCGGCAGGGTAACAGTTAGTGAAGCCGAGGTTAACGGGTATCTAGCCGATATTAGCGCCACATTACCGGTAGAAGCAGTGCATGTTCGCTTTCTGAGCGAACGTGCAGTGATAAGCGTCCGAGGTTATGGTATGACCGGAGTGATCAGTAGCGGGATGATCGTGCGTGATGGACGCATCGCTCTCCTCGACCCTCAGATTGAAGGGCCATTGGCGATGCTGCTCTCGGCGCCTGACCTCGCTACCGTTCTGAACGAACGGCTTAACACTGAACTTCTTCGGCAAGATCGCCAGATCATTGAGGCTCGGATTACCGACGGTTATTTGACTATTGTTACAAGATAGGAGGAGACACTCGGTATGCCAGTCGATCCAAACAGCGACCCCTATTATCGCTTGCGTCACTCGCTGGCCCATGTGATGGCACAGGCCGTGCTCGAAATCTTTCCTGATGCAAAAATTGCGATTGGGCCACCGATTGAAAACGGCTTTTACTATGATTTTGATTTGCCGCGCCCGCTGACGCCTGAAGACCTGACCGAGATTGAAAAGCGGATGAAACGCATTATCGCTGGCAATCATCCATTTATTTACCGTGAAGTCAGTGCGGAAGAAGCTCGCCAGATCTTTGCCAATCAACCGTATAAGCTGGAGCTGATCGAAGGTTTAGCTAAAGGGCTTGACGAGTACGGAGAGACTCATCATGGCGATACTGTTATTTCAACGTACCGGCAAGATACCTTTGAAGATCTCTGCCGTGGTCCCCATCTCAACCACACCGGCGAGATCAATCCTGAAGCCTTCAAGTTGATGAGCATTGCCGGTGCTTACTGGCGCGGCGACGAAAAAAACCGTCAGTTGCAACGTATTTACGGAACGGGTTGGAATACCAAAGAAGAACTGGAAGCATACCTGCATCGGCTGGAAGAAGCGCGGAAACGTGACCATCGTCGGCTCGGTAAAGAGCTAGGTCTCTTTTTCTTCTCTGATGACATTGGTCCTGGTTTGCCGATTTTTACCCCCAAGGGCGAGATCATCCGGTACGAGATGGAAAAGTATGTACGTGAAGTTCAGACACGCTATGGCTATCAACATGTCTGGACAGGTCACGTTGTGAAAGAACAGCTCTACCGTAAATCGGGACACTACGATAATTATCGCGATAGCATGTTCCCGCCGATGGTTGAAAGCGAAGACCTCATCTTCCGGCTTAAACCGATGAACTGTCCCAGTCACATGACTCTCTACAACCAGCTCGGTGTCATCAGCTACCGCGATCTCCCGATCCGCTTTGCTGAATTCGCAACCCTTTACCGCTACGAAGATAGCGGTGCGTTAAGCGGGTTAACCCGTGTGCGTGCATTGACGCAGGATGATTGCCATATCTTCTGCCGCCCCGATCAAATCCAGGAGGAGTTCAGCCTCGCGCTACAGGTCATTCGTGAGGTGTTGAGTACCTATAAGTTTACCGACTATAAAGTGCGCCTATCACTGCGCGGGAAAGAAGGAAAATACGTTCAGGACGATGAAAAGTGGGAATTAGCGACCGCAGCGCTACGCAGCGCCCTCGAAGCTAACGGCGTCGATTACTTTGAAGCTGAGGGTGAAGCCGCCTTCTACGGACCAAAAGCCGATTTTCTTGCGCGTGATGTGTTAGGGCGCGAATGGCAACTGAGCACGATCCAGGTCGATTTTATTCAACCCGCCCGTCTAGGCTGTGAATACATTGGGGAAGATGATAAACCTCACACCCCGGTTGTCTTACACCGCGCAGTCACCGGCACGACCGAACGGTTTATGGGTATTTTGATTGAACATTACGGTGGGGCATTTCCGCTCTGGTTGGCACCTGTGCAGGCGGTGATCATCCCCATCACCGACAAACAAATGGATTTTGCCCGTCAGGTACGTCAGCGGCTGTTTGCTGCCGGCCTGCGCGTTGAACTCGATGATAACCGCGACCGGATGCAGGGTAAGATTCGTCGTGCCCAGTTGCAGAAGATTCCGTATATGCTTATAATCGGCGCCAGAGAGGAAGCCGCTGATGCTGTTGCTGTACGCACCCGTAGCGGTGAGGACCTGGGTGCAATGGCCGTTGACGCATTCCTGGCCCGCGCCTTGGAAGAGATTCGTATCCGCAGTTGAGGAGTATCTACATGACCGTTGAGAACGACGCTATTGCCGAGGTGGCACGCCGATTTGCCGAGGCGATCCACGCCGAACGGACTGCAACGCTCGAAGCGCTGGCGGCTGAACGCGAAGCTGCCCAACGTTTACTGACCGCACTGCGCCGCGAACACGAACGACAGACGGCGTCGGCGGCTGGCGCCTTTGTTACTGGGGTGGTGGTCGGAGCGGTGCTAGGCTTTGCAGTAGTTGCCCTGTTCAATCCGCGTTCAGGTCATGAAACCCGTCAATATCTTGCCGCACGTGTTAGTGTGGTACGCCAATCGTTTGCTGAACGGTTACGGGCAGCCATTTCGGCCGGCCAGCGTGCTGCCGCCGAACGTGAGCAAGAGCTGTGGCGCGAATATCGCAAACGGATAAGTGAACGACCGCTCCAGGAACCCCTGGCATGATCGGTCTACAAGCTATCACGCCGATAGCGTCGATCGGTCATTATGGGAAGGGAATGGTGGTTCACCACCGGAATGGGGCGGGACCAGCACCCGCCTCTGCCACCATTCCATGAAAATTGTATTTCGGTGAACTATCGCTATTGTAGGGTAGGAGTGCGGTATACTGCATGAAAACAGTGATGAAGAACTTAGTCCCTTTATCCCATCAGGAAACTTGATCGTCCTACCTAAGACCTGCCACATCGAATTGAAACACACTTCGGCTCGCCGGTAGCACATCACAACGAGGATTGCATGGACGCTGAGATTATCGCAATTGGTTCAGAACTCCTGCTCGGTGTAACGGTTGATACCAACAGTGCCTATCTTGCTCGCCAACTAGCGGCTGCGGGCGTCAATGTCTATCGCAAAATGGTCGTTGGCGACAATGTCGACCGCATCACTACCGCTGTTCGTGAGGCACTCAGCCGAGCCGATCTGGTGATCTGCACCGGTGGTCTCGGCCCAACTCTTGATGATGTTACCCGTGAAGCGGTAGCCGCCGCACTGGATCGGCCCTTGGAGTTCCATCCCGAACTGCTCGATCAGATTGCCGCTCGTTTCGCAGCAATGAACCGTCCGATGAGCGAGAGCAACCGCCGACAGGCGTATGTTCCTGCCGGAGCGCGGATCATTCCTAATCCACGTGGTACAGCGCCAGCCTTTCTGATCGAAGATGAGCGGGGAACCGTGGTGGTGCTGCCTGGAGTGCCGGGTGAGATGCGTTATCTGTTTGAAACGGCGGTGTTACCGTATCTTCGTGAGGAACGTGGCATCACGACCGTAATACTGGTGCGTACCCTGCATGCGGTCGGCCTCGGTGAAAGTGTGATCGGCGAGCGGATTGCCGATCTGATGCAACAGACCAACCCCACCGTCGGGATTTCAGCCAAACGTGCCCGCTACGAATTACGCATCGGTGCGCGTGCCGAAAGTCAGGCTGAAGCCGAAGCGATGATTGCCCACACTGAGGCGATCATTCGAGAGCGTCTCGGTCAATACCTGCTGGGGGAAGAAGAGCTACCGACGGTGGTCGCTCGTCTTCTGCGAGAGCGCCATCAAACTCTAGCGCTCTACGAAGGGATTCTCCGTGCGCCAGTTTTGCAAGCTCTATTGTCACTGCCCGATAATGGTCAGTTGTTGCGCGGCGCTGAAATACATCCGCTCGATAGTCCGGCTGACGTTCAGGCGGCATCAGATCTGGCCGCTGCCGGTGCAGCCAATGTTGCCGAACGCTGGCAGAGTAGTATTGGTTTGGGTGTCCAACCGGCAAGTTGGCCAGATAGTAACGGCTTTACCAGTGTCTCGTTTGCCCTCGTCACTCCTGACGGTGAACGACGGCTGAACCGTCCCTTTGATCTCCGTTCATCTGATGGCCTTGAGTTTATCGGGACAGCAGCTCTTGACCTCCTGCGTCGCTACTTAGCCGGGGAGCCGGAGTAGTGTACACCTCGTCATCACCGATAACGTTATCTGCTGCCATTGCCCTGATTGGCCGTGATCCGGCATGGTGGTGGAAATGTCTACTCCACGGGGCGCTGGCAATGACGATCATCGGTTTGCCGCTGGCCGTTGGTTTCATTATGGAGAGCTACGACAATAGTCGCCGTGGCTTTCCCATCCCGTTACCCCCATGGCGTGATTGGACATTGCGGGCAATAACCGGTGTTTTGGCCCTGCTTATCGATCTAGCCTTCTTCGTTCTTCCACTTATGATCGGTATATTGTTGCTGACATGCAGCGGTTTAGCTCTCGTTTTGGCTGCCCGAACTGACCTGCTCGAACCGGTCATGCGTGGTATTTTGGGCCTGATAGGGTTGATCTGGGCAATTCTGTTTCTAATCGGGGTCGCTCCTATCGGTCGTCTTATCTTTGCCGAAGAAGGCAAGATTGAACAGGCCCTTAGCATGGAACCGGTGCGGCGGGCCTTTACACCACCATACCGTGCCTATTTTTGGCGGGCACGACTGGCCAGTCTGGCAGCATATGTACCAGCCGGGTTGTTGGTAGCGCTGATGGGATGGTTGCTGGTCATCAATGCACCGCTGCTGTTAATCGTCCTGAATGGGTGGTTACTGTGCAGCGCCGGAGTCTTTGCCCAGTTGGTTGGCGCTCAACTCTATGTAGCGGCTGAACGGCAGGCGCAACTGATGGCACGCACCTGACGGTTATGACTTTGCTTTTAGAACGCTTCCGAACGAGACACATCCCACAATCTGAAGATCATGTTCGGGCAAAGATGGGTATCACGCAGTCCGTTCGGCATTGTAGGGGCGTAGCGGCGCCGTGTCCATGAGGGCGTCGGAACAATGGCGATGCAGTTGGTGCGGTTTACATTGACGATGACGATACGGATATTGGCGGTACTGTGCCCCATCCATCCACGATGGGGGCGCAAACAATGTTATTATATTGCCATTCAACCTTATCACCCAACCGGCAGTGCTGATCGGCATCGGGCGGTATGTGTAGATAGGCTCGTTCAACGCAGCCTGACAGCCAGGAGCAATCTAGGGGAGTTTCGCGATGATCCGGTAGTCAATGCGGGCCAGAGGCCCGCGTACCCGGGTGGGCCAGAGGCCCGCGTACTCGGACCGGAGCAATCTAGGGGAGTTTCGCGATGATCCGGTAGGCAATGCGGGCCAGAGGCCCGCGTACCTGGGTGGGCCAGGGGCTCGCGTACCTGTGTGGGCCAGGGGCTTGCGTACCCGGGTGGGCCAGGGGCTCGCGTACCCGGACCGGAGCAATCTAGGGAAGTTTCGCGATGATCCGGTAGAGTGATCAGTCTTGTGGCGCGCTTTGGTATTGTGCTATTTCATTCCTAGCCCGTGAATCATCTTCTTTACAGTACCATCTTCAGCGCACCGTATGCAGCGTTCGTCTTCGGTCATCTACTTGGGCAAATGGTTCGACAGTTAGCCACTACGCCGATGTCACCGTCGTTGTAGCTACAATAGGAGGACGCAATGGCTTTTCGCGACCTCATTCAGCCACGAGAACTACTCTACCCATCAAATCTGTTGACGATCAGCCGTTTGTTACTCTTGCCGGCAACGATTTACTACATGCAGCGCAATGACCGTCGTCAACGGGCGTTGGTATTACTGGCGCTTACGATGCTCACCGACGCTCTCGATGGACCGATTGCCCGTCGGCGTGGCGAAGTGTCGAAGCTAGGCCAAATTCTCGACCCAATTGCCGATAAGGTGTTGATCGACTCGGCAGCAGTGATGCTGTCTCGCACACGCGGGTTTCCGTGGTGGGCAACCGGCTTACTCATCTTCCGCGATGTTGGGATTTTACTTGCCGGATTCGTTGTTCTGCGCCGCAAAGCCCATATTACCACCGCAGCCAGTAGTGGTAAGCTAACGACCCTGGCGATGACGCTGGTTGCGTTGCTTTATCTGGCTGGAGGTCCGCGCTGGGGCAAACCGGCTCTTTACGCAGCACTGATCCCATTTGGTTTTTCGTTTGTGGAATATGGCTGGCGTTTCTGGAAGATTATGTGCACGGATAATTGATGGCACGAACTGTAGGGGCAGGACGAAACCGGCCCCTGACAATTCATCGCTTGCGTATGGTAATCTCGTCGTAACGTACAATCGCGCCGGCTTTATCAAAACTGGTAACTGCCAGACCAATCTCGCCACTGGTAAAGGTCGGATCACGGGTCTTTTCGAGCTGACGGTCGTTGACAAAGAGAGTAATCTCGTCGCCGTTCAGTACTACCCGGAGGCGGTTCTTTGCCGCATTGATCACGTTATGCTTGGTCCAATCGATGAGCGTGACCCACTGATCGTCTTTTAACAGTTCGAGTGCGTAGTAGCCATCGTTGGATACACTGAACAAGTAGAAGTTGTTGGAATCCTGATAGTGGAAGATCAGCCCGGCTGCAACGTTTGCACTGTTCGCGGGAACTGAATAGCTCGTTTCGATTACCACATCACGGTATTTTCCTTCTACCAGCGCCCATACCAGCATCTCTGATTGTTTCACTTCGATGACGTAGTTGCCCTGGTCATAGGCGTAACGCGAGCTCCTATCTTCGCTCTCCCCTAGATTGCTCGCCTGCGGGTCTTCAAAATCGTCACGAAACAAGACTTGCCCATCGGTGACCGGTGCAACGGCGCCGCTGCTACCGGTGGTTGGCGATGTCGATATCAGGTCTTCCGAAACGGTATTGAACATTGAGATCGATAGGAGTATGGCCACACATGTAACTATAAATATGAGAAGTAAACAGCCACCTCCACCAACCAGCCCCCACACCAACCAGTTGTTTGAGCGTTGCGCCGTCATACCGGTCGTAGAGGGGATTTGTAGTGGGCTGGGGTGCGTTGATAATCCGCCGTATGCAGGAG
>Ga0308400_1000156_pt1 | contig 29633 bp, 28 predicted proteins | sample HotsprSampOS1265_FD_203451 | JGI IMG/M metagenome (GOLD analysis project Ga0308400, IMG submission 203451) | Hot spring phototrophic mat microbial communities from Octopus Spring, Yellowstone National Park, Wyoming, United States - 20060914_OS12-65 ...
TGATGGTCATTTCACCATCAATAGGTGGTTGAGCGGTTGTTGTCAATCGGGTACCGGTTGTGACCGGTTCTGTCGGTATCGCTGCTCCTAACACCGGCATTCCGTGTTGTCGAGCCAGATCACTCAGCCGCTTTACCTCGCTCCATTTCGGTACCACATTGTAGAGAACGTCGAGCGCAAATGGTTGCAGAGCGTAGGTTGTCTGTTCGAGCGTGATCTGATAACTATTCGCCAGCGGAACACCGATAGCCCACTGCCGGGCCAGTTGATGAAACGCCCAATCAGGCCGATAGGTCGTCCCGGCCTGCTTGTAGGTCTCCGCCAGTAGTGCATCACGGAGTTTCACCGTTGCCGCATCGGTAGCTGTACCAATCTGACTCAACCGACGCACGTCTTTCCAATTGGGTACCAGGTTGTAGAGGGTATCAACCGCAAATGCTTGGTACGCATACTGCTTCCCATCAACCGTGATCTGCGCACTTTTGCCAACCGGTGGCCCTAATCGTTGCGCAACAGCATATTGATGAAAAGCCCAATCGGGACGGAACGGCGAACCACCGGCCTGATAGGTTGCCTCCAGAAGTGCCCGTCCTAGACCACCTGCTGGAATACTCCCACCAAGCAACTCACTGAGCGTCTTCACGTCACCCCAGTTAGGCACTTCACAGTAGAGTGTGTCGCGGGCAAACGGTTGATAGTTGTATTCTTTGCCGTCTACTTTCAGGCGTGCGCTGGGTCCCATTGGCATCCCAAGCTGATGTTCGAGGGCATAGATATGGAAGGCCCAATCGGCGTTGTACCCCTGACCATTCGTCTTATGTTTGTATCCCTCTTCGAGCAGCACTTCGATCAATCGTTCATCATCGGGTGTTGGGGTGCCAATCTGACCGGGAGGTACGACAGGTGGTGCCGTGTTGTTGAGATATGCTTCTACCTGTGACCAAACCCACTCTTTCGTGACTGCCCAGCCAGGACAGCTCTTCTGGTTGGTATAGTCGCGGTGAAACGAGATCAACTGTCGCGGAGGTATCTTCAGACGGCGCGAGAGTTCTCCCATCACGGCCAGCGAATGCTCCCACACCTTTCCCGATGGTAAGACCTTATCGAAATAGCCGACCATTTCAAGGCCTATCGAATACCAGCCCTGAGCAAGCGATCCATTGCCGGTGCCTGCGTGAATCCCGATCTGTGACATTGGTGTGGCCAGCCAGATACCATCGGGACCGGCGAAAATATGGGGACCTGCTGTCCAGCCTTTTCCGGCGTAAAATCGCTGAATCCCGCGCATAGTCGTTAAACCGCGCCATGAAGCCTCATCTGGCCGGTAGGTGTGGTGTAAGACCAGGCGGCTCGGTGCAAGTTTACCAAAATCATAGTTAGCGACGTAGTCTCGCCATTCGGTGACGGTCAGCATCCGGTTGATGAACGGTGGTGAACCCTCAGTAGGAAAGTCGGGCATAAGACAGCTCCTTCATTGCAAGTCGGTTGCTTGCGACAAGCGGTGTGAACGGATAATTGATGCAATCACCGATACCAGCAGCGTCACGACGATCACCGATAGCGAGACGGTGGTGGGGATGTGCAGACCATGACCACCGGAGAACCAGCCGGTAATGAGCGGCGTTAACATCTTGATACCAATGAACGACAGAATAATGGCCAGCCCGAAGCGCAGGTAGTAGAACGACTCCATCACGCCAGCCAGCAGAAAATAGAGTGAACGCAGACCAAGAATAGCGCATATGTTTGAGGTGTAGACGATAAATGGATCGTGGGTGATACCGAAAATGGCCGGAATAGAGTCAACGGCAAACAGAAGATCGGTACTTTCGAAAATCAACAACACGAGGAGGAGCGGTGTTGCCTTAAAATGACCTTGCTCATGTACGAAGAAACGGTCGCCACGCATCTCAGTAGTTATTGGCAGGACTCGTCGTGCTAGTCGCACTAAAAGATTTCGTTGCGGGTCGACTTCAGGCTCATCATCCTGAAAAATTAAGCGGATGCCGGTAACCAACAAAAAGAGACCAAACAGGTAGAGAATCCACTCAAATCGTGCAACTAATGCCGATCCGAGCAAGATCATCGTTCCACGCATGATCAGAGCGCCTAAAATGCCCCAAAAGAGGATTCGGTGTTGATATTGCGGTGGAACGCGGAAGTAGCTAAATAGAAGCACAAACACAAAAATATTATCAACACTTAACGAATACTCAACCAGATAGCCGGTAAGAAAATTCAAACCATCTTCAGGGCCACGCCACCACCAGATCAGACCGTTGAACGCCAGTGACAACGTGATCCAGACCAGTGTCCATAATCCGGCTTCACGAAGAGAAACTTTGTGCGAATGACGGTGGAAGAGACCAAGATCGAGCGCTAAAACGAGAAAGATGACTGCGTGAAAGCCAATCCATGCCCAGATTGTCGGTTCCACAACACCTCCAACGATATAACTCAACCTTTATACCAGGTAGTACCTGCCGACTCCTCTCATCACCTACCGATTGCTACCTCCAGCCGGTACGTGTAAAGCGCGGCTTGATCACATAGCTCGCGAGCTGCCGCGCTTTTAGACCTCAATCCGCTCTTCATCGATGATGCGTTGCGGAAAACAGATCCGTGCTCGTGTCCAGCCCGCTTCGACATCACGAGTCAGACTAAATGAGCCGTTCAAATCACCCTTGACAAGCGTTTCAATAATTTGTAAGCCCAGACCACTGCTCTGTCGTGATGGTGGCGGCGGATGTTTCGGCCCATCATCACGTACCTCAACCACGACCTGCCCATGCTTTAACACGGCTTCAACTTCGATCCGACCACCTTCAACACCTAGCCCGTGCGTCAAAGCATTGTCAATCAGCTCGTTAATGACCAGCGCTAACACAGTCGCATCGCGCGAACCAATGCGCACCTCATCACCAAGAAAGGCGAAGTCAACTCGAATATCCGTCTCGAAGAGAGTGCTTTGCACGCTCTCGATAACTTGACGAGCCACCGCACTAACAGTGGTTACGCCAATGTCGTCGCGTGAGAGGAGATTATGAATGGCCGCAATTGCCTGAATACGAGCGGCACTCTCACGGAGCGCTTTTGCGCCAGGACTGGCCGGATCGAGCCGACGCAACTGCATAGCGAGCAGGGCGGCAATTGTTTGCAGATTATTGCGCACTCGATGGTGCATTTCTTGCAACAAAGCTGATTTGATCCGTAACGCACGTAGACTCTCTTCGTACAGACGTGCATTCTCGATGGCAATCGCTGCTTCATCGGCGAAGGTATTCAGGAGCCGCACCTGTTCGTAATCAAACAGATGTGGCTCACGACGATAGAGACAAATGCCACCGATGGTACGGCCTCTAGCCCGCAACGGCATACAGAAGAGCGAATAAAAATTCTCTTCACGAGCGACTGCCGGTAGTTGTGGAAACCGTGCATCTTGATAGGCATTCATCACCGCCAACGGTCGGCCATCACGTACTGTCTGAATAATCAGATCGCGTACCCCATCACCCTCTCCACCATAACTGGCAACCAGTTTCAGCTTGCCATCCTCGCCTACCTGGAAAATAGACGCCCGGTCGACTTTTGAGAGATCAACGGCCTTCTCAACGATCAAATTGAGCACATCTTGTAGCCCGATTTGCTCAGCAATTGACTTCGACACCTGCTGCAAGGTCGTCAACTCACGCAACTTCTGATGTAACCGTTCATCGGTTTGCTGATAGAGTTTGGCATTTGCAATAAAAAACGCAAGTTCGCCGGCTGCTGTCTCAACAAACGATATCTCTTCTTGGGTAAAATCGCGTGGCACAATCGTCTGGACGTTAATAACGCCTTGCAATTTATCGGCGCTAAATTGAAACCGCTCGGCTGAGAAGAGCACAATCGGTACTGCCAGCATCGAGCGGAACAGCTCTTCACCGAGTTGTGGTTCCCGTTGGTAACGTGGATCTTTGTGTACGTCGTGTACAGCTACGGGATAACCTAACTGTGCTGCCCAACCGGTCACTCCCTCGCCGAGGCGGGCCACGACCTGCCCAACCGCCGCCCGATTTAAGCCGTGCGTTGCCCGTAAGACCAGCTCATCACGGTGTTTGTCGTAGAGGTAGATCGAACAGGCCTCCACATTCATCACCTGGGCTACCGTCTCGGCGACAGTTTGCAGTGATGAATCCAGGTCGAGGGTTGAATTGGCTGCCGAAATAATCCGGTGCAAACCATCGAGCTGGGTTGCCCGCGCCACCAGCCGGGCTTCCCATTCGCGAGTACGCTGTTCCTCCTGAGCGGCGCCGAAGGCCAGCAGTAACTCACTTACAACAACCCCTTGTGCCATTGGGAGGTGAGCTGCAAGATGCAAACCCAACTCGGTCAATACCTCAGCCGTTCCGCCACAGGTGTACCACTCGGCGCCAATCTGACGGAGCAGGCTTAGACGTACCGCCGGATCGGTGCGTTGCTCAAGTGCATCGATCAACATGCCGATCGATGGTATCGTCTCACGGATTGCCCCTATCAGATCAGGTGGTTGTGAGGTCAATACCTCGTACATAGGCTGGGACGTCGCGTCCATAGACCACTCCCTATCGCAGGGTGGTTACGAGAGCGAATGAGTACTGAACCACCGGTATCTTGCATGGTACTGGTTTTGTCACTGCTCATTGCTTCCTTCTTCACTCAATTATATTCGCTCGCGCAAGTACATTTAGCGCCAACGAGTGAGAATTTCCTCACGCTGAAATACTTTCGCTGCTAACCAGATCAGACCGATGGTAAGGAGAGATAACACAAGCGAGAAGTTCAAACCCATCATGACATCAAGCACAAAAAGACCCAACATCTGGCCAAAGAAGAGCAACATGACCGGCACAATCAGAACCCCGGCGATCTGCTGCGCACTGCGCGGATCGTTTACTCGGGAAGAGATCATAACCGTGAGCGCTACCGAGATTACTGCCAGGAGTGGACTGGCGAAAATGAGCATGATCAACCAGTCAGGCTGGAAAACAAGTGTTGGCACCACCGGATCAACCACGACCAGCACCAGGCCGATGGCGAAAATCGTGGCACAAAGCCATGTCAGAAGAATACCGGGAATAACCGCTGCTAGTACTTTTCCTACCAGTAACTCGCTTACCGTAATTGGTGCCGCTAACAATGGCTCAAGCGTCCGCCGATTCTTCTCGCCAACGATGCTGTATGAAGCCAGCACATTCGGAATAATCATCGGTAACAAGAGAAAGAGAACTGAAAACTGTCGTCCGAAGATGACCTGAGCCAGTGCTTCGAGCGACAGGTTTGCTAGCGTTGGATCAACCGCTGCCGCCGGAATGTCGGCTGTATCGGGATCACTGACGATCCCCATCGCAAAGATAAGCCCAAGCGTAAACAGCGGAAGGAGGAGTGGCGGCAACAACATTCCCGCCAGTAAACCGCGTGAACGTCGCAGTTCCAGCCACTCTTTGCCAATAATGACCTTGACCCGTTCCCAACGCACCATGCTGCACTCCTGCTCAGGTTTGTCGTCGTAAGCTCTCTGGTCGTAATGATCGTGGATGACGATTATTGTCATCGTTGACCCTTCGATTGTCCCCCTACTTGCCGATCGCTGACCCTTCTTGCATCAGCTCAAGATAGACGGTTTCAAGAGATGGTGTAAAGGGTTCAAGATAACGAATATCAGCGCCGGCGTTAACCAATGTTCGTACCAGCACCGGATTATCGTGTTCAGGATCGGTCAAACGAATAAATAACGTCTGTTCATCGGCGGTCACATCAATAACAAATGGTAATGCCTGCACAGTTGCCACCAGCGGCGCAGCCGGGCCGGCCAGCATGACTCGCACGCCACGACCAAACAGGCGAGTGCGGAGATTAGCCGGTGTATCGAGCGAAATCAGCCGCGTGCGAAACACTGCGATCAAGTCGCACAACTCATCAGCTTCCGCTAGGTTGTGGGTCGTAAGAAAGATGGTACGACCACTTGCCCGTAACGACTTGATCAGATCGCGCACGGCCCGCGCCGCTGCCGGATCGAGCCCAGAAGTTGGTTCGTCGAGAAAGAGTACTGCCGGATCGTGCAGCAAAGCACGCGCAATCGCCAGTTTCTGGCGCATGCCTTTTGAGAATCCACCAACCGGTTCATTTCGCCTATCCCAAAGCTCGAAAAGACGCAAATAGTAAGTTGCGCGCTCAGTTGCTTGCACGCTTGAAAGTCCGTAGAGACGAGCAAAAAAGGTCAAATTCTCCATCGCGCTGAGCGAATCGTAAAGGCCGGGTGCTTCAGTCAAAATACCGGTATTTGCCCGTACTGCCTCAGCTTCGGTCTGGATGTCAAAACCGGCCACGCGGGCGCTACCAGTGGAAGGTGCTATCAGGGCGCACAGCATCCGCACGGTGGTCGTCTTACCGGCGCCGTTAGGGCCAAGAAAGCCAAAGATTGTACCAACCGGAATGGAGAGATCGAGCTGGTCTACTGCAATCAGGGACCGAAAACGCCGACTGAGTTGGTGGCATTCGATAGCATTCATAAGTGGTTTACACCTGAATTCGGTGATCTCGTTACCCACTCATTGTACTACGCCAGGCAAGATACCACCAAGTGCGAGAAAATAATGCTATGATGAATCGGGCAGATCGATCTCTTTAAATTGTGAACAGAAGTGCATACTATTGCATGCGTACATCAGCGAATTTTCTATAATAGCGCGTGGGCAGACGATTTAGAGATGGAGGGTGTATGACGCAGCAGGATCTGGCCAGTCTGATCAGAAACATTCCCGACTTTCCCATCCCCGGTATCCAGTTTAAGGACATTACAACGCTTATCGGAAATGGCCCGGCGTTTGGTGAAGTGATTGACCGTCTGCACGAGCGTTACCGTGATCAGCATATCGATGCAGTAGTAGGGATCGAGTCTCGAGGTTTTATTTTCAGCGCACCGCTTGCCTATCGGCTTGGTGTTGGCCTAGTACCAATCCGCAAACCGGGCAAACTGCCGGCGGCAACCTATCAGATCGAATACCAGCTCGAGTATGGCACCAACCGACTTGAGATACATCGCGATGCGTTTCAGCCAGGGGCGCGGGTATTAGTTGTTGATGATCTGCTGGCAACCGGAGGTACCATTGCTGCGGCATGCGATTTAATCGAGATGGCTGGCGGACAAGTCGCCGAACTAGCTTTTGTGATCGAGCTAACCTTTCTCAATGGTCGTGAGCGCCTGCGCGATCGCTCGGTTTTCTCGCTCATCCAGTTTTGAGGTTGATGGTAGTACGACCGGTGAAAGGGTAGGGGCAGATTGGGCCGCCCCTACCCGTGCGCGTAGTAGCACTCACCGGCTATAGCAGTGAATTAGGATGGATGGCATCGTCTGGCCCTGCAAATCAGTAGAACGTTTCAAGGCTCTTTCCCTATTCGGCAGTGGTAGATAATAGATGAAGGAGACGGGAGCAGTAGGTAGGTACGGATTCTCAACCAATCCCCAGAGCGTGAGAAGATTCGCATCTTCGCATTCTGAAGTAGTCTGTGCTCACGCTCCTGTTGTTTCACCGATCATTCCCAATGAAAACGTATTGGTAGGGGCCGGTTTACCCCTTCCTAACCCCCTGCAAGAGGAGATCCTAGGGGTTGATAGCGTCCTGGTGCGCCAACTAATGGGTCGCTATACCCGGCACAAGGCGGGCCAGAGGCTTGCATACCTGGTGATGGCGTGGATCGGGATGTATCGGTAGCGAGTGCGTGAGGTTGGTTGCGGTCTCGCCATTGTTGAGCAGTTTGGTCATCGGGTATAGCTTGAAGCTGAAAACGTTGAAAGGCATTACTCATCGACAGTTGCCTTGATCTTGACATTTGTGTTATACTATCGCTAAATCCCAAACGCAACATATGTGTCTCGTCCTGAGATGACAGCGCTGATGGCGCTACAGTGATTTCCCCAGTGTTACATTGCCGTTCCGGCACTATCAGGTATACATCTACGAATTCGAGTACAAATTACAGGTCTCATCATCAAGAACAAAGTCTGCTTTGCCATGCTGTCATTCTTTCATCTGCAATCTCACCATCTGACAGATTAGGTTGAGGTACTCTTCACTTTCGATACGTTTATCTGTTTCTGAATGTTTCCAAGGAGAATGTGTCGTGATGACGGTTGCTGAACTTGAAACAAAGACGCTCGCTGATCTGCGCGAAATGGCGCGTAAACTTGACATTTCAGGGATTAGCTCGCTTAAAAAACGTGAGCTAATTGACAAACTCATCGAAGCTCAGAATGCAAAGCAGATGATGACATCTGCACCAACGGTTGCAGTTGCCGAACCTGCCCCTATTGTCGAGAGTAATGCCGTCGATAGCACCACTGTTGAGCGAGCTGCTATCGAGTTTGGCACGATTTATAGCGACGGTATCCTGGATATTATGCCGGAGGGTTTTGGTTTTCTGCGCGGCAACCGGATGCTACCTAGCCCTGAAGATGTTTATGTATCGCAATCTCAGATTCGGCGCTTCGCCCTGCGCAGCGGTGATCGAATATGGGGGCAGATCCGTCCACCAAAAGAGAATGAGCGCTACTACTCTCTTCTGCGGGTCGAGAAAATTAACGAGCAAGACCCTGAAACTGCCCGTAAACGTCCCTTCTTTGATCAACTGACGCCAATCTTTCCTAACGAACAGATTAAGTTAGAAACCGAGCCAAACCTCTTGCATACACGCCTAGTTGATCTGATTGCTCCTATCGGGCGTGGTCAACGCGGACTTATCGTCTCTCCACCTAAAGCTGGAAAGACGATGCTGCTCAAGGCGATTGCTAACGGTATTACAACCAATTACCCCGATATTACGCTCATGGTTTTGCTCATCGGTGAACGGCCGGAAGAGGTGACCGATATGCGACGTTCGGTGCGCGGTGAGGTGATCTCTTCGACGTTTGATGAGCCGGTCGAGAACCACACGAAAGTGGCCGAAATGACGCTTGAGCGTGCAAAACGACTGGTGGAGATCGGGCATGATGTTGTGATCCTGATGGACTCGATTACACGCCTGGCGCGAGCCTACAACGTCGCTATGCCACCGAGTGGTCGTACTCTGTCTGGTGGTATCGATCCGGTTGCCCTTTACCCGCCGAAGCGATTCTTTGGTGCTGCCCGGAACATCGAAAACGGTGGATCATTGACAATTATCGCTACCTGTCTCATTGATACTGGATCACGGATGGACGATGTGATCTACGAGGAATTCAAGGGCACCGGTAACATGGAACTGCACCTTGATCGGAAACTGGCCGAAAAGCGCATCTTCCCGGCTATCGATATTCAGCGTTCTGGGACACGACGTGAGGATCTCTTGCTCAGTCCGGAAACGTTACGCCAGGTGTGGACGTTGCGCCGCATGGTGAGTATGCTTGGCGAGAATGAGGGGACAGAGCTGATGCTGACTCGGATGGCGAAAACGAAATCGAACGCAGAATTTTTGCAGACACTAAGCAAGAGTTAGCCTGATGCAACCTTGCCTATCCAAGATACGTACAGTATAGCGCCTGGAATGCTTCTGCTTCTCATGTAAGGAGGTTTCTGATGAATTGTCCACAGTGTGGCGCTCCGGTAGCCCCCAATGCTCGTTTTTGCACCAACTGCGGCGCACGGTTAATGCCGGCGTCATCAACACCGACGCCACCGCCACTGGTGCCGCCTTCTGGTACATCTGCCAGCATGGCTGATGTCTATGATAACCGCCCTGGCGAGCGGATCGACCTACCGGATCCACCGGTTGTTGGTACTGGCGTTGGAGCGAGTGGCTTGCGCTACAAGATCATCGGTACAACCATGCAGGCAGTCATCCTCGAAGTTCCTGCCGGACAGACGGTCTTTTCTGAACGTGGTGGAATGAGCTGGATGAGTGCCAATGTGCAGATGCAAACCAACATGGAGGGTGGTCTGGGAGGCGCTTTCAAGCGCATATTCTCCGGTGAGTCGATCTTTATGGTTAACTTCACTCCACAAGGTGGACCGGGGATCATCGGCTTCTCAGCCGAATTCCCGGGGAAAATTGTCCCGCTCAACCTGGGGCCTGGTCAGACGATGATTTGCCAGAAAGATGCCTTTATGTGCGCCGAACGTAGTGTATCGCTTGATATTCACTTCCGCCGCAAACTCGGCGCCGGGTTATTCGGTGGGGAAGGGTTTATCATGCAAAAGATTACCGGCCCAGGCCTCGCATTTGTTGAACTTGACGGTGAGATTGTTGAGTACACGCTCGAAGCTAACCAGATGCTGAAGGTCGATACCGGCCATGTGGCAATGTACGAACCAACGGTCAACTTTGATGTAGAGATAGTCCGTGGTTTCAAGAACATCCTCTTTGGCGGCGAGGGCCTGTTCCTGACTACTCTCCGTGGGCCGGGGCGGGTTTGGCTCCAGACGATGCCAGCAATGAATCTTGCCAAGAAACTGGCCCAGTATATGCCGTCTACAAGTGGTTCAAGTGGTGGAGGGGGGATTAATTTTGGCAATCTGTTCACGAATGATTAGCATAGGCCTGAATGTTCCTTATACCGACAGTTGCCCACTGCTATTCCTCCCTTCCTCGCCCAAAATGGCCGAGGAAGGGAGTAGAGGTGAGAGGGTTTTTCAACATTTCTGGTATGTTTGATATTTCATGCCATCCCTATCTCTCACGCTCTCTTCGCTCCGAGACGTCCTCACTGTTGGCTGAGCGCTGCTGCATTGGATAACAACTTCGGTTAGAATATTGCTGTACAGTCATTGAGGAGTGTGGTACGCTACATACACAACAGGTACTATTTAGTACGGAAGACGGATAGGGGCTGTCTGGCGTGGGGGAAGTGTACGACAAAGGAGTGAGTTTATGAATCAGCGGCAACTGATGCAAATGGCCCAACAAATGCAGCGCCAGATGCAAAAGGTACAGGAAGAATTGGCGGCCACGATTGTTGAAGGAACTGCTGGTGGCGGTGCAGTGACGGTCAAAATGAACGGTCACCGTGAAGTGCAATCGATCACTATCTCACCTGAAGTTGTTGACCCCAACGATGTTGATATGTTGCAAGACCTCTTGCTCGTTGCGATCAATGATGCCTCACGGAAAGCTCAGCAACTGGCCGAAGAGCGAATGCAGCCACTAACTGGTGGTCTCAAGGGGCTATTCTAGGCCAATGTGGTATTCGGTGCGGAATACAGTGATGTCGGGGAATAACCCCTGGCATCAGTTTTATTCGCGTGGGAGCCTATGGTATGACTGCGCGTCCTGAACAATTGATAGCCCCACCGGTGGCGCGCCTGATCGAGGAGTTTGCCAAGCTACCCGGCATTGGCCCAAAAACTGCCTCGCGTCTTACCTTCTTTCTCTTGCGTGCCGAACCAAAGCAGGCTCAGGCTCTCGCGCAGGCCATCCTCGACGTGAAAGAACAGGTCGGCTACTGTCGGCGCTGTTTCAACATTACGGTGGGTGAGTTGTGCCCAATTTGTCTCGATCCATCACGTGATCAGACGAAAGTTTGTGTCGTTGAAGAACCGCTCGATGTCCTGGCCATCGAGCGCACCGGTGCGTACCGTGGGTTGTATCACGTGCTCCACGGCCACATTGCTCCGCTTGAAGGAATATACCGTGAGGATCTCAAGATCGATGAGTTGTTAACTCGTATTCGGAGTGAACCGATACAGGAAGTGATCCTCGCTACAAATCCCAATACTGAGGGTGAAGCAACTGCTTTTCTGCTGCTCCGTGATCTGGCGCCGTTGGGTGTGCGGGTGACGCGCCTGGCGCGCGGATTACCAACCGGGGGCGATCTCGAATGGGCCGACCCGGAGACTCTCGGTTCGGCATTTGAAGGACGCCGTGAGTTGTAGGGGAAACCGAGCTATCTCTCATTCAGACAGGTATGAATGTGAATACCATTCTCAACGAAGCCATTGCCAGCGTGAAAGGGGCACAGTTTGCCGGTATTGTCGGCACCGATGGGTTGAGTGTGGCAATGGCTTATCATCCGAATGCCGCAGAACTCGATGTTGATGTTGAACTCGCTGAACTTGAATTGGCCGATCTAACCTCACGTGCCGCGGCAGCCGCTAATCGGATTGGCGCCGGTTATGTTCGTGATCTGGTGCTGGAAACCGATGCCATGCTTATGCTGGCAACGCAGATCATTCCCGGTTACTATGGTGTACTCGGCGTGTTAAGTGAAATTGCTAATTTGGGCAAGGCTCGCTTTGCGCTCCAGGCGATGGTAGAACGAGTGCGGGTTGAGTTATAACCTGCTGTTGGTTGCGCCAACCACGAGCTGCCCCGGCCATAAGACCATTTGCCGAAAGATGTGATCGAGCATCTTCTGCGGTGACTCGCATAGTCCACAATGAACTGCTGAAGGCTGGATCATGGTACTGCGTGTCGCTGTGAGCCAGCGGAATCGTTCGTAGAGCGGAAGTTCGCCAATCGGCCCGGCCTTGGCGCCACCAGTGCAAATGACCTCAAACGCATGTAATTGCTCGCGTACCGGTACCAGATCGAGATCAGGCCAGAGTGCGGCAATTCGTGACTCATCGAGGTGGATACGAATGCCTAAAAACCGTTGTTGTCGGCAGAGCAGCACCACCCCAATGTTGATCCGTTCACCCCGTTCGACCCGTGGTACCAGACGCAACAATGCATATTCAAAGGCGCTCGCGGGCATCGATAGCCTCCTGTACAAATGCACGTGGTGCAGTGAGCCGCAGACCTAGATATTCTACGTAGGCCGCTCGATGAGCTTCGACAGAAGGGAAGCGGTGATCGACCAGCCATTCATCAGGGACATTCGCCACAATGTTCCAAAGTAGCTCTGGCGTGATCCGGCTTGTCAGTTCGCGGTCGGCGGTTTCTAACTCGGTAGCGATGGGTAACAAGACATGATCCCGAATCTGGCTGAAAGGGTTACGGGCACGCTGTTGATAATCTTGCCATGTGTAATGCATGTACAACGACGCGCCGTGATCGATGAGAAAAAGCTGCCGATGCCACCAGAGCAAATTGGTGTTACGGGGGGTTCGATCAACATTTGTGATAAACGCATCAAACCAGACAATGAGTGACGCGAGTCTTCTGTCGAGGGTACGGGTTGCGACTGGATCGAACGCCAGCGCACCGGGTAAGAAATCGACCGCAAGATTCAAGCCAGCACTAGCAGAGAGCAGATCTTGAATCTCACGGTCGGGCTCGTTGCGGCCTAATGCCGGATCAATATCGATAAATACCAGTTCAGGAATTGGTAGGCCCAAAGCACGAGCCAGTTCACCACAAATCAGTTCAGCTACCAGTACTTTTGGCCCTTGTCCGGCGCCGCGAAATTTTACCACATACAGTCCATCATCGTCGGCTTCAACAATTGCCGGCAACGAACCTCCCTCGCGTAAAGGTGTGACGTAACGAGTGGCAGTTACTCTCCGTATCATCAACGCTCCAGTTTGAAGATGTACCCAGTTTGAGCCGGGATTTCGGTAAATGGCTGATAATCAACAATGACACCATTATCAATCGTTAGTGTCGCTGCCGGTGCGGGCGGTGTGCCGAAGAGCGCGGTCAATTGATAGGTGCCACCCGGCAAATCACTACTGTCCAGCGTCAGACTGAATGGTCCGGCGGGAGTTTTGTCAAAATTAATCATCACCAATACTATATTATCACCGCTCCGTCGGATATAGGCGGCAATACCGGCGCCTTTAACGGTTAGTGGCCAGAAATCGCCGGTTGCCAGTGCGGGAGTACCGACATGGAGATGAATTAATTGCCGATACGTGTTCAGCAGCGAGTCGGGGTCTTGATCTTGTAGCATCACGTTCTTTTCCGGATAGTCGCGCTGCGGAAGCTGCCAAGGAATACCGGACGAAAATCCACCAAACTCCTCCTTCGTCCACTGCATCGGAGTACGGATGCGTTCATCTGGTTTGACACCCAGCATTCCAATCTCTTCACCATAGTAGATGAAGGGTAAACCCGGCATGGTCAAGAGTGCCAATGCGGCAAGTTTCGCTTTTGCAAAGTCGTTACCTAGTACCGACATCACCCGATTCTGGTCGTGATTGGTCAGGAAAGGCGCCCAGCGTTGGTAAGGAAGTTTGGTGTAAGCCTCTTGCACCGCTTGCATAAACAGACGCGCTAAGCCGGTATTGGCCGCTCCGCGAATCTGGTTGGCTACTTCAAATTCAAAATAGTAGTCAAGTTGATCGGGATAATACGGCGCCAGGGTGCGAGGATTCCCATTAAAGACTTCACCAATTGTGAAGGTGCCCGGTAGTTCGCGCTCGAGAAAGCGGCGAAATGCACGCAGCCATTCAAATGTTTCAGCAGTATCTTCCTGAAGCGTATGGTATTCGATCAAATGCTTAATGGCGTCAAGGCGGAATCCGGCAACACCCATTTCTTCAACCCAGAAGCGTGCAATTTTATATGCTTCCGCAGTTACTGCCGGATTCCGGTAATTGAGATCAGGCATGCCACCCCAGAAAACACCGTAGTAGTATTCATCACGAGTGGGCGATTTGTGCCAGACCACATTGTTGCCAAACGGGCCACGATACCCCGGATCAATAGCCGACCAGAGATACCAGTCACGGTAGGGTGAATTCGGATCGCGTAACGCTTCCTGAAACCAGGGGTGCTGGGTGCTGGTATGGTTCAACACCAGATCAATAATAATCTTGATACCACGTCGTTCGGCTTCCGCTACCAGACGCTTGAAGTCATCATTAGTACCGTAGTCGCGTTCGACCGTGTAATAGTCGATGGTGTCATACCCATGGTAACTTGCAGCTTCGGCTACCGGCATCAACCAGATACAATTGATCCCTAGATCGGTGGTCGTGGTCGGATCGCCATCGTTCAGATAATCCAGTTTGGCAATGATCCCGTTAATATCACCGATTCCGTCACCATCACTATCGTAAAACGAGCGCACGAAGATTTCGTAGCAGACCGCACTATCCCACCAACCGGCTGCAAGCGGAAATGGAGTAGCTGTCGGGCCAGGGGTTATCCGCGGTGGCAATGTCGGCAAACGCGGATCACGGGTCGGCGTTGGTGGCCGGTTACTCGTTGGCGTGTTGACCGTGATCGGAGTGGGTGATGAGTCGGTTGATGGCGCTGCTGGCATCCCACACGCTACAAGCAAGATGATCATCAGCAGGGTACATACTGTTCGGTGCATAAGCAATCGTTTCATTGTGAATTAATCGTTATTATCTGCATTATAGCTGATGTTCTGCCGTTAGCAACTTCCTGGTTCCGGCAAAGAGCTGACGTAACTCTTCGGCAAAGCGGCGTGCACCACCTTGGGCTGGATGACGAACCACTGCATGGGGAATACCGAGACGGTAGAGGGCCTGATCGGCAATTCGACCCATCGCCACAACCGGGCAGGCAGAAAAGAGACTGCACACGCGCTCTAGGAAGGGTAACCCAAGCCTCAGTTCGTGCTGGCGTGGAGTACGATTGCTCTGTGGTTGACCTGGTTGATGTGGATGTATCGGAAACGTATTCCAGCCAACGGCAAATCGCTTTAGTGCTGCCAACTCGCGATAGACAATCGTCGCAGTCGGTTCACGTGAAATTCGGCCATCAGTGGTTGCCAGGGCAAATCCCCGTTCAACCCCAAATTGATGTAGTGGTTCAATGCCGGACAGCAGAATCTGTTCACTGGTGAAAGGAACGCCGGTTCGTCGTGCACCGTTGTAACCGGGGGCTTCGCCGACCAATAGCAGATCGGGACCACGCTCCAGCGCCAGCGTCAGCGCCAGGGCCAGATTGTTCCGTCGAATGGCATTGCCGAGGGTTTGCAACGCATCAGCAGCATCCCAGGCATAGATATTGACCGTATCAGGTGGCGCCTCTAGCTCAGCCAGATCACTGATCAGTTCGTTAATCGATGATGACATATTGTTTAATATCAGCTCATACAACTGCCAACACACTGTAACTGTTTGGGATTATAGTGGATCTCGGAATAGAGGAGGTTCTACCATGACAACATTGTCTACGCTTTGGGAAATCGAGAGTCCGTTGGGGCCGGTTGCCTTCCGAGTTTCAGGGCAAGGACGTCCAGTGATCTTCTTACACGGCTGGGGGGCTTCAAGTCGTTACTGGCAGGCCGCACCGGCATTTTTGCCCGACTACCGACTGATTGCGATCGATCTCCCCGGTTGTGGTGCTTCACCCGCACCGCTTGAACCGATAACTCTAACTTCGTATGCCAGAACTGTGTTAGCAGTAGCCGACGCACTCGGTATTGACCGGTTTGCGTTAGCCGGTCATTCACTGGGTGCCGCAGTCGCTCTGGCAACCAGCGGATTGGCACAAGAGCGAGTCGAGCGTCTCGTCTTAATCAGTTTCGGTTTTAGTGCCAACCTTTATGAAGAAAGCCTGGTCACCATTGCCGGTGCTCAGTGGCAGGTAGCTGCTGCTTGGTGGCGACCGTGGTTGCTCTGTTGGCGACCGTGGTGGGAAGTCACACACAATTGGCGGAGAGCGTGGTGGACACTGCCACCGACACCAGAGTTACTGGCCCGCCCGATGGTACGACGTCCACTTGACAGTTCACTGCTGGCGCAGGGGATCGCCGATCTGGTTGTGATGGATCCGCTAGTAGCTATCGAGTCGGCAGCCATTATGGGGCATCCACAGCTTAAACGGGTATTACAGCGCCCGTTGCCGCCGGTTTTGCTTATTAGTGGACGTAACGATCCGGTCTTTCCACCGGCAAACGTGATGGCGCTCAGTCGTTATTTGCGCGATGTACAGGTAGTGTTCATTCCTGACTGTGGTCATGTACCAATGGTTGAAGAACCGGCAACATGTTATCAAACAATTGCACAATTTCTTGACAGGGAAAACGACTATTTGTCGTAAGACGCTCCGTATTGTGAATAAGTATCGTTCTGGGCTAAGAAGCCCTCTCCTATAAAGGTAGTAAAAGTACAGCGGCATCTACGAAAAACAACACTCTATTCGATGACCTGATACACATGAGTGGCTGTCTAAACCGCACCCGTTAAAGAAGGTGTAAGAATTCCTGTCACAGCTTGCTTGTGTATGCTATAATGGCAGCGCAATGCGCGAAGCCGACCGGCTTCGTTGAACAGGAAGGTTGCCTTCTATGCAGCGTGGTGCGTTACTCTTTCTACTGATCGGACTTATTGTCATTATTGGTGGATTGGCGGCTTTTTTGATCTTGCGTGGTAGTGAAACTGCTGTCACTACCTCCCAAACGCCTGAGGTTCCGCCCCCTCCTACCCAGGTACCCTTTGTTCCTGTTGTGCAGGCGCGTGTTGATCTTGAAGCAAACACCTTGCTCAATGATCCAACAGTGCTCGAAGTCGCTGAAGTACAGATTACCGAGTTTGATGAAGCGCAGGAGTTCAGTAAGATTAATGATGTGCTCGGCAAATTATTGATTAATCCGGTTCCTGCTGGTCAGCCGATCAGGCGTGCTGATCTGCGTGATCCCGGTCTGGCACAACGTATCCCAACCCCCGAACCTGGACAGCCACGAGTAAAGGCGTATCCACTCTTCGTGAATAATCTGTCCGGTGTCGCCGATCAGATTGCGGTGAATGATTTTGTCGATGTGGTGGCTACGTTTTCGGTTGAGCGTCAGATTGTTCGTCCTGGCCCGCGACAGGTAATAACCGTGAATGATAACGATCAGGTTATACGTGAATTTGAATTTGGAGAAACACAGACCTTCTTCACGACCAAGACAATCATCCAACGCGCACAGGTGTTGCAGATTTTACGTCCCGCCATACCAACCACACCAAGTGAAGGTGAAGGGGCCGGAACTACTGAAACAGTGCTCCCCCCGCAATCGTCAAGCCTGCCGCGGGTTGATGCTTCTGGACAGCCTATCACCAGTGGACAGGTAGTTGAGGGTGGCACAGGTGGCGTCAGTACATTGACAGAAGGATTTTGGCTAGTCGTGTTAGGTCTGACTGACCAGGAAATCGAGTTAATGGAGTTTGCACTGCAATCTAATGCCCGGATCATATTGGCGCTTCGCGGTGCTGGTGATGCTGCGGTAGAGGAGACCAGTGGTGTGACACTCGATCTTCTGGTACGCGAGTTCGGTTTACCGCTGCCTCGTCCGTTACAGCCCCGGGTATACAGCGAGGAGGAAGTTTTCCAGCCGACGCCTTAGCCTATTCCATATAATGCAGCTATGAGGTACAATACTATAGTACTGTGCAGTCTTCAAAATACTATCTCGTGTTCGTAATGCTCACGTCCGTTACTAACGAGGCAAACTGAGGAGTTATCGCAATGAGTGAAGGTGACAAGATTCGAGTCATGATCGTTGATGACATCGTCGATACTCGCGATCAACTCGAAAAACTGCTCTTCTTTGAAAAGGATATTGAAGTCGTTGCCAAAGCCAGCAACGGACGTGAAGCGATTGCTCTTGCGCGTCAGCATCGCCCACAAGTCATTTTGATGGACATCAACATGCCTGATATGGACGGGATCGCTGCTACTGAAGCGATCCTGACCCAAGATCCGACCATTCAAGTGATCATTATGAGTGTCCAGGGTGAAACCGATTACATTCGGCGGGCGATGCTAGCGGGGGCGCGAGAGTTTCTCATTAAACCGATCAGTGCTGATGAACTCTACCGCTCGATCCGTCATGTGGCTCGTCTGGCAGCAACCCGTCCGGTTATACCGATCATGGGGGCGAGTGGTCAGACGGCGAGCGGGCCATCTGGTGTTGATGGAGAAATCTTTGCCGTATTTAGCCCGAAAGGCGGAGTTGGTGTTTCGTCAATCGCGGCGAACCTGGCGGTGGCCATCCGTCAACAGACAAACAAAAAGGTGGCCCTTGTCGATGGGAATGTCCTCTTTGGTGATCTGAGCGTGATCCTGAATCTGCGACCAGATAAAACAATTCTTGACCTGGCATCGCGCATCGAGGGGCTTGATCGCGATCTCTTGAACGATGTGATGGCGACTCATCCGACGCAAATTCGTGTTCTCCTGGCTCCTCCTGATCCACAGCGCGGTGAGCTAGTTACCGCCGACCAGATTCGCACGATTCTCGAAGCTTTGCGTCAGGAGTTTCATTACGTCATTGTTGATACGCCGGCATCGTTTCAAGATCGCTCATTAGCTGCGCTTGATTTGGCTCAGCGGGTGATTACCCTCATGACCCTCGAAATGCACTGTATCCGGAATGTCAAGCTCTTCCTCGAAGTGGCTGATCTTCTCGGCTATCCTACAGATAAAGTGATGCTGGTGCTGAATAAGGCAACGAATCGTACCGGTATTCGAGCTGAAGATGTCGAGAAACACCTCCAGCGGAAGCTGGCGTTGCAGATCGGTGATGCTACTCAGGAAATGACGCTGGCGATTAATCAGGGTACACCCCTGATACTGGCGAAACCTAACCATCAGGTGTCAAAAGACATTATGAACCTGGCCCGTGAGTTGGTGGCTAAGTCGAGCAAAGAGGCGGCAGCGAGCAAAGAGGCGGCAAAATCGCGCGGTCTGCTCGGTGGTTTGATCCCCCGCCGCTAGATAATTGCTGCTATAACCGACGGTTGCGCTACGAAGGGAGGTCAACGCAATGTCATTGCTCAAGCGAATTGGTGGAGGCGTTCCGACGCCTGCCGAGCCGGCTCTGTCACGGTCGCCAGTGCGTCCAGAGACAACCCGACTACCGTCGGTTGGGGTTCCCGGTACTGATGAGACGTTCCGCGAGCTTCGTTCGCGGATCCAAGATCGCCTGATTAATGAGCTGAACCCCCAGATCGATTTGAGTAATCCGGCAAAAGTGCGTAAACAGGTCGAAGAGATCTTTAACGCCATTCTTGATAGCGAAAGTATTGTTCTGTCGCGCAGTGAACGCCAGCGACTCTTTGAAAGTATTGCTGCCGACATCATTGGTCTTGGTCCGATTGAACCACTTTTGGCCGATGATGAGGTTAGTGAAATTATGGTCAACGGCCCCAAGCAAGTCTACATTGAAAAGAAAGGGAAGTTGATAAAAACTGATATTACATTTACCGATGATGAACACGTCATGCGGATCATTGACCGGATCGTGGCACCATTGGGGCGGCGGGTCGATGAATCATCGCCGATGGTTGATGCGCGCTTGAAAGACGGTTCGCGGGTAAACGTTGTCATTCGACCGCTGGCGCTTAATGGGCCGACGATCACTATTCGTAAGTTCCGCAAAGACAAGTTGACCGTCCAGGATCTGGTTCGATTCGGTTCTATGTCGCAAGACATGGCCGATTTTCTGGCTGCTTGTGTCCAGGCTCGTTTGAACATTGTCGTCGCTGGTGGAACTGGATCGGGGAAAACGACGTTGCTCAATGTGCTTTCGTCATTCATTCCCGAAGATGAGCGGATTATCACAGTTGAGAATGCAGCCGAATTGCAACTGCGTCAGGAGCACGTCGTAACGCTCGAATCGCGGCCACCGAATGTAGAAGGTAAGGGCGAAGTGACCATTCGTGATCTGGTCATTAACTGTCTGCGTATGCGTCCTGAACGTATTATCGTTGGTGAGTGTCGCGGTGGTGAGACTCTTGATATGTTGCAGGCGATGAACACGGGTCACGATGGTTCAATGACAACTATTCACGCCAATACGCCACGCGATGCGGTGAGTCGAATCGAAACAATGTGTCTGATGGCGGGCATGGATTTGCCGGCCCGTGCGATTCGTGAGCAGATTGCTTCGGCGATCCATGTGTTCGTGCAGCAGTCGCGTTTGAAGGATGGTTCACGGAAGGTTACTCAGATTACCGAAGTTGCCGGTATGGAAGGCGATGTGGTCGTGTTGCAAGACATCTTCGTCTTCGAGCAAACCGGAATTGATGAAAAGGGGAAGATTGTTGGTCAGTTGCGACCAACCGGTGTACGACCACGTTTTCTCGAGAAATTCGAGGCCCTCAATATCTTTCTACCGCCGACCATCTTTGGTTCGTCGGAACGTTTCAGCTTCTAATACTCCCGACGATTGTCGGCGTGAGAAGGAGGCATCACCGTTATGGAACGCTTGCTCACACCGGATATGTTGCCAGTTACACTCGCTGGTCTAGGGGTGCTTCTAATCCTGCTGATAGGTGCAGTCGTGCTGTTGATGCGTCAATCGGCAACGGCTGATGTTTCCCAGCGGCTCGAGACATATACCGGTGGTGGTCGCGTGCAAGAACGTGCGAATGAGCCAATTGCTCGTCAGGCTATTGAGCGCATCGACTCGGTTGTGTCGCGGAGTAAGCAGGGCAGTTCGATCAAGCAAGAATTGGCGCGTGCTGATTTGAAGCTGACGGTCGCCGAGTTTATTGGGTTAAAACTTGGTGCTGCACTGCTTGGGGTAGTCTTTGGCTTTATTCTCGGTCGAGCTTCGCCTGCTGCTCAGATAGCCTCTGCAATCATTGGTGCGGTTGTTTTCTCATTTATACCTAACATCTATGTGAACATCCGGGCGGCGCAACGGTTGAAAGCGTTTAACAACCAACTAGGTGACGTCATCACCATGATGGCGAATGCACTCCGCGGCGGTTACAGCTTCTTGCAAACCCTCGATATGGTTGCGCGTGAAGCTCCAGAACCGGCGGCGACCGAATTTCGCCGTGTTGTCCAGGAAGTAGGGCTGGGTCGCTCGACTGAAGAAGCGCTGCAAAACTTGTTGCGGAGGGTACCCTCTGATGACCTTGACCTTCTGATCACTGCGGTCAGCATCCAGATGGAAGTAGGAGGTAATCTGGCGCAGATTCTTGATACTATTGGTCATACTATTCGCGAAAGAGTACGTATTAAGGGTGAAATTTCAACCTTAACCGCACAGGGACGTATCTCTTCGTGGATTATTACTGGATTACCGATCGGTCTCGCGATGTTCATTACCGTGGTAAATCCCTCCTATATGGCACCCCTCTTCACCTTTGGCTTTCCACCTGAGGCCTGGTGTTGTATGCCGGTGACATCCCTCTTTATGATTGCGCTTGGTTACTTTGCGATTCAGAAGATTATTGATATTGAAGTGTGAGGTGCTGCGATGTCTGTGATTGATATAACTATCGTGGCCCTGATTTTGGTAGTAGGTATGGGGCTGATCATCTTTGCCGTCAGGCAAATGAACCAGTCGAAGGCGATCAGTGAACGGCTTGATCAATATACCGATGTCTCGCTCTCTCTCGAAGAGTTGGAGTTACAGCAACCGTTCAGTGAACGGGTGTTAAAGCCACTCTTTCGTTCACTGTTAACCACGCTGGGACGGTTTGGCCTGAAACAGAATCAAGAACGCTTGCGGGTGAACCTTCAATTGGCCGGTAACCCCGGTAATATCACCCCCAATATGTTCATCGGTCTGCGGATGGCGCTGGCGATTTCATTGTTGGTCGTCGTTGGCCTGTTGGTTATCGGGCGACTGCCGTTTATGCAGGCGTTGATGGGAACGTTGATCGCAGCAATGATCGGTTATATTCTGCCTGGTATCTGGCTCGACCGCAAGATCAAAGAACGGAAGAAGAATATTCTCAAAGCGCTGCCTGATGCGCTTGATCTGCTCTGTATCAGTGTTGAAGCAGGTCTAGCATTCGATCTGGCTCTCCAGCGGGTTGCCCAAAAGTGGGATAATGAGCTGTCACGTGAGTTTCAGCGCGTGCTTCAGGATATTCGTCTCGGACGTACCCGCCGTGAAGCGTTACGCGATCTGGTAACCCGCACTGGCGTCGAGGATGTGCAAACCTTCGTATCGGCAGTCATTCAAGCTGATCAATTAGGTGTGTCGATGTCGAAGATTCTGCGTATCCAATCAGATCAGTTGCGCGTGCGCCGTCGCCAGCGGGCTGAGGAGGCAGCTCAGAAAGCGCCGGTGAAGATGCTGATACCGATGGTATTCTTGATCTTCCCAGCCCTGTTTGTTGTTATTCTGGGTCCGGCTGTGCCAAGGATTATGCAGGCACTTGGTGTTATGAATAGTAATATGGGGAACTAATAGCGGTATGGTTCAAGTTGTTAATCAGACGCGACGCGCCATCCTTGCCCGCAAGTGCGAGGTGGCGCGTTCGTTTGTGGCTCGTGGTCGTGGTCTGTTAGGGCGCGAGTCGTTGCCGGTTGATGGTGGATTGCTGATTGAACCATGCAGTAGCATTCATATGCTCTTTATGCGCTTCGCTATTGATGCGATCTTCGTAGATCGGCATGGGAAGGTTGTGGCGCTTTATCCAAATCTGCCACCCTGGCGTCTCTATGCCGGCCATCGTCAGGCTCGTTATGTGCTTGAATTGCCAGTTGGGGTGATTGCTGCGACGCAAACAACGATCGGTGATCAGATTGTTGTGCAACCGATAGGATAACGTGGCAAGAAGGTCGTTCAATCGGCGTTTTCTGTTGAGTCAGGGTAGAGAAAGTAAAAGGTAACTGAATGAGGAGAATAACCGACGGGAAGGGTTTTACCCTGTCGTGCTCTAATCTTGCTCTTCCGCAAGCGAGTGCTTGAGCATTCTCTACTCTGTAAGGGTGTGGAAGTTTCTACCCCCAGTGGAATGATGGGAGAGGGGTTCTGCTCGCTCTCGGCAGAATGCGGGCTGGTGGCTCGCTTTCCAGATAATAAAGAGCGTTTTTCAGGTGTTCTTTGCGGTGCTTAGTGTGAGGCGAGAAGATCAAGTTCTCGAACGAAGGTTTTGCATCAAGGTTTATCCCTGCGGTTCAGTATGCTGTGGTAGCATTGTAAGTTCTGTATGACAGTGTTTGATACTGTTTTGTCGCGGATTGGGTTGCGCTGGTTGGTTCTCATTCTCCTGCTGGCTTTTTCTACCCTCTACGGTGTAACGTTAACGAACGTGCATACCTTCGATGCACTTTCGTACATTCTCGATGTTGACCGGAAACCGTGGTCAGAGTTGTTTCATCCACATCACCTGTTATATGGCCCCCTTGGTGCAGTAATTCGGGCACTGGCAACCGTTATCGGATGGCATGGTAGTGTTGCTGTATGGCTTCAGGTTATCAATGCGATTGCCGGTGCGATCGGGGTGACAGTGCTTTTTGTTCTTTGCAGGTCAGTCACTCGGTCAACTGGCGCCGCATTGATAGCGAGTATCAGTATGGGTTTCAGCTATGCCTACTGGTACTACGCCGTCGAAGTTGAAGTGTATACCCTTGCAGTGGTGGCACTGATCGCCGGACTCTGGCTGATGTTCAGAATTGTGCAAACCCCAACGTGGCAACTATCGGCGTGGTTAGGTCTGGTTCATGGTTTTGCCGTTCTAGGCCATCAAACGAATGTCTTATTTGCAGTACCTGCTCTGCTGACGATTGGCCTGAGCGCAAAGACACAACGGCTTCGTTACCAGCTTGGGGTTGCTTATGTGCTACCGCTGGTGGCGATGGTCGGTAGTGCGTATCTCTGGGTTGCCTTTGAGGTAAGTGGGATGCGAAGTTGGTCTGAGGTGTGGACATGGCTGACCGGATACGCCCAGACCGGTTTTTGGGGCGGAGCAATTGATCAAAATAAGTTGACCGGACTGCTGAAGGGTTGGAGTGAAACGCTGGCTCTGCGGGGTGGGGCATTTATTGGCATAAGCGGAATAATGCTCTTGCTGGCCGGTCGTAGCGCGTTTTCGCGCTTGCCTCATCCGTTGTTGATCGGTGTCCTGAGCTGGTTGATAGGGTATGGTCTATTCTTCCTCTGGTGGGAACCTGACAATATCGAATTCTGGATTGCCAGTCTACCTCCACTGGCACTCTTGTTCAGTGCAGTATTGACGATCCAGTGGATTTATCAAGCGGGTCTCGCGCTGGTGATCGTTATGTTGGTGCTTAACTTGCCAACTATCATTGAACGGGGTGATGCTCATCGTGATTGGCAACGGCGAATTGCCGAGTCGGTAGCGGCAATAACTCAACCTGGCGATCTGATTATCGTGCCTGATGGTGTGCTCGAACTGTATCTGCCTTATTATTGGGGGCACGACAATGTCTATGGTCTCAATCAAGCGATGACTGCCAGTAGTGGTGATTGGTCGGCAGCCTGTGCGCGCATTCAGCAGCGGATTGAAACTACCCTTACTGCGGGCTATGCCGTCTTGATTGCCGACGAGGCACAACGACCACTGCCGGCGCCACCCGATCAGCCCCCAACACCTGCCGAGCGTTTCGGGCTAACTGCGGAGACGGTAGCTGCGTGCTATGCGCCGATTCAGTCGATGTTGCAGATAGCCCCGTTACCGGCCGATCTACCGGTTTACCGGTTTATTCCACGTGCCAATGTATTAGCCGGCGGCGAAGGATGGGATTTTCGTCGGGGGCATTGGGGGTGGCGCGCTGAGCAGGTAGAAGCAGAGCGTATAACGCCTTCGGGCTGGCATATCATTCCGGGAATTGATCCCAGGTTGATTAGCCCGCCGTTGCTTCTCTCGTCTGCTGATATTGTTGCGGTAGAGGTACGGTTGGCGGTAACAACAGATGTGCATGATGCGCAAATATTCTTTCTCGATCTGAATGGCCAGGCGCGTGAAGAACACTCAATCTCGTTTACCCTCATGCCGGGTACAGATATGACCACCTACCGTCTCCCGTTCAATAGCATAGCTGAACAGATGGAAAAGATTGGTGGTATCCGCTTTGATCCGGTTAGTGTAGGAGATGGGGGCACGGTGATCGTTGAGTCGATTCGTCTGATTTACCGCTGATCCGAGCCGGTGCTGCGGAGCACGCCTGGTGGCCCTCACCTTCCCCTCAGCCCCCTTCCTCTCCCACGCTGCGGGAGCGGAAGGGGGAGGTCTTCCCCCCAGCCCCCTTCCTCTCCCACGCTGCGGGAACGGCAGGGGGAGGTGGGATAGCTATGGATGCAACACAATTTACGATCAGCCTGGCGCTTCAGGAACTGCTACAGCAGAAATCATTGAAGACGACTTGCCGGATGCACATGCGTTCGATGCTCTGGCAGAATCATCGGCAGGGGCACGGCATGCCGGAGTTGAGGCACCGCCGAGGGGCGCAGTTGTGCCCCTACGTTTGGATACGCGACGATCCGATACGGATCGGCTCTTAATACCAATCCTGTCTGTGATAACCGGATATCAGACCTCTCTCCTATCTCTGTGACTCACGGGTTGTTTCGATCCATTTCGGACTTTATCAGCACGCCATAGCGATCAGGGAGCGAACTTATCCCTGTTATCCCTGTTAGAGCTGACACCGGACAATGCCAGTTCTCATCAACGATCTCTGGCTGGATCGTGTCCATACTTCAGCGAAACGACACAGAATACATCAGGGCAGGTACCACTACGTTGGCTATTCGTCAGTTTCTTCATCTGATTGTTGGCGACGGGCGATCACCGCCGCATAGATTGCTTCGATAGCAATCGCTGCCCGTTCCCACGAAAGTTCTGCTACTGCTCTTGCCCGCGCACCTGTCGCACGCTCGGTTGCCAGCTCGCGATTCGTCAGGGCTAATTCCAGTTGGGCTGCAAAATCGGTTGCACTACCAGGTTTGGCGTAGAAGCCATACGGACCTAGAATCTCTCGGTTCACCGGTGTATCGAAGGCAACAGTGGGCAAACCCATTGCCATATAGTTGCCGATTTTGCCGTTACCCTCAGTTAAACTCATCTTTGGGGCAACGGCAACCTCACCGAGCGCCAGATAACTGTGGAGATCACGGTACATAATCCGACCGGGAAGCGTAACGTGATCGGCAATTCCCAAACTGGCAGCCAGATTACGGTAGCTTTGTGGATCAGGGTGACCCATGATCAAGAAATGGAGGTCAGGATAGCGCTGACACAGATGCCGGGCCACTTCGAGCAGCAGATTGGTGCCCTGATAAGGGGCCAGCAAGCCAATATAGACCACGATCCGCCGATCCGGCGGAATACCGAGCTGAGCGCGCAACTCAGCGCGCTGGGCTGTCCATTCGGGTGAACCATCGAAGGGGCGAAACCGCTCGGTATCGACGCCGTCGGCGATGGTGAAGAGACGATCTTCTGCCACCGAACCATCACGACGGAGAAGATTGGCTGCATTGTGGGTCGATGTCATCACCGCATCGGCGGTGCGGTTCAGCATGCGTTCCAGACGGGTCAGAGGGACGAACAGCGGATTGCTGCGCCGAATGAAGCCATGGTCGAGCATCTCGCTGGTCATACTGCCCTGGTAATCGAGGATCAATGGCCGACGCAGCAGGCGTTGGAGTGGAAGCCCAATAGCAGCCGCCTCGTGAGTGTGGGCGTGAATAACATCTGGGCGCATCTGGAGAGCGGTGCGTAATGCACGCCATCCCAAACCAATATCGAGGTAGAGCTTATGGCGTGATGATCCAACAACGGCGCGCTTGATCCAGGGAACGTCCCACGAACGGTAAATGGTGATCCCCGGAATATCATCGCCATTATGGTACGTTACCAGTACAATACGATGACCACGGCGTTGCAGGGCACGGATCTCTTCTAAAATACGCACATGATTACCGTAGTCGGAAAAGAAACTCGTCGAGGCGATCATCAAAATGTTGTATGGCATAGCGGTACAGGGCATTAGCCACGTGTGCGTGTGGTGTTCATTGCAGGAACACCAATGCGACGCTGCACGACCAGGTGCAGCGGTGGCCCAGCCGATGGTTGAGCACCGGCTAGAATAGCTTCATAGTGCAAATCGGGATCGGGTAAATCGAGGTGAGCAATCCATTCGTCGGGTAAGGTATCGGGATCAAACGTTAAATGAACGATACCCCGTTCACCGTAGAAGGTGGTTTCAACCGCTTCAAACCGTTCTTCAAGAACAATTGCTCCTTCATACAGGCCACGCGCCCAACTCACACCATTCCCGCCCACCTCGATCCAGACACTGCGCGTTTGTAAGCGGCTGGCCAGTCCTTTGGCTAGTGTACGGTCGGCGAAGTAGCGGGGGTCTTCCCAAATTGCTACCCATCCCTGCGCCGATGGTGCAACGAAGAAATGGCGGTAGGGTTTATCAGGTATCATGATAATGCCGCTTATCTCGTGCGGGGCGCGCTCAACGGCAATGAACCCCTGCTCGATGAGCAGTCTGTGCAGCGCCTCTGCAACGATAGCGTGATTAGTGTGAGCAACATAAATGGCAGCGCTATTGTTCATCATCGGCGCTATTGTAGTTCAGTCAGCGTTCTTATGCAAATGGAGTACTGTGATGAATCTGGCCGATTTACGTAAGGAGTATACGCAACGCGGTTTATCGGAAGCCGAGGCCGATCCGGATCCAATCGTGCAGTTTATGCGCTGGTTCGACGAAGCGTTAGCAGCGGGTTTAATTGAGCCGAATGCAATGACGCTGGCGACAATTGATCCTGATGGACGCCCCTCGGCCCGTATGGTTTTGTTAAAGGGGGTAGATGAACGTGGTTTCGTCTTTTTTACGAATTACGAGAGTCGGAAGGGACAAGCATTGGCCGTCAATCCTGCGGTAGCCCTCGTCTTTTACTGGCCAGAACTTGAACGGCAAGTGCGGGTAGAGGGGTATGCAGAAAAAGTCAGTGATGAAGAGGCCGATGCTTACTATGCTACTCGACCACGGGACAGTCGCATTGGAGCGTGGGCGTCGCCACAAAGCAGGCCAATTGCCGATCGGGCAGAACTGGAACAACGGGTGGCCGAAATAGCCGCTCGTTTTGCCGATCAAGACCCGCCACGACCGCCGTTTTGGGGTGGTTACCGCGTGATTCCAGAGCGGATTGAGTTCTGGCAGGGACGGCCTTCGCGCTTGCATGATCGACTCTGCTATACTCGTCGTGATGATGGTTGGCAGCGCGAACGACTCGCACCGTAATGAAGTGGTGGGGGAAGGAGAGATTCGAGAGGGTTCCTGAAGCGTCTCCACCAGCGCAGCGTTTTGTGTTGTGACGGCTTTCTCGCTGCGAACGAACAACGACACGAGTGATAAACGTCATCCAGCCGTTTAAAACGCTTCTAACTCACTTCCCCTTCTGCTCTTCTAGGGGGAGCGGAAGAGGATTGGGGCGAAGGTGAGCGGGTTGGTGCTGCTGCGACATGCGCTGCTTTCCACATGATCCCATCAGTTAGCATGTCACAAGTAGGGGCAGGGGTAGAACCTGCCCCACCAAGAAAGTGAGCGGTTGGCGTTCCGATGTGCGACACGCAGGGAGGACGCGCCCTTACAAGACGCTGACGGACGTAATCGGTGTACCAACGAAGGGCTTGGTGTTAGACCACCGGCGTAACAGAAAAGCTACCGCTTCCGCACTCGTTTCTCTTTTCTCTTCTTACCACTGCGAGAGGGGAAGACGTTGAAACATCTCGTGGTACTTCCTGAACGTTGCCCCATCATCGACTATCGTTTATAATGTCAACAACGATTGCCCGAACGATCGGGTTTTCTCCCGGCCTCGTCAGCGTTGTTTGATATAAACAGGTGGCCGGTTATGTGGAGGAGGATCGCACGCATGTTTGGTACAAACCGCAAGCCCACTCAAACGCCGACGATTGTTAATGGGCGGACAGAAACGGTCATTGGGGCCAATACCCGGTTTATTGGCAACTTGAATGCCGAAGGGAATGTTCGCATCGATGGCGCGGTGGAAGGCGATATTGAGGTCGTTGGCAATCTGATTATCGGCGAGACGGGGCGGGTTATTGCCACGA